>Ga0214921_10000071_pt1 | contig 184049 bp, 176 predicted proteins | sample LL1505_MetaG_FD_177992 | JGI IMG/M metagenome (GOLD analysis project Ga0214921, IMG submission 177992) | Freshwater microbial communities from Lake Lanier, Atlanta, Georgia, United States - LL-1505 | ecosystem: Environmental > Aquatic > Freshwater > Lake | place: USA: Georgia | collected... | reverse complement strand
ACCGTCGGCGATTGCGTGGCGGGCGCCACGCCGCCGGTGGACAACCCTGCGCCCGATCACATCGAAAAGGCTGAGAACCTCAGCACGTAACCGTCTGCGGAATAGGGGTAACTCCAAACTGCTTGCCGACCTCCACCGAATGCCAGATCAGGCCTCTTGCCTCGCGGAGGGAATCTTGACGGCACTTGCTGAGTGATACCAGTTAAGGGCAGTCCCTGAAGTGGTCCTCGCATTGCCGGGAGCATGTGTGCGCAACTGGGGCAACGCACCAGCGCAAAAGTTCGCACTTTTTCCATAAAAGTGAAATCTCGGGTGCTTCCTCCTGACCTGGTGCTTCGTAGACTTCGGCGCAATGGCTTTGCACTTTGCAGCCAACCTGCCACGTTGAACAAAGGACCCCAGATGGAAGCCGCTCATAACGTCGTCTCGAAGGTGCTGATCATTGACGACGGCAACGCCCAGACGCTTGATCTGATCAAAGCCTTCTGTGCAGAGAACGACCTCATCGGGGTCAAGACCCACTCTGACAACGTGATGACCGTGCTCAAGTCCAATGTCGACCTGGGAGGCGTCTTGTTGTCAGAGAGTTATCACGATTCACCCACCGGCGGCATCGAACTGGGGGTGAAGATCCACAAGGCCAGGCCGGAGCTGCCGATCTTCTTGCGAAGGCACCAGGAGGCCTCGCTGAACAACCTGCCCGCGCGTGCGCAGGGCAGCTTCTGTGCGGCGTACCACATCAATGACATGGAAGGCCTCAAGCGCAGCCTGAAGGACTTCATCTTCAGCTATTACTTCCCCAACACGATGGTGCGTGGCATTCAGCGCATCACGGAAGACGCGCTGATGGTGTACTTGCGGCGCTTCAGCCTGACTTGCGATGCGCCATACATCGTCAAGGACTCCATCGTCTGCGGCGAAGTGTTCACGCTGGTGCCGCTGGAGAGCAAGTGGTGTCGCGGTTACATGATGCTGCAGTCGGAAAACCGCGCGATCAGGATGGAGAGCGTGTCTCACGATCCTTACGTCAAGCCCAAGCTCAGCCGCGTGTCTGACGTGCTGGGCGAGATCACCAACATGGTGTGGGGCTCGTTCAAGTCCAACTACGTGGGCGACGAGTACCGCACCTTGATGTCGCAGATCCAGGTGCCCATGCTGGTGATGCTGGACGAGAAGAACATCTCCTTTGGCTCCAGCACGCCACAGCTGTGCTTCAAGTACACGCTCACCGACCTGGACGACCAGAGCGCGCCACCCATCAAGATCTACCAACGCCTGGTGTTCAACCTGAGCTGGTCGCCAGAGGACTTCAAAGAGGTGCAGGTCTCGACGGAAGAGTTGGTGGATGCCGGCGAGCTGGAGTTGTTCTGATCGCCTGGTGGAATCAACGCGTGCGTGGGAGCAAGGAGCACGTTCATCACGCCAGATTCGAGGCCCAGCAATGCATCCTCAGATGACGCTCGGCGCCAACGCCTCGGCATTCCCTGCGGAGTTCCAAGCATCAGGTCGTTATCGAACGGGGTCGCTGGCTGATTTACCCAGCGCCGCTGTTTCGGCGAGTGCGGCAGAGAGGCGGCCGCGCGGTGCGAAACCCCAGCCCCCGAGGTATTCGAGGTCGTCGATCAACCACCCGGATCCATCCCGGACCAGCAGGAAGCGATCCGGCCAGGTCTCGATCACCTTGTGGGTTTCAGGATCGCTATAGCGGTACTTCACGCGCACCGTGACATGACCGTCCGCCTCCTCGACGGCATCTATTTCGCCGCTGGATGCGCCCTCGAAAAGGCTGGAGAAGATATCGCCGTCGATCATCGGCGGCTTGTCGCTGGGGTACCTGGCCTTGTAGGCCTGCTGGCCCGCGAGCGCGTCGTGAAGCAGGCCGTTCAGGCGTGGGCTCAAATGCGGCGCGAGCGCGGCGGCCTGGTTTGCGTCAGGCAGACCGCGGAAAGACTGCTCGCGATACTGCGCAAGGAAGGCCCGCACACGCTCGCCCTCGGCGGATGACGCTCTCGTTTCCGCAGGCGCTTGCACAGGCGCAGGTGCCTCGGGCTCCCCAGAGCAGGCACAGAGCAAGGCAAGCAGGGGGGGCAGGAGCCGGGCTTTCACAGTGAGGGCCTCCTTGATTGGGCTATACGCGCGAGAACCGCAGCATCTTTGGCATGGCGGGAACGCAACTCTTTCTGGTCCGTATCAAGCTCGCGACAGCGCAAGCTCGACACGGCCGCAGCCATCTGTGCACGACGTTCCTCGTTGTAGGGCTCTTCACCCGCCCAGTGGTTGCAGAGCACGGCACGGCGGATGAAGTCGCGCACCTCCGGAGGCATGCCTTCCTGCAGGGCCCTGAGGCCGGGTGCCTCGTCAGTGACCGGCTCCGGCTCTGCGGGAACCGCAATCAAGGGCGCACTTGGCGCATCGGCCCCGGTGACGGGCGCGGAAGGTTCAGCGACGGGCGGCGACGGCGTAGCGCTTGACTCCGTCTTGGCGGAAGAAGCCAGAGACACCGGGTGCCGCTCGCACGCCGACAGACACAGCAGCCCAACGACAGCAGCCGCAGCGGCACCAAGAGGTAACGCGGAATGCCTCATGCGCAGTGGCCTCCCTGTCAGTAGTTGTTGAGCGCCGTGACCTTGCCATCAGCGCCAAACCACACCTGCCCGCCGCCGAGCATCGCACCCACATCGCGGACGAACATGTTGCGGGGGAGACCGTTGGCGATTTCCTCGCGGAAACGGGGCGTAAAGATCAGGTCGTAGTCGGGCAGCAACTGCGCGGCCGAGGTATAGCGCTTGCGGCCAGCGGAGGTATCGATGCGGATCGGGTAGCGGATCAGCGCGGCGGCGGTCTTGCGGTCCTTGCGCTTCACGGCACGCCAGAACGCCTGCGCGTTGCGGTGCAGGATCTCGGGGTCCTGCACGCCAAGCACCGCGTAACGGTTGTTCAGGGACCCGGCCGTACCGCCTTCCATCGAGAGGTAGACCGGCAGGGAGGTGCCGGCGCCCGTCTTGGTCCAGGTGCCGCGGATCACCTCGCACTGGAGTTCGCTGTCGCCGAACCTGCTCTTCGGGTCTTTCTCGGGGAACTCGGCCTCGAAGCGAGCCGTCGTGGCGCCGGTGGCATCCAATTCCTCGAGCACCACGTGCGTACCGTCGATCATGCGGCCGCGCAGCGCAATATCTTTCAGCTGCGAGGCGTAGAAATACACGCCGGTCACGTCCTTGTCCCCGAAGACCAGCGTCATGCGGATCCGCAACGTGTCACCCAGCGTTCCCTCGTAGTTCCACATCCAGCCCGGCTGCGGGTTGTTGCAGATGGCGAATGCGGGCAGCGGCATCACGAGCAGCAACAGTCCGGCAAGCGCTATTCGACGCAGACGCATGAGGCTGGCGACTCCAGGGAGGGAATCGCGCGACTCTAATGCAGACGCCATCTCGGGTTCCCCTTCCCCATGGCGCCCCGAACAAGGCTCTCGACGCGTCTGCCAGCACGCCATGAAAACGGATCCGGTGCAGACGCGTTCCTGGCACCAGCGCCGCCAGCCGCTGCATGAACTCCGCGTATCGTTCCGGCAGATTCCGCTGACATGCGTCACGGCTGGCGCCGCCAGTTCGTCATGGGGTGAATTCTTCAATCCAACCTGCCCGGATGTACCCATGAGACTTTCCAGCCTCGCCACCGCTTTGCTCCTTGCTGCCATTCCACTTGCGGCAACCGCCGCCGGCAAAACTGCCTGCCACGATGGCGGCCGCTACCGCGTGGTGGCCAAAGCCACCGGGTCGGTGGGAACCGATTTCCTCATCAAATACACGGCGCGCGGACGCAGCATCCCGGCCTGCCGCTACGCAGTGCGCGCGGGTGATTTCGAGATCCGCAACGAGAGGGCCGAGTACTTCCTTGGCCTGCAAGGGACGCTGCTGATCCTGGACAGCGGCACGGCCCCTGAGCCGCGCGGCCTGATCGTGTGGGATCTCAAGAAGCGGCAGAAGGTTTTCACGGGTACCTACTCGCCGCCCTACAGCATCGACGCGGCAGGCATGCGCTTCTGGGCGCAGAGCGGTGAAGCCACGGATGCCGACTGCCCGCAGGCCGCTGGCTGGCGCGCCAACGGTCTTGGGGCCGCACTCGAGACCGAGACGACCCTCAACTTTGCTGACCTGAGCCTAACGCCCTCGGTCAACACACGTTGCAGCGCGCGGCAGTGAGCGTCGCCGTCAGGCAAATGCGGGTGCATGCCCGGGCTGAGCACGGCACCGCCGATGTGTTGCAGCGAACGGCGGCTCTGCGGCGGCCAATGTGCGATGGCGCGGAGAGCCAGACGGGTCAGCACGATTCGCACGGCCGCATGCGCCGCCACAACGCCACCGCGCGCATCCTCACTGGTGCTGTCAACCACCGCATCGAACTGCTCGCTGGCAAGTACGCGGCGTGTCACGCTGTCGACCAGGCTCGCGCGCAAGCTGAAACGCACCCGGCTGGGCTGGCTGCTGAAGTCCTGCTGCAGACGCAGGATCTCGGTGTCCAGTTCGATGTCCGCGCGTGCTGCGCTCGGTGCGTTCACCACCGCCGGGAAGGCGCTGGTCGACTCGATCGCAGCAACCATCATCAGCATCAGCATCCGGGCAGGCGTGTCGACCCAGACGCTGTTTGCGTAGGTGCTGATCCGCTGCGACTCGCGCGTGTAGACGATCCCCACGCTATTGCGGGTCAGCGCCGCAGGCGTCATTTATCGGGGTCGCGAGCCGCGGAAGAAGCCGATGACAGCCATCAGCGTGGCGCCCGCCACAGCGGCCAGCAAGAGGCTCTGCAGCGGCGCCGCCTTCGTGCCCGCCGCCAGTGAATCGATTGGCGCGAGCATGCGGTCAAGCGCGGGCGAGGCGCGATCGCGCACTGCGTGCACCCCATCGGCCACGCTGCCAATGGCCGCATCGGCCGTGTGTCGGGTGGCATCGAGCAGTCGATCGGCAGCAGATGACGCCCGATCGACGACGTTCCCTGCGCCGTCGAGCTTGTTGGCCAGTGCGGTCATGTGATTCCTTGAAGAAGCGCGGTCAACCACCGCCTCTCGATCGTCTGCTGGATGCCAGCGAGCCTGCGTCGGCAAGCGCCCTGACGTGCTGTAGGCAAAAAGGCATTGCTGGCCGGCCGGCCGCGGCCATGGAAGCATGCAGCGCACGATGAGCCCGGTTCGCTTCGGGTGGAACCCAACGAAGCCCCGGCTCCTGCGGCCATCCCCGACGACTCGGCGCATCAACGCGTGCAGCATGACGTGTCATGGCCGATGATCGGCAGTCCGCTGTACCTTGACCGCCGGCCGGTACCTCAGTCACCTCCACACTTCTCGGCCACGTGTTCAGCCTGACTCTCACGATTCGTCGCGCCCGGCAGGAGCGGTTGCTCCAGGTCGCAGGCAGCCTGACGTTCACGACACTGCTGTCCATCGTGCCGTTCCTTGCGGTGAGCTTTGCCCTGTTCACCAGGTTTCCGATGTTCAGTCGCCTTGAACCGGACTTTCTGAGCAACCTGCTTCCAGCAGACATCGCCCGCACCGTCATCAGGTATCTGAACCAGTTTTCCGCCAACGCGAGCGATCTCACCTGGATCGGCTTGCTGTCGCTCATGGTCACGGCCGTGGCGCTGCTGCTGACAGTCGAGAACGCCTTGAACCAGATCTGGAACGTCAAGCGCTCGCGCCCGTTGCTCAGGCGTGTGGGCCTGTACTGCCTGCTCCTCCTCGTTGCGCCTCCGGTGCTGGGGGCCAGTCTGTGGGCCTCGTCCTATCTGCTCGGGCTGTCACTGGGTATCTTGGGGCCGGTGCCAACCTCGGCAGCCTTCCTGCTGGGGCTGGGCCCGGCCGCGCTGAACTGGGCCGGCCTGACGGGCATGTTCCGTTACCTGCCGAGCGCCAAGGTGCGCTGGCTTGAAGCGATGGTCGGAGGCTTGATTGCCAGCGCGGCGCTCGAGCTGGGCAAGCATGGCTTTGCGACGTATGTCCTCACGATTCCGACCTACAAGGCCGTCTATGGCGCGTTCGCCGTGCTTCCTGTCTTCTTGCTCTGGGTCTACTTCTCCTGGCTGGCCACGCTGACCGCAGGACTCATTGCCGCCAACATGGGTGCTGGCGCACGATCAAGATCCGGGCTGCGGCGCTGACGTCAAGGCCCCGTGGGGTGCGAGGCACAATGCCGCTGCCTCGCCGCCCGGGCGACACATCGGGGATGCCTTGAAACTAGCCACCTGGAACGTCAACTCCCTCGCCGTGCGACTGCCTCAGGTGCTCGACTGGTTGTCCGTGCATCAACCCGATGCGCTGTGCCTGCAGGAAACCAAGCTCACCGATGACAAGTTTCCACATGCCGAGCTGTCAGCCATCGGCTACCAATCGCAGTGGTTCGGGCAGAAGACCTACAACGGCGTCGCGCTGCTGACGCGCGAGCCGGTGGACGCGGTGGTGAGGAACATCCCCGGTCATGCCGATGAGCAGGCCCGGGTGATCACCGCCACGCTGCGGGGCGTACGCTTGATCGGCGCCTACATCCCGAATGGCCAGTCGCCGGAGAGCGAGAAGTTCCAGTACAAGATGGCGTGGCTGGCCGGGCTGCAGGCGTGGCTGCAACAGGAGTTGCAAGACCATCGCCATCTGGTGCTGGTGGGCGACTTCAACATCGCACCCGAAGATCGAGATGTGTACGACCCGGTCGCCTGGGCCGGGCAGGTGCTGTGCACGCCGGAAGAACGCGCGCACTTTCAGCGGCTGCTGTCACTGGGCCTGCACGATGCCTTCCGGCTGTTCGAACAGGCGCCGAAAAGCTGGAGTTGGTGGGACTACCGCAACTTGGCGTTCCGCAAGAACCAGGGGCTGCGCATCGATCACATCCTGGTCAGTGATGCACTGAAATCACAGGTCACTGCCTGTGCCATCGACAAGCTGCCACGCAAGAACGAGCGGCCCAGCGATCACGCGCCGGTGTGGGTTGAACTGAACGACCCGGCCTGATCGAACGGCGACGCAGAACGCGTCTGCGCTCCGCTCAATCGTCCAGCCCAAGTTCCTGGATCTTGCGGGTGATGGTGTTGCGGCCAATGCCCAGCTTTTGCGCCGCCTCGATGCGGCGGCCACGGGTCATTTCGAGGGCGGTGTGAATGAGCTGCGCCTCGAACTTGCGCGTCAGGATGTCCCAGACCTGTGGCTCGCCTGACAGCAACAGGCTGCGGGACTCGCGCTCCAGATCAAGCAACCAGCGCGATGGCGATGCGTCGGTACCCGTCGGCGGCTCGGCATGAACATCGGGCAGCGCCGCACGCGTCTCGTGTGTGGCATCGACCGCAGTGGCCACATCATGCGCACCTGGCGCCACCACAGCGGCCGAGGGCGCCGCCGACGCTGGCGTCAACAGGGCTGCGGCTGCGGCCGTGGCAACCTGTGGCACGAGCGATTGAAGTTCTGGTGGCAAGTCCTTTGGCTCGATCGACTGAGCAGGTGCCATCACCGTCAACCAGTGGCAGATGTTCTCCAGCTGGCGCACGTTGCCTGGAAACTCGAACTGCATCATTCTGGTCAGGGCGGCGTCGGTGATCCGTTTGGCCTCTACGCCCAGATCCTTGGCGCTTTTCTGCAGGAAAAAACGGGCCAACGCAGGGACGTCCTCCTGGCGCTCGCGCAAGGCGGGCAAGCGCAAGCGGATGACATTCAGTCGGTGAAACAGGTCTTCGCGGAAGATGCCCAGCTTGACCCGATCCTCGAGGTTCTGGTGGGTCGCAGCGATGACGCGCACATTGCTGCGCATCGGGTTGTGGCCGCCGACCCGGTAGAACTGGCCGTCGCTGAGCACGCGAAGCAGCCTCGTTTGCAGATCAAAAGGCATGTCGCCGATTTCGTCGAGGAACAGCGTGCCGCCATCGGCCTGCTCGAAGCGCCCGCGCCGCGTGGTCTGGGCGCCGGTGAAGGCACCCCGCTCGTGGCCAAACAGTTCGGACTCCAGCAGATCCTTCGGGATGGCTGCGGTGTTGATCGCCACGAACGGGCCACTGGCCCTCGGGCTGTGCTTGTGCAGCGCCTGCGCGACCAGTTCCTTGCCAGATCCCGACTCGCCGGTGATCAGCACGGTGACGATGCTTTGACTCAGGCGGCCGATCGCGCGGAAGACATCCTGCATGGCCGGGGCCTGGCCGAGCATTTCCGGCATGTCGGACAGCCGTTCATCGCGCACCGCTTCGCGCATGCTTTCATCGAGCGCGCGGCGAATCAGTTCGACCGCTTTCGGCACGTCGAAAGGCTTGGGCAGGTATTCGAAAGCTCCGCCCTGGAAGGCGCTCACGGCGCTGTCAAGGTCGGAGTACGCGGTCATGATGATGACCTGCAGTTCCGGATGCTTCTGCTTGACCTTGGCCAACAGGTCGATGCCTGAACCACCCGGCATGCGGATGTCGGACACCAGCACCTGGGGCACATCGTCTTCCAGCGCCAGCAGCACATCGCGCGGGTTGGTGAAGCTGCGGACCGCCAGGTCTTCGCGCGCCAGCGCTTTTTCAAGCACGAAGCGGATGGATTGGTCGTCGTCAACGATCCAGATGGGTTTCATTCACTGCCTCTTCGATGGAATGCACCGACGCGCTGCGGTGCACGTGAGAGAGCTCAGGGCAGCGGAATCACGATCTTGAACTTGGTTTTTCCGGGTTCGCTTTCGCACTCGATCGTTCCCTGGTGCTGCTGCACGAATGTCTGCGCGAGCGTCAATCCCAGCCCTGAGCCACCTTCCCGCCCTGAGACCAGCGGGTAGAAGATGCGGTCGCGAATGGATTCCGCGATGCCTGGGCCGTTGTCCTGAATATGCAATTCCAGTGCCAATCGGTAGCGTTGTTTGCCCAGCGTGACCTGGCGAGCGATGCGGGTTCGCAGAACGATCTGTGCGTCGCCGTTGGCGATCTGTTCGGCGAGCGCCTGCGCCGCGTTGTGGGCAATGTTCAGCACCGCCTGGATCAGCTGTTCGCGATCGCCCCGGAAATCAGGGATCGATGCATCGTAGTCGCGCTCGACCTGCAGGCCGCGCGGGAATTCAGCCAGGATCAGCGAACGCACGCGCTCGCAGACTTCGTGGATGTTCACGTCGCTGACGACAAGCGGGTTGCGGTGCGGGGCCAGCAGTCGGTCCACCAGCGCCTGCAGCCGGTCGGCTTCCTGAATGATGACCTGGGTGTACTCCGTCAGCGCGCGCGACTCGACTTCCATCTCCAGCAGTTGCGCCGCGCCGCGGATCCCACCGAGCGGGTTCTTGATCTCGTGGGCCAGATTGCGGATCAATTCCTTGTTGGCGCGCGCCTGACCCAGCGCACGCTCCTCCCGATCCTGACGCGTCTGCTGCTCGATCTCGACCAACTCGATCAGCACATCACTTGCGCCATCGATCTGGTTGACGATCACATGCACCGGCAGCGGTTCGCCGGGCGCCAGCGCCGGCCGTCGCAACGCCGCCTCGAAGCGGCTCGACGAGAACTCGTTGCGGACCAGGGCTGCCACGGTGTCGCGGACGATCTGCGCATCGACGAACCAGTCGAACAAGGAATCGCGCAGCACGCTGCGGCTCGACCAGCCCAGCACATGACCAAACGACGCATTGGCAAAGACGCAGTGCCCGTTGGGTCGCACCACCGCCACCATGGTGGCCAGGTGGTCGAAGGCCGCGTAGGGTGAGGATGCGACGGCCATGCTCATACGCAAGACGCTGGCGCCAGGATGCGTCGAAACACCGCGCTCATGGCACCTTGGCCAATTCACGTTTCAGCGCAGCGATGTCATTCTCCTTGCGGGCGATGCCGGCTTTCAGTTCAGCGACCCGGTCGATGTACTTTTGATAGTTGCGCTCGCCGCCTTGACGATCCGGCTCGCCATTGTTGTACTCGGCCTGCATCTCGGCGAGGCGTTGTTGCTCGCGCTGCAACTCGGCTTCGAGGATGCGGCGGGCATCGCTGTCACGTGCGCGCTGCTCCGTCGGATCGATGCGGCTTTCGGGTGGGCGCGGGGCAGATGACGAGTTTGTCGCGCTGACACCGGCGCGCTTGGGCAAGGATATGACCGTGATCGGGTTGCCATCGAGCATCGTGCAACCCTTGGTTTTGGCTTCCTTGGCACTGATCGCATCGGTGTAAAGCACCGGATTGCCCGGGCACTTGTAGACCGGCGCATCTCCTTGGGCCAGTGCTTGTGGCAAGAACGCCTGAGTCGTCAGCAGCAGCCCGCTGGCGACCAGCGGCCGCCACCATCTGACCCGTGCCGTGTGCAAGAACCGCATTGGATTGCCCTCGTGTCGACCATCAACTGCCTGGCGCACACGCCATGAGCGCGGCAGCCGGGTCATTCTGAGATTGTCAAGCACGAACGGAATTCCCCGTCCAACGAAAAAGGGACGGCTTTCGCCGTCCCTTCGTGCTGCATCACAGGCCTCAAAGGCTGTAGTACATGTCGAACTCGACCGGGTGGGTGGCCATACGGAAGCGGGTCACTTCGGTCATCTTCAGGTCGATGTAGGCGTCGATGTACGCATCGGTGAACACACCACCCTTGGTCAGGAAAGCACGGTCCTTGTCGAGGTACTCGAGCGCCTGATCGAGGCTGTGGCAGACCGTCGGCACCAGCTTGTCCTCTTCCGGCGGCAAGTGGTACAGGTCCTTCGTTGCGGCTTCGCCGGGGTGAATCTTGTTCTCGACACCGTCGAGGCCAGCCATCAGCAACGCAGCGAACCCGAGGTAAGGGTTCATCAGCGGATCAGGGAATCGGGCCTCGACACGACGGCCCTTCGGATTGGCCACATACGGAATCCGGATTGATGCCGAGCGGTTCTTCGCCGAATAGGCCAGCTTCACCGGGGCTTCGAAGCCGGGCACCAGCCGCTTGTAGCTGTTGGTGCCAGGGTTGGTGATCGCGTTCAAGGCGCGCGCGTGCTTGATGATCCCGCCGATGTAGTACAGCGCAAAGTCCGACAGGCCAGCATAACCGTCGCCTGCGAACAGGTTCTTGCCATCCTTCCATACCGACTGGTGCACGTGGCAGCCGGAACCGTTGTCACCCACGATGGGCTTGGGCATGAAGGTCGCCGTCTTGCCGTAGCTGTGCGCCACGTTCTGGATGACGTACTTTTGAAGCTGAACCCAGTCAGCGCGCTGGAGCAGCGTGCTGAACTTGGTGCCGAGCTCCATCTGGCCGGCATTGGCCACTTCATGGTGATGCACTTCGACCGGAACGCCGAGGCCTTCAAGCACCAGACACATTTCCGAACGCATGTCCTGGAAGCTGTCGATCGGAGGCACCGGGAAGTAGCCGCCCTTGACGGAGGGCCGGTGTCCGGTGTTCCCGTGCTCGTATTCCTTGCCAGTGTTCCAGGCGGCTTCTTCCGAGTCGATCTTCGAGAAGCAGCCCGACATGTCGTTGCCCCAGCGCACGCTGTCGAACACGAAAAACTCGGGCTCAGGACCAAAGTAGGCGGTGTCGCCCAGGCCCGAGGCCTTCATGTAAGCCTCGGCGCGCTTGGCCAGCGAACGCGGGTCGCGCTCGTACGGCTTGCCGTCGGCGGGATCGATCACGTCGCAGGTCAGGATCAGGGTCGACTCTTCAAAGAACGGATCGATGTTCGCGGTGTTGGCGTCCGGCATCAGCTGCATGTCGGAAGCTTCGATGCCCTTCCACCCGGCGATCGACGAACCGTCGAAAGCGTGGCCTGATACGAACTTGTCTTCGTCGAAATGGGACACGGGCACGGTCACGTGCTGCTCTTTGCCGCGGGTGTCGGTGAAGCGAAAGTCAACAAACTTGACTTCGTTTTCTTTCACCATCTTCATCACGTCGGCGACGGTCTTGGCCATCAGGAATCTCCTAGCGGGATGCTGTTTGGATGTGTTGGGGGAAGGATGTGAACATTGGTGCGACGGCTGACAGCCATCTCAAAAATGCGCCCTGGAACATAGCAGAAAACATGCCCATGGCCGACGCCGCATTGCAGTCAAGCACCCCATTCGGCCGATATCGACGCACCAGACCGTGGCAGGGCCGCGATCGGTGATCTGGCTCGACCGCGTTGTTCGAGAATCAAAATGGTGCGCTCAGATACCCTTGTTTGGTGCATTCTGCGATCAGTTATCGCACCAACTCAGGGCCTAGCCGAGCACCCTTCTCACGCAGACCTTGCAACAACGCCACATAAGCGGGCACCACCGCGGCAACGTCGCCCTTGACGCCCAACTCGATGTGCGCGCCCCACTCTGGGTGATCGACGCTGGGCAGGCTGAACACCTTCACGCCGGGATGCTGAGCCTCGACGAATTCCATCAGCGGCGTCAGCGTGGCCTCCATCGCGCCCATGACGATGACGGACTGCTCACGCTGACCGCGAGCGCACTGCAGGTGCGCACAGTGCTCATCGAGCACCCATTCGATCATTGGCCAGGCCATGACCGGAAAACCCGGCACGAAATAGACAGCGCCGGCCGGAGCATCAGCGGAGCGCAGGAAGAATCCAGCGATCTTGTTGTACGGGTTCGGGATGATCCCGGCCCCCTGCGGGAACATCGCCATGTTCAGTCGATGCAGGTTGTCCGCGCGATCGGGCTCGAACGGCACGCCTTTCTCGAAGGCAACATCTTGCATGCGCTCGATGATGAGGTCGCGTGCGACCGGATGCAGTTCCAACGGCACGTCCATCGCTCTTGCGGCGCATTGCCGGGTGTGATCGTCCGGCGTCGCCCCGATGCCGCCACAGGAAAACACGATGTCACCGCTGGCCAACGCGTCCTTCAGATCCGCGGTGATGCGCACCGGATCGTCGCCCACATAACGCACCCAGGCCAGCGACAGGCCGCGCGCAGCCAGCAGTTCGATCACCTTCGGCACGTGCTTGTCGGCGCGCTTGCCCGACAGAATTTCGTCGCCGATGATCAACAGCCCGAATGCCATCGCGTTGCAGTCAGATCAGTGGAGGCGGCAACAGCCCTGCCGTTGCTGCAGGATCGACGACCGTCGGTGGTACCGCCGCCGTTGAGAGCACGGGTGCTGCTGCGCGCTCGGCGCGCAGTGCCTGCAGCGCGTACAGGGCGTAGTGCGAAAACCAGAGTGCCGAGAACGCGAACACCAGCGTGTAGATCCAGATCGCGACCGGTACCAGCACCGGAGCGAGCGCCAGAAAGAGCACGCCGGAGGCCCACAACAGCGAGGGTGCCGCGCCCAGGTAGCCGGTCAGCACACCCATGCCGAGGAGGGCACTGCGGTGCCTGCGGATGATTTCGCGACGTTCTTCCTTGGTGGCGTGCTCGGCCAGCACGTCGTAGGTCATCACCTTGTAGGTCAGCCAGCCCCAGATCAGCGGCGGCAGGATCAGCACCAGCGGCGGCACGAACCACAACGGAATCGACAGCACCAGTGAAACGAGCGCCACCAGCGGCGCGCCCAGTGAGGCGAATACACCAGCGGTGGTTGAGCCGCCGTGCCGCCGATCGAGCGCTGGAAAACGGCGCTCGGCAACCAGGTTGAGCATCGACGGCGTCATCAGGACCGCCACCACCAGCAGCGAAACAATGACGATCACTGGAATCGCCAGAAACACGATCAGCAAGGGCGCCAGCAAGGCCTTGAGGCCGCCGACGCCGATGCTGTCGAACCAGGCCAGCACCGAAGTCAGCCAGACTTGCGATTCCACGCCCGCTCGCACCCATGCGAGCGTGGCATCCCATATGAAATAGCCCAAGCCGAGCGCTGCCAACGCCATCAACACCAGTGGCATCAGCGACAGCGCAATCACACGAGGATGAAGGCAGTACGCTGCAGCACGCCAGAACGAATCGATCAGCAATTTCATTCGGTGCAGGATACGTCAGCGCATAGGCGCCGTTGGTCGGCGCGTGCCTGGCCGTTTACTCGTCGTCACCGCCGAAGATCGTGCCACCGAGCAGGCCGCCGCCCAGCACACCGCCGAGCAGCGAACCTTCCTCACGCGAGCCCCCGCGCTGAGGCGCTGACGCGAACACGCGCGAAGCCAGCCGCGAGAACGGCAGGCTCTGCAACCACACGGTGCCTGGCCCGGTGACCTTGGCGAAGAACAGGCCTTCGCCGCCAAACAAGGCGGTCTTGATCTTGCCCACGTACTGGATCTCGAAGTTCACATTGGGCGTGAACGCAACCACGCAGCCGGTGTCGATCAGCAGCGTCTGCCCTGGCTGCAACTCACGCTTGACGCAGGTGCCGCCGGCATGCACGAAGGCCAGGCCATCGCCTTCGAGCTTCTGCATGATGAAACCCTCGCCGCCGAAGAAGCCGACCGACATCTTCTGCTGGAGGTAGATGCCGAGCGAGACCCCTTTTGCAGCGCACAGAAAGGCGTCCTTCTGGCAGATCAGCATCCCGCCGAGTTGGCGCAAATCCATCGGAAGGATCTTGCCCGGGTAAGGCGCCGCGAAAGCGATCCGCGACTTGCTGCGAGCCTGGTTTGTGTAGACCGTGGTGAAGAGAGACTCACCGGTCACCAGGCGCTTGCCGGCACCCAGCAGCTTGTTGAACAGACCGCCGGTGCTGGCCGAGCCGTCGCCGAACACCGTGTCCATGGCAATACCGGCGTCCATGAACATCATGCTGCCAGCTTCGCCCACTGCCGCCTCGCCCGGATCAAGTTCGACCTCGACGAACTGCATTTCCGAGCCCTTGATCTCGAAATCCACCACATCCATCGCCATGCTGAGCACTCCTGTTTGAATTGACGGCGGAGATGTTATCGCCGCAAGTGTGACCCTGGGCCGCACAGCGTGGTCGCGCCATCCGAAGAGGTCCAGTCGCTGACCCCAGACGCGGACATCACTGCAGGCGCGAGAGTTCCGCCCGCAACTTCTCGCGCGCCACAGCGTCGGTCACGGCTTCGGTCAACGCTTCAACAAGCGCTTCTCGGCCGCTATCTATCCGTCGGCAGAACCGCAGGCCTTGACCCGCACGAACGGTTATCGCGGTCACGACGAGTTTGCCGTCGTCGAAAACACGCTCGTCCGACGCTTCCCGGTCTACAAGGACAGCGATGCCGACAGCGCTCCCACCGGCGGCACTCGCCAGTTTCAGTACAAGCTGAAGCAGAGCGAGGCCAGCTGGGTGCTTGAGCTCGACCGGGTCGTCAGCTATTGAGGTCTGCCGAGCGCAGCACGGCTCACTGATCCCGCCTTGCGGTTCAATCGCCGCCAGTTCCCCTCACCCGCCGACCCTCGCCGGCCCCGCGTGTCAGGTATTTGAAGCTGCCCGTGGCGTGCGCGACCAGGGCGCCGGCCTCGTCGAACAGCGAAGCTTCGCAGAAGGCCAGCGCAATGGTGCGCGTCAGCACGCGGGCGCGGGCGGTCAGGCGGCCAGTGCCGGGGCGCATGAAGCTGGTCTTCATTTCGATGGTGACCACGCCGCGACCGGAGGTGTTGGCATCGGCATCCGTCGTTGCGTCTGCACTGCGGGCCGCGTGCGCCATCGCCACATCCAGCAGCGTCATCGTGACCCCTCCGTGAGCCATGCTCAGCGAGTTGTGCTGATCAGGCCGCAGGGTCAACGCGATCTCGGCCTCGCCGCCCTGCATCTGCATCAGTTCGAAGCCCATGGCCTGGACGAACGGGATGTGCAACGGAAACTCCATGAACGGCCTCACCGTGCCAGTGCGTTGAAGAAGGCCTGACTGTTGAGGGGTCGGCCCAGAAAGCGCTGCAGCAATTCGTCGGGCTCGACCTGGCCGCCGTTCTCCAGCACGGTCGCGCGGTAGCGACGACCGACGGTCGGGCTCAGTCGGTCGGTGGCAAAGGCAGTGCGCAGGTCTTCGGCCAGCACCAGACTCCACAGATAACCGTAGTACCCGGCCGCGTAGCCGCCGGCGATGTGCTCGAAGCCGGCCGGGAACATCGAGCCTGGCACGTGGCCGAGGGCTGTGGCGCCTTCCATCCGGGCCCACAGCGCCAGAGGGTCTGCTGGTTCGCGACCGTACAGCGCGAGGTCGTAGCTGGCATAAAGATGCTGGCGAGAAAACTGGATGCCCTTGCCGAAGTCGCGCGCAGCCCGTGCCTGAGCGAGCAATGGGGTCGGTACGGGCTCGCAGCGCGGGCAGACCTCGGCAAACAGTGCCAGCACCTTCGGCTCGTAGACCCAGTCTTCCAGCATCTGCGAGGGCGCCTCGACGAAATCGAGCTGCACATTGGTACCGCCCTGCCCCGCGTAACGCGTCTTCGACAGCAAGGCATGCAGGCCGTGGCCGAATTCGTGCAGCAGCGTCTCCAGTTCGTCGAGCGTCAGGCCCTCGCGGCTGACGTTGACCACGAGTGCCGCGGCCGGCAAACGGCCGGCCAGCGTCGACACATTGCCAAAGCTCCACAGCGCCGCATGGTTGAACTTGTCCGCGCGCGGGTAGAGGTCGACGAACAGCGTGCCCAGCATTGCCTTGCTGTCGTTGTCGGTGACGGTGTAGGCGAGTGCCTCCGGATGCCACAGCGATTGCGGGGTCGCTGCCGGCGAGACGGTGATGCCGAACAGCCGTTCGGCCACGCGGAACACGAAGCGCAGGCTGGGCTCAGGAGGGAAGTAACGGCGGAACTGCTCTTGATCGACCGCGTAGGTGGCGCGGCGTACCCGCTCGGCATAGAACGCCGTGTCCCATCGCGCTAACACGGTCTGATCGATGGGCTGGTTCAGATGACGGGCCTTCTCGGCGCGCAGCAACTCCAGGTCGGCCAGTTCGCGCACGCCCATCGCATCCTTGACCGTCGCCAGGAAGGCCTGCACATCGGCCTCGCTGCGCGCCATCCGGTGGCGCAGCACGAAGTCGGCGTACGAGGCTTGGCCGAACAACTGCGCCAGTTCACGGCGTCGCTGCGTCAACGTGGCCAGCGTGTCGAGGTTCGCAGCCCCGCCCAGCGACAGGAAGGCGCGCCACAGGCGCTCCCGCGTGGCAGGGCTCGTAGCGTTCTCGAGCACCGGATATACCGTGGACGCGTCGAGGCCCAGGCGGTAACGGCCTTGCGCATCACGGGCAGCGGCTTTGAACACGCCAGGGGGCACACCGGTCAGCTCCTTCCTCGTGAACCACAGCCGGGTGCGGTCTTCGCGGATGCGTCGTTCGAAGGTCTGGGTCAGCGCTGTCAGCTCGTCATTGAGCTCTCGCACCCGCTTTTGCTTGCCCGGTGTCAAAGCGACTCCGGCATCCTCGAAGGCGTCGAGCGTGTCGCGCCAGTAGCGGCGATCGATGTCGTCGGCGGGCTGCACCTGCCTGACCCGGTCATACAGTGCTGCGTTCTGCCAGAAGCTTGACGAGAAGGCCTGGTAGTCGCGGTCGCAGCTGTCCGCCGCGTCGCGGATGGCCTTGCTCGGACTGACCGCCACCAGCAGGCCCAGAGGGCCCATCGTGTCCTCGGTACGGCGCGTGATCGCGTCGAATGCAGCCAGCAGCGCGGACGCCGATGGCTCGCTGCCTTGCGCAAGCCGCGCTTCGGCATGCTTGAGATCAGCGAGCAGCGCCTTGCATTGCGCAGCGATGGCTGCTGCGTTGCGAGGGATCGGAAAGGCGTAAGGTGCAGAGACCTTTGCAGCAGGTGCCGTGGTCAGAGGCTGCGCACACAGCGCGCTCGAAGCGACAAGCGCTGCCCAGCAGGCAGAGCGCAGCAGGCGGCGCGAGCGCCGAAGGCTCAAGCCGCACTCTTCCCAGAGTCGAAAGTGTGGTCCACCACATACCGGCCGGATCGCATCGTGCCCAACTCTGCAGCGACGGCCTTGTGCTGCGGATGGTTCTGATACGCCTCGAGCTGCTGCGCGCTGGTAAAGGTCGACATCAGCACCACGTCCGCATTGGCTTCCAGTCCGGCCTGACGGATGCCGACATCAAACTCGACGATGCCCGGCACCAACTGGCCGCAGGAGTCGAGCAGAGCCTTGAAGCGTGGTGCATCGGCCGGGTTGTGAAGTGTCCATATGACGATGTGCCGAATCATGGTGTCAAGCCTCTGAATCAGAAATGCGCGAACGCAGGTAGATCAGCAGCACGCCCAGGGCGATCAGCACGCTGCCGGTGATGACGATCGGCCAGCCGATCGACGCATCGGCCGAGACGGTGGACACGCCCACCATCAGCACCAGCGCGCCGCCGAAGATCAGCGGCCAGGTCAAGTTGTAGAGCTTCGATGGCTTCATCAGGCGCAAGTATCGACGCATGCGACCGCGCCGTGCTCGATGGGCATGGGCTCAGACACCTGGCAGCCGATGGTCGCGATAGGCCTGGCGCAGTGCCATCTTGAACAGCTTGCCGGTGGGCGTGTGCGGCAGTTCGTCAACGAACACCACGTCATCGGGCACCTGCCAGCTGGCCACCTTGCCGTCGAAAAAGCGCAGCAAGTCGGCTGCACTCACATCTGCGCCAGGCTTGCGCACCACGACCAGCAGCGGTCGCTCGTCCCATTTCGGGTGGTGGCAGGCGATCGCCGCGGCTTCGTGGACCGCAGGGTGGGCCATCGCGATGTTCTCCAGCACGATCGAGCTGATCCACTCGCCACCCGACTTGATGACATCCTTGCTGCGGTCGGTGATCTGCATGTAGCCATCGGCGTCGATCGTGGCCACGTCACCGGTCGGGAACCAGCGCTCGCCGGCCAGATCGATGTGCGGCGATTCGCTGCTGCCCAGGTAGTGATCCACCACCCAGTGGCCGCGCACCAGCAATTGGCCGGGCGTACAGCCGTCCCAGGGCAATGGCCGATCGTCGGCGTCGACGATGGCGAGATCAACGCCGTAGATCACCTTGCCCTGCTTCTGCTGCAGCGCTCTCCGCGATTCGGCATCGAGTTCCGCGTGCTTGGCCTTCAGGTGGGCCAGCGTGCCCAGCGGGGAGGTTTCGGTCATGCCCCAGGCATGGATGACCTCCAGACCGAAATCGTCTTCCAGCGTTTGCATCATCGCGGGCGGGCAGGCGGCACCGCCGATCACCGTGCGACGCAGCGTGCTGAACTGCAGCCGCTGCGCCTTCATGTGCGTGATCAGTCCCAGCCACACGGTCGGGACGCCGGCCGTGAAAGTGACCCGTTCGGACTCCATCAACTCGTGCAACGACGCCCCATCAAGCCGCGGGCCTGGGAACACCAACTTGGCACCGACCATCGGCGCGGCAAACGGCACGCCCCAGGCATTCACATGGAACATCGGCGTGACCGGGAGCACCGCGTCGCGCGAGCCGATGCCCATGGCATCGACCGAGACCTGGCCGAGCGCATGCAGCACCGTCGAGCGGTGGCTGTAGAGCACACCCTTGGGCATGCCAGTGGTGCCCGAGGTGTAGCAGAGCCCCGACGCGGTGTTCTCATCGAACTCCGGCCATGCCCACTGGCCGTCTTCGGCGGCAAGCAAGTCCTCGTAGCAATGCAGATTCTTCAACGCCGAGTCCGCGGGCATCTGGGCGCGGGCTGTCATCAGCACCCAGTGCGCGACGCTCGTCAGCTGTGGTGCCAGTTTCTCGACCAGCGGCAGGAAGGTCGAGTCGAAAAACAGCACGCGGTCCTGCGCGTGGTTGATGATCCAGGCGATCTGGTCGGCATGCAGCCGCGGGTTGATGGTGTGGCACACGCGGCCGGAACCGGAGATGCCATAGAACAGCTCCAGGTGGCGGTGGCCATTCCAGGCCAGCGTGCCAATCCGCTCGCCAAGCTCGCAGCCCAGTCGGGCCAAGGCCTGTGCCACCTGCCGGGAGCGCCGCTCCACCTCGGCATAGGTACTGCGGTGCAAGTCGCCCTCAACGCGACGCGACACCACCTCGACGTCGCCGGCGTGGCGCGCCGCATGGCGGATCAGCGACGAGATCGACAGCGGCATCTGCATCATCTGGCCGGAAACGGTTGGCATGGCGGGCTTTCTCTGCGGGAGCGATACGGAGGCTGAGCAGCACTGTTGGACGCTGGACGGATACCAGATCATATGAACCCCGGCGCAGGTTGCCGCGCCTTGCAGAGGTGGCTCGGGTTGTCCCCTGCTCGCGCGATGACGTGAGCGCCTGAATACACTTGCGCAATGACTCGTCACGACACCCTCCCCCCTGTCAACACCTTGACGGCGGGTCCGGACTGGAACTGGTGCAACCGGTTTCACGCGCTGGGTGCCGAGTTCCACACCGCGTTGCCACCTCAGCCGCTCCCTGCGCCGCACTGGGTAGCGCACAGCGATTCATGTGCCGAACTGCTCGGCTTGCCTGCCGACTGGCAGACCCGAGCCGACCTGAACGCCCTCGCGGTTTTCAGCGGCAATGCGCTGTGGCCGGGCATGCGCCCGTTGGCCAGCGTCTACAGCGGTCATCAGTTCGGCGTGTGGGCGGGTCAACTTGGCGATGGGCGCGCGCTGTCACTGGGCGGGATCGACACACCCAGCGGCCCGCAGGAGTTGCAGCTGAAAGGCGCGGGGATGACGCCGTATTCGCGCATGGGCGATGGCCGCGCGGTGCTGCGCTCGTCGATCCGCGAGTTCCTGTGCTCGGAGGCCATGCATGGCCTCGGGATTCCGACCACCCGTGCGCTGTGCATCACCGGCTCGCCCATGCCGGTTCTGCGCGAAGCCCTCGAAACCGCAGCGGTCGTGACGCGGGTGGCACCGAGCTTCATTCGCTTCGGCCATTTCGAGCACTTTGCACAGCAGCGCGATACCGATACGTTGCGGCGTCTGGCCGACTTCGTCATCGAGCATCACTACCCCGACTGCCGCGACAAGCCGCAACCCTACGTGGCGCTGCTCAGCGCGGTTGCGCAGCGCACTGCCGAGCTGATGGCGCAGTGGCAGGCCGTGGGTTTCTGCCACGGCGTGATGAACACCGACAACATGTCGATCCTCGGTTTGACCCTTGATTACGGCCCGTTCGGCTTTCTCGATGGCCACGACCCGGATCACATCTGCAACCACACCGATCGTCAGGGCCGCTATGCCTACGCCAGCCAGCCCAACGTCGGCTTCTGGAACCTGCATGCGCTGGCACAAGGCCTGATGCCGCTGATCGGTCACGACAACGGCGACGCGGCGCTGGAGGTGCTCGAGGCCTACAAGCAGATCTACGCCAACGCGATGCGCCGCCGCCTGCGCCTGAAATGCGGTTTAGCGACCGCCCGAAAGGAGGACGCGAGCCTGATCGAGTTGTTGATGAAGCAAATGGCTCATGAGCAGACCGACCACACCATCCTTTTCCGGCGTCTCTCGACATTCAGCACCGCAGCGGGCGCAGACAACAGCCTTGTCATGGGTCTGTTCAGTGACTCGGCATTCCGGGAACGCTGGTCGAGTGCCTACACCGAACGTCTGTGCGCTGAAAGCAGCGACGATGGACAACGAGCCGCCGCCATGAACCGCGTCAACCCGAGTGTGGTGTTGCGCAACCACCTCGCCGAGTCGGCGATCCGCCAGGCACAGGCCGGCGATTTCTCGGAAGTGCAGCGGCTGCTGAAAGTTCTGGAGAATCCGTTCGACGAACAGCACGACGCGTCGGCCGATGCCGACTTCCCGCCCGACTGGGCGCAGCACATCGAGGTTTCATGTTCGTCATGACCGACCGCGCCTGAGGAGCTCCGCATGAAAGACGACAGACCCCGCCTCGTTCAGAAAACCGATGCCGAATGGCGAGAGCAGCTCGATGCAACCCAGTACGAGGTTGCCCGTCAGGCGGGCACCGAACGCGCCTTCAGCGGCAAGTACTGGGACCATTGGGACGCCGGCCGCTACAACTGCATTGGGTGCGGCACGCCGCTTTTCGAGGCCGACACCAAGTTCGATGCCGGCTGCGGCTGGCCCAGCTACTCGAAGCCGATCAACAGCATGGTGATCGAGCGCCTCGTCGACCGCAGCCACGGCATGACGCGCATCGAGGTGCGCTGCAACACCTGCGGATCACACCTGGGACATGTGTTCAACGACGGACCTGCCCCGACCGGCGAACGCTTTTGCATCAATTCGGCTTCGATAGACTTCGAGCCTCCCGGTTGACAAACCCCGTTGCCCGAACTGCGGCTCGGGACTCGGCGTTGCTCCCCAAGAATCCATGAAGCTGCTGCTCGATTTCCTGCCGATCCTGTTTTTCTTCGGCACCTTCAAATACGCCGAATCCCACAAAGACTGGGCCGCCGCGTTCGCTACAGAGCATTTCGGATTCATCGTCTCCGGCGGTGTGGTCGGCGTGAACGAAGCGCCGGTTCTGCTGGCCACGGTGGTGGTCATCGTTGCTACGCTGGCGCAGATCGCATTCCTGCTGATCCGCGGCAAGAAGATCGACCCGATGCTGTGGGTCAGCTTCGTGCTGGTTGTCGTGCTGGGCGGCGCGACCGTCTGGTTCCACAGTGAGGAGTTCATCAAGTGGAAGCCGACCGTTCTCTACTGGGCCATGGCGCTGGGCCTTTGGGTCAGTGCCGCACTGTTTGGCAAGAACCTGCCTCGCAAGATGCTGGGCGAGCAATTGCATCTTCCCGATCCCGTCTGGGTGCGCCTGAACTGGGCATGGGTCGCGTTCTTCGTGATGATGGGCGTGCTGAATCGTTATGTTGCGTCGCAGTACTCGACCGACGCCTGGGTCAACTTCAAACTGTTTGGCGGGATGGGCTTGATGCTGGTGTTCATGTTGGCGCAGGGCTTGTACCTGAGCCGCTACGTTGCGGCCGACGAGGCCGACTCTCAACCTCCGGCACGATGAACCTGCTCATCAGAGCGCAGCCATGAGCCAGCTTTCCGAGCGCATCGAAGCGACCTTGCGCGAGGCGCTGCAGCCCACCGAGTTCATGCTGCAGGACGACAGCCACCTGCATGCCGGGCACGCCGGTGCTCGCGAGGGCAGTCACTACACCGTTCGTCTGGTCAGCGAACGCTTTGCCGGGCTGAACCGGGTGGCCCGACATCGCCTCGTTTATGATGCGCTCAAGGTGCAAATGCAGGCCGGAATCCACGCTCTCGTCATTGACGCGCGCGCCCCGGACGAGGCTTGACACGCCCTGCTCAAGCCTCTTCTCCTTGCTGGCGCCCGTTGTGCCAGTTCCCACAGCGCCGATGCAGTTCCATACCGCTCGGTCAAGCCCTGCCTCCACATGAGCTGAAAGCCTCACCCCATGAACAAGTTGCTCTCCACCACCACCGCGCTCGCCGCCGCCCTGTTGATCGCGTTGCCGGCAGTGGCGCAGAACATTGCCGTCGTCAATGGCAAAGCCGTACCCAAGGCACGCGTCGATTCGCTGATGGACCAGATCCTGAAGCAGGGCCAGCAACGCCGCACACCGGAACTGGAAGCGCAGGTGCGTGACGAGGTTGTGCTGCGCGAGATGTTCGTGCAAGAAGCCGAGAAGCGTGGATTTCAGGGCAAGGCCGATTACAAGGTGCAGATGGAATTCGCACGTCAGACCATCCTGATCCGCGAGCTGTTCACCCAGTATCAGGCCACCCATCCGGTGACGGAAGCGGAGATCCAGGCTGAATATGCCAAGTCAACCGGCGCAGGCGCCGGCGGCGCCGAGTACCGCGCGCGTCACATCCTGGTTGACACCGAAGATCAGGCCAAGACGCTGATCGCGCAGATCAAGGCCGGCGCCAAATTCGAAGACGTGGCCAAGAAAGAATCAAAGGACACCGGCTCGGGCGAGAACGGCGGCGACCTCGATTTCGCGAGCCCGAATGTCTACGTGCCCGAATTCGGTCAGGCGATGGTCAAGCTGAAAAAGGGCGAGATGACCGAGCTGCCAGTGAAGTCGCAGTTTGGCTGGCACATCATCCGGCTAGAAGACACCCGCGAAGCGCAGTCGCCGCCCCTCGCTGAGATGCGGCCACAGATCGAGCAGAAGCTCGGGCAGATGAAGATCGCCAAGTTCCGCGACGACATCCGCGCCAAGTACAAGACGGACTACAAGTTCGCCAACTGACGCCCGGCCGGCGCCCGCGTCAAACGGGCGCCGTGTCCATTTCGATCCGACCGGCATCGATACGAAGCTGCCTGTCGCATCGAGCGGCCACGGTTCGGTCATGGGTGACCAGCACCAACGTCGTTCCGGTTTCGCGGTTCAGCTCGAACATCAGTTCCATCACCCGCTCGCCGGTGGCGAAATCCAGACTGCCGGTGGGCTCGTCGGCCAGCAGCACTGCCGGCTGCACGACGAAGGCACGAGCCAGCGCCACGCGCTGCTGCTCGCCGCCCGAAAGCACCTTCGGGTAGTGCCGCATCCGGTCTCCCAAGCCGACCCGGCCCAGCATCTCGGTGGCCCGCACCCGGGCATCGCTGCGGCCTTGCAATTCCAAAGGCAGCATCACGTTCTCGATCGCGCTCAGGTTGCCCAGCAGTTGGAAACTCTGGAACACGAAACCGACGTGGGCTGCCCTCACTGCAGCACGGGCATCCTCATCCAGACTGAACAAATCGGTGCCCGCCAGGCGAACGCTGCCGGTCGTTGGCGTGTCCAACCCCGCAATGATCGACAGCAGCGTGCTCTTGCCTGAGCCGGAGGCGCCAACGATGGCAGCCGATTGCTGGCGCAACAGGGTGAAACTGATGTCGTGCAGGATGGTCAAAGGACCACCCGGATCGGGCACTTGCTTGGTGATGTGATCGACGGCGATGATGGGATCGGACATGAAAGACTGGGAACAACTGACAGCAATGAAACAGACGGCCTGCGGTGCACCACCGCAAAGTTCTGCAGCGATGCAGATCGACCCCGTACGCAGGAATTGGTTGCATCGACTGATCCACTGTACCTCGCTGCTCGGCCTGGTCGCTGTAGCCGGACCGTCCTGGTCGCAGATGCCAGTGGCCTCGCTGGCCCATGCCACCAGCGGAGGAAACGCCCCTCGCAACACCGTGCTGGTGGTCGGCGACAGCCTGTCGGCCGAATACGGCCTGAAGCGTGGCAGTGGATGGGTCTCGCTGCTCGAGCGCAAGCTCGCCACTGAGAAGATCGAAGCCAGGGTGGTGAACGCCAGCATCAGCGGTGACACGACGTCTGGCGGGCTGTCGCGCTTGCCAGCGCTGCTGGCCCAGCACCGCCCGACACACGTGATCCTGGAACTTGGGGGCAACGACGGCTTGCGCGGACTGCCGCTCAAGGGCAGCCTGAGCAACCTGCAGCAGATGGCGCAGGCAGCGAAGGCAGCTGGTGCCAAGGTGATGGTGGTCGGCGTGCAGATCCCGCCGAACTACGGCCGTCGGTACAACGACGAGCTGGCCGCGATGTTCGTCACCGTGGCGAAGGACGAAGGTGCCGCGTTGGTGCCATTTCTGATGGCCGGCGTGCCTGACTCACAGTACCAGGCCGACCGAATCCATGTGGCGGAGGTCGGGCATCCGACGATGCTGGCGAATGTGTGGCCGACGTTGAAGCCCTTGCTGCGCTGAAGCCACATTGTCGTTTCGGGGCCTGAACAACTGAGATCGGTGCGTGAGCACTGCGCCGGGCCGCTGTGTTCCGTTCATGTCCCCCAGGCCGGTTCACCAGCCACTCGCCTCGACTCAAGTCGATCCGGCCCTCCTCCTTTACTTCACTCCACACAGCGGCCCGACGCAGCGCTCTCACAACCACCGAAGCAGTCAGAGTGTTTAGGCCTCTGCATGCGACAACGGTGGCGGCTGTCGAGGGCGTGGGGTGACCGGCGCAGCGAAGTAAAGGAGGAAGGCCGGATCGACCTTACCCGAAGCGTTTGGGCGGTGACCCGGCCTGGGGGACATGAGCGGAGCCGGTCACCCCATGCCCTCGGCAGCAAGAACCGATCAGTTGATGGGCGTCAGCTTAGCCACCGAAAGCGCCAGCCACTTCATCCCGTGGCGGCCGAAGTTGACCTGGGCTCGGGCATCGTCACCGCTGCCTTCGAGGGTGACGATCACACCCTCGCCGAACTTGGTGTGAAACACGCTCTGCCCGGACTTCAGGCCATGTGATGGCGCCTTCGGAATGACCGATGGCGCGGCAGTTTCCACGCGCCCTGCCCCCACGATCGAGCCCAGACCCGACCCACGTGACCAGGCCGACTGGTAGTCGCGCGCAAACCCCGAGCCGAAGGCCTGGTTGCGCGGGGTGATCCATTTCAACGAGGCTTCGGGCAGTTCGTCGAAGAAGCGGCTCTTGATGTTGTAGCGGGTCTGGCCGTGCAGCATCCGGGTCTGGCTGCAGCTCAGGTACAGCCGCTTGCGCGCCCGCGTGATTGCCACGTACATCAGCCGCCGTTCTTCTTCTAGCCCGTCCAGATCCGACACGCTGTTCTCGTGCGGGAACAGGCCCTCTTCGAGGCCGGTGATGAACACCGCGTCGAACTCCAGGCCCTTGGCTGCATGCACGGTCATCAGCTGGATCGCGTCCTGCCCGGCCTGCGCCTGGTTGTCGCCGGCTTCGAGCGAGGCGTGCGTCAGGAACGCAGCCAGCGGTGACATGATCTCGCCGGTTTCGGCATCGGGCGTGGTGATCAGTGAAGCGATGCCGCCGCCGTCTTCAGGCAATGCGGCTACAGCTTCCACGCCGAGTCCCGACAGCACCTTCGTCAACTCAGCATCGGCACCCAGCGGCAAAGGCGTACCGAACTCATCGACGGGCAGCGCCACCGCATCCTTGCCAAAGCCTTCCTGGGTGACGAAGGCCTCGGCCGCGTTGACCAGCTCGTCGAGGTTTTCCAGCCGGTCCTGGCCCTCCTTGTCGGTGCGGTAGAAATCGACCAGGCCCGAGGCCTTCAGCATGTGCTCGATGATCTCGCGCAGCGTCAGCCCGCGCGTGGCCTCGCGCATCGCGTCGACCTTGGCGACAAAGGCCTGCACGTTGCCGCCACCCTTACCTGCGACTGCGCCGACGCTCTGATAGAGGCTGCGGCCGCTGCCGCGCGCCGCGTCCTGCAGCAATTCGATCGTGCGTGCACCGATGCCGCGGGTCGGGAAGTTGACGACGCGCAAAAAGCTGGTGTCGTCGTTCGGGTTCTCGATCAGCCGAAGGTAGCTCAGCGCGTGCTTGACCTCGGCTCGTTCAAAGAAACGCAGGCCGCCATAGACCTTGTACGGAATGCCCGCATTGAACAGCGCGCTTTCCAGCACGCGGCTTTGCGCGTTGCTGCGGTAGAGCAGCGCGATGTCGCGGCGCGGCGTGCCGTCGCGGTGCAGTTGCTGCGCCTCTTCGATGAACCACTGCGCCTCGGCGAAATCGCTGGTGGCTTCGAAAACCCGCACCTGCTCGCCCGGGCCGGCTTCTGTGCGCAGGTTCTTGCCCAGGCGGCGCGAATTGCGTGAGATCAGCTCATTGGCCGCATCGAGGATGTGGCCGTAGCTGCGGTAGTTGCGCTCGAGCTTGATGACCTGCTGCACCCTGAACTCGCGCTCGAAGTCGGCCATGTTGCCGACCTGCGCCCCGCGGAAGGCGTAGATGCTCTGGTCGTCGTCGCCGACCGCCAGCACGGCGGTGCCGTTCGGCCCGGGCGGGCCGGCGAACATCTTCAGCCAGGCGTACTGCAGCCGGTTGGTGTCCTGGAACTCGTCGACCAGGATGTGCCGGAAGCGGCGCTGGTAGTGCTCACGCAAGCTCTGGTTGTCGCGCATCAGCTCGTAGGTGCGCAGCATCAGCTCGGCGAAATCGACGACGCCCTCGCGCTGGCACTGTTCTTCATACGCCTGATAAACCTGCACCAGCACGCGACTCTGCTCGTCGCGCACCTCGACATCCTTCGGGCGCAGGCCTTCCTCCTTCTGACCGGCGATGAACCACGTTGTCGTCTTCGGAACGAAGCGTTCCTCGTCGAGCTTCATCGCCTTGATGACGCGTTTCACGGCCGACAGTTGGTCTGCCGAATCGAGAATCTGAAAACCCTGCGGCAGCGCAGCCAGCTTCCAGTGCGCGCGAAGGAATCGATTGCACAGGCCGTGGAAGGTGCCGACCCACATGCCGCGAACCGGCACTGGCAGCATCGCGCTCAATCGCGTCAGCATCTCCTTCGCGGCCTTGTTGGTGAAGGTCACCGCCATCACGCCGCCGGGCGACAGCTGACCGGTCTGGATCAGCCAGGCGATGCGTGTGGTCAGCACCCGGGTCTTGCCAGAACCGGCGCCCGCCAGGATCAGCGACGGCCGCGCCGGCAAAGTGACCGCAGCGAGTTGCTCCGGGTTGAGTCCGCGCAGCAGGTTGTCGGAGGACGGAACCGCCAAGCCACGATGGTCATCGGTCTCTCCCGTGTCGACCTGCTCGGCGCCGGAAGGCTCGTCTTCCTCGAACAGAGGGATGGACGGGTCGTCGTGCGGTGCGAGGCTCGGACTTTCGGAGGGACTGGACATCGAATGATTCTAGAAGCCGCCCTCCTACAATTCGGCCTCCTTTTTGCTGCTCTGTGGCGCCCGTTTTCGCGGCGCACAACCCGGTGTCCCCATGACCGAACTGGCCAAGTCCTTCGAACCCGCCGCCATCGAGGCCCATTGGGGCCCGCTGTGGGAGCAAAGCGGCGTCTATGAGCCCACGCTCGACGCTGCCAAGCCTTCGTTTTCGATCCAGCTGCCGCCGCCCAATGTCACCGGCACGCTGCACATGGGCCATGCGTTCAACCAGACGATCATGGACTCGCTGACGCGCTACCACCGCATGCGAGGCTTCAACACGCTGTGGGTACCGGGCACCGACCATGCGGGCATCGCCACCCAGATCGTCGTCGAGCGGCAGTTGCAGGAGCAAGGCCTGAACCGCCATGACCTGGGCCGCGCCAACTTCGTGGCGCGGGTGTGGGATTGGAAGCAGCAGTCGGGCTCGACCATCACCCGCCAGATGCGCCGCATGGGCGACAGCGTGAGCTGGCCGCACGAGTACTTCACGATGGACGACAAGTTGTCGGCCGTCGTCACCTCGACGTTCGTTCAGCTCTACGAACAAGGGCTGATCTACCGCGGCAAGCGGCTGGTCAACTGGGATCCGGTGCTGAAGTCGGCGGTGTCGGACCTGGAAGTGGAAAGCGAAGAGGAAGACGGCTCGCTGTGGCACATCCGCTATCCGCTGGAAGACGGTTCCGGTGATCTGGTGGTGGCCACCACGCGGCCCGAAACGATGCTCGGCGACGTCGCGGTGATGGTGCATCCCGAAGATGAACGTTACGCCGCTTTCGTTGGCAAGCGCGTCACGCTGCCGCTGTGCGGACGCACGATCCCGGTGATCGCCGACGATTACGTCGATCGCGAGTTCGGCACCGGCGTCGTCAAGGTGACACCGGCGCATGACGTGAATGACTACGCCGTCGGCCAGCGCCACGGCCTGCCGATCATCGGCGTGCTGACGCTGGATGCGGCGATCAACGACAACGCACCAGAAGCCTACCGCGGCCTCGACCGTTTCGTCGCCCGCAAGCGCGTCGTGACCGACCTGGAGGCACAAGGCTTCCTCGTCGAGGTCAAGAAGCACAAGCTGATGGTGCCGCGCTGTGCGCGCACCGGACAGGTCATCGAGCCGATGCTGACCGACCAGTGGTTCGTTGCGATGACGAAGAACGGCCCCTCTGTTGACGGAGAACCGGGCAAGAGCATCGCGCAAAAGGCGATCGACGCAGTCGCGAACGGCGATGTGAAATTCGTGCCCGAAAACTGGGTCAACACCTACGACCAGTGGATGAAGAACATCACCGACTGGTGCATCTCGCGCCAGCTCTGGTGGGGTCATCAGATCCCGGCGTGGTACGGCACGAACGGCGAGCTGTTCGTCGCGACGAACGAAGACGAAGCCCGCGCCAAGGCCACCGCCGCCGGCTACACCGGCGAGCTGGTTCGCGATCCCGACGTGCTCGACACCTGGTATTCGTCCGCGATGGTGCCGTTCTCCTCGCTGGGCTGGCCCGCGAAGACGAAGGAACTCGATCTTTTCCTGCCGTCGAGCGTTCTGGTCACCGGCTACGACATCATCTTCTTCTGGGTCGCCCGGATGATCATGATGACGACGCACTTCACCGGCAAGGTGCCTTTCCACCACGTCTACATCCATGGCCTGGTGCGCGATGCTCAGGGCAAGAAGATGAGCAAGTCGGAAGGCAATGTGCTCGATCCGGTGGACCTGATTGATGGCATCTCGCTGGCGCCCTTGCTCGACAAGCGCACCATCGGCCTGCGCAAGCCCGAGACAGCGCCACGCGTGCGCAAGGACACCGAGAAGGAGTTCCCCGAGGGCATCCCGGCCTTCGGCGCCGATGCACTGCGTTTCACCTTCGCCTCGCTGGCCAGCCTGGGCCGCAGCATCAACTTCGATTCCAAGCGCTGTGAGGGCTACCGCAATTTCTGCAACAAGCTGTGGAACGCCACGCGCTTCGTGCTGATGAACTGCGAGGGGCAGGACTGCGGCTTGGCCGAGCACACGAAGGCGCAATGCGAACCAGGTGGATCGGCACACAACTACCTGAGCTTTTCGCAAGCGGACCGCTGGATCACCGGCGAGTTGCAGCGTGTGGAGGCTGCGGTCGAGCAAGGCTTTGCCGACTACCGGCTCGACAATGTCGCCAACGCGATTTATTCCTTCGTCTGGGACGAGTACTGCGACTGGTACCTGGAGATCGCGAAAGTGCAGATCCAGACTGGCGACGAATCAGCCCAGCGGGCAACACGCCGCACGCTGATTCGCGTACTCGAGACGGTATTGCGACTGTTGCACCCGATCACGCCGTTCATCACCGCCGAGTTGTGGGAGCGCGTGGCCGTGGTTGCTGGACGGAAGACCGCAGACTCAGCCGAAAGCCTGGTGACAGCGCCTTACCCCAAAGCGCAGCTCGAACGCATCGTTGCCACGGCCGACGCCTGGGTCACGCAGCTCAAAGGCATGGTCGGTGCGTGCCGGCGACTGCGCAGCGAAATGAGCCTGTCGCCCGACAAACGGGTGCCGCTCCTGGCCTTCGGTGATACCGCATTCATGCAGGCAGCAGCGCCACTGCTGAAGACGCTGGCCAAGGTATCGGATGTGCAGGTGCACACCGATGAGGCTGCCTATGCGCATTCCACACTGAACGCACCGGTCGTCGAGTTCGCAGGCACTCGCCTCGCCCTGCATGTCGAGATCGACGTGACCGCCGAAACGGAGAGACTGCGCAAGGAGATCACGCGCCTGGATGGCGAAATCGCCAAGGCCAGCGCGAAGCTCACCAATGAGAGCTTTGTCGCTCGTGCGCCCGCGGCGGTGGTGGCTCAAGAGCAGGCACGCATTGCCGAACACACTGCCACCCGCGATCGCCTCGAGGCACAGGTTCGGCGTCTGTCAGCGGCGGTTTGACGCATGGAGTAGCGCCGATTCGAGCTGAAGGCTGCGGGCGTCATTGAAAGACCAGCGTCTTTTTTGCGTGTGAGAATGGATTCAAACCATGAACCCACCGCGCGGAGTGTGCAGATGAAGATCAACAAAGCGATATTCCCCGTGGCCGGCCTTGGCACGCGTTTCCTGCCCGCCACCAAGGCGCAGCCGAAAGAAATGCTGCCGGTGGTCGACAAGCCGCTGATCCAGTACGCCGTGGAAGAGGCCTACGCTGCGGGTATTCGCCAGATGATCTTCGTCAACGGCCGCAACAAGCGCGCCATTCCCGACCACTTCGACACCGCCTACGAACTGGAAGCCGAACTGGAAGCCGCAGGCAAGAAAGAGCTGCTGTCCTTGGTCCACTCGATCAAGCCCGACGACATGGAGTGCATCTACATCCGCCAGCCGAAGGCTCTGGGCCTGGGCCATGCGGTACTGTGCGCGCAATGCGTGGTCGTCAACGAACCGTTCGCGGTGCTGCTGGCCGATGACCTGATGGTCGGCACGCCGCCGGTCCTGAAGCAGATGGTCGAACGCTTTGCCGACTGGCAGGCCTCGATCATCGCGGTGCAGGAAGTGCCCGACGATCAGACGCGCCGCTACGGCATGGTGGCCGGCACGCCGGTCAATGACCGGATGATGGACATGACCCACATCGTCGAGAAGCCGGCACCGGAAGATGCACCGTCGCGTCTGGGTGTGGCGGGCCGTTACATCCTGACGCCAGGTATCTTCAAGGAAATCGCTGCGCAGCCACGTGGTGTGGGCGGCGAGATCCAACTGACCGACGGCATCGCCGCGCTGATGCGCCGTGAGAAAGTCTTCGCCTTCCGCTATGAAGGCCGCCGCTACGACTGTGGCAGCAAGGAAGGCTTCCTGGAGGCCAACGTCGAACTGGCCCTGATGCACCCGCAACTCGGACCGGGGTTCCGCAGCTACCTGAAGTCGCTCGAGCTCTGATTGCGGGCAGCCGACTCAGCGTCGGCGCAGCAGGTGGATGAACTCGTCGGCGACCGTGGTCTGCTCGATCAGGTCGTTGCCGGTCTGCTTGGAGAAAGCCTGGAAATCACGTATCGAACCCGGGTCGGTCGAGACGACCTTCAGCACGTCCCCGCTGGCCATGTCGGCCAGCGCCTTCTTGGCCTTCAGGATCGGCAGCGGACAGTTCAGCCCGCGGGTGTCGACTTCTTTGTGGATCAGGATCATGGGGCGCGTGCTCTGCGATTCAGCAACGATTCTAGGTTTCAGGCCGGAAATACACCGGTCGACAGATAGCGATCACCCCGGTCGCAAACGATGAAGACGATGGTCGCGTTCTCGACCGCCTTCGCCAGTTCGAGTGCGACCCAGCAGGCACCAGCGGCAGAAATGCCCGCGAAGATACCTTCCTCGCGCGCCAGTCGCCGCGCCATCTCCTCGGCATCGATCTGGCTGACCGAGGTCGTTTCATCGACGTGCGTCGGGTCGTAGATCCTTGGCAAGTAGGCCTCGGGCCATTTGCGGATGCCAGGAATTCGCGAGCCCTCGCTGGGTTGCGCGCCGATGATGCGAACCGCCGGGTTCATCTCGTTCAGGTAGCGCGAAACGCCAGTGATCGTGCCAGTGGTGCCCATCGCGCTGACAAAGTGGGTGATCTGCCCCGCGGTGTCGCGCCAGATCTCGGGACCTGTGGTTTCGTAGTGCACGCGGGGGTTGTCGGCATTGGCGAACTGGTCGAGCACGACACCCTTGCCGTCGCGCTGCAACTGGTCGGCGAGGTCGCGTGCATGCTCCATGCCGCCGGAGCGAGGTGTCAGCATCAGCTCGGCACCGAAGGCGCGCATCGTCTGCGCACGCTCGATAGACAGATCCTCCGGCATGATCAACAGCATCTTGTAGCCGCGAATGGCCGCGGCCATCGCCAGCGCAATGCCGGTGTTGCCGGAGGTGGCTTCGATCAGCGTGTCACCGGGCTTGATCTGCCCGCGCTCTTCGGCGCGACGGATCATGCTGATGGCTGCGCGGTCCTTGACCGAGCCAGCCGGGTTGTTGCCCTCAAGCTTGCCGAGGATCACGTTGCCGCGTCGCTCCGCATCGGCGCCGGGCAGATGCTTCAGCCGAACCAACGGCGTGTTGCCGATCAGGTCTTCGAGCGAGGGATAGATCGGCTGCTTCTTTGCCATGCAAACTCGAAACGGGTGGGCTATCGGTTTGCCGCCCCGCATGCGGCATTGCACCGCATCGACAAACACAAATACTTGGGTGGTGCCTCCGGTCGGAATCGAACCGACACTCCGTGAAGAACCGGATTTTGAGTCCGGCGCGTCTACCAATTCCGCCACAGAGGCCCAACGCAGGCGCAATTATTCCACAGGCCCTCGGGCTGCGGCTGGCACGGCGCAAGACGTCTGCCTTCAGCGTCACTCAATCAACTGCGGTTACGCTCTCGCCTCGCCTTCATCGCCTCTCGACCGCGACCCACACCCCCAAGCCCACTGGATCCCGCGCATGCCCCCGATGCCTCCCATCACCCAAGCCTTGTTGTTGATCAATGTTGCCGCTTTCTGCATCGACAGCTTCCTCGGCCCCTGGTTCACGCGCCTGCTAGCGCTGTGGCCGCTGGGTTCCGGCTTCCTGCCTTGGCAGATCGTTACCTACGCCTTCCTGCACGGCGGCATCGGTCATCTGTTCTTCAACATGCTGGGCTTGTGGATGTTTGGCTCGGAGCTGGAGCGGGTCTGGGGCACGAAGCGCTTCATTCAGTTCTACGCCGCCAGCGTGCTGGCTGCGGCGGGTGCGCAGTTGCTGGTCACCGGATTGCTGGGGTCGGTCTACCCGACGGTAGGTGCCTCAGGCGGGCTGTTCGGCCTGCTGCTGGCATTCGGCATGATGTTTCCGAACCGAACCATCATCCCGCTGTTCCCACCGATCCCCATGAAGGCGAAGGTGTTCGTCGCGTTGTACGGCGGGCTGGAACTGCTGCTCGGCGTCACTGGCAGTGCGACGGGCGTGGCCCATTTCGCGCATCTGGGTGGCATGCTGGGCGGCTACCTGATGTTCCGCTACTGGCGCGGTCAGCCCCCGTTCGGCAAGCGACGTTGAGCGAGCCAACCACTCAACAAGCACCCTTCAAAGGCCGTCCTTCACCGTCGGGTAGCGCAGAACCACACGCAGTTCGCGCTTGAGGCGCTGGTTGTCCAGACGGCGAGATTCGCTCATGAAGCTCAGCAGCATCGGCGACAGGCGCTCACTCGCTTCCGCACGCGAGATGCGCGGCGGGCGCGGCAGACCGCACACGTCGGCGGCCAGATCGAAGTAGCCGCCCATCATCAGGTCGGTATCGTCGCTGGCATGGACCACCCGCTGCGGCAGCGCATGCGCCAGTGCGGCAACGCAAGCGCGCGCCAGGTCGTCGGCATGGATGTGGTTGGTGTAGACATCGTCCTCGGCGTTCAGAACCGCCGTGCCCCGAAGCAGACGCTCGCGCGGATGGCCACCTTCGCGGTCGATGGCGTAGATACCCGGGATGCGCAGGATGGAAACCCTCACGCCGTGCGCCTGGCCGAACCAGCGAATTCGCGATTCCGCATCGACCCGGCGCTTTGCGCGGTCCGTGCCGGGGTTCACCGCGCGCGTTTCATCGAAACGCGCACCGCCGCAGTCACCGTAAACGCCGCTGGTGCTGCCATACACCAGGCAGCGCACGCGGCCCTTGCGCGCCAGCGCAGCGAGCAGATTCCGGGTGCGCGGGTCGGTGCTTCCCTGCAGGGGCGGTGGCGCCAGGTGCAGCACCGCATCGGCCAGCCCGGCCAGCCGCCAGAGCGTGGCCGGATCGTCGAGGTTACCGATCAGCGGTACCGCACCCGCCGCCCGCAAGACCTCGGCGCGCGACGGCGTCGAGGTCAGCGCAAGCAGGCGATAGCGGCCCTTGAGCAGGCGCAGCACACGCAAGCCCACGTCGCCACAACCCACGATCAACAGGACGGGACGCTTGAAGGTGGATGGAAGCACGGCAGTGACTCGCGAGAGACAGAGAGGACGGGCAGAATCGCAGCTCAGTTTACGTTTCCCGACACGGCACCGGTTTCACCATGAGCATCACCGTCACGTTGCAGCCGAGCGGCCGCAGTTTCTCCGTTCAACGCGACGAAGCCATCCTCGCAGCGGCCATCCGCCAAGGAATCGGCCTGCCCTATGGCTGTCGCGACGGCGCCTGTGGCTCGTGCAAATGCAAGCTGATCGAAGGCCGGGTGATCCACGGCGCGCATCAGTTGCAGGCCTTGAGCGTCGCAGAAGAAGAGGCTGGCTACACGCTGACCTGCTGCGCCACTCCCCAGACCAATCTGGTGCTGGAAGCACGCACCGTGGTCGGTGCCAGCGACATGCCCGTGCGCAAGCTGCCTGCGAGGGTGACCAGCATCGACAAGCCGGCGCTCGATGTCGCGATTGTCAACCTCCAACTACCAGCCAACGAGCCGTTGCGCTATCACGCAGGGCAGTACATCGATGTGATCCTGCGCGACGGCGTACGGCGCAGCTACTCGATGGCCAATGCGCCGCACACGCAGGGAGACAAACCCTGGATCGAACTGCACATCCGCCACCTGTCCGGCGGTGTGTTCAGCGACCAGGTGTTCGGCACGATGAAGGCGAAAGACATCCTGCGCCTCGAAGGCCCTTTTGGCAGCTTCTTCATCCGCGAAGAGTCACCGAAGCCGATCGTGCTGCTGGCCTCGGGCACCGGTATCGCGCCGATCAAGGCCATGCTTGAACAGTTGCAAGTCAAGGGCAGCACCCGTCCGGTCTCGCTGTACTGGGGCTGCCGGACGCGCGCCGATCTGTATTTGCACGATTGGGCACTTGAAGCGACGACACACATCCCGCAACTGCGATACGTCCCCGTGCTCTCCGAAGCGCCTGCCAGCGATGCCTGGTCCGGCCGGACGGGTTTAGTGCATCACGCGGTGATGGAGGACCTCCCGGATCTTTCAAGCTGCCAGGTCTATGCCTGCGGCGCGCCGGTGATGGTCGAGTCCGCGCAACGCGACCTCATCGAACGCTGCGGCTTGCCCGCTGACGAGTTCTACGCGGATGCGTTCTACAGTGCGGCCGATCGGGTCACGGTTATCGCGACCTGACCGCTGTCCATCCGGTCGGCATCAGTCCAGGCTATTCACCCAAATAGGCAGCCCGCACCTTGGGGTCGTTCAGCAGCACCTTGGCGTCGCCTGTCATGGTGACCTCGCCCGACTCCAGCACATAGCCACGAATGGCCAGTTGCAGCGCGCGGCTGGCGTTCTGTTCGACCAGCAGCACCGTCACGCCCTGGCGGTGAATGTCGTCGACCACCTCGAAGATCTTGTCGACCATGATGGGCGACAAGCCCATCGAAGGCTCATCGAGCAACAACAGCTTCGGCCTGGCCATCAACGCCCGGCCCATCGCCAGCATCTGCTGCTCGCCGCCGCTCATCGTCCCGGCGAGCTGGCTGCGGCGTTCCTTCAGACGCGGAAAGATGGTGAACACCTTGTCCATGTCGGATTCGATGTCCGCGTCATCGCGGATGAAGGCCCCCATCAACAGGTTCTCGTGAATCGTCATCCGAGCGAAGGTGCCACGCCCCTCGGGCACCATCACCAGGCCCTGGCGCACCAGATCCCAGGCGCCCTGCCCCTTGATCGACGCGCCCAAGAATTCGATGTCGCCAGCGGACGCGGACTGCAGTCCGGTGACCGCCTTCAGCGTCGTGGTCTTGCCGGCGCCATTGGCTCCGATCAGGCTGACGAGTTCACCATGCCGTACCTCGAAACTGACGCCCTTGACGGCCTGGATGCCCCCATAGGCGACCTTCAATCCACTGACCTTGAGCAAAGGTGGAGGCATCGCGTCACTCCTGAGGCTGATGCGCGACGCCAAGGTAGGCTTCGATCACCTTTGCATCGCGCTGCACCTCGGCAGGCGTGCCCACGGCGATCGCCTTGCCGTAATCGAGCACCGTGACCCGATCGCACAGCCCCATCACCAGCTTCACGTCGTGCTCTATCAGCAGGATGGTGCTGCCATCGTTGCGGATGCGGTCGATCAGTTCGCGCAACACGACCTTCTCGGTGGCGTTCATGCCGGCGGCAGGTTCGTCGAGTGCGATCAGCCGGGGGTCCGTCGCCAGCGCCCGCGCGATTTCGAGCCGGCGCTGGTCGCCGTAGCTCAGGGTGCGGGCCTTGAAGTCGGCATAGGCGCCGATGCCAACGTAGTCAAGCAACTCCCGGGCGCGGTGCGCGATGGCAGCTTCCTCGGCTCTGAACGACGCGGTGCGAAACACCGCGCCAACCAGTCCGGAATGTGTGCGCACATGGCGACCGACCATCACGTTCTCCAGCGCGGTCATGTCGGCGAACGGCCGGATGTTCTGGAAGGTACGCGCGATGCCGGTCTTCGCGACCTGATGCACCGAACTTGGCCTGTACGGCTGACCAGCGAGTTCGAAGTGGCCTGCATCGGCCGGGTAAAGCCCGGTGATCACGTTGAAGAACGTCGTCTTGCCCGCCCCGTTCGGGCCGATCAAGCCGTAGACCACGCCTCGCTCGATCGAGATGGCGACATCCGACAGCGCCTGCAAACCGCCGAAGCGCTTGGACACCCCGGACACTTCCAGCAGCGCCTGGCTCATGGTGAGCGCGGAGCCTGGGAAGGGGCCGAGCGGCCGTGCTCGGGCGCCGGCCACAGCCCGCGAGGGCGTGCAAGCATGATGCCGATCATCGCCAAAGCGATCAGCAGCTGGCGCAGGATGGACGCGTCGAGACGACCACCCGTCATGGCCTGGAGGGGACCCGCGACATAGCGCAACACCTCCGGCAGTGCTGCCAGCAGCAGTGCACCGATGACAACGCCGGGAATGTGGCCCAGGCCGCCAAGCACCACCATCGCGACAATCAGCACCGACTCATGCAGCGAGAACGACTCCGGTGACACGAAGCCCTGGAAGCTCGCGAACAACACCCCAGCCACACCGCCGAAGGTCGCGCCCATACCGAACGCCAGCAGCTTCAGGTTACGGGTATTGATGCCCATGGCCTTGGCCGCGACCTCGTCCTCACGGATCGCCATCCAGGCGCGACCGATGCGGCTGCGTTCGAGGCGATAGCAGATCACCACACCAAGAACGACCAGCGCCAGGAACAGGTAGTAGTAATTAGTGACCGAGGGGATGCTGAGCCCGAAGAGGTCCCACTTCTTCGCCATGTCCCAGCCGAACAGCGAGAGCGAGTCGATCTGACCGATGCCGCGCGGGCCGTTGGTGATGTTGTACGGCTGCTCGAGGTTGGTCAGGAACACGCGGATGATTTCGCCGAAGCCGAGGGTGACGATGGCCAGATAGTCGCCTCGCAGTTTCAGCGTCGGCGCGCCGAGCAGCAGCCCGACCACGCCCGCCAACGCGGCACCGACCGGTAGCACCACCCATATCGGCGCATGGAGTCCGTCCGGGAACATCGCAGCGATGGCGGGAAAGTTGTCGGTCAATTGCGGGCTGGCAACCAACGCAAACAGATAGGCGCCGACCGCATAGAACGCGACGTAGCCGAGATCCAGCAGGCCGGCATAACCCACCACGATGTTCAGCCCCAGTGCCAGCAGCACATAGAGCAGCGCAGTGTCGATGATGCGCACCCAGGCGTTGCCGAACTGCTGAGCGATCAGCGGCAGGATCAGCAGCCCAATGGCGGCCAACAGGAATACACCGAGCTTGGCGCGGGACGGGGGCGAGTTCTTCACGCGGATGTCCTCATGCACGGTCGGCCACCCGCTCGCCCAGCAGCCCTTGTGGGCGCAAGGTCAGCACCGCGATCAGGACGATGAACGCAAAGATGTCCTGGTACTGGCTGCCCAGCACGCCACCGGTCAACACCCCGATGTAGCCAGCGCCCAGCGCCTCGATCAGACCCAGCAGCACGCCACCGAGCATCGCGCCCGCCAGGTTGCCGATCCCGCCGAACACCGCTGCAGTAAAGGCCTTCAGCCCGGGCAGAAAGCCCATGCTGTGCTGCACCGAACCGTAGTTGGCCGCGTACATCACGCCAGCGAGTGCGGCCAGCGCAGCACCGATGACGAAGGTCGCCGAGATGATCACGTCGGGCTTGACGCCCATCAGTTCGGCGACGCGCGGATTCTCGGCCGTGGCGCGCATCGCGCGGCCCAGATTCGTGCGATTGATCAGGAACATCAGCCCCGCCAGCGTGAGCGCCGTGACGACCAGGATGAGGATCTGCGTCGTGTTGATCACCGCGCCGCCGATGTGGAAAGGCTCGACCGGCAGCAGGATCGGGTAGGGCTTCGGGTTCGGCTTCCAGATGATCAGCGCCAGCGTCTGCAGCAAGAGACTCACGCCCATTGCGGTGATCAGCGGTGCCAACCGAGGTGCGTTGCGCAGCGGGCGATAGGCGATCTTCTCAATGACGAAATTCAGCACGGCGCACACGACGATGGCCGCGACCAGTGAGATCAGCATCAACAGCCAGCCCGGCAGGCCACTGTCCGCCAGGACCGTGGCCACCGTCCAGCTCGTCATCGCGCCCACCATCAACACTTCACCATGTGCGAAGTTGATCAGGTTGATGATCCCGTAGACCATCGTGTAGCCCAGCGCCACCAACGCATACACGCTGCCGAGCACCAGCCCGTTGATGAGCTGCTGGATGAAGGTGTCCATCGGAAAGAGGCGGTCCTCGGCTGTCGATGCGTCGCACAGAAGATGAAAAGCTGCGGCGCAAGATGCATGCCTTGCGCGGCGTGCGAAGTGTCGCCGAAGAAGTGGCGATGGCCCTGCCTCAACGCTGCACGGCGCACGCTGCGACGTGCACTGCTATTCTTTCTCGGTTCGCTGAACGGGAGGCTGGCGTGAAAGAAAGCTACAAGCGGAAATCGAGCATCGCCCTCGGTATCGTCGTGATTGCGCTGGTGTCAATCATGGAAACCTGGATGGTCGATCATCGAATGCCGAATCCGGCGTCGCCCATCGTCTGGTCAGTGCTTGGTGCAACTGCAGCGATCGCCTTCGGTTTTTTCTGCTGGTTCAGGGCGAAGGCGAAGCAGGCGCCGGACTGACAAGCGTCGCTGATGCTGCCTAGCCGATCAGCGTGCGGTTCTTGCCGGCCCGTTTGGCCTGGTACAGCGCAATGTCGGCGCGTTCCAGCGCTTCTTCGATTCGCTCACCCAGGCGGAAAGCCGTGACGCCGGCCGAGAAGGTCACGAACACCTGCTTGTTCTCGTGCATGAACAGCCCGCCGGTCAGTGAGCGCTGCAGGCGGGTCAGGATCTGCTGACCTTCGTCGACGGGCGTATCTGGCAGCAGCACCACGAATTCCTCGCCACCGTAGCGGGCGACGACATCGGTCGGCCGCAAGGTCTTGGCCACCATCGCAGCCAAGGCTTTGAGTGCCTCGTCACCAGCAGCGTGGCCGAGATCGTCGTTCAGCCGCTTGAAGTTATCGATGTCGAGCAACCCGATCGCCAAGCCGGGCGAAGACGCACTGTTCGGGTCATCGACTGCACTGCGCTGCAGCCTCGAGCATTCCACGTCGAAAGCCTGCAGCAATCCTCGCCGGTTGGCGATCTGCGTCAATTGATCGGTGGAGACCTCATCCGACAGCCGGCGGAGCTCGCCTTCCAGCTCACTGACACGCTGAGACAAGTCGGTCGCACGCACCCGTTCTTCGTGAAGGCGGCGCTGCGTCTGATCGACCAGGCCCTGCACGGTGCGGCTTTCCTCGACCATCTCGCGAACCGCGCCGGCCAGGCTCTCCAGGGTATCGGCACGTTCGATCACGTCGGCATAGCGACCCACGCTTTCATGAAAACGCCCCGTCTGCGAGCCCAGCTCGTCGAGCTCGCTCAGCATGCGGTTGATCAGCTGCTTCAGTGCGTCGCGCGCGCCGTCGCGTTCGCTGCGCAGTTCCGCCTGCTTGGCGCGGGTGGTGCGAAGCAGTTCGCTGACCGACTTGATGCCCCGCGCGGTCAAGCCTTCTTCAACGGTCAGCCGCATTGCATCGCATTGGCCTTGCGCCCAGCTTTCGTCCTCGGCCAGGTCGGTCAGGCTGGAGGTCAGCTCCAGGCACAGTCCGCTGATCTGATCGAACAGGTGTTCACGGTGTTGCAGCACCCAATCGGCGCGTTCGCAGAGACCTTCGACCTCGCTGGCCGCCGCCTCGCTGGCGCCTTCGCTCTGGAAGCGCTTCGCCGCCTGCGCGATGGCAGCTGCAAGGTCGCCGTTGCAATCTTTCCCCGGCAGGGCCCGTACCACCGTCTGGCCCAGCGCGGCAACGACACGAGGGGTCGCATCAGATACATCGACCGTGGTGCCGGCAGATTCGGCAGGGATGGACTCGACCTGATCAGCTTTCGGGCTGACGGCAGATTCCGCAGACGCGGCATTCGCCTCGACCAGGGTCTCCGTCTTTTCAGGCGCAGCGGCCGCGTCAGCAGGGTTGTCGGATTCCCAGCTGCCGACCAGCTGACGCAGGCGTTGCTGCAGCCGTGTGGCATCGCCACGGCTGCCGCTGAGCACGCGTTGCAGGCTGTCCTTCTTGCGCGCCAGCGTCCACTGCTTGCCGCCACGCTCGATCCCGCGGACGATGGCTTCGATCAGGGCAGCCAGCGAGTCACCGGCCGCGGGAGCAATTCCCTGCTCGGCCTGGTAGGCACGTGCGTAGTTGTCGGGCGTCGGCTCCAGCTTGTCCTGTGCCAACCGGCGCAATGCTGCCTTGGCCAGTTGGGCAGAGCGACCTTCCGCAGGGGTAGCCGAGGCAGGACCCGATGCATCTGCCGCTGCGCCGTCCTTTGTCGGCTGTGTCATGTTGCCCATCGTTCAGCTCGCGTTGTTGGGAGTTCGCACGGGCCTTTGGGTCATGTTGCGCGAAGGATCGCTCGACACTTCGTCGGCCGCCAACCCGATCCAGGAAGCCGTTCGTGGCAGCACGGTATCTTCAAGCCATGCCTGGATTTCATCAGCCGGTTTGGGCTTGCTGAAAAGGAAACCCTGCATCACGCCACAGCCGAGTCGGTGCAGAACTTCCATCTGGCGCAGGTTCTCGACCCCTTCGGCCACCACACGCAGCCCGAGCGATCGTGCCAGCGCGATGATGGCAGTGACAACCGCAGAACTCTGCGGCGTCATGCCGAGATCGCGGATGAAGCCACGGTCGATCTTCAGCTCGCTGATCGGCAAGGTGGTCAGATAGGCCAGCGACGAATAACCGGTGCCGAAGTCATCGATCGAGATCTCGACCCCGATCTCGTTGAGCCGGTGCAGCGAAGGAATCACGCTCTGCAGATCCTTCATCAGCGAGTTCTCGGTGATCTCGAGCACCAGCGAATGGTGGGGAACGCCGTTGGAAACCACCGCCTCATGAATCATTTCGACCAGGTCGCCTCGGTCGAACATCCGGCTGGGCAAGTTGACCGCGATCGAATCGGCAAAGCCAAACGCATCGAGCCAGACCCGCGCCTGACGGGCCGCTTCGCGAATCGCCCACTCGCTGAGCGGCCGGATCAACCCGCTTTCCTCGGCCAGTGGAATGAACTCGACAGGCGGCACCAGCACGTTGCCTCGCCGCCAGCGCATCAGCGCCTCCACACCAACCATGCGGGCGCTGCGCACATCGATCTTCGGCTGGTAATACAGCACCAGCTCGTTGCGCTCGATGGCCTTGTGCAGAGCGCTCTCAAGCTCGAGCTTCTCTCGTCCTTTGCCGGCCAACTGCGGCCGGTAGACGGTGGCTGCATTGCGACCCTGCGCCTTGACCGCGAACATCGCCACATCGGAATTCCGGATGAGCTCAGCCACGTCGTTGCCATCACGCGGGAACAGCGCAATGCCGACTGACGCCGTGACGAAGCACTCCTGCCCCGCCACATGAATCGGCGCGCGCATCTGCTCGAGCACGCGCGCTGCCACGATCTCGGCGTCGTGCTCATCGATCACTTCAGGCAGCAGTGCGACGAATTCGTCGCCACCCAGGCGGCACATCGCCTCCAGCGTTCGGAAGGCGCGCGTTCCCATCGAGTCCAGCAGGTTGTCGGTGACCTGATCGGAGTGTCGAACGCACGAACGCAGGCGACGCGCCACTTCGATCAGCAATTCGTCACCGGCCCCGTGACCCAGCGTGTCATTGATGACCTTGAATCGGTCCAGGTCGATCACCAGCAGCCCGACCTGATGCCCCATTCGGCGCGCCGCATCGAGCGCACGCTCGGTGCGTTCGATCAGCTGATTGCGATTGGGCAGGCCGGTCAGCGAATCGAAATTCGCGAGCTGGCGAATCTTGTGCTCTGCGTTCCATCGGTCCGTCACGTCCTGCACGATGCCGGTGTAGCCAACCAGCTGACCGTGCTCGTTGACTTCCGGGGACGCTTCGGTGTGGATGATGTGCACCTGGCCATCGGGCAGCACCAACGGGATGTCCCGTGTGAGATTGCCCTGGCTCTGCAGGGTTTCGCTGAGCAGCGCGCGTTTGCCGCGTCGTTCTTCCTTGGGCATCATCCGCAACAGATCGCGGAACGGCAATGAGGTGCCTGGGTCGAATTGGAAGACACGCAGCGCTTCGGTCGAGAACACCGGTTCTGGCGAGCCGACCTTCCACTCGAAGCTTCCCATCCGCGCCAGGTCCTGCGCGCGAGCCAGGCGGGCCTGGCTCAGTTCGAGTTCAAGGCGGGTGCGAGAGGAGCGCAGCAGGTAACGCAGGCGACCGTCGAGCAGGCTCCACTGGTTGGATTTGACAAAGAAGTCGGTCGCACCGGCCTCATAGGCACGATTGATGGATGCCTCATCGTCCAAGCCGGTCAACATCAGCACAGGCAATGACGCGAAAGTGGCGAGGCGACGCAGTTCTCTGCAGGTCTCGAACCCGTCCATGCCGGGCATCAAAGCGTCAAGCACAACGACGTCGGGCTGCCAGTTCCGCAGCACTTCCAGCGCACGCTCCCCGCTGGCCGCCTCGGTGATCATAAAGCCCCGCTCACGCAGCGCGATCGAAGTCAGCAGCAAGTTGACTTCATCATCGTCAACCAGCAGCACACGGGGCTGCGTCGTCGCTTCGTCGATGGCGGGAAGACTGGAATTCATGCAGCACCGGCGGGCAAGTCTGCTGCAGTCAGAGTGCGCAGCGCATCACGCACGGCCTGTGCCTCAGACAGGATCTGCTCAATGCACGGGGCGGCGACAACGAGTCGAGACTCCCGCGCCATGGCCTCGACCTCTGCGCATACCCTGGACAGTTGCACCGCCCCAATCGTCGCCGATGACGATTTCAGCGTGTGCGCGACCAGCCTGACGCCGGCAGCATCGGCTGCGTTGCGCGCCTGCTCGAGTTGAGGCAGCAATCGATTGAGCGACGTCTCGAAGGCTTGGAACACCCTTTTCAGCAAATGACTTTCTCCGGTCGGGTCGAGTTCACGCAGTCGGCGGATCGCCTCGGCGTTGAGAACACCTGGTGACCCGGCCACGCCCTGCCCCGCATTGTCGTCGGGCCTGGGCTGCCCTGACTGGGACGTGGCCCGGTGAGCTGGCGCAGAACTCATCTCAAGGCTCCGGACAGGACCATCGGATCGGACAGCATTTGACGCATGCCAGAGTGTGCCTCAGGCGAGGGCACTGTTGAACTGGACGATGCCCTGCCATTGCCTGGCTGCACCACCGCGGTGATCGGCAGATCGCATTGATCCAAACTCACTCGAAACGTCACCACAAAGTCGTGCCTGCATGTTTGCATCGAATCCGGACCGAACAGGCCGTAGTCACTGGGTTGAGGGGGACCGTGCTCGTTGTATCGGTCACACACGCCGCGACTTGAATTCACCTCGCCAAACCTCACGGCGAGGGCAGTGATGAAACCTTCATCACGACCTATTTCGGTGCGCCGCAGGCGTCTCCGACGCTGCCTACAATCTGCCGCTATGAATTCGGGGTCAATCACCGTGAGCCTGAGTGTGATCGAGCTGTCAGAGGGTGTCCCCGAGTGCCGGAGCACCGCGTGGCCGTCGCCGTGGCAACCGGTGGCACGCCTGGCAGGACTTCCGACATGAGCTTCGGCAGCACCAACGCAGGCTCGGCCCTTGCGCTTGTGTTCAGCATCGGCTTCGTGTTGCTGTGTCTCGCGGCCGGAGCATGGTTGCTGCGACGATTGCGTCAACTGGAGGCAGAAGTCTCTGAACTGCGCCAGCAGCACGCCCATGCCGCGACGCTGGCGCGAGCGCTCGATGTCTGGCAATGGCGCACGGACGCCCGCCACCGGTTACTGACTCTGGACGCACCGATGGGTAGCGCCAAGTTGTCCGAAGTCCATGCTGCACCCCGGCGCTTGGAGAACCTCTGGGTGCATTTCGCTGGCATCGATCCGGGAACCGGCGACCTGTGCCCGACCCAGCATGCCTCCCTGAGACAGCGAATTGAGGCGCAGCAGGCTGTCGAGGATGTCTGGGTCAGTCACCGCACCACCGATGATTCGGTGCAGACCGGTCTGCTGCGTGCCCTGCCCGCGCACGACGCCAAGGGCGCCTTCATTGGCCATGTCGGCACCTTGCGTGAATGTCGGGTTGAAGCCCTGCCCGCGGCTGGCCCGCAGTCATGCGCCACAGGATCGAGCCAGCCCCTCCCGCAGGTCGAAGCCTCGCGACCTCCCACCATGCCATCGCTGACGCCCTTGGCCATCCCGATCGAGAACGATGCGGACTCGTTCAGCTACACGGTATCGCATGATCTTCGGGCGCCGATTCGCGTTGTCGAGGGCTTCACCAAGATCGTCAAGGAAGATTACGGCCGGCTGCTCGACCGCATCGGCAACGACCACCTCGATCGCGTGCTCGGCGCTGCGGCGCGGATGAACAGCATGATCGATGCCCTGCTGGCGCTATCACAACTGTCTTCCAAGCCGGTGTCGCGACAGCCTGTCAACCTTTCACAGTTGGCACACTTCGTCATCGATGACCTGCGACGGCAATCGCCCGACCACAAGGTGAAGGTCCACATCGATCCGGCGATGCAAGTTCAGGGCGACCCGACACTGTTGCGAGTAGTGCTCGAGAACCTGCTCGGCAACGCCTGGAAGTACACCGGCAAGTGCGCCGAGCCGCAGGTGTGGTTCGAGCGCTGCAAAGACTCTGCAACGCCCACTTTCACCGTTCGCGACAACGGTGCCGGATTCGACATGCGATTTGCCGACCGCTTGTTTGGTGTCTTCCAGCGCCTGCACAGCGCCAGCGAATTCCAGGGCACTGGGGTTGGCCTGGCCTCAGTCCGACGGATCGTGCACAAGCACGGCGGTCAGGTGTGGGCCGAATCCGAGGTGGGGCAAGGCGCAAGCTTCCATTTCTCGCTGGTACCGCTGTCGCACTGATCCGGCGCGCAACCGCGGTATGGCCTCAGAGGTCGGCCGCATCCGACAAACGCTCAACCGCTTCCAGCAGGCGCTCGGCCTCGGCACCCACGGCCAGACCGTTCGCCGCAGCCATGCGCTGAAGACGATCGCAGGCTGCAGCACGGGCCAGCGAGTAGCGGTGCATCAGCACGCCGACCGCCATCGCTTCGACCGGCGACAACGCATCAATTCGCCCCGCTGCCCTTGATGGTGCGACGGCGACGGGAGTGAGCGCTGCCGAAGACGACGCCCTCAGCCGCGCAAACACCGCCTGCACTGCCGGGACGATCTGGCCGATGTCCAGCGGTTTGACCAGGTAATCAACCGCCCCGAGTTCATGGACCTGGCGCACTGTGACCTCGTCGGTGAACGCCGACAGGAACATGAAGGGCATCTTGCAGTAGTCGCGCAGATAGGCGGCGACATCAAAGCCGCTCATGCCCTCCATGCGGATGTCGAGAAGTGCGAGATCGGGCCGGTGCTCGCGTGCAAGCAGGATCGCGTCATCGCCATTGTCGGCGTCGATCACGTCGTAGCCGGCCTGTGTCAGACCGTGGGCAAGCGTCGCCAGCACAAGCCGGTCGTCGTCCACCACGAGGATTTTGCCGCCCAACTCGGACGGCGCTTGCTCAAAGGCCAACACAATTCCCCTGCAACTTCAAAACGACCCTCCCGCCCACGAGCGGGAGGAAGCCGCTGGATACCTGCGCTCCGCAGCGCCGCACGATTCTGTCCGAAAGCGAAAGGGCTGAACAGCGCAGCCAGGTTCAGGCCGGTGTCTTTCTACGCGCGGCATTCATGACACCGGGCGCCACGATGCTCACGGTCGCGACCACATGGTCGCCGTCCTGTTCGATGCCGAGCTGCGCGCAACGCCTCGGAAGCAAAGCACGCACCAGGCCGAGGCCCGAAACTCCGCCGGGCACGCGAGCAAGGTTGAAGTCGTCTGCCAGACGCGCTTGGTTGCGAATCACGATGCGGACACCGCTCTCCTCGCACACCAGCATGCATTCCACGGTGTGCAGCGCGGCCTCACCAAGGTCAGCCGCAGGGTGCTGCATTGCGCTGTGCTTTACCGCGTTGGTCAGCAGTTCATTGATGGTCAGTGCAATCGGGATCGATTCGGCCTCGGGCAGCACCCACTGCGCGGGGTTTTCGCCTCTCACCACGAATCTGATCGGGTGCCCAAACGTGCGCTGCACCGAACCGGCAATCGCTTCCACGACCCCAGTCACTTGCAGCGGCCCACCCGCACCGACCTGCAGCCCATAGACCTGGGCAATCGCCTGCACCTGGCCCACCACCTCGGACATGGCCGCCGCCATCTCCGGTTTGCGAGTGGCAATCTGCTGCAACAGACCGGCGACACCCTGGAGATTGTTCTTGATGCGGTGGTGCACTTCCTTGACCAGCATCTCGCGCTGTGCGATCGCCTCGTCGAACTTCGCCTGCTCGGCCGCTCTTTGCTCGGTCACGTCCGTTGCGACCAGCAGCAACTGATCGGGGGCTTGGCCAGGCGCCGCCAGCGGCAGGTAGCGCGCATCCCAGACACGCACCTCGCCGTTCATCGGAATCTGGTATTCGCGCTGTGTGACGCTGCTGGCGCGCAGTGCCAGCTCCATGTCCAGGCGCCGCTGTGAGGCCAGTTCGGGTTCGAAGATATCTTCGGGGCTGCACCCCACCAGCTCATCGATGTTTCGATCGACACTGCGTGCGGCAACCAGATTGGCCTGAAGGATCGTCAGCGTGCGTGCATCGCGCACTGTGATGGCCATCGGCGCGGCCTCGATGATGCGTTGCAGTGAGGCCTGAGCCTCCGCGATGCGGGCCTCGGCCTGACGGCGCCGCTCGATGTCAAGCAGCGCGTAGGTCAGCTGCCGTCCACGCGATTCGCGGCCGGTGACCACCGCATTGCCAACGACCCAGAATTCGCGCCCGTCGCGGGCCTTGACACGGCACTCGAAGGTCTCGGCCTCACCCTCGATCAGGTCCTCCAGGTACTGAGTTCGGCGAAACGGGTGATCTGGCTCGGGCGTGGCGACAGTGCTGATCGGCTGGTCGATGAAGTCGCCCAGGTCAGCGCCGAACATGCGTCGCGCCGAGCGGTTCATCCACTCGATCCCTCGCGGCCCGACCGTCACGATGCCGACCAGAACCGAATCAAGAATCGCCCGTGTGCGGTTGGCCTGCAACGCCACCGCATGCTCGGCGCGATGCCGTGCATCGACATTGACGAACGACGCGATGATGCCGCCGGCGGGGTCGTCACCTACCAGACGGGTGCTGATCTGAACCCAGACGACCCGCCCGTCGCGCTGGTGCAGCTGCCGTTCGCCGATCCAGCGACCATGCAGTTGCAGTGCGTTCTGTTCCTGCGCCGACAGACGCTCATGCTCTTCGGCATCGGCATAGAGTGATCGCAGCGGCAAGCCTTGCAGCTCGGCGGCCGGGTAGCCTGCAAGCTGGGCGAGCGCATCGTTGGCACGCTGCAGCACGCCGTCACGCACGAAGGCGATGCCCACCTCGGACAGGCTGAACATCAGCTCGCGGTCGCGTGCCAACTGCTCCAGCTCCACCTGCTGCGCCTTCAGACGTGTGATGTCGGAGAGCACCGCAATCGCCTCGATATGCTGGGTTACCGGGCCGGTGCGCCGCACAGACAACGCATACCAGCGCAGCGGCTGATCGCTCGCCGATCCTGCGGCCGGGTCCATCGAAAACTCGGTCTCGAAGATCAAACCTGCGGTCAGAGCCTGCAAGGTGTCGGCAGCGATGCGCTGACCTTGTGGCGAGCTGCCGAACAACTCCGAAATGCCACTGCCAGCGATTCCCACCGAAGGCAACCCCAGCATCGCCTCGAATCGGCGGTTGCAGCGCACCAGGACATTGCCGCGGATGTAGGCGATACCAGCCGAGGTGCTTTCCAGGATCGTCGTGAGTTCGCGCAGCAGTTGCTCGCTGCGCTGCTGCGTCTGATGCTGCTCGGTGATGTCGAGTGTCACCACCGAGGTCGTGCGCTTGCCAGACGCCAGCGTGGCTGGCTCGACACGGGTCAGCAGCCATCGAAGACCCAACTGAGGGTGTCGGATGGCATATCGAACCTCGGCTCGCTGCGCGGTGCGCAGGGCCTGCTGCAGTGCGTCGTAGTCAGCGAGCGACTCATCGGCCACGATGTCGCGGCTGATCGACTGCAGTGCCGCGGAGGCGGGCGTCATGCTCGAATCGGGTCGTGCGTCCGCAGGCTTCGACGACTGCCGTTGACGCACCCAGCCAGACGTTTCCTGGAAGGTCGCGAGACCGACGCCAGCCGTGTCCATCAGCGCGCCGATCTGCATTTGTGCCAGGTCGCGCTCTTCCTCGATGCTGCGGTCTTCCAGGATGGCCATGTGGCGTCGCGCGCCACCTGGCGTGGTGTAGCAGCGAACGATGGAGCGCAGCCGACGCAATCCGCCCTGAGGCTGCGGCAACCAACCCTGCGTAACCACCGGTTTGGCCGAGGGCTGGAGGTCGGGCGATGGGCCACTGTCGGTCCAGCCCAGCAACTGGCGCAACTCGGGCGAGGCATCGGCGAGCACTGCGGGAACCGCGCCGGCGAGGGCATCAAAAGCAGGGTTGGTCCGCACCAGCAAACCCGCCTCGTCGAACAAAACCATGCCGATCGGACTCAGGTCGAACCAGTCGTCGATCTCGCGAGCCGAGCGGTCGGCCCGCTCGCGGGCAATGTGCTCTGCCGTGCTGTCCTGCAGCACCGACATGGCAAACACGCGGCCATTCTCGTCGGCGAGCACGCTGCGAGTCGCGCGGAACCAGCGCTCGCGGCCATCGGCAGCAACGATGCGGCGGCTCACCAACGCCGGCTCGGCGTCTCGGTCGCCGGACTCTTGCCAGCGTTCACGCAGCGCCAGGCTGCTGGCGCGGTCTTCTTCGGGTTCGAGCGCCACAGGATCGCTGCCGATCAGTTGCTCTCGCGGATAACCACTGAAGGCGACGAAGGCCGGATTCACGTCGACGATGCGCCAGCGCGTGTCCTGCAACATGGCTGGGAAGGGCGAATGCCACAGCACCTGCATCAGCTCGGCAATCACCGGGCCGCTGATGGTGGACGGTGGCAACGCGCCGGCGGGCGCCGGGTCTCGCCAGTGCAAGCGCAGCGCATAAAGGCCCGAGCCCAGGACTTGCCACGCAACATCAGCAGTGCAGCCATCGGACATCACCGCTGCCGGTGGCAATACGGCGGCCACGCCACGCGACGAGGCTGCGGCGCGTGAACTCGCGTGGCCCGGTGTGCGCATGGCGCCGGGCGAAGTCGTGATGGCGTGGCGCAACCAATCCACCAACGCAGTACCGAGCACGCCCTGCCATTCCGCCAACGCGACGCCGACTGCGCAGGGCATGCGGCGCAAGGCCGCGGTGTTGGCGAACGTCACCTGGCCGCGGCGATCGAACAGCAAGACACCTTCACTGAGGTGATCGAAAAACTGTTCAAGGGCGGGCTGGCCGGCGACGAGATCCATGGCACTCACCGCAGATGCGTTGGCAAGGTCATGCCCGCGAATCTATCGCTTCGTCCATCAATCCGGCGATTGGCACAGCGTCAGTCGAGGTTAGCGGCCGCGGCCAGCGCGCGCAATTCGGCCTCGTTGATTTCACGCACGCCCATCATCAACGCATCTGCACATTCGCGGAAGTCGTAAAGTGACTCTGCCTCGATCGCCTTCACCAGGTTGAAGTACGGCACGTAAGGGCCGGTGCCGTCGATCAGCGTTTCGTGGACGAGTTGCGGCACGGGGATCGTTCGCAACAGCTCGGCGAGTGGTTGCTGGAACAGGCGATCGAGCAGCGAGAAAACGCCGCAGATGAACAGCTCGTTGCGCATCTCATCATCGCCGCCGGTGTTGCGCGCCAGTTCTTCCATCAGCAGGCCCCGTCGCACCGAGGCGAACATCGCAGCGCGCATGTTGGGCTCCTTGCTGGCAGTGGCAAGCAACAACGCAAGCCAGCGCTTGAGGCGCTTGTAACCCAGCAGCATCAGCGCATGGCGGAACGAACTGACCTCGACCGACAGCCCAAAGGCCGCTGAATTGATGTATCGCAGCACCTTGAACCCGAGCGATGGGTCGCGCTTGAGCGTGATTTCCAGCTTTTCGGCCGACTCTTCTGCGTCGACCTGGCGAATCAGTTCGACGACCGTCTGCAGGTCGATCGGCGTCGGAGGCGTGCGGCCGCCCTTTGGACGCTCCGTGACTTCGTCGCCGATTGGCCACCCCAACACAGCCACCGCGCCACGGCTGAACGCACTGTCCATGTCCGCGGCCGTGTTGATGCCGGCAAGCACGTGGGGGATGGTGCGCGACACGCCGACTGGCGCGACGCCAGCGATTGCAACGCGCCGATCGTCCGACAGGTCAATGATCGACTGCTTGAAGCACGGCAGCACCTCCCGCGGCAGATCCTTCAGAGGGCGCCCCTTGAGCATCAGCGTCGTGCCGTGTGCGTGCAAGGCGACGATAGAGGCGGAGTTCACTGGGTCTGCCGCCATGAACGCCGGCACTTCCACCATCAGATTGGCAGACGGTGAGGTCTGCAGCAAATCCTGCAACAGGCTTTCGCTCGTGACATTCAGCGAGACCCGGCCGCCGTTGGCTGGCCAAACCGATGCAACCGCCTGAAGCAGCTCCCTTGCGTCCAGCGGCATGTCGGGACGCAACGGGAACACCGTCAACCGGGTCGCGGTGACCGCACGATTGCGGTCGATGAAGGCCGAATAGCCCAGCGCCACGTGACCCAGTATCTCGGCTTCCAACACAAGAACTCCTACACAGTGGAGAGGCTCAGCCCGCAGCCTCGTGCGCCGCCTGACTCGGTCAGGGATTGACGTACTGGAACAGCGACAACTTCTGAATTGTGGAATACGTTCTCAGAGCTGCATCGTAGCCGTTCTGCTTGAGCTGGAAATCGGTCAGCGCCTGCACCATGTCCAGGTCTTCGGCGTTCGAGCGCTGGGTCTGCGCGTCCAGCTTTTCGGCTGACAACCGGTCCGTCACACCGTCGATGCGATTGAGCACGTCGCCGGCCGCTGCGCGCGCCGCGCCCAGGGTGCTGAGGCTGGCATCGACGTTGCGCAAAGCGTCGGAGGTTCCCTGCGCCCGCTGCGCACCGGTCAGCCCGATCTGCTTCAGGTTGGCCACCGCCTGGTCGAGTACAGCGAAAACGCTCAGGGTCGGCGTGGAAGGCGTGATCTCGAACTGATCGCCCGCCACCGGCGCGCCCGAAATGTTGACGCTGGTCCCGTGCAGATCGATCGCCCGGCCGCTGCTGAAGGTGCCGGTGCTCTCCGTGGTCACGACGTTTGGCGTCGCCAGCGGAAAACTCTCGACGGTGTAATCGGTGGCGGTGGTGAAGCGAATGCGGTAGCCGGTATCTGGAACTGGAAACAGCTGCGACGGGTCGCTGACACTGCCGGAATCGATCCATGCGCCGCTGACCGGCTGGCCGGTGACATTGTTGCCAGCGGCTCGGGTCACGAAGACGCCGTTGCCAGTCAGTGAAGAAAGCCAGGCTGCCTGACCATCGCTGCTCAATGGCAACGCGGTATCGACATCGGTCAGGGTCTGGCCGGGAATACCGCGGAAGACAACGCCACCAGGGGTATCGACAAACGGGGGTTGGTTCGAACCCTGGCCGCCAAACAGATAGCTGCCGGCTCCGTCTGAACGATTGGCCACCTGAAACAGCTGGTCACGCAAGCCCTGAATCTTGTTGGCCTGAATCGCCCGCTCGGCATCGCTGTAACTCGCATTGCCGGATGCGACCAGCGCTTCGCGCGCCTGCGACAGCCATTCATTGGCATCGCGCAGAGCGCTTTCGGTCTGACCCATCAGCACCTTGCTGGCGTCGACGCCGCGCTTCGACGCATCAGTGCGGGATTCCACTGCCAGCGCCCGTTCGGCACGTGCGGCGGCGGCGGGATCATCACTTGCCTTGAGCACACGTTTGCCACTGGTCAGTCGAGTCTGTGCGTCGCTGAGGCCTTGCTGCCGAAGCTGCAGGTTATCGATCGTCGTGGCGTAGCTGCTGGCGGTGGTGATGCGCATGGCAAGGTCTCGATCGATGGAAGTTAACGGGTCAGCGCGAGGCAGGTGCAGCGTCAGCGCGAGGATTGCAACAACGAGTCGAAGATCGACTGTGCCACCTGCAGCATCTTGGCAGCGGCCTGGTAGCTTTGCTGGTACTGAATCAGGCGCGCAGCTTCTTCGTCCAGATTGACTCCTGACTTGCTGGCGAGGTCCTTGCTGGCCTGATCAAACACCGATGTCGACAGTTCTGACGCAGCCTTCGCGCTCTGCACCCGAACGCCCACATTGGCAATGACATTGGCATAGGCATCGGTGACGCTGGCGCCAGGCTGCAGCGATCCGCCGCTCCAAACTGCCCCGACCAAGGCCGCTTCACGCAATGACAGCAGGCCATTGGCGTTGCGGTTGTCGGACTGCGGATACGTGTTGCGCCCGACGATGAAGCTGTCGCCGACCACTGCAGGCGAGGCCAGCGGATCGGCGCCCACCGGCACCCCGGTCATCGCCAGTGTGAACCCGTTGCTCGCGTTCGTTCCAGGGTAGTCGATCGCCTGTCCCGGCTGCCATGCGGCAGGGGTGCTGGTGCCTGAGGTGTCGGTCCAGGTGTAGGTGCATTGACCCGGCGTCGCGGTGACCTGGAATCGCAATGTCGCCGGCAGATTGGGATTGCTGCCCGAGCCAACGCTGTCGGCGGCCAGTGTCAGCACGCTGCCGGTGCCTCTGTTGGAAATGTCGGCAGTCACGCTCAAGGGCGACGCCGCTGCAATGAGCTTCGGGTTGACCATGTCGAGCCGCAGGTCGCGCGCGGCGCTGCCGGCCGGCTGCAGCAGAAATCGATCGCCTGCCGCCGACGTACCGCTGATGTTGATCTGGAAGCCGTCGACGATGTCGCCGTTGACCACTGCCCGGGGCGCGTAGGCTGGATCGGGTACGCCGCCACTGAGCCGGTAGAGCTGGAAACCACCAGCGCCGTCGGCCTGGACCTCGTAGTCGGTCGCCTGCACGCTGCTGATCTGCGCCGCGGCGAGCGCCGACGGCGCCTGCAGCGTGAGTGAGATGCTTCCGGTACCCGTGTTGGCAGCCGACGAGCGCCCGGCAATCACGGGCAGCCCTGAAACATCGCCGAAACGAAAGATCGCTGCGCCGGCTTGCGCCAGCAGATCGAGACCGAGCGACTGCTGCTCATTGACCTGCAACCCGATGCCGAGCGCCAGTTGGCCGAGCTGGTTGCGTGCGTCGGTCAGATCGCCGTTCTGGAAACGAAGCAGACCCGCGATCGAACCGGACAAAAGCAGCGAGTCGGGCAGCTGACGATTTCCGTTCTGCCCCACGACCCCGATCACGACACGGGTGGCGTTGAACGGGTCTGTCATCGGGACGAGCTTCGTGGTCCCTGCCCCCACCACCAGCGATTGACCGCCACCCAGGAAAACCGACAGAGAACCATCATCGGCAGCGACAGTGCTGACCTGAAGGTACTCGCTGAGGTCGTTGATGGCGGTGTCGCGCTTGTCGAGCAGATCATTGGGCGGCTGCCCGAGGCCGCGCGCGTCGACGATGCGCTGGTTCAGCGCGGCGATCTGCTCGCTCAGGTTGTTGACCGAGGACACAGACACCTGTAACTGCTGGGTCACGCCCGACTGCATCGTGTCGATCTGCTGTGCGGCATTGTTGAAGCGGGAACCCATGTCACCGGCTCTTGCAAGTACGACCTGGCGCGCCGTCTGGTCCTGAGGTTTGTTTGACACGTCGGTGAACGCGTTGAAGAACTGCGTGGCCGAGTAGCCGAGCCCGGCCTCGCCAATGCCAAAGATCTTCTCAAGCTGAGTGAGTTGATTGCTGCGCGTGCTGTCAGCGCTGGCCTGCGAGCGCGCCAATGCAGCCTCGCGGGTCAGGAATTCATCATGCGCACGTGTGACCGTCGCCACATCGACGCCACGGCCGAAGAAACCGGACCCGGTGAACTGCCCATTCGATGACGACAGCTCGACTTCCTGCCGCGAATAGCCACGTGTGTTGACGTTGGCAATGTTGTTGCCGGTGGTCTGCAATTGGGCAAAAGCAGCGCTCAGGGCCCGCGTGCCCAGCGACGACAGTGCTCCTGTACCCATGGTGTGTCGATCCTTCGAGGCGGCGGTGAGGTCAGGTCGTCATCACCCGCTGCAGCCGCAGCGTGGTGTTGATGACGCGGGTCAGTTTGTCTGCGTAAGCGGGGTCGGTCGCATAGCCCGCACGCTGCAGTCCTTGCGCAAAGCCGGCGGCGCCCATGGCGCCGGTGCTGGCATCAGCCAGGATGCGGCCGTAGCGCGGACTGTCCTTCATCAATTTGGCATAGTCGTTGAAGGAGTCCTCGTAGGATGAGTAGGCGCGGAATTTGGCCGTCACCTTGCGGGCAGTGCCGTCGATGAACTCGGTGGTTGTCACTTCGGCCACGCGCCCTGTCCAGCCGGGTCCGGCCTTGATGCCGAACACGTTGAACGAGGTCGACCCGTCGCTGTTCTTGATCTCGTGCCGTCCCCAGCCTGACTCATGGGCTGCCTGCGCAACCATGAAACTGGCCGGTATGCCCGTCTGCGCTTCGGCCGCACGGGCGGCTTCGGAATGGCGCTGCACGAAATCAAGTTGACGCTGGTTCGCCGTAGATGACTGGAGTCCGACGCTCGAGGTCGCGCCGCTGGGGGGGACGCCGGGCGTGGAAGCCGCCGGAGGGGTCACATTGCCAAGCTGTCGCTCGAGCTGGCGCGCGATCACGTCGGCCAGCCCGCCAGGTGCGCCGCTCATCTTCTTGGCGTATTCGGCGTCGAGCATGTCGTTGCCAAGCTGGGTGCCTTGGTTGGACAGCATGCCAGTGGACATCGCGGCCTGTGCGTCCCGCATGCCCTTCAACAGCTGCTGCATGAACAGCGTCTCGAATTGCTTGGCCGTTTCCTTGATCGCAGCCCTTGGATCACGCGCCGCGCCGTTGCGCAGTGTGGCCAGAGCGCGCGCGTCGGCGGCCGTGGCCGCCGAGCCGGTGGCAAGCCCGGGAAGCAACTGCGTCGAGGGCAGGTTCATCAGATCACCTCGAGCTCTGCATTCAGCGAACCGGCCGACTTCATGGCCTGCAGGATGGCGAGCAGGTCTTGCGGCGTCGCCCCCAGGGAATTCAGCGCCCTCACGACGTCGGCGAGCTTGGCGCCGGCCGGCAAGGAGATGAGCGAGCCCGGCTCCTGGCGGATCGTGATGTCGCTCTTGTCGGCTTGCACCGTCTGCCCCTGCGAGAACGCATTGGGCTGACTGACCAGCGGTGTGGTGTTGATCGTCACCGAGAGGTTGCCATGGGCGACCGCGCACGGCGACAGGGTGACCGATTCGTTGACCACCACCGAGCCGGTGCGCGCATTGATGATCACGCGGGCCGCTGGCGCAGCGAGGTTGATGTTCAGGTTCTCGATGTCCGCCATGAACGTCACGCGCTCATCCGAGGAATCAGGCATCCGCACACGCACCCGGCGACCATCTATCGCCTGGGCGACTCCAGCCCCCATGCGGTCATTGATGACGCGTGCAACCTCTCGCGCGGTGTTGAAGTCGTTGGCATGCAGATCGAGTTGCAGACCGGCGCCCATGTTCAAAGGTGTTGGCACCGCACGCTCGACGGTCGCGCCTTCCGGGACGCGACCTGCACTCAGGTGGTTGATCTGCACCTTGGAGCCACCTGCCGAGGCGCCAGCGCCGCCGACGATCAGGCTGCCCTGCGCCAGCGCGTAGATCTGCCCGTCGGCACCCTTCAAAGGTGTCGCGATCAGCATGCCGCCGCGCAGGCTCTTGGCGTTGGCGAGAGACGAAACGTTGACATCGATGGTCTGGCCCGGCTGCGCGAACGCGGGCAGTTGCGCAGTGACCATGACTGCCGCCACGTTCTTGAGTTGAACGTTGGTGCCGGCGGGAATCGTTACCCCGAGTTGCTGCAGCAGGGAGCTGAGACTCTGCGTAGTGAAGGGTGCCGAAGTGGTCTGGTCACCCGTGCCATCCAGCCCGACGACCAGGCCGTAGCCGACCAGCGGGTTGCTGCGAACGCCCTGGACCGATGCGATTTCCTTCAGCCGGGCGGCTCCGGCGGGTTCAGCCCATCCGATGCTGGTGCCAGCGATGGCGCAGACCATCCAGAGCACCGCACCCCACCCTTTTTTGCTTCTGTTCATGTCCGGATGCACCTCGTGATGCATCCGATTCTGAGGAAACTTAAATGGGCAGAACGGTCAAAAAGAACCGTGCCAACCAGCCAATTATCTGGGCATCGGCCTGCGCACCGCGGCCCTTGTGCTCCAGGCGAACATTGGCGATCTGCGCAGAGGCCACCGAGTTGCCGGCCTGGATGGATCGGGGGTCTACCTGTCCGGAAAAGCGCAGCACATCGATGTTGTCATTCACGCCGATCTGCTTCTCGCCGAATATCAGCAGGTGCCCGTTGGGCAGCACGTCGGTGACGGTTGCGGTGATCACACCGGAAAAGTCATTGGTGTTTTCGGTGCTGCCCTTGCCTTCGAACGTATTGGACGAGTTGCCAGTGGCACTCGTGCGGCTGAGCAGACTGGCCGGCAGCAGCGGGACCGCAGTGAGTCCGGCGCTGACCTTGCCGGACTTGTCGATCGTGCTGGTGCTCTTCTGTATGGCCGAGACCTTCTCGATGATCTGTACTGTGATCGTGTCGCCCACCAGGCGGGCGCGGTGATCCTCGAACAGGGGTCGGTACTGCGAAACCTGGAAGATCGCGCCATTGACGGGCGGTGGTGCGGTGTTCGGCAGAGGCGCTGCATGTGTCGGCACAGCCACATCGACCGAATGACTGAGCCCGAGTGCGCTGCACCCACACAGCGTCACCGCCGCGAGTGCGACGGCAGCAAGACCGAGGGGGCGCAGTTGGATTGGCATGCTCATCACAGTTGTCCCAGTTTCTGCAGCATCTGATCCGAGGTGCTGATCGCCTTGGAATTCAGTTCGTAGGCGCGTTGCGTCTGGATCATCGACACCAGCTCTTCCACCACATTGACATTGGACGTTTCGACGAAGCCCTGTTGCAGCTGCCCCATGCCATTGGCGCCGGGTGCGCCCGTGGTCGGCGTGCCGGATGCGGCGGTCTCGGCATAGAGGTTCTGGCCCTTGGGCTCCAGGCCGGCCGGATTCACGAAGTTCGCCAACTGAATCTGGCCAACGGTTTGAGGCAGTGCCTGGCCTGGCAGCGCCACGCTCACCGTGCCATCGGCAGCGATGGTCACGCTTTGTGCATTGTTCGGAATGGTGATGCCGGGGTTGACGATGTAGCCGTTGTTCGTCACCAACTGGCCTTGCGAGCTGACCTGGAAAGACCCGTCACGCGTGTAGCCGGTGGTGCCGTCGGGCAACTGGATCTCGAAGAAGCCATTGCCCTTGACCGCCACGTCCAGCGGATTGGTGGTCTGCTGCAGATTGCCCTGTGCAAAGCTGCGTGCGGTGGCCACCGCACGCGTGCCCAGTCCCAGTTGGAGACCGGTCGGCAAGGTCGTCTGCTCGCTGCTGTTGCCACCCGCCTGCCGCAGGTTCTGGTACATCAGGTCTTCAAACACCGCGTGGGACTTCTTGTACCCGTTGGTCGATACGTTGGCCAGGTTGTTGGAGATGGCATCAAGCTGCGTCTGTTGCGCTTCCATGCCGGTTTTGGCGATCCACAGCGAACGAATCATGGTGAGGGTCCTGGGTCTGTTGGGTTCATGCGGCGGGCGGTGGCGCTCACCTCAACGAGAGCAGCTGCGCAGCGGCGCTCTCGTTGTCCTTGGCGGTCTGCATCAGCTTCATCTGAGCCTCGAACTGTCGGGCGGCGGAAATCATTGCCACCATCGTCTCGACCGGGCTGACGTTCGAGCCTTCGAGCGCCCCGTCCTGCACCCGGGCAACGGCGTCGGCTGGGAGGTCGCCTCCATCGGCACCGCGAAACAGGCCATCCTCGCCTCGGATCAACGCGGCCTCGGGCGTGACCAGCTTCAGTCTTCCGACAGCCTGCGGTGGTTGATTGCCAGTGCGTGCACTGATGGTGCCGTCGCCCACAATGGACACCTCGCTGTTGACCGGCACCTGGATCGGACCGCCATCCCCGAGCACGCTCAACCCGCTGCGCGTGGTCAGTGTGCCGTCGGCAGAGACATCAAGCGAGCCACCGCGGGTGTAGGCCTCGGTGCCGTCCACCGCCTGCACGGCCAGCCATGACTTGCCCTGGACCGCGACGTCAAGGTTGCGACCGGTCGCGGACACCGGGCCTGGCGTGGCGTCATATCCGGGCGTCGATTCCAGCGCATAGACCCGGGTGCTGGCACCGCTGCCCTGCACCGGCACAGCCCGAAACGCCTGCAGTTCGGCGCGAAAGCCGCTGGTCGAGGCGTTGGCCAAGTTGTGCGCCAGAACGTCCTGGCGCTGCAGCGTGGCCTTGGCGCCAGACATCGACAGGTAGATCATGCGATCCATCGCAAGCCCTTCAAGAAGTTCAGATCAAGCGCGTGCAGATCAGATGTTGACCAGCGTCTGCAACACCTGGTCCTGGGTCGAGATCGTTTTCGCGTTGGCCTGGTACAGGCGCTGCGCGGTGATCAGATTGACCAGCTCGCCCGTCAGGTCGACGTTGGACTCTTCCAGAGCGCCGGATTGCAACGCGCCGTAAGTTCCAGTGCCCGGAGGCCCGCCGCTGCTGGGATCGCCAGAGGCGAACGTCGCCCGCCACAGGTTCGCGCCCATCGGCTGCAATCCCTGCAGATTGCTGAAGTCAACCAGCTGCAACTGCGACAGGTTCTGCGTGCGGCCGTTGGAATAGGTTGCCTTGACGACGCCAGAGTCGTCGAAGGTGATGCCCGTCAGCTGGCCCGAGGCGTAGCCGTCCTGCTTGAGTTCGCCGACAGTGAACCCGGACGCGTACTGGCTGCTGCCGGAAAAATTGATCGGCAAGGCGCTGAACAGCGTCGTCGCCGGCGTCACCCGTGGATCGACGACGTCGATCGTGGGCGAGGTGGCGGGAGATGTCAGCGCGCCGCTGGAATCAAAGGTCAGGGACGTGACCAGACCGGTCGTGACCACGGGGGGTATCGCGCTGGGATCGCCGGCGCCGTCGAAAGGCTGGCCATTGACGGTGGCATAGACATCCCAGGCGTTGACGGCGGTCTTGCGAAAGTAGTAGTTCATCGTCAACGGCGCACCCTGGCTGTCGTACAGCGTCTGCGACGTCGCGGAGTTGTAGCTGGCAGGCTGGTCGAAAGCGATTGGCGTGGTGGGGACCGTACTGGAGGCGTTGAGGTTGACGCTCATGCGAACGCCGCGCAGGGCCGGATTGCTGCCGGCACCGGTCGCGACGGGGGCGCCGAGCACGGGCTGCAAGCGGATCGGTTGCGCATCGCCGACTGCACGGGCGACCGAATCGTCCCAAGGCTGGGCCTTCAGCTTGTTGCCGATGTTGTCGACAACGAATCCTTCGCGGTCCAGCTTGAACTGGCCATTGCGGGTGTACGCGGTGTCACCGCTGGGGCGCAGCACCTGGAAGAAGCCTCGCCCATTGATCGCGAGATCGAGCGGATTGCCAGTTGTGGAGATGTTGCCCTGTGTGAACTGCTGGGCCACCGTTTCCAGGTTGACGCCGATGCCGATGTTGCTGCCACCGGCGCCATTGATGGAATTGGCGTAGATGTCTGCGAACTCAGCGCGGGACGCTTTGGCGCCGAAGGTATTGGCATTGGCAATGTTGTTGCCGATGACGTCCAGGTTCTTGCTGGTGGCATTCAGACCGGAAAGACCTTGTTGGAAGCCCATGGTGTGTCCTTGAAAAAGGGGTGGTTGCCGAGGTGAGGGGGAAGAAGGCGATCGGTGGAGGGCGAGACGAACGTCAGTTCAATGCGCGCACGCTGCTGTAGGGAACGCTGCCGGCGTTCTGGAGTTCGAGATTCAATGTGTTGCCGCTGGTGTTGATTGCGTTGACGCGGTCACGCATCAGCATGGTGGGTGTGCTGTTGACGGCGCCGCTGCTCGCAGTAACCCGGAATCGCAGGCCGCTGTCATTGGTGGCAGAGCCGGCTGGCCAGTTGAAGCTGTGGCTGCCTTTGCCGAGCGCGCCGAGTGCCATGCTGTCAACGACCTGGCCCGCTGGCGACAGCACCTCGACCTTCACGGCATCGGCCGGTCCCGACAGCTCGAAGCCGCCTTGCCCGACGCCGCTGGCGATGTCGAGCACATTGCCTGGCACCACCACATCGCGACCGACCAGATTCGCGCTCTGCAGCGCCTGCAACTGGGTGAACTGGCCAGACAAACCCTTCACCGTGGTGTTGAGCTGCTGGATGCCGCTGACAGTGTTGATCTGCGCGATCTGCGAGGTCACCTGCGCGTTGTCCATCGGACTGAGCGGATCCTGGTTCTGTATCTGCGTGATCAACAGCTTCAGGAAGCGATCCTGTGAGCCGGGATCATCCGCAGCCAACGAGCCAGACGACGATGAGGTGCCGCTTGCCCCGGTGGCTGACGGTTTGTTGATGGTCGAGAAATCGATGGCCATGGAAGGTGTCCTAGCGGTCTGCGACGGGCTCAGCTGCCCATCTGCAAGGTCTTGAGCAGAAGCGTCTTCGCGGTGTTCATGACCTCGACGTTGTTCTGGTAGGAGCGCGAGGCCGAGATCATGTTGACCATCTCCTCCACCGCATTGACATTGCTGTAGGTCACGTAGCCTTCGGCGTCAGCGCTCGGGTGCTTGGGGTCGAGCACCCGACGGCCCGGCGTCTGGTCTTCGGAGATGTTGCTCACGGTGACACCAGCGGCGCCAGCATTGCCGCCGACAGTCCCCATCAACTGGGTCTGGAAAGTCACTTGCCGTGCCTTGTAGGCCTTGCCATCGGGTCCGGCAACGGTGTCGGCGTTGGCCAGGTTCGACGCGACGATGTTCAAACGCTGGCTCTGCGCGCTGGTTGCGCTGCCCGCCACATTGAAGATGTTCATCATGCTCATGATCAACCTCCCTTGATCGCGTCAAGCATGCCGCGCACGGAACTGTTGACGAAGGCCAGCGTGGCTTCGTACTTGACCGCGTTGTCGACGAAGCTGGCGCGCTCGCGGTCCATGTCGACCGTGTTGTTGTCGAGGCTGGTCTGGCTGACATTCGAGTACAACAGGTTCGCTGCAGCCGGCGAGGCACCGCTGCCGGCGATGTGACCGGACTGTGTGGTGTCCAGTCGACCGACAGTCCCGACGCGGGGGCGCTGGCCACCGGTGGCATCGCGCAGCGCCTGCGAAAAATTGATGTCACGCGACACGTAGCCTGGCGTGTCGGCGTTGGCGATATTGCTCGCGATCAACCGCTGACGCTCAGCCCGAAGGGTCAAGGCCTGTCCCTGGAAATCGATGGCACTGGTGAGTTGGTTCAGCATGGATCACTCCCGAAGGCTGGCTGTGCGGTCATTGTCTGGAGGGCCCCGCGCCCGCATAAGCGGAAACAAGCGCGTGATTCACCGTCATTTCGTGGTCTGCCACGCAAGGTGTCGTGCCTAGAGTGCAGGCATGAAACTCCGTCTCTTGCGAATCCCTGCGCCAGCGATCCGCTGCGGTGCGCTGATGCTTTCCAGCATGCTTGCACTGGGCTTGCCTATGCACTCCGTGGCCCAGGACGCGACCGCAGCGACGGTCGATTCCGCGCTGATCGAACAGGTGCGTGAGCTGGCGCTGCACGCCACACAGCAGACCGCACCGTCACAAATCAACCCTGCGGCCGAGCTCGCAGCGAGCGAACGCAACCCTGACAAGCCGCTTCGCTTCGAGGTGCAAGTCGGCGTGCTGGACCCGCGGCTGAAGCTCGCGCCGTGCCAGCGCATAGAGCCGTACCTGCCGACCGGCATGCGTTTGTGGGGGAAGGCACGCATCGGGCTGCGCTGTGCACAGGGTAGCAAGCCATGGAATGTCTATCTCTCAGTGACCGTGCGTGTGTTCGGTCAGGCATTGGTCGCGGCAGTACCTCTGCCGGCTGGAGCCACACTGCGCGAGGACGACCTGCGCATGGCCGAGGTCGACTTCGCCGAAGACAACTCGCCCGTGGTGATCAACACCACGCTGGCGATCGGTCGCGTGCTGACACGTCCGCTGACGGCGGGACGGAGCCTGCGACAGACCGATCTCAAGCCGCGGATGTGGTTCGCCGCCGGCGATTCAGTCAAGGTACTGGCCAGTGGGCCAGGCTTCAGCGTCGCCGGCAACGGGCAGGCACTGACGCCCGGCATCGAAGGTCAGACTGCGCGCGTGCGTACCGACAACGGCCAGGTCGTCACCGGAACGCCGGTGGGAACGCGCGTGGTGGAGCTGTCGCTGTGATTCGCCAGGTGCCGGTTGCCTCGGCGGCTCTGCCGGTTTGCGCCAGGCAGCCAAAAAGTCCTAAAGTCCGTGTCAGAGCGGCCGATATAAAGCTCATGTTGAAGACTCTTTTCACTCCGCCGCCCGTCGGGAGAATTTCATGACCATCGGAAGCACAAGCAACAAGACGCAGGGTCTGCCCGTGGCCAACGCCTCGACCGGACCCGCAGTGACTCCGGCCAATGCACGCGGCAGCACCGAGGCCGCAGCCGTGACCTCGACCGAAGCTGGTGTGCAGGTGGCCTTGTCGAGCACCGCAGCCAGCCTGCTGTCCCCATCGACGAGTGCCGCCGAATTCGACAGTGCCAAGGTCGATCGCATCTCACAAGCCATCGAGAACGGCGAATTCAAGATCGACGCCGGTGCCATCGCCGACAAGTTGATCGCGAATGCAGCCGAACTGTTGAAGAAGTCCACGCCAGAGTTCTGACCGAATCTCCTCGCCGCCCCAGCCCATGAATTCGTCGCCATCGAAGCGTCTGAGCACTACCGCCCTCGTTCCCCTGTCGCGCAGCGATGCAGCTGACCCGGCACTGGAATTGACCCTCAGTGCCGTGGAAGACCGACTGTCGTCGCTGAGCGCGGCTCTGCAGGCGCGGGATCTGTCCTCGATCGATCTGCACGCGTCGGAGTTGCATCGCGCACTGTCAAACGCAGTGGACCACTTTTCTCGTGCTGCGCGCAACGGTCCGGTGCCCCCAGCGCTGCGCCGCCGGCTCGCCAGCGCCAGCGGCACCGTTGCCGCTCAGCGGGAAAGCCTGGCTCGTGCCACCGCGGCCCTCGACCGGGCCATTGACGTGCTGCTGCCGCGCGAGACGTCTGCTGTCTACGGTGCGCACGGCGGCGTGCAACGCCCAGGCAGAGCCGGCTCGCTGCTCGCCTGATCGACACCGTCTGCGCGTCGCCCGCTTAACGCGGCGGCGCTGCCTTCAACTCTGTCACCCATTCGCGACCCTGTGATTCGGTCACCGGCCGCAGTCGCGTTCGTGGCGAACTGAGGTACGTCAGCTCCACCACCTGTGAGAGGTAGGTGATCGTCCCCGGCTTCGCGTCGACTTCGAGTGTGCTTCGGATGTCACCCCGAGACTCCACCGTATGGATTCCCGGAGGCACCACCGCGTAGAGGTAAGACCTTGCGACCGTCGCACCGAGGTGCTGCCCGTCGATCAGCACCTGCAGCGGGATGGCGCCGCCGACCCGCTCGCTTCGAATGACGTAGATCGCTGCCTCATGGGCCTCGACGTGGAAGGGTTTCGCCGCGGCGCTTTCCAGTGGTGCACTCGCTGGCGTGGCACCGCAACCGGCAAGCAGCAGCAATGCTGCTGACACAGTGCTTGCCATCAAGCGCCCTGCACTCACCGATTCCCTCCACGTGCCGTGATGCAGATGTCCCACACTGCCATGAACATCGCAGCGATCACGGGACCGATGACGAAGCCATTGAGGCCAAAGACGGCCATGCCGCCCAGTGTCGAAATCAGCACCACGTAGTCGGGCATCTTGGTGTCCTTGCCCACCAGAATCTGGCGGAGCACGTTGTCGACCATGCCAATCACCAGCACGCCGTAGGCGATCAATCCCAGCCCCTCCCAGACGGAGCCAGTGAGCAGGAAGTACAGCGCCACCGGCAGCCACACCAACCCGGCGCCGATCGCCGGCAACAGCGACAGAAAGGCCATGATCACCGCCCACAGCAAGGCGCCATTGACACCCAGGAACCAGAATGCGAGGCCTCCGAGTCCGCCCTGTGCAATCGCGACGATCACGTTTCCCTTCACCGCAGCACGAATCACCGTGGTGAACTTGAGCAGCAACTCCCGCTTGTCCTGTTCGTCGAGCGGGATGGCAACGTTGATGCGACTTGCGAGACGGGCCCCGTCGCGCAGCAGGAAGAACACCAGGTAGATCGTGATGAAAAAATTGACGATGAACTCGAAGGTGTTCTGCCCGATGTTCAGGGCTTGCGTGGCAATCAGACTGGCGCCCTGCGAGATCGCGGTGCTGAGCTTCAGCTTCAGCGCCGCCAGGTTACCCAGTCCGAACTGGTTGAGCCGCTCAATGAACCACGACGGCAGTGCGTGCATGATCTGATCGAAATAGCGGCCGAAGTCCAGTTCACCGGACTGCACTAGCGCATAGAAGCCAGCACCTTCGCTGACCAGCGAGGCGGTAAGAAACGCCAGCGGCAGCAACACGATCAGAACGATCACGGCCAATGTCGCCAAAGCCGCCAATGACCCACGACCGTTTAACTTGATCAGCAGCCGGCGGTGCAGTGGTGCAAACAGGATGGCCAGCACCACCCCCCAGAACAGCGCGCCAAAGAACGGCCAGAGGATCCAGCCAAATGCCAGCGACACGGCCACCAGCACGAACAGGAACACCTTGTTGGCAAGCACGGGAGCAGGTTCGGGATTGGGCTGGGCCATGTGCACAACGGGTAAGGGGAGTCCGAGGTCGGCGGTGCCGCATGGTATCGCCCGGCGCCTCAGCACCGATGAGCCGCTGATGTCACCGCGCCGTCACGCAACCGCCATGTCCGTGTCACACCGGCGTCGCAACATTCGATTCCATGCAACGCGATACGCCCCTGCTGCGCGCGTGGACCGATTCTCAGGTTCATCGTGCAGCGATCGACAGCGTCGGCGACGGAGTGCCTGATCAGGCCGGTGAAGGAAAGCAGCACTACCGCAGCGTCTGGATCTCGGACCTGCATCTTGGGACGCCTGGATGTCAGGCCGTGGCGCTGCTGGACTTCTTGAAGCATTTTGAATGCGAGCACCTGTTCCTGGTCGGCGACATCATCGACGGCTGGCAGCTGCGTCGCAGTTGGTACTGGCCTCAGGCGCACAACGATGTGGTGCAGAAGCTGCTGCGCAAGGCACGCAAAGGCACGCGGGTGATGTTCATCCCCGGCAACCACGACGAGTTCGCGCGCCGCTATCTCGGCCATGACTTCGGCGGCATCGAGGTGGCCGAAGAATGGATCCACGAAACCGCAGATGGCCGCCGGCTGTGGATCATCCACGGCGATCTTTTCGACGGCGTGATCCAGTGCGCCAAGTGGCTCGCTCACGTCGGCGACACACTGTACGAGTTCACGCTCAAGCTCAACCGCCACCTGAACTCGATGCGCGCACGTCTGGGTCTGCCCTACTGGAGCCTGTCGAAATACCTGAAGTTCAAGGTCAAGCGTGCGGTCAACTTCATTGGCGATTTCGAGGTCGCGGTAGCACGAGAGGCCCGGCGGCGCGGCGCACACGGCGTGGTCTGCGGACACATCCACCATGCTGAGTTGCGCGACATTGACGGCATCACCTACGCCAATGACGGCGACTGGGTCGAAAGCCTGACCGCGTTGGTCGAGCACGCCGACGGGCGTCTTGAAATCATCGATTGGAGCGAACACTTGCGTCTGGCAAGCGCCGAAACACTCCCCGCCTTTGCGCGGTCGGGCGAGGCCGGCACCCGCCCGGTGTTCGGCAAATCCGACGCCGATGCCGACATGGCGGTGACTTGACGCCTGAGCCCCATCCTCGGCATCGCCCGCGCCTGCCAAGGTGCTGTCAATCTCCCTAAACTAGCGCAATGAACACTGACCCTGCATTGCGATCCGTTGCCCTCAGCACGGCCCTCCCACCATCGGTCGAGGTACTGCAGCCGGGAGATCCAGCGTTGATGCTGGGCCGGGAAACCTCGATCCTCGAATTCAACCGTCGCGTGCTGGCACAGGCCCTGCGCCACGACGTGCCGCTACTGGAGCGGCTGCGTTATATCTGCATCGTCTCGTCGAACATCGACGAATTCTTCGAGGTGCGATTTGCGGATTACCTCGAGGCTTCGCGGCTTCCCAATGCCGGCGTCACCGATGCCGATGTACAGGCGATCACCGCCGAAGCCCATCGGCTGATCGACGAGCAGTACACCGCCTTCAATGACCAAGTGATGCCATTGCTCCAGCGCGCAGGCATCGTGATCCTGAACCATGCCGACCGCGACGAAGCGCAACGCGAGTGGGTCGACCAGTTCTTCCAGAAGCAGGTGCGGCCGCTGCTGGTGCCGATCGGACTCGATCCATCGCACCCGTTTCCGCTGGTCGCCAACAAGGCGCTGAACTTCATCGTGCGCCTCGGCGGCAAGGATGCATTCGGCCGCGAGAACACCATCGCCATCGTCAAGGTGCCGCGCGTGCTGCCCCGGGTGATCCGGCTGCCCGATGCGCTGGTGCCGGGCAAGCAGGGCTTCGTGCTGCTGACCAGCGTGATCCGCGCCCACCTCGGTGAGCTGTTTCCAGGGCGCGCTGTCGAGACCTTCTCACAATTCCGCGTCACCCGCGACTCCGACCTCGAGGTCGACGAGGACGATGTGAAGAACCTGCGCCAGGCGCTGCGTTCCGGCCTCAGCTCGCGCCATTTCGGCCAGGCGATTCGCCTCGAAGTGGTCAGCAGCTGCCCGCCAGAGCTGTCGGAGTTCCTGCTGGAGCAGTTCGACCTGCCGGAACAGGCGCTTTATCAGGTCAACGGGCCGGTGAATCTGGTGCGGCTCAACCAGCTGATCGATCAGGTCAATGATCGCAGTGTGCTGCCCTCGCTCCGCTTTGCGCCACATGAAGGCGCCTGGCCCGCCAAGGGCTTGCCGCGTGATCAGTCGATCTTCGCCCGGCTGCGTCGGGGCGACGTGCTGCTGCACCATCCCTTTGAATCATTTGATCCGGTGGTGCAGTTTCTGCGAGAGTCGGTCAACGATCCGGCGGTGCTGGCCATCAAGCAGACGATCTACCGCACCGGCAGCGAATCCCCGCTGATGGACCTGCTCATCGAGGCGGCGCGCAAAGGCAAGGAGGTGATGGTCGTCGTCGAGCTGAAGGCGCGTTTTGACGAGGAGGCCAACATCAACTGGGCCGAGCGGCTGGAGGCAGTCGGCGCGCAGGTGGTTTACGGCGTGGTCGGGCTGAAAACGCACGCCAAGCTGCTTCTGGTGACGCGGCGTGAGGTGTCGGCCAGCGGTGCAGCCAGCGGGAACCCCAACGCCACCGCACGGTTGCGTCGCTATGCGCACCTGTCGACCGGTAACTACAACCCGAAGACCGCGCGGCTGTACACCGATGTCGGCTGTCTGACGGCCGATGCCGATCTGACGGCGGATGTGGACGCTGTCTTTCAGCAGCTGGCCAGCCTGGGCAAGATGAAGCCACTGCGTCAGATGCTGCAGGCGCCCTTCACGATGCAAAGGCGGCTTATCCACACGATCGATCGCGTCGCTGACGCAGCAAGGGCTGGGCAACCGGCGCGCATCATCGTCAAGATCAATGCGCTGACAGACCCGATGCTGATCAACGCGCTGGTGCGCGCCAGTCAGGCCGGGGCCGACATCGACCTGATCGTGCGCGGTGCCTGCGTGCTGCGCCCGGGGGTACCCGGCGCAACCGATCGCATCCGTGTGCGGTCCGTGGTCGGGCGGTTCCTCGAACACACCAGGGTGATGTATTTCCGCTGGGGCCCTGGCGAAGAGGACGAGGTGCTCTACCTGTCGAGCGCCGACTGGATGAGCCGCAACATGCTGCGTCGTATCGAGGTGGCATGGCCGATACGTGATGCAGAACTGCGGCAGCGTGTCATCGACGAATGTCTGGTGCCCTATCTGCACGACCGCCGCGATGCCTGGATGCTGAACAGCGATGGAAGCTTCGCGCGCATTGGGACCATTGGCGTCAGTGCGCAGCAGGCACTGGTCAGGCGCTACCGCCCGGCCGGCGATGCGCCCTCGCCCACCCCTGGAAGCTGAAGCGATGGACCTGATCCTGTGGCGGCACGCCGAAGCACACATCCTCAAGGAAGGTCAAGACGACCTCGACCGCGGGCTGACCACCAAAGGCGAGCGTCAGGCCGCACGGATGGCCGACTGGCTCAGCCAGCGACTGGCCCAAGGCACCAAGGTGCTGGTCAGCCCTGCGTTGCGTTGCCAGCAGACGGCGAAAGCGCTGGGCAAGAGCTTCAAGACCTTGGACGCTCTGGCGCCACAGGCCAGCGGTGATGCCTTGCTGAAAGCTGCGCGATGGCCAGAGTCGCAGGATCCAGTGCTGGTGATCGGCCACCAGCCCACCCTCGGACTGGTCGCAGCACACCTGCTGGCCGACGTGCCGCAGGAGTGGTCGATCAAGAAAGGCGCGGTATGGTGGTTTCGTCATCGCGATCGCGAGGGTTACGCGCAAGTCGTGCTGCAGGCCGTGCAAGCGCCAGACTGCCTGTGACGCCCCGACCGTCGTCCGGTGGCGGTGGCATTGCGATGCGGAGACCAGAACACTTGGGATGACCCGGGGTTCTCTTGTGAGCGACACTCGGAAATGACATTCCTTTGCCTCCGAATCGCACTTGCCCTGGCTGTTCTCACCGCCCCGGTGTTGTCACAAGCCATCGAAGAGCCGGCCTACGAGGTGATCCGCACCATCGATGACGTCGAACTTCGACAGTACGCGCCCTACGTGGTCGCTGAAGTACGCATCGAGGCCGATGCCGAAGAAGCCGGGAATCTGGCGTTCCCGATCCTTGCCGGCTACATCTTCGGCAAGAACAAGGGCGAGAAAAAGTTCGAGATGACCGCGCCCGTCACCCAGGTGGCAACCCCGAAGCGGCTGGAGATGACCGCTCCGGTGACACAGACGGCCGTGCCGGGAGCAGCCGGCAGTTACGTCATCCAGTTCGTGCTGCCCAAGGGCGTGACGCTGACCTCGGCCCCAGAACCGCTCGACCCCAGGGTCAACCTGCGTGAGGTTCCCGCGAGCCGGATCGCGGTGATTCGCTACTCTGGATTTTGGTCCGACGCCAACTATGCCGAGCACCTGGACAAGCTCCGGTCCGTGCTGAAGACTGCCGGCGTTGACACCACTGGCGAACCAGTGTTCTCGCGCTACAACCCCCCGTTCATGCCCTGGTTCCTGAGGCGCAACGAGATCTGGATGACCGTGCCCTGAGGCCTTGTGTCAGGGTTTGCTCACCAGCACGGCAACGTTGTCGCTGCCCGTTGCACCGAAGGCCTGCTCACGCAGCAGCGCCAACTGATCGCGAATCCGCGCCGCCTTCTCGAATTCAAGGTTGCGGGCATGCTCGAGCATCTGCTTCTCGAGTTGCTTGATGCGCTTGCCGAGGTCTTTCTCCGACAGCATCTCGACCTCGGCCGCGCGAAGCGCGTCCTTGGCGGCGCCCTTGTCTGATTTCTCAGAGTACACCCCGTCGATCAGTTCCTTGATCTTCTTGTTGATCGTGCGCGGCGTGATGCCCATCGCCAGGTTGTGCGCGATCTGCTTGTTGCGGCGGCGTTCGGTTTCGTCGATGGCCTTGCGCATCGATTCGGTGATCTTGTCGGCATAGAGAATCGCGCGGCCATTGACGTTGCGCGCTGCACGGCCGATGGTCTGGATCAGGCTGCGCTCAGCGCGCAGAAAGCCTTCCTTGTCGGCGTCCAGGATCGCGACCAGCGACACCTCGGGGATGTCCAGCCCCTCGCGCAGAAGGTTGATGCCGACCAGCACGTCGAACACGCCCAGCCGAAGGTCGCGCAGGATCTCCACACGCTCGACCGTCTCGATGTCGCTGTGCAGGTAGCGCACCTTGCAACCGTTGTCGCTGAGGTAGTCGGTCAGCTGCTCGGCCATGCGCTTGGTCAGCGTAGTGATCAAAACGCGTTCCGACGCGTCGACACGGATGCGGATTTCCTGGAGCACGTCGTCCACCTGGTGGGTCGCCGGGCGTACCTCGACCATCGGGTCGATCAGCCCGGTCGGGCGCACCACCTGCTCGACCACCTGCCCCGAGGTCCTTTGCTCGTACGCCGCCGGCGTGGCTGACACGTACATCACCTGCCGCATCTTGGTCTCGAATTCCTCGAAACGCAGCGGCCTGTTGTCGAGCGCGCTGGGCAATCGGAAGCCGTATTCGACCAGTGTGGTCTTGCGCGCCCGGTCGCCGTTGTACATGCCGCCGAGCTGGCCGATCAGCACATGCGACTCGTCGAGGAACATCAGCGCATCCTTCGGCAGGTAGTCGACCAGCGTCGACGGCGGCTGCCCCGGCGCCGCGCCGGACAGATGCCGGGTGTAGTTCTCGATGCCCTTGCAGTGGCCGATCTCCTGCAGCATCTCGAGATCGAATCGGGTGCGCTGCTCCAGCCGCTGGGCCTCGACCAGCTTGCCGGCACCGACCAGTTCGGCCGTTCGCTCGCGCAACTCTTCCTTGATGGTGCCGATTGCGTTCACCACCTTGTCGCGCGGCGTCACATAGTGGCTGGACGGGTAGACCACGAAGCGCGGGATCTTCTGACGGATGCGGCCGGTCAGCGGGTCGAACAGGCTCAGCGACTCGATCTCGTCGTCGAACAATTCCACGCGGATCGCCAGTTCGGAATGCTCGGCCGGAAAGATGTCGACCGTGTCACCGCGCACACGGAAGGTGCCACGCGAGAAGTCGGTCTCGTTTCGGGCGTACTGCATGCGGATCAGCTGGCCGATCAGATCACGCTGGTTCTGCTTGCCGCCCGTGCGCATCACCAGCCGCATCTCGAGGTAGTCGTCCGGCTTTCCGATGCCGTAGATGGCGCTCACGGTGGCCACGATCACGACATCGCGCCGTTCCAGCAGGCTCTTGGTGGCAGACAGCCGCATCTGTTCGATGTGCTCGTTGATGGCACTGTCCTTCTCGATGAACAGATCGCGCTGCGGCACGTAGGCTTCGGGCTGGTAGTAGTCGTAGTAGCTGACGAAGTACTCGACCGCGTTCTTCGGAAAGAACTCGCGGAATTCGGCATAGAGCTGTGCGGCGAGCGTCTTGTTCGGCGCAAACACGATGGCCGGGCGCCCCATCTGCGCGATCACGTTCGCCATCGTGAAGGTCTTGCCCGACCCGGTGACGCCCAGCAGCGTCTGGAAACTCAGGCCGTCATGGAGGCCTTCGACCAATTGGGCAATCGCCGTGGGCTGGTCGCCTGCTGGCGGATACGGCTGAAATAGCTGGTAGGGCGAGTCCGGGTAGCTGACGAAAACGCCTGCTTCCGGCACATCAATGTCGGCGGGGGCATTCATATCAACGAGTTCGGCCATGGCGGATAAAATTTCGGGGTTAACTCGTAGGACGGCGGGGCCGAGCAGCTTGAAAGCGTAGCCCATCCCGCGTCCACGTGCACCCCTAGCGCCTCTCGTGCGTTGCAATTCTTCTTCCTACGCCCCCACCACAAGGAATTCCCATGGCATCGCTCTTTGCCGCCGTCGACATGGCGCCCCGCGACCCGATCCTCGGTCTCAACGAACAGTACAACGCCGATCCGAACCCGGCCAAGGTCAATCTGGGCGTCGGCGTCTATTTCGACGAATCCGGCAAGCTGCCGCTGCTGAAATGCGTGGCCGCTGCTGAAAAACTGATCTTCGACACCCTGAAGCCTCACGGCTACCTGCCGATCGATGGCATCGCGGCCTATGACAAGGCGGTACAGGGCTTGGTGTTCGGTGCCGAGAGTGCTGCGGTGAAGGACGGACGAGTCGCCACGGTGCAGGCGCTGGGCGGCACTGGCGGCCTGAAGATCGGCGCCGACTTTCTGCAGCACCTGGCCAGCCGCGCCGGCACGTCTCCGAAGGTGTTGATCAGCGACCCGAGTTGGGAAAACCACCGCGCGCTGTTCACCAATGCCGGGTTCACGGTAGAGACCTACCCGTACTACGACGCGGCCAAGCGCGGCGTCAATGTCGACGGCATGCTCAATGCGCTGAACACCGCAACGGCCGGCACCATCGTGGTCCTGCACGCCTGCTGCCACAACCCGACCGGCTACGACATCACGCCAGCGCAATGGGCGCAGGTGGTGGCCGCCGTCAAGGCGCGCGGCCTGGTCGCCTTCCTCGACATGGCGTATCAGGGCTTCGGCGACGGCATCGCCGAAGACGGCGCCGTGGTCGCCCAGTTCCTCGACGCCGAGCTCGACTTTTTCGTCGCGACTTCGTTCTCGAAGAGCTTCTCGCTGTACGGCGAGCGCGTCGGGGCGCTGAGCGTGGTGTGCGCCAGCAAGGAAGAAATGACGCGCGTGCTCAGCCAGTTGAAGATCGTGATCCGCACCAATTACTCGAACCCGCCGACGCATGGCGCCCAGATCGTCGCCACCGTGCTGACCACGCCGGCGCTGCGTTCGATGTGGGAGGAAGAGTTGGCCGGCATGCGCGTGCGCATCAAGGAAATGCGCGCACTGCTGCAAACCAAGCTGGAGGCTGCGGGCACGAAACAGGATGTGAGCTTCATCACACGCCAGAAGGGCATGTTCAGCTACACCGGGCTGGCCAAGCCACAGATGGAGAGGCTGCGCAACGAGTTCGGCGTGTACGGCGTCGATTCGGGCCGCATCTGCGTGGCCGCACTGAACCACGGCAACATCGATGCGGTGGTAAAGGCCATCGGCCTCGTGAGCTGAGGTTGCGGCCGTCCGACACCGTGAAGCCCGGCGCCGCCGGTCTTTTTCGTCACTGAATCCTGCGACAAGCCAGCCTCACCTCCTGGTCAAGCCAATCCTCCAGTTCCGTTCGTACGGCTGCCTTAGGGCACCCGCCCTACAATGTTGCAGCGCAGCATTCATACTCTGGCACAAGGTGCCGATGAATCTGTCCGTGGGATGACTTGCCGGAGACCCGTACTCGCTGTACCCGTGCCGCCGCCGGCGTCGCGCCCGTGTGAACCAGGATTTCGCCATGTCGATGCTCTACCAGTTGTATGAAACACAGCGCGCGTTGTTGAGCCCGCTGGCCGAATTCGCGAGCGCCTCTTCCAAGCTGTACAGCCATCCGCTGTCGCCGTTCACCCACACCCCGCAGGCGCCCCGCGTGTCGGCCGGGCTGAACCTGATGCACCGCTTATCGAAGGAGTACGAGAAGCCCGAGTTCAACATCCATTCGGTCAAGACCGACGGGGTAGAGGTCGCGGTGCAGCAGCAGGTGGCGATAGAAAAACCGTTTTGCCGCCTGTTGCGCTTCAAGCGCTTCGCAGACGACCTGCCGATGTTGAAGGCCATGAAGGAACAGCCCACGGTGCTGGTCGTGGCACCGCTGTCAGGTCACCACTCGACGCTGCTGCGCGAGACGGTGCGTGAGCTTCTGCAGCACCACAAGGTCTACATCACCGACTGGACCGATGCGCGCATGGTCCCGGTCGAAGTGGGCCCATTCCACCTCGACGACTATGTCGAGTACGTGCAGGAGTTCATCCGCCACATCGGGCCCGAGGTCCACGTGATCTCGGTGTGCCAGCCCACGGTCCCGGTGCTCGCTGCCATCTCGTTGATGGCCAGCCGAGGCGAGAAAACCCCGCGCACGATGACGATGATGGGCGGGCCGATCGATGCGCGCCTGTCGCCTACCGCGGTGAACAACCTGGCGATGAACAAGAGCCTCGACTGGTTCGAGAACAACGTGATCTTCCGCGTGCCGACCAATTACCCAGGCAACCAGCGTCTGGTCTACCCCGGCTTCATGCAGCACACCGGCTTCATCGCGATGAACCCGAGCCACCACGCGCGTTCGCACTACGACTACTTCATGGATCTGGTGCGCGGCGACGGCGAGAGCGCCGACTTCCACACCAACTTTTACGATGAGTACAACGCGGTGCTCGACATGCCGGCCGAGTACTACCTCGACACCATCAAGACCGTGTTCCAGGACTTCGCGCTGGTCAACGGCACCTGGACAGTGAAGGGCGAACTGGTGCGCCCGCAGGACATCCGGACCACCGCGCTGTTGACTGTCGAGGGTGAAAAGGACGACATCTCCGGCGCGGGCCAGACCCGTGCGGCCCACGATTTGTGCACCGGCATCGACCGGAAGCACCACTTCCACCATGACGCGATGGGTGCTGGCCACTACGGCATTTTTTCGGGTCGCCGCTGGCGCGAGGACGTCTACCCGCGTTTGCGCGAATTCATCGCCCAGCACGACTCAAGCAGAGCGGCAGCACCGAAGCGGACGCGTGCCAAGCCGGTCGCGGCTTCTAAAGCTGCCAGGGCACCCAGGCTGAAGCTGGTGTCCGCGGTACAAGCGCCCGCGTCGGTTGCTGCGCCGATCGCGCGCAAGAGGGCGCCGAAGGCATCGCCGAAGCCGCAGCAAGCGAAGTAGGCCAATGGTGGACCGTTCGACAGCGGCGCCACCGACGCGTGCATCCGTCGACGATATCGACCGTGCGCTGCCGCAGACGCAGTGCACCCGCTGCGGTTATCCCGATTGCCACCGCTACGCACAGGCCATTGCCGAGGGCAGCGCACCGATCAACCGCTGCCCGCCCGGCGGCGCCGAGGGGATTGCCCGGCTGGCAGCCATCACCGGCGCGGCGATCCAGCCCCTCGATGCGGCGCACGGCATCGAAGGCCCGCGTCGGCTCGCGGTCATCGACGAGGCTGCCTGCATCGGCTGCACGCTGTGCCTGCCGGCATGCCCGGTCGACAGCATCCTGGGTGGCCCGAAGGCGATGCATACCGTGATGGCTGCGCTGTGCACCGGCTGTGAACTGTGCGTGCCCGCCTGTCCTGTCGATTGCATTTCGCTGATCGATGCGACGGGTGAGCAAACCGGCTGGGCCGCGTGGAGCCAGCCACAGGCCGAAGAGGCCAAGGCGCGCTACGGCTTCCACCAGTTCCGCTTCCAACGCGAACGCGACGAGCGCAACGAACGACTGGAGGCGCGTGCGCTGACGCTGAAACCGCTTGTGATCGACGCATCGCCAGAAAGTCCCGCGTTGGCACCGCAGGAGGCTGCCGAGCCCGCGCAGGGCGACAAACGCGCTGTCATTGACGCGGCGATGGCGCGCGCCCGGGCCACACGGCGAACCTGATGTCACAAGCTCCAGAGCTGCGGGTGCTGTCCGTCATCCCACCGATGACGCAGCTCAACACGCCTTACCCATCGACCGCCTACCTGACCGGCTTCCTGCGCTCCCGCAGCTTCGATGCGGTGCAGGAGGATCTGGCGCTGGCGCTGGTGCTGAAGCTGTTTTCCCCCGCCGGTCTGCAGGCAGTGCGCGCACAGATCGAGGCATCGCCCCGCACCCAGCGCAGCCCGCGCGTTGCGGCGTTCCTCGAAGCCTTCGACCGCTATCAGGCCACGATGCCCGCGACGATGGCGTTCCTGCAAGGGCGCGACCCCACGCTGGGACACCGCATCTGCAGCCGCGCCTTCCTGCCCGAAGGCTTCCGCTTCGAGTCGCTCGACGTCTACATCGACGACGAGGGCGGCGACCCCTTGGCCTGGGCGTTTGGTGCGCTCGGCGTGCAGGACCGCGCGCGCCACCTCGCGACGCTGTACCTGAACGACATCGCCGATGTGCTGCGTGACGCGATCGACCCGCGCTTCGAGTTCGTGCGCTACGCCGAATCGCTGGCACAGAGCCAGCCAACCTTCGACCCGCTGGCCGAGGCGCTGGCAGCGCCACTGAACCTGATCGACCGCACCCTGATCGAACTGACGCAGCAAGCGCTACTGCGTCATGCGCCGCGCGTGGTGCTGATCTCGGTGCCGTTCCCTGGCGCGGTGTACGCTGGGTTTCGTATCGCGCAGACGGTGAAGGCGCATGACCCGAGCATCGTCACCGTGCTGGGCGGCGGTTACGCCAACACCGAGCTGCGGTCTTTGCGTGAACCCAGGGTCTTCGATTTCTTCGATCACGTGACGTTGGATGCCGGTGAGCGTCCGTTGCTCGCGCTGCTTGAACACCTGCAAGGCAAGCGTTCGGCACAGCGCCTGGTTCGCACCTACCGGCGCGATGCCGGCGGCGCAGTGCAGTACGTGAATTGGGTCGAAGCGGACGTGGCCTTCGCCGAAGTAGGCACACCCACCTGGGACGGTCTGCCACTGGACAGCTATCTGTCGCTGCTCGACATGCTGAACCCGATGCACCGGCTGTGGTCGGATGGTCGCTGGAACAAGCTGACGGTGGCGCACGGCTGCTACTGGAAGAAGTGCAGCTTCTGCGATGTCAGTCTGGACTACATCTCGCGCTACGAAGGCGCCTCGGCGGCGACACTGGTCGACCGGATCGAAGCCATCGTCAAGGAGACAGGTCAGACCGGTTTCCACTTCGTTGACGAGGCCGCGCCGCCCAAGGCGTTGAAGACACTCGCTGCCGAGTTGCAACGCCGGCAGCTTGCGATCTCTTGGTGGGGCAACATCCGCTTCGAAAAATCGTTCACACCCGAGCTGTGCCAGCAACTGGCGGACAGCGGCTGCATCGCGATTTCAGGTGGCCTCGAAGTCGCGTCGGATCGCCTGCTGAACCTGATGAAGAAAGGCGTGTCGGTCGAGCAGGTCGCGCGTGTCACCAAGGCCTTCAGCGACGCCGGTGTGCTGGTCCACGCCTACCTGATGTACGGCTTCCCGACGCAGACGGTGCAGGACACCGTCGACGCCCTGGAGTACGTTCGCCAGTTCTTCGAGCAGGGTTGCATCCAGTCGGGTTTCTTCCACCGCTTCGCCTGCACCGTGCACTCGCCCGTGGGTCAGCACCCGGAGGATTACGGTGTCACCTTGCAGCCCCTGCCACCGATCACTTTCGCGACCAACGACGTCGGCTTCATCGACCCGAGCGGTGTCGACCACGATGCGCTGGGTGTGTCGCTGAAGAAGGCGCTCTACAACTACATGCACGGCATCGGCCTCGAAGAAGACGTTCGCACCTGGTTCGGACCGCGTACACCGAAAACACGGGTACCCAGGGACCGCATCGCCCGCGCGCTCGCGGCCCAGGCAGAATTCACGAGGTGAAGAAGGCCGACATCGCTCCATTTTTCGCCGTGTTGAAGGCGACCAATCCGCAACCGCAGACCGAACTCGAATTCACCAACGTGTTCGAGTTGCTGGCTGCGGTGCTGCTGTCGGCACAGGCGACGGACGTCGGTGTCAACAAGGCGACGCGACGGCTGTTCGCGGTGGCCAATTCGCCGCAGAAGATCCTGGCGCTGGGGCTGCCCGCGCTGACAGAGCACATCCGCACCATCGGCCTGTTCCGCACCAAGGCGAAGAATCTGTACGAGACCTGCCGCTTGCTGGTCGAGCGCCACGGCGGTGAGGTGCCGCGAACGCGCGAAGCGCTGGAAGCGCTGCCCGGCGTGGGACGCAAGACGGCAAACGTGGTCCTGAACGTGGCCTTCGGCGAGGCGACGATGGCCGTGGACACGCACATCTTTCGCGTCGGCAACCGCACTGGATTGGCCCCGGGCAAGAACCCGCTGCAAGTCGAGCTGAAGCTGCTCGAGCGCGTGCCAGCCGATTACCTGGTCGATGCGCACCACTGGCTGATCCTGCATGGACGCTATGTCTGCACCGCACGCAGCCCCAAATGCGCCGAGTGCACAGTGGCGCTGTACTGCGACTCCCGGCCGAAGGATCTGCAAGGACGGGCGATCCGCGGCTGAGGGTCGGGGCAAGCGCGCTGCCTCGCAAACTCGATACGATCGGCGTGTCGTACGGCGCTCGCCGTGCTTATTCCCGGATTCCAACCCGAAAGGACAGACCCATGCAAACCACTTCCTCCGGACTGCAATTTGAAGACACCGTCGACGGCACTGGTGATCTGGCCGAAGCGGGCCAACACGTCACGGTGCACTACACAGGCTGGCTCTACAGCAATGGCGTGAAGGGCAACAAGTTCGACAGCAGCAAGGACCGTGGCGACCCGTTCAAGTTCTACTTGAGCCAGGGACAAGTCATCCGCGGCTGGGATGAAGGTGTCGTCGGCATGCGGGTCGGTGGGACACGAGTGCTGGTCATCCCGCCCGATCTGGGCTATGGCGCTCAAGGCGCCGGCGGCGTGATTCCGCCGAACGCGACGCTGATGTTCGAAGTCGAACTGCTCGACATCTGACATGCCGTTGCCGCGCCTCGACAACTGACGGCGGCAGCAACCAGGCGCGGCCATGTCGATCCAGTACAACATCACGCACACCACGGTGTATCGCTACAAGAAGCCGGTCAGCTTCGGTGAGCACCGTGTGATGTTCAGGCCGCGCGACAGCCACGACCTGCGGGTGCTGGCGACCGATCTGCAGGTCAGCCCGGAATCGATCATCCGGATGATCCAGGATCCGCATTCCAATTCGGTGGCGCTGGTGCAGCCGTTGAGTTCTGCGCTGGAGCTTCGCATCGTGTGCTCGTTCACCATTGAGCATGCACACAGCTACAACCTCGAACTGCCGGTTTCAAAGGCCAGCGAGTTCTTCCCGTTCGCCTACACGCCCGACGAGCGCTTCGACCTGGAGATGTACCTGCGCCCTCACCACGAGGACCCGCAAGGCGAGTTGATGGCGTGGGCGCGCCAGTTCATCCGCACCGATGGCCCGTCGCGCACTCGCGACCTGCTGGTCGCGATGAACGAGCACATCCGCAACCACATGGTCTACAGCAGCCGCGAGGCGGAAGGCACCCAGTCCCCGCTCGACACCTTGAAGTTGGGCAGCGGCACCTGCCGCGACTTCGCACTGCTGATGATGGAGGCGGCACGCCGACTGGGCGTCGCGACCCGGTTCGTCTCGGGCTACCTCTACGACCCGGCGCTCGACACCGACTCATCAGTCCCGGGTGCGCCAGGTGACCCGTCGGTCACCCAGGGTGCAGGCAGCACCCATGCCTGGCTGCATGCCTATCTGCCAGGCGCTGGCTGGGTGCCTTTTGACCCCACCAACAATCTCCTCGGCGGGAACCAGCTGATCCGCGTTGGCGTCGCACGAGACCCGAGCCAGGCGGCACCGGTGTCCGGCAGTTGGTTCGGCGACGCCGACGCCTATGCGGGCATGGACGCCTCAGTCACGGTGCATCGGGTGGTCGCCAAACCTTGGCTCCAGACTCCACCTGCGACGACAGCCTCGGCAGCTGTGTAGGAAAAGTCTGACGGGCACAGCGTCGTTTGTACGGCACGGCGTTCTCCAGCGGACGCACGAGAATTCAACCTGGTCGCCAAATCTCCTTTCATTTCTTCGACGTACGCATGGGACACCTGAAAACCTACATCGTTGAAGACAGCCCGGTCATCCGCGAGAACCTGATCGCTGCATTGGAGGAACTGGTGAGTGTTGACGTGGTCGGCACCGCAGCCGATGAAAACACGGCAGTGCAATGGCTGGCCAGCGGTACGAACGATTGCGACCTGATGATCGTCGATGTGTTTCTGGCACAGGGGTCGGGGCTGGGGGTGCTGAAGGCGGCGCGCGAACACGAGAAACCCACCAAGCTTGTCGTGCTCAGCAATTACGCGACGACGGACATGCGCCGCAAGTGCATTGAACTCGGGGCCGACCGCGTGTTCGACAAATCCAACGAGATCGATGCGTTGATGGCCTACTGCATGCGCCTCTCGGATGGCGACTCCGGCAACAGCGGTTTCGCCGCGCTGACGTAACTCACAACGCAGCCAACCTCTTGAGCTACTGAATGAGTCCGTTCTTCAGTGCGTAATAGGTCAGATCGCTGTTCGATTCGAGCTTCATCTTTTCCATGACCCGGGTGCGGTAGGTGCTGACCGTTTTCACGCTCAAGGACATGCTGACCGCCATGGTGCCAATAGCCTCGCCCTTTGCCAGCCGCAGGAACACTTGCAGTTCACGCTCCGAGAGCAGTTCATGAGGCAACTTGTCCCCGCCATCGGCCAATCCGTCGGCCAGCAATTCAGCCACGCCCGAAGTGATGTACTTGCGACCCCTGAATACCGTGCGGATCGCCTTGGCGATCTCCTCGGGTTCGCAGTCCTTGTTCAGGTAGCCAGCCGCACCTTGCTTGAGCATGGTGGTCGCATAGTGCTGCTCGGGAAATCCACTGAGGATAAGCACCGGCAAATCAGGCGCGCGCGCCTTGATGGCCGCCAGCACCTCGACGCCACTCTGGTCGGGCATGGAGAGATCAACCAGCATCACATCGACACCGCCGGCACGCACGATGTCGATCGCTTCGCGCCCATTCGCCGCCTCGGCCACGACCGTCAGGCCGATCTCTTCGGACAAGAACTGGCGCAGCCCGGTGCGCACGATGGCGTGGTCGTCGACGATGGCAATGCGGATCATGGTGCGGCTCGTCGGGATGCAGGTTGGAAGGTGCAGTCTAGAGCAACACCATGTGGATGAACCTTCTCAAGCGCTTTGGTCGGAGCGCGTATGCGTTCCCGCTGGCCTGCATCGCTGCGCTGGTGCTGCTCGTCATCAGCGAAACCTCCTACCGATCAGCGTCGGAGTCGATGCAGCGTCTGACGTCAATGGCCGCAACGCGTACCGAGATCCAATCGCTGTGGCGCCATCTGGTCGATGCAGAAACCGGACAACGCGGCTATCTGATCACTGGCCGCGACGACTACCTGAAGCCTTACCGCGAATCGCTCGCACAAGTCGACGCCTCGCTGCACCTCCTGACCGACTACTACCGAGACGACCCAGTGGGCCAGCCGCTGGTCAGACAACTCGCGGGGCTCAGCGCGCAGAAGCTGTCCGAGCTGGCAACCACGATGCGTCTGTACGACGAGGGCAAGCAGGATGCCTGGCGCGAGATGATGCTGACCAACATCGGCCAGGAGAAGATGGAAGGTCTCCGGGTGGCGTCGCGCACCCTGCTCGACCTCGAGTCGCAGCGCGTCACACAAAAGCGGGAAGGCGTCCAGCGCACCTTGCTGATCAACCGCATTGGTGTGGCGCTGACCACGCTGATCAGTCTGCTGGCGGTGTCACTGTATTTCCGCCAGAGCCTGGTGCTGACTCGGGTGCAAATCGAGCAGAAGCTCGCCGTGCAGGTCGAACGCGACCGCCTCGAAGTCGAGGTGAAGACACGAACCGCGCAGCTCACCGAACTTGCCCAGCATCTGCAGACCGCTCGCGAAGACGAACGCAGTCGGCTCGCGCGTGAACTGCACGATGAACTTGGCGCCCTGCTGACGGCAGCAAAGCTGGATGCTGCCCGGCTGAAGGCACGGCTCGGAACGATGACGCCCGAGGTCACCGAACGCCTGTTGCACCTGAACAAGCTGCTCAATGACGGCATCGCGTTGAAGCGGCAGATCATCGAAAACCTGCGCCCGTCCTCGTTGAGCAATCTGGGATTGGCCGCGGCATTGGAGATCATCACCAGCGAGTTCGCTACGGCGTCAGGCTTGAAGATCCACGTCAAGCTCGCGCCGACCGACCTGAGCCCCTCCGGTGAGCTGACGACCTACCGGCTGGTTCAGGAGGCATTGACCAACATCGCGAAGTACGCGAAAGCGACCGAGGTCTGGGTTGAATTGTCACAACGCGATGGCGTCGTAACGATTGCAGTTCGCGACGACGGCTGCGGCTTCGACACCTCCGTCTCCAGACAGGCGGCACACGGCCTGCTGGGCATGCGCTACCGCGTGGAGGCCGAGGGTGGCGAGGTGACGCTCGTCAGCCAACCCGGGGCTGGCACCTCGGTCGAGGCCTGGCTACCCACCAGCGTCTGACCGCCCCGCGGCTGACACGGCCGCCTTCGTCCCATCGTTGCTCTTGTCGTCGCCTTCCTACAGGCGCGTGCCGAATTGGCCGACGCCGACAAGGCCAGCCGGACTATCGCTGGAACACCCCCTGGGAATGACACTGGCTTTGCGTGGTGTGCTTCATGCCGCATGCACCGCTCGTCAACTCAGGAGATGTTCATGCTGCATTACGCCGTTGTTTTCTTCGTCATCGCCTTGATCGCTGCGCTGTTCGGCTTTGGCGGAATTGCCGCCGGCGCCGTTGGCATCGCCAAGATCCTGTTCGTGATCTTTCTCGTTCTCGCGATTGGCAGCTTCTTGCTCGGCCAGATGAAGAAGTAACCCACATCGCGTAGTCATGGACTGCGCTCACACCCGCTTTCATCCCGCTCACTCAATCAAGGAAAACATCATGAACATGCCCACGCCCACTCAGTTTGTCGAAGGCGCCACCCGCTCTGCCGAACTTGCCGTCGATCAACTCGATGGTGCCGCGCAGCAAGCTCACGATCAACTGGCTGCGAAAGCCCATAGCGCAGTGAATGCCACCAAGCCGGTGATCGAACGCTGGGCGAAGGACGCCGAGTCGATCGCACGTCGCGGCCTGGACAGCGCTCGCGACACCTCGCGCCACCTCCGTGAACGTGCTGCGCAGGCATCAGACAGCACCGTCAATTACATCAAGGACGAGCCGCTCAAGGCCATGCTGATCGCCGCCGCCGCTGGCGCTGCCCTGGTCACCGTGATCAGCTTGTTGACCCGCTCACGCCAACGCGACTGATCCCGCACACGACAGACTGTCCAGCCTGAGTCGACAACGATCTCTCGATGCATCCGTTCTTCAAACTCATGGTGGACCGGCCTGCCGTGATCACCGATCACGTCGAAGCCTATGCGTCGCTGGCGACGCAGGAGCTGTCGGACGCCGTCACGCAACTTCGCTCGCGCGCACTGAAAACGGCGATTGCCCTTTCTTGCACGGCTGTGGCTGCGGTTCTGGCCGGCGTGGCGCTGATGCTTTGGGCCTTGACCCCCGCGGACCACCTGCACGCACCTTGGGCGTTGTGGCTTGTGCCCGGGCTGCCAGCGATCGTCGCGCTGTGGTGTGCGTTGTCGGCTCGAGGCGCCGGCGCCGTACCCGCGTTCTCCGCACTGCGCGGTCAAGTTCGCGCTGACATCGAGATGTTGCGTGAGGTCAGCCCGTGACGGCCACGCCACCCTCCATCGGCCAGCCAGGCCTCGTGCCTCCAGAGCCGTCGGTAGACAACGTGCTCGCTGCCACTGAACGACTTCGGCAGTCGAGGCAACGGATGCGCGACCAGATGCTGGAGTTCAACGCGAGTTCGGCGCCGGGACAGGCCACACACCGTGGCGCGGGAGCATCAGGCGATTTGCTTGCCGCGCTGGCTGCGTTGCCGGTGCTGGGGCCACTGATAGCCGGCGCTGCTAACTGGTGGGCCAACCACCCGTTGCGAGCGTTTGCCGAGCTTTTCGCCAGGCCCGCGACCTCAACAGCCAAGCCACTGACAGAGCGGCACCCATGGGCGATGGTGCTCTGTGCTGCGGCCGCCGGCGCGTTGCTGATGTGGGCGCGGCCGTGGCGCTTCGCACTGCTTCGTCGCGCTCTCTACACCGGCGTCCTGCCACAGGTGATCACCACCCTGCTGTCACGCGTGTCGACCGAGGGCTTGCTCGATCTCGTGGAGTCAGCCCTGCGTCGTCCTGAAGCGACCCAAGCAGCCCCCACCGCTCCCGGTCAGCAGTCGACCGGACCAGAAGACGTTGCGCCGCACAGCACGCTGCATTGAACCTGCGGCATCACGTCACTCCACTCACTCAACTTTCAACCAACTCAAGTAATCAGACCATGTTCACACGAACCACCATCGCTTCCATCGCCACCTGCGTGGCACTGATCACCATGTCTGGGTGCGCAGTCACGCGCGACCAATCGAGCGTCGGCGCCTACATTGATGACACCACCATCACCACGTCGGTGAAAGCCCGCTTCGTCGAGAACAAGGATGTCGATGCGACATCGATCAGCGTCGAAACCCTGAACGGCACCGTGCTGCTGTCCGGCTTCGCAAAAAACAGCACCGAGAAAGTTCGTGCCGAGGAACTCGCCATGTCGGTCAAGGGCGTGAAGTCGGTCCGCAATGAGATCGCATTGCGCAGCTGACCTGCTCCCTCCGTGTCACGATGAAAAAAGCCCGCTGTCGCGGGCTTTTTCATGCAGAGCGCAAGCTCGCAGAGTTGCTCAGCGGCTGAAGCCGCCGGTGCGCGGACGAGCCTTGAATGGAGCCCTGCTCGGCGCTGCAACGCCTTCCACCGGCCGGCGTGCTGGCGCACGGTCGAACGGGCCGGCAGAGCGCGGCGCGAAGTTGTCGTCACGGCGCGGCGCAAAGCTGCCTTCGTCACGCCGTGGCGCAAACGCCGGCTTGCCGAAGCGGTTGTTCGAAGGCGCACCCGAACGGTTGCCAAAACCACCGGGGCGTCGTTCGGTGTCCGCACCGGGACGCGGTGCGTACATCCGCGGCTCGGGGCTCTTTGGCTCCAGACCTGCGATCGTGCTGACCGGGATGTTCTGCGTCGTGAACTGCTGGATGCGGCGGATCATGCCGGTGTCCATCCGCTCGCCGAGCGTGATCGCCAGGCCGTTCTTGCCGGCACGGCCGGTGCGGCCGATGCGGTGAACGTAGTCCTCGGCCTTCATCGGGAGGCCGTAGTTGATGACATGGCTGATGCTCGGCACGTCGATGCCGCGCGCGGCAACGTCTGTCGCAACCAGAACCTTCAACTGGCGCGTGCGCAGACCCTGCAGCACGCGGTTGCGACGGCCCTGCGGCATGCCACCGTGCAAGGAAGCCACGGCATGACCCATCTCGGCCAGGCGATCGGCGAGCCAGTCGGCATCGCGCTGCGTGCTGGTGAAGACCAGCGCCTGTTCCATTTCGCGTTCGGTGAGGATGTGGTCGAGCAACGCATTCTTGTGGTTGTGGTTGTCGGCCCAGTGGAGGCGCTGCTCGATGTTTTCGTGCGTGTCGGTGTGCGACGAGACATCGATGCGCTGCGGATCGCGCAACAGGTTCTGGGCCAGGCGCCCGACGTGGCCGGCGAAGGTGGCGCTGAACATCACCGTCTGGCGCGCGGCAGGGACGTGGTCGGCGATGGTGTTGATGTCGTCGATGAAACCCATGTCGAGCATGCGGTCGGCCTCGTCGAGCACCAGCAACTCCACATGGTCGAGCACGGCCTTGCCGGTCTGCAGGTGGTCGAGCAGGCGGCCCGGAGTCGAAATGAGGATGTCCAACTGACCGCGCAGCGCCTTGATCTGCGCCGGATACGGCACACCGCCCACGACGGTGGCCACGCGCAGGCCCTGCACATGGCGGCCGTAGGTGGAGGCGGCCTTGGCGACCTGCATCGCGAGTTCGCGGGTCGGCGTCAGCACCAGGATGCGCGGGCCGTAGACGGTCGCGCGGTCACGCTTTTGCGTGGTGTCGGCACGCGCCGCCAGAATGCGCTCCAGCGCAGGCAGGATGAACGATGCGGTCTTGCCGCTGCCGGTGGAGGACGAGACCATCAGGTCCTTGCCGGCGAGAGCCACCGGGATGGCCTTCGTCTGCACTTCGGTGGCGGTTTCGTAGCCGGCGTCGGCCACGGCCTTGATCAGCAGATCATGGAGGCCCAGGTTTGCGAATGTCATGTCGTACTTTCAAATGCGGTGCTAGCGCGGCGCTTTCGCACCACGCGAGTAGGCACCCGTCGGTTCGATGAACCGACAAGGTCAGGTCGCTGAAAGAAGGTTCGCTTTGAGAACGGTGAAGCGGAACAGTCAAGCGACGGCATCGCCGCCGACCGTTGCCTGCAGATGCCATCGGGTGAAGGCACCGGCTCAAAGCGCTATCGAGACCTGCCGCACTGAACAACGTGGGCTGACTCGAACGGGGTCAGAGGGGATGAACGAGCATCGGTCACAACAACTTTGCCGTTTTGATGGCAATTGATCGTCGATGCGAGCGAAGCCTGCGAGCTTACCCTGAATCGCCACCCAAGGAAAGCCCCGCCCGCGAATCAATCGGAGTTCGCGTTCAGAACACCCACACGCTGTCGAGCGGTCCGCAGTGGGTGCGGGCTGATGCGGCATCCAACTTGCAATCCATGCAGGTCTGTCGAGCGGCGCGCGGCGCCCCGTGTGGCTGAACCCATCTGCGTCAAGGAGGAATCCCTGTGATCGTTCGTCCCCGTCCGCATTGGTTGCGCATGTTGTTTGTCTGGCGCGGTTCGGTGTTGCCGAACATTGCACCTCAGTTGCTGGCTGTCATTGCGTTCTCTGCCGCTGTGGTGGCGCTGCACGGGCAGGTGTTCGAGACGAAGATTGCGCTGACCTTCGTACCGTTCACGCTGGTGGGCCTGACGCTGGCCATCTTTCTCGGGTTTCGCAACAACACCAGCTACGCCAGATACTGGGAGGCCCGAACGCTTTGGGGAACCTTGCTCAATGCCGGTCGCACGCTGGCACGACAGTCGCTCACGCTGCTTGACGACACCTCGAAAGCGCCTGAGCTGGTCTACCGACTGATTGCCTTCGCACATGCCTTGCGGCACGAGTTGCGCAACACATCGCCCGAGCAGGACTTCGCTCGCTTGTTGCCGACCAAGGACTGCCAGCGACTTGCCAGCGCACGGCACAAGCCGGCCATCGTCCTGCTGATGGTGGGGGAATCGCTGCGAGATGCGCGCCTCCAGGGCCACGTGCCGCCCATCCTGGTCCCTGCAATGGAACTGCACCTGGGCCAGCTGAGCGAGGTCCTCGGTGGCTGCGAGCGCATCGCCGGCACGCCGATCCCGTTCACCTACAACGTCATCATCCATCGCACCATCTATCTCTATTGCCTGCTCCTGCCCTTTGGGCTGGTCGACTCCATCGGACTGATGACCCCGTTGATCGTGGGCTTCATCGCCTACACCTTCTTCGCGCTCGAAGCCCTGGGCGCCCAGATTGAAGAGCCCTTCGGAATCGAACCCAACGACCTGGCGCTGGACGCAATGGCTTGCATGATCGAGGCGACCTTGCGCGAGATCCTCGGCGAGCGTGAGCTGCCGGTGGTGCCCGGGCCCGTGAACTTCGTTCAGACCTGAGGCCCGGTCTGATCAGACGGCAGTATCCTTGCCGTCCGCTTTCCCGACCCCCATGGCTGGCATTCACATCACCGACATCGAATCCGCCATCAACTGGTGGCGTGAGCGCTCGCCGTCGCCAGACGGCATCACCGCCTGCCGCGAGGTGCGGGCGCTGGCCGAGGTGTATGCACTGATGGTGTACTACCGCGAAAGCGAATGCGACGACGTCAGCATGCCGGCTGCAGCACGCGACGCCTGGCTCGCGTGGTACGCGACCACACCCGACGCCCCCTGCATCGCGATCTGTTCGACCAGCCAGGGCGACGCGGTCTGCAAAGGCTGCGGGCGCACCTTCGACGAGGTGCAGAACTGGACCGTGATGACACCCGCCGAGAAGCGCGGAACCTGGCGCCGCATCACGATGGACGGCACGGCGTGGCGCTTCAACCGCTACGCCGAACGGGCACACGAGGTCACACCCGCCCCACCCTCTTGAAACCTGCGCAGCAGCAGCCATTTCGTGGCCATCGGTTCGACATCAGAGTCTTCCTGACGATGGAAAAACCACCATGCACGACGCCTATCCGAGCGTCCCGAGCGAATTCTTCACAGGCCTCGACCGAGTGCGCGGCATCGACTCGCCGTCCTGCGCATCCCCAAGGTGGCATACCCGGCCTCACCGCATCGAGGTACGCGTTGGCTGACCGGCCTTTCTCACGCGCAGCGCCGCTGCTGCTGTTGATCGGCACGCTGGCCGCGGCGATGTTCGGTTGGGGCCGTTACGGCGCCACCGAAGCGATCGCGGCGACAGGCTCTGCAGCGAACGTCACCCCGCGCGCGGTGGTGGCGCGGGGCGATCTGGCCGCCGACGAGCGAAACAACATCGACGTCTTCAAGTCGGTGTCGCCGTCGGTGGTGCACATCACCACGCTGGAGCGAGCGGCCAGCCTCTTCTCGACCGATGTGTCGCAGGTGCCACGTGGCACGGGCACCGGATTCATGTGGGACGAACGCGGCCACATCGTCACCAACTTCCATGTGATCCAGGGCGCCAACGGTGCGCGGGTCACGCTGTCCGACCAGAGCACCTACAGCGCGTCGCTGGTCGGCGTGTTTCCGGACCGCGACATCGCAGTGCTGCGCATCGATGCGCCCGCGGCGAAGCTGAAAGCGATCGCACTGGGCCAGAGCGGCAACTTGCAGGTCGGCCAGAAGGTGTTTGCCATCGGTAATCCATTCGGGCTGGACCAGACGCTGACCACTGGCATCGTCAGCGCGCTGAACCGCGAAATCGAGTCGGTGACGCGGCGCCCGATCCGCGGCGCGATCCAGACCGATGCGGCGATCAATCCCGGCAACTCAGGCGGCCCGCTGATCGATTCGGCCGGTCGGCTGATCGGCATCAACACCGCCATCTACAGCCCAAGCGGCACAAGCGCAGGCATCGGCTTCGCGATTCCGGTCGACGAGGTCAACCGCGTCGTGCCGCGGCTGATCCGCGACGGTCGCATCACGCGCCCGTCGCTGGGCATTTCCGCCGCGCCGCCCGAGTTCAACCGGGCGATGAAGCTCCCGCTCGGCATCGCCATCGTCGGAGTGGCACCCGGCAGCTCGGCCGAGGGCATCGGCCTGCGGCCTTTCCGGCGCTCGGCCTCTGGCGGCGTGATCGGTGGCGATCTGATCGTCGCGGTCGACAAGGAGCCGGTCGCTGCGCTCGAATCGATGCTTGAACAGTTCGAGCAGCGCCAACCCGGCGACACGGTGACCTTGACCGTGCTGCGTCAAGGCCTCAAGGTGGATCTGAAGGTGCGGCTCGGGCAGTCCGATTAGCGAGTGCTCGGCGGGCGAGCCGTCGGGCACGAATCGCAAGAATCGGAGTGCGCGGTCGTTCGCTGAGGTCTAGATTCGAGAAATGACATCCGACCGACCGGCCCCAAAGGAGCCGCCGATGCCTGCCGATCACAGCCCGACACCCAAGGAGCCCCACGTCAATCTGGTGGCCGAGCTGTGTCGGTACATCGAGCGCGCCAGACCGCCCCCCACGCTCGGCGAACTTGCCGCCAAGGCCGGGCTCAGCCGGTACCACCTGCACCGCGTCTTCAAGGCGGTGACCGGGGTCACCCCAAACGACTATGCACGCTCGCACCGCGCCCAGCGCGTGCGCGACGCGCTGGCTGGCGCCGAATCGGTGACGCAAGCCATCTACGGCGCTGGCTACGCCACCAGCAGCCGTTTTTACGAAGAATCCGCCCAGGTGCTGGGCATGACGCCGACGGCTTACCGCGCAGGCGGTGTCTCCACCGAGATCCGCTTCGCCATCGGCCAGAGCTCGCTCGGCGCGATCCTGGTGGCGCAGACCGCACGCGGTGTATGCGCCATCCTGCTCGGCGATGATCCCGAAGCACTGTTGCGCGATCTTCAAGACCGGTTCCCGAAAGCCCATCTGATCGGCGGCGATGCCAGTTTCGAGCAGACGGTGGCGCGCGTCGTCGGCTTCATTGAAGCGCCAGGCATCGGCCTGTCACTGCCGCTCGACTTGCGAGGAACGGCGTTTCAGCTGCGGGTGTGGCAGGCCCTGCGCGACATTCCCGTAGGCCAGACGGCCAGTTACAGCGACGTCGCCCAGCGGATCGGCGCACCGCGTTCGGTGCGAGCCGTGGCTCGCGCCTGCGCTGCCAACCCGGTCGCGCTGGCTGTCCCCTGCCACCGGGTTCTGCGCATCGACGGCGGCATCTCAGGCTACCGCTGGGGCGTCGAGCGCAAGCGCGCCCTGCTGTTGCGCGAGGCTGCGGCCGTGGCGGCCGCGTGACGCTGGTGCGCGCTGGGACTGAAGTCAACCTGGCGCTCTTCGACGAGCCCGAAGAGGCGCCCCGCGTCGAAGTGCTGGCGCCTGGCGCCATCGTGTGGCGAGGCGGTGCACGCAAGTTCGATGAAGCATTGCTTGCGGCCGTCACCGAAGTCACTGCGCAAGCCCCATGGCGGCACCTCATCACGCCGGGTGGCTTTCGGATGTCGGTCTCGATGACCAGTTGTGGCGCTGCAGGCTGGGTCAGCGACCGCCGCGGCTACCGCTATGACGCGATCGATCCCGACAGCGGGAAGCCCTGGCCGGCAATGCCCAATCTGTTTGGCGAGTTGGCCGCCATCGCAGCGGAACAGGCGGGCTTCTCGGGCTTCAACCCCGACGTCTGCCTGATCAACCGCTATGTGCCCGGCGCCCGGCTGACGCTGCACCAGGACCGTGATGAGCGCGACGGGCGTGCGCCGATCGTGTCGGTCTCACTCGGCCTGCCCGCGGTGTTCCAGTTCGGCGGGCCCAAGCGCAGCGACCCGACACGGCGCATCCCGCTGGTGCACGGTGATGTGGCAGTCTGGGGCGGCCCGGCGCGCTTCTTCCACCACGGCGTGTTGCCCCTGAAGCCCGGCTGTCATCCGCTGACCGGCGAGCAGCGCATCAACCTGACCTTCCGACGGGCGCGCTGAGTTGCACCCCTGCGTTCAGCCAAACAGCTCGCCATAGCTGACGCTGGCGGTGCCGAACTTGCCGACGACCAGACCGCCGGCACGGTTGGCATGCGGCATCGCGTCGCGCGCACTGAGGCCGGCGGCGAGCAGCACGGCCATGGTCGCGATCACGGTGTCGCCGGCACCGGTGACGTCGAACACCTCGCGCGTTTGCGCCGGCTGGTACACGGCGCCATGCTCATCGAACAGGCTCATGCCATCTTCCGACCGTGTCAGCAGCAGCGAGCCCACGCGCAACTGGGCACGCAAGGCCTGGGCGCGCTCGGCCAGTTGAGCGTCGCTGCGCCAGGCACCGACCACCTGTGCCAATTCACCACGGTTCGGCGTGATCACGGTGGTGCCGGTGTAGCGCGAGTAGTCACTGCCCTTCGGGTCGACCAGCACCGGCTTGCCGGCCGCGCGCGCCAGATCGATCATCTGCACGATGTGCGTCAGACCGCCCTTGCCGTAATCGGAAAACAGCACCGCGTCGTGCTGCGGCAGTTCGCGCGCGAAGGCGTCGAGTGCCTGGGTCAGCACCTCGTGGTCGGGCTCGTTCTCGAAATCGATGCGCAGCAGTTGCTGCGAGCGCCCGATGACGCGCAGCTTCACGATGGTGCGCAAACCCTCGTCTTCCCCGAGGCAGGCCTCGATGCCTTGCTGCTCCAGCAGTGCACGCAAGCGCTTGGCGGCCTCATCGGTACCGACCACCGTCAGCAGCGTCACGCGCGCGCCCAGCGTCTTGACGTTCAGTGCCACATTGGCGGCGCCGCCGAGCCGCTCTTCCTCACGTGTGACACGCACCACCGGCACTGGCGCCTCGGGCGAGATGCGCTCGACCGCGCCATGCCAGTAGCGATCGAGCATCACGTCGCCAACGACCAGCACGCGGCGCTGGGCAAGTTCCTCGTGGGTTGGAATCACGATGGGGCTCCCGGGTAGAAACAGCGGGCGCAAGCGTGCAGGTTCATGGTGTGCTGGGGCATCGATCAGGCCCGGGTTATATCAAGTGCCATCGTCAGTCGATCGCGAACGAGCAATGCAACCGATGCCCTCGGCCTTTCCTACCTCAGAGGGAGGCACCCTGCGACACGGATTCAACCGCCGTTCAGAGCAGCACATCGCGCCCGCCCCCGCCCGAGGGCCCTCCCGGAGGGGACAGCCAAACGCAACTGCAATCTCCAGAATTTCTCACAGGTCGAGAGCCTTCAACCACTCGACCGAACACACCTCAAAACTCACTTTCTGGAGATCACCATGATCCGTACCCTGATCGCTCTGCTGCTGGCCACCACCGCCTTCGCCTCCCAAGCCGCCGTCGAACTCAACAAGGCCTCGCAAGCCGAACTCGAAACCGTCAAGGGCATCGGCCCGAGCATGTCGACGAAGATCCTTGACGAGCGCAAGAACGGCGCGTTCAAGGACTGGTCTGACGTCGTGAGCCGCGTCAAAGGCGTCGGCCCCGGCAACGCCTCGAAGTTCTCGTCCGACGGACTGACCGTCAACGGCGCCGAGTTCAAGCCCGAACTGGTCGCATCGAACAAGCCGGCCCCCAAAGCCGACAAGAAGGAAGCAGCCCCAAAGAAGTAAACCCAAGACACCCGTACCGAGCCCCGCCATGGCGGGGCTTTTCTCTGCTCACGGAAAATCGAGCTCGTCAGCCCTCACCCGCACCTATGTCCACAGATCCCAAGCCTGAATGCCCTTGTGGCACCGCCCTGCCCTATGCAGATTGCTGCGGTCGCTTTCATGCGGGTGCACAGCATCTGATGGCGCCGACCGCCGAAGCATTGATGCGATCGCGATACAGCGCCTACACCCTGCAGCTCGACGACTACCTGCTCGCCACCTGGCACCCGAGCACCCGACCCACCACGCCTTTTCACCACGAACCCGGGCTGCGCTGGCTGGGGCTGCAGGTGCTGAGCCATGAACAGACGGACACCGATCACGCGCAAGTCGAATTCGTCGCCCGCAGCAAACTGGGTGGCCGCGCGCACCGCTTGCGGGAACGCAGTCGCTTCGTTCGCGAGGACGGCCGCTGGCTGTACCTGGATGGGGTCACTGGCTGAGCGCACTCCCCTCCGCGTGCGCTAGACTTCTGTGGCGTTTGGGGGGGTAGCTCAGCTGGGAGAGCGTCGCGTTCGCAATGCGAAGGTCGGGAGTTCGATCCTCCTCCTCTCCACCAACGACTCTTGAGGCCTTGTCACACAAGGCCTTTTTCTTTTGCTCGACCGACCTTTGCCTGCAACGGCCGGACTGATGCGGTCAGACACCAGTCCGACTCCGGTCGGTCACTGTTGCAGCTGTGCCAGCGGGATATCGAAATCGTCTTCGATGTCTTCCTCGCACGAAATGATCGGCACAGGCTGCTGGGGCCACTGGCCGCTCTGCTGCTGCAGACGCGCCAATTCATCGGCGTCGCCGGTATACAGAACGGCTTGTGGCAAAGGATCCGGCACCGCGTCGCTGGACGGGTGCCAGTCGGTGATCGTGATCTGCGATTTGATTGGCAGCGGCAACCCCACCCGCAGGGCCTGGGTCTGCACGGGATCGTCTGGCTGTGCACGAGACCAGATGACGCCATTGCCTGCAGTTAGCGCCGCCATGGTCTGCGCGAGGAGACTGTCCTGATTGTTGGCCAGGCACAGCACCATGCCCAAGGGCGCAGATTCCGGAACCTGGTCTGTCAGCCGCTCTGCATAGGCGGCAAGCTCGTCCTTGCTTTGCGCTTCCAGCCACGTGTGAAAGCTCTCCAGCATTTCGTCGATGTCAAATGAGGCTTGGGTCATACGGGGTCTCCTGGTGGTCACAGCTTTTTGTCGTTACCTGCCTGGGCATGCCACTGGATGGCAAGGCAACGCTGCCGGGCAAGCAAGCGGCCGAGATGATGCTGCGTGTTCATCTCGAACACGGCGATTGTCCGTGAGGACTTCGATCGACGCGACCTGGAATTTTGGTGGGTTGCTGGCTTCGAGCCACGCGCCAAAGTGCGGCAAGAACGCGGCGTTCGCCTACACCTTGGAGGGCTGCGAACTGACGCGCTGAAAGAGACGCGCGAGACGTGCTGCTCATAGCATCGTTTCTGCCGTCTTCATCCATTTTCTCCATCGCTGCATGCGACCCGACCGAATGCATTTGCATCGCCAGTTCACACCGCTGCGACCTGCCGCGCTGATCCTTGCCTGCCTGCCTTGCTGTGCCGCAGCGCAAATCAGTGGCCAGGCTGTTGCACCAGCGAGCCCTGCTCCAACGCTCGAGCACTGCGCTGTGATCGGGGCGCCCTCCGACCGGCTGATCTGCTACGACAAGCTCGCCGGCCGCGCACCCGCGCCGACTGAACCTGTCGCCGATCAGACTGTGCCCGGCGCGGCAGCGGTGCCGAGCACCTCGCGGCTCGTCGCGAAGGACGCGCCACTGCCCTCCAGTGCCAATCCGCAGCCGGACACGGGGGTGCTGTCCAAGTACTGGGAATTGGAACCCTCGGACAAGCGCGGCATCTTCAACTTCGTCGGTTACCAGCCCAACTACGTGATGCCCCTTCATTACTCCAGCCGCATCAACCGATCGCCGCAGTCGCCGACGCAGGCGGCAGGGCCGAAAACTCGCTACCGGCACGAGGAGGCCAAGTTCCAGTTCTCGCTGCGCACCAAGGTTGTTCAGGATGTGCCGCTGGTGGGCGGCGACCTGTGGGTGGCCTTCACGCAGCAGGCGATGTGGCAGATCTACAGCAAGGCCGATTCCAAGCCTTTCCGAAACATCGACTACCAGCCCGAGGCGATCTACGTGCTGCCCACAGCGCCGAGCCTGCGCGACCTGCCGTTCGGCTGGCGCTGGCGCTACACCCAAATCGGCATCGCGCACCAGTCGAACGGGCAATCCGACCCGTTGTCGCGCAGCTGGAACCGCGTCTACCTGGGTGCGGGTGTCGAGCGAGGCAACTGGTCGCTGACGGCCAAGATCAATCAGCGGTTGAAGGAGTCGAGCTCCACCGACAACAACCCCGACCTCGTCAGCTACCGCGGCCGAGCGGAGTTTCAGCTGAACTGGTCTCACGGGCCTCACACCGCCTCGCTGCTCTACCGCAGCACCCTGAAGAACGTAAGGTACGGTGCCCTGCAAGCCGAATGGTCCTACCCGATCTTCGAGGACCATCCGAATGGCCTGCGCTGGTTCATTCAGGCATTCACCGGCTACGGCGAAACGCTGACCGACTACAACTTCCGCCAGAGCAGTCTGGGCATCGGGGTGACGTTCCTGCAGTTCTGACAGTTGCCAATGCAGCGTCTTCGCCGATGTGTCGATGAGTCTGCCCAGTCATCGGCGCGAGCCTGGCTCGGCTTTTGCCTGCTGAACATGGCCGCAATTCGGCGGCACGCAGGCCGCGGTCGATAGACTCCACGGCTGATTCAGATCGCCCGGACACGCACGCATGACGCCAGCAACCCTCCTTGAACAATACGGCCCGCGCGAGGCCATGGACTACGACGTGGTGGTCGTCGGCGGCGGGCCCGCCGGGCTGGCCACCGCCATCCGCATCAAGCAGCTGGCGCAGGTGCAGGGTCACGAGATCTCGGTCGTGGTGCTGGAGAAGGGCTCGGAACCCGGTGCGCACATCCTGAGCGGGGCTGTGATGGACCCGCGTGCGCTGGCAGAGTTGTTCCCGAACTGGAAGGAACTCGGCGCGCCGCTGGAGCAACCGGTCACCGACGACGAGTTCCTGTTTCTCACGCGCGACGGCGCCACCAAAACCCCGCACGCGCTGCTACCGGAGTGCTTTCACAACGAAGGCAACTACGTCATCAGCCTGGGCAGCGTGACGCGTTGGCTGGGCCAGCAGGCCGAGGCACTGGGTGTGGAAATCTTTCCGGGCTTCGCGGCGGCGGAGGTGCTTTACAACGACGCTGGCGTGGTGACGGGCGTGGCCACCGGCAACCTCGGCGTCGGCAAGGACGGCGAACCCACCGCCAACTTCCAGCTCGGCATGGCGCTGCACGGGAAATACACCGTGTTCGCCGAAGGTTCGCGCGGCCACCTGGGCCGGCAACTGATTTCGCACTTCCAACTCGATGAGGGGCGCGACCCACAGGCCTATGGCCTGGGCATCAAGGAGCTTTGGGAGATCGACCCCGCCAAGCACCACCCCGGCCGCGTGACGCACACCGCCGGCTGGCCACTCGACAGTCAGACCTATGGCGGCGCCTTCCTCTACCACCTGCCCAACAACCAGGTGACGCTGGGCTTCATCACCGGCCTGGACTACAGCAACCCCTGGTTGAGTCCGTTCGAGGAGATGCAGCGCTGGAAAACGCACCCGGCAATACGCAGCGTGCTCGAAGGCGGAAAGCGTGTGAGCTATGGCGCCAGGGCGATCACCGCAGGCGGCCTGCTGAGCCTGCCAAGGACGATATTCCCCGGCGGCGCACTGGTCGGCTGCGAGGCCGGCTACCTGAACGTGAGCCGTATCAAGGGCAGCCATGCCGCGATCAAGAGCGGTATGCTGGCAGCGGATGCGATCTTCGACGCGATCGTCAACGGCCGCCAGCACGATGAGCTGGCCGCTTATCCCGAAGCGTTCAAGAACAGCTGGCTGCACGACGAGCTGGACCGCACGCGCAACTTCAAGCAGTGGTTCAAGAAGGGCCTGTGGATCGCGACGCTGATGAACGGCATCGAGCAATGGCTGCTGCCGAAGCTGGGCATCAAGTCCCCGCCGTGGACGATTCACCACCACGTCGCCGACCACCAGACCCTGAAGCCGGCGGCCGATTGCCCGCGAATCGACTATCCGAAGCCAGACGGCCAGCTCACCTTCGACCGGCTCAGCAGCGTATTCATCAGCAACACCAACCACGAAGAGAACCAGCCGGCACACCTGACGCTGAAAGACACCGGCGTGCCGGTTCGCATCAACCTCGCCAGCTATGCCGGTCCGGAAGGACGCTACTGCCCGGCCGGGGTGTATGAGTACGTGAAGAACACCGACAGCAACGGCAAAGAGAGCGATCGCCTGCAGATCAACGCGCAGAACTGTGTGCACTGCAAGACCTGCGACATCAAGGACCCGACGCAGAACATCGTCTGGGTCACGCCCGAAGGCGGCGGCGGGCCAAATTACGCTGGAATGTGATGGCGAGCGGCTGGCGGTCATGCGCCCGCTGCTAAACTTTCCGCTTGCTAGGAGAGTGCTTGATGGTTCACCGCCGTCGAGCCGCCGAAGGCGCACAGTGACCTCGAAAAGGGCCGCTCCAACGCTCAGGCAAAAGGACTGGCAACACGCCGACCGAAAGGACGGCGTTCCTCACTGAAGAGAGGCCCACCCCGAGTGGGTCCACCGAAGGGGCAAGCGTTCGGCCGAGAAACGGCGAGCGTCAATCTCTCAGGTAAAGCGGACAGGGAGGGCAACGCCGGCCATGCATTTCACCGATGCAGGGCCGATCGATCCATTGCCCCTGGGAACGCCGATGTCCGCGCCTGCGCCTGAGTCCGAACTGCTGACAACTCCGCTGCACGCGCTGCACCTTGAACTCGGTGCCCGGATGGTGCCGTTCGCCGGTTACAGCATGCCGGTCCAATACCCCGCGGGACTGATGGCCGAGCACCTGCATTGCCGCGCGTCGGCCGCGCTGTTCGATGTCTCACACATGGGTCAGCTGAGGCTGACCGGCAACGAAGCGGCTGCCGCGCTCGAAACGCTGCTGCCGATCGATGTGATCGGCATGGCCGATGGCCAGCAGCGCTATGGCTTCCTGACCAACGAGCACGGCGGCATCCTCGACGACCTGATGCTCACGCGCAGCGGCCTGGGTGAGCAAACTGAGTGGCTGATGATCGTCAACGCTGCCAACAAGGCCGCCGACACCGAATTGATGCAGTCACGTATTGGCCAGCGCTGCAGCGTGCAGCCACGCCCCGAGTTGGCCCTGCTGGCCTTGCAGGGCCCCCAGGCCGTGACCGCGCTGGCGCGGCTGAACCCGGCCGTTACGAGCATGAGTTTCATGACTGGGGCTTCCGTCACGCTGAACGGAGCGGCCTGCTTTGCCACCCGCTCCGGCTACACCGGCGAGGACGGTTTCGAGATTTCGGTGCCGGCCGCCGAGGCCGAAGCCCTGGCCCGCGCGCTGCTGGCCCAGCCCGAAGTGCGCCCCGCTGGACTCGGTGCACGTGACACCCTGCGACTGGAAGCCGGACTGTGCCTGCATGGCAACGACATCGATGGAAAGACCACACCGGTTGAAGCCGGCCTGTTGTGGGCAATCCAGAAAGTCCGCCGCGCTGGCGGTGCGCGCCCTGGCGGCTACCCCGGCGCTGCCGCCATCGACGCGCAGATTGCCGCTGGCCCTGCACGTCGCCGCGTGGGCTTGTCCGGCATCGATCGCGCGCCGGTGCGACCGGGTACTCCCATCGTCAGCGCCGAAGGCACCTCGCTCGGCACTGTCACCAGCGGCACGCTGGCCCCGACCGTCAACCGTCCGATCGCGATCGCCTACCTGCCCACCGCATACACCGCCCTCGATCACGAGGTCTACGCTGAAGTACGCGGCAAGCGGCTGCCGATGCGCGTGAGCGCCCTGCCCTTCGTGCCGAACCGCTACGTTCGCACGCCAGTGCGCTGAATCCTTTTCTTTCAAAACATCCCCTCGCCAACAGGAGCCCCAATGACCATCCTCTACACCGCCGATCACGAATGGATCGATGCCACCGAGCCTGCCGCCGCGATCGTCGGTATCACCGTGCATGCGCAGGATGCGCTGGGCGACGTGGTGTTCGTCGAACTTCCCGAGGTCGGCACCAGCTTCTCCAAGGGCGATGTGGCCGGCGTCGTCGAATCCGTCAAGGCCGCAGCAGACCTGTACATGCCGGTCGGTGGAGAGATCGTCGAAGTCAACGAGACGCTGCGCGCCGATCCGGCGCTCGCCAACAGCGCCCCGATGGCGGCCGGCTGGTTTTTCAAGGTCAAGCTGTCCGACGCTGCGGAACTGGCTGGTCTGATGGACGAGATTGCCTACGACGCCCTGCTGAAGAACACCTGATTGCTGCAAAGGTTGCACGCCATGTTGATGTCCACCCCGCCTTTCAAGCTCGCGCCGTCTTCGACCTCGAACTCGCTGGCCGAGCTCGAGAACCCGAGCGAGTTCATCGCACGCCACATCGGCATCACCGAAGCCGACGAGCAGCACATGCTGTCGGTGATCGCACCCGATGCGCCGTTCACCCGGCGTGCGTTGATCGAGGCCATCGTGCCGCGCTCGATTGCGCGCGCGCAGCAGATGGTGCTGCCGGAGCCGATCGGCGAGGCCCAGGCGCTGTCCGAATTGCGCACGATCGCCTCGAAGAACCAGCTTCTGAAGAGCTGCATTGGCCAGGGCTACCACGGCACGCACACGCCGGGCGTCATCCTGCGCAACATCCTCGAGAACCCCGCCTGGTACACCGCCTACACGCCCTACCAGGCCGAAATCTCTCAAGGCCGACTCGAAGCGCTGTTGAACTTCCAGACCATGGTCTGCGACCTGACCGGCATGGCGATTGCCAATGCCTCGATGCTCGATGAGGCCACCGCCGCTGCCGAGGCGATGACGCTCGCCAAGCGCAGCGTGAAGTCGAAGAGCGACACCTTCATCGTCGCAGGCGACTGCCACCCGCAAACCATCGAAGTGATCCAGACGCGCGCCACGCCGCTGGGACTGAAGGTGGTGCTGGCGAACTCGGCTGCTGAATGGGATGCGCTGATCGAAGGCGGGGACTACTTCGCTGCGCTGGCGCAGATCCCCAGCACCAGCGGCGCGCTGCACGACCTGCGGGGTGATGCCGAGCGCATCCATGCGCATCAGGCCGCCTTCATCGTGGCCGCCGACGTGCTGGCCTTGACGCTGATCACACCGCCCGGCGAACTGGGTGCAGACATTGCGCTCGGCACCACGCAGCGCTTCGGGGTGCCGATGGGTGCGGGCGGCCCGCATGCGGCCTATCTCGCCTGCCGCGATGAATTCAAGCGCTCGATGCCGGGCCGGCTGGTGGGCATGAGCATCGATGCGCACGGCGCGCCCGCGCTGCGCCTGGCTCTGCAGACACGCGAGCAGCACATCCGCCGCGAGAAGGCCACCTCGAACATCTGCACCGCGCAGGTTCTGCTGGCGGTGATCGCCAGCATGTACGCGGTCTACCACGGGCCCGAGGGGCTGACGCGCATCGCGCTGCGCGTGGCCCGCTACACGGCCGTGCTGGCCGAAGGCTTGAAGGCGCTGGGTTGCTCGGTGCGTTCGAACACGGCGTTCGACACCCTGATGCTGGACACCGGCGAGCAGACAGAAGAGCTGGCTGGCCATGCACGCACCCACGGCTTCAATCTGCGCCGCTACACCGAGTGGGGCGACACGATGCTGGGCATCTCGCTCGACGAGACCACCACGCGCGAGGACATCGTGACGCTGTGGCACGTGTTCGCGCCGACGGGCGCGTCTCTGCCCTCGAGGGCCCTGTTCGATCAGGACATCGAGCCACTGATTCCGACCGAGCTGCGCCGCACCAGCCCGTTCCTGACGCACCCGGTGTTCAACAGCCACCACAGCGAAACCGAGATGCTGCGCTACATCCGCAGCCTGTCCGACAAGGACCTGGCCCTCGACCGCACGATGATCCCGCTGGGCTCATGCACGATGAAGCTGAACGCGACCAGCGAGATGATTCCGATCACTTGGCCCGAGTTCGCCAATGTCCATCCATTCGCCCCGGCCGATCAACTCGAAGGCTACCGCCTGCTCGACGAGCAGTTGCGCGCAGGCTTGTGCCAGGCCACCGGCTACAGCGGCATCAGCCTGCAGCCGAATGCCGGCTCGCAGGGTGAGTACGCGGGGCTGCTGGTGATCCAGGCCTGGCATGCCTCGCGGGGCGACACGCAGCGCGACATCTGTCTGATCCCCGAGTCTGCCCACGGCACCAACCCGGCATCGGCGCAGATGGCCGGCATGAAGGTGGTGGTGACGAAATGCGACGCCGAAGGAAACGTTGATCTGGCAGACCTGCGTGCCAAGTGCGAGCTTCACAGCGCGAAGCTGGCCGCGGTGATGGTGACCTACCCGTCGACCTACGGCGTGTTCGATCCGCAGATCAAGGAACTGTGCGCGCTGGTGCACCAGCACGGCGGGCGTGTCTATGTCGACGGCGCCAACATGAACGCGCTGGTCGGCGTGGCAGCGCCGGGCGAGTTCGGCGGCGATGTCAGCCACCTCAATTTGCACAAGACCTTCTGCATCCCGCACGGCGGCGGCGGTCCAGGCGTCGGGCCGGTGTGCGTGGTCGAAGATCTGGTGCCGTTCCTGCCGGGGCACCGAACCGCGGGCTCCTGCGATGAGCGGCAAGTCGGCGCGATCTCGGCCGCGCCGCTCGGCAACGCCGCGGTGCTGCCAATCAGCTGGATGTACATGCGGATGATGGGCGCACAAGGCCTGACCACCGCCACCGAAACAGCCATCCTCAGCGCGAACTACGTGGCCGCTCGCCTGGCAGGCCACTACGACATCCACTTCAGCGGCGGCGTACCCGGCATCCGTGGCGGTGGCGTGGCGCATGAGTGCATCCTGGACCTGCGCCCCCTGAAGGAGACCAGCGGCGTCAGCGCCGAAGACGTCGCCAAGCGGCTGATCGACTATGGGTTCCATGCGCCGACTCTGAGCTTTCCAGTGCCAGGTACCTTGATGGTCGAGCCAACCGAGAGCGAGTCGCTGCGCGAACTCGACCGCTTCTGCGATGCAATGGTCGCGATTCGCGCGGAGATCCGGCAGGTCGAGAACGGGGTGTGGCCACGAGATGCCAATCCGCTGGTCTCGGCACCACACACTGCCGAGACACTGCTGCGTGCAGACTGGCCGCACCCGTACAGCCGCGAAGAGGCGGCTTATCCACTGGCCAGCCTCCGTCGCAGCAAGTACTGGGTGCCGGTGGGCCGCGTCGATAACGTTCACGGCGACCGCAACCTGGTGTGCAGTTGCGCACCGGTATCGGATTACGCTAGCGGCTGAGGCCCGCAACAGACGCGAGCGTTGGAGGGCCGGAGGCAGGCTACTGCAGCGGCCCTTTCAGCGCAGCAGGCATCGGGAAAGCCATCACGTCGATGCCTTCCTCGTGCAGGGCTTTCGCTTCGTCAGACGTCGCCTGACCCCGAATGGGCCGCTCGTCGGTCTCACCGTAATGCATGCGCCGCGCCTCTTCGGCGAAGCGTGGTCCGACGTCGTCGGTGTGGGTGATGATGTGCTGCACCGCGCGCAACATGGCTGACTGGAATGCCGCTGGATCGACGCCGGGTGGCGGCGCCGGCGGCTCGGGCAGTGTTGCTGGCACTGCCGGCATACCCCCCGCGGCAGCACCGCGCGCGGACGCCGCAGAACCCTGCGCCGGCGCGAGCGCGCGGGAAGACGAGGTCACCACATGCGGCGCAGATGGCAAGCGTTGCACCGACTTGTCTCCGCACATCGGACACTCGAGCTGCGAGCGCTCCAGCTGGCTCTGAAAATCGTCCTGCGAAGCGAACCAGCCTTCAAAGTGATGGCCGAACGAACAGCGCAGATTCAGGACCTTCATGAGGGCATTATCGGCGACGGTGAAGCCCACTCAAGCGCCCAGCGTCCTTCGCGCCAATGACGAAGCCACAGCAGGCCGACCAGCGTCTTGACGTCGGTCAGCGTGCCGACTCGGGCCGCCTCTTCGAGTTCTTCCAGCGTGGCCGTGCTCACATCGAGAAACTCACCCTCGTCGAGCTGATTGACACCGAGGGTCAGCCCACGTGCGAACCAGATTTCGATGCCTTCTGTCGAGTACGCAATCGCGTTGTGCGTGATGCCCGCACGGGCCCATTCGGCGGCTCGGTAGCCAGTTTCCTCGGCGAGTTCGCGGATGGCACAGACCAGCGGTGGCTCGCCCGCCTCCAGTTTGCCCGCCGGAAACTCCACCATCACCTGCGCCACCGGATAGCGGTACTGCCGCTCGATGACCAGTCGGCCGTCGTCGAGCAGCGGAACGATCATCACCGCGCCAGGGTGAACGATGTATTCGCGGCTCGCCGTGACGCCATTGGGCAATCGAACCCGATCGCGGCGGACATCCAGGAAGTTGCCTTGAAAGACCTGCTCCGAATCGAGCCGGTCTTCACGCAGGTGAGCGTCGGGATCGGCCGCCAATTACCACTCAGGTGGTCAGCGCCTTGCCGATCGCGTTGACGCACACCGCCATCAAGCCACCCGGCAACAAACCGAAGATCAGCACCGCCGCACCATTCAGCGACAGCAGTGCACGCACCTCGCCGCTGGTGACGATGGCCGCCGTTTCGACGGGCTCGTCAAAGTACATGACCTTCACCAGCCGCAGGTAATAGAACGCGCCGATCAGCGAGAACACGACTGCGGCCACGGCCAGCACGATGTAGCCGGTGACGTTGGTCGATACGATCGCCTGCAGCACGCTGAACTTCGCATAGAAGCCCACGGTAGGTGGCACGCCCGCCAGTGAGAACATGAAAACCGCCATCACGGCGGCGTACCACGGACTGCGTCTGGCCAGGCCCTTCAGGTCGTCGATGTTCTCCGACTCGAAGCCCTGCCGCGACAGCAAAAGGATGATGCCGAAGGTGCCCAGTGTGGTCATCACATAGCTGACGATGTAGAACATCGCCGAGCTGTAGCCGTTGGCCGCCGACAAGGTGTTCGCGCCGATCACCGTGGGCGTGAGCCCGAGCAGCATGAAGCCCATGTTGGCGATCGTGGAGTAAGCCAGCATCCGCTTGAGGTTGCGTTGTGCAATGGCTGCCAGGTTGCCGATGGCCATCGAGCCCACAGCCAGCACGATCAGCATCTGCTGCCAGCTCTCGGCCATGCCCGACATCCCTTCGACCAGCAGCCTGATCGTGATGGCGAAGGCTGCCAGCTTCGGTGCGCCACCGATGAGCAGCGTGATCGCGGTCGGAGCGCCATGGTAGACGTCGGGAACCCACATGTGGAAAGGCACTGCACCCAGCTTGAATGCCAGGCCAGACACGACGAAAACCAGGCCGAAGATCAGCACGGCCTTGTTGACCTGTCCGGTACCGATGGCCTTGAAGACTTCGCCGATCTCCAGCGAGCCTGTGGCGCCGTACATCATCGACAGCCCGTACAAGAGGAAGCCGCTGGCCAGCGCACCGAGCACGAAATACTTCATTGCCGCCTCGGTGGCATTGAGGCTGTCGCGCCGCATCGCGGTCAGCGCATACAGCGACAGGCTCATCAGTTCGAGCCCGAGGTAGATCACCAGGAAATTGTTCGCCGACACCATCACGCAGATGCCGAGCAGCGAGAACAGGCTCAACGTGAACAGCTCGCCCTTCAAGAGATCGCGGCTGGCGGCATACGGGCGCGCATAGGCCAGCGAAATCATCACCGCCACAGCCGAAAAGAACGCCAACAGGTTGCCCATAGGGTCGGCGACGACCATGCGCTGCATCGCATACACCGACAGGCCTTGGTCGTACTGATAGAGGTACATGAGCGCAACGACAGCCAGTGTGCCCTGCGTCAGCCAGTAGGTGAGGCGCCGAAGCGGATCGGTGACCCACAGATCGATCAGCGCGATCGCACACGCAGCTGCCAACAGGAAGATTTGGGGAAAGACGGCTGGCCAGTTCATGTCGTTGTTCAGTTCAGCTTCGACACGGCGACGTGCTTCAGCAGTTCGGTCACCGACACATGCATCACGTCGGTGAAGGGCTTCGGATACAGGCCCATCCACAGCACGGCGACTGCGAGCACCGCCATGATCAAGACCTCACGAGCATTCAGATCCTGCAGCTCGGCCACGTGGTGATTGGCAACCGGACCGAAGTAGACCCTCTTGACCATCCACAAGGTGTACGCCGCGCCGAACACCAGCGCCGTGGCCGCCAGCGCACCGAGCCAGAAGTTCACTTGCACGGCACCCAGGATGACCATCCACTCGCCCACGAATCCGGCGGTACCTGGCAAGCCGCAGTTGGCCATCGCAAAGAACACGGCGAAGGCGGTGAAGGTTGGCATGGTGTTGACCACGCCGCCGTAGCTCGCGATCTCGCGCGAATGAACGCGGTCGTACAGCACGCCGATGCCGAGGAACATCGCGCCGGACACGAAGCCGTGCGAGATCATCTGCACCAGCGCACCGGACACGCCAATTTCATTGAACAGGAAGAAGCCCAGCGTGACGAAGCCCATGTGCGCGATCGATGAATAGGCCACCAGCTTCTTCATGTCCTGCTGCACGAGCGCCACCAACCCGATGTAGATCACCGCGATCAGCGAGATGGTGATGATCAACCAGGCCCATTCATGCGACGCATCGGGCGTGATCGGCAAGGAGAAGCGCAGGAAGCCATAGCCGCCCAGCTTGAGCATGATGGCCGCCAGCACCACCGAACCACCGGTCGGTGCCTCGACGTGCGCGTCGGGCAACCAGGTGTGCACAGGCCACATCGGCACCTTCACCGCAAACGCCGCGAAGAAGGCGAAGAACAGCAGCGTCTGAACCGACATCGGCAGCGGCAGCTGGTACCAGGTCTGCAGATCGAAGCTGCCGCCCGACTTGAAGTACAGGTACATCAGCGCGATCAGCATCAGCAGCGAGCCGGCCAGCGTGTACAGGAAAAACTTGAATGCGGCGTAGACCCGCTTCGGCCCGCCCCACACGCCGATGATGATGTACATCGGGATCAGCGTGGCTTCGAAGAAGACGTAGAACAGCAGCCCATCGAGGGCGGTGAACACACCAATCATGATCCCCGACAGGATCAGGAATGCCCCCATGTACTGATTGACGCGGTCGGTGATCACCTCCCAGCCGGCGATCACCACGATGATGGTGATGAATGCAGTGAGCAGCACGAACCACACCGAGATGCCATCGACACCGAGGTGATACATCACGTTGAAGCGGTCGATCCAGGCGTGGCTCTCGACGAACTGCATGTTCGCCGTGCCTCGATTGAAGCCGGTGATCAGAGGCAGCGTGACGAGGAAGGAGACAACGGCTGCGATCAGCGCAAACCAGCGGACAGCGGCGACTTGGCTCTCGCGACCGAGCGCCAGCAGCACCACGCCCGACAAAATTGGCAGCCAGATGGCCAGGCTCAACAAACCCATGTTCTTCTTTTCTCCGTGCCCTGTGTGTCCGGTCTGCGCTCAGCGCCCGACCAGATGGCCCAGGTAGGGCCACAACTGCCAGGTCATCAGTCCCATCAGACCCAGGATCATCACCAGCGCATACCAGTAGAGGTAGCCCGTCTGCACCATACGAACAATCGATGACAGCGCGCCGATCCCGCGTGCCGACCCATTGACCAGCGCGCCGTCAATGAAAGCCACGTCGCCGCCCTTCCAAAGGCCGCGCCCCACCAGACGGGCTCCAGCGGCCAAGACGTGCTCGTTGAACCAGTCCATGTAGTACTTGTTCTCGAGCACCTTCACGAGGGGTGCAAAGATGCGGGCGCAGGCGGCCGGGATCTCGGGTTTCAAAAGGTAGAAGACGTAGGCCACGACCACGCCTGCCAGGGCCAGCCAGAACGGCAAGGTGCTCAAGCCATGCACGGCCATCGCAGCGGCGCCGTGGAAGCCACTGGCCAGTTCTTCCATCGCTGGATGCCGCGCCGCATTGATGAAGATCGAATCCTTGAAGAGTTCGCCGTAGAGCATGGGCGCGATGGTGAAGTAGCCGATCAGCACAGAGGGAATGGCCAGAAGCACCAGAGGCAAGGTCACCACCCAAGGCGACTCGTGCGGAGTGTGGGCCTGGTGGCCATGGCTGTCGTTGTGCGCGTGCGAGCTCGCTTGCGCGTGTGCGTCCCCGTGGCCATGGCTGTCATCTGCAGTGTGAGCATCGTGCTCTCCCGGGAATGGCTTGTGGTGGAAGCGTTCCTTGCCATGGAACACGACGAAGTACATCCGGAAGGAGTAGAACGCGGTGACGAACACGCCGGCGAGTACTGCGAAGTAGGCGAAGCCGGAGCCCCACAGATGGCTTGCGTGGACGGCCTCGATGATGCTGTCCTTGGAATAGAAGCCCGAGAAGAGCGGTGTGCCGATCAGCGCGAGCGATCCGAGCAGGGACGTGATCCAGGTGATCGGCATGTACTTGCGCAGGCCGCCCATGTTGCGGATGTCTTGGTCGTGGTGCATGCCGATGATCACCGAGCCAGCAGCCAGGAATAGCAGCGCCTTGAAGAAGGCGTGCGTCATCAGGTGAAACACCGCAACCGAATACGCTGACGCACCGAGCGCGACCGTCATGTAGCCCAACTGGCTGAGGGTTGAGTACGCCACCACGCGCTTGATGTCGTTCTGGATGATGCCGAGGAAGCCCATGAACAGCGCCGTGATCGCGCCGATCACCATGATGAAGCTGAGCGCTGTGTCGGACAGCTCGAAGAGCGGCGACATCCGCGCCACCATGAAGATGCCGGCCGTCACCATCGTCGCCGCGTGAATCAGTGCGGAGATGGGCGTCGGGCCTTCCATCGAATCGGGCAGCCAGACATGCAGCGGGAACTGCGCACTCTTGCCCATTGCGCCGATGAACAGGCAGATGCAGATCACGGTGATCAGCATCCAGCTGGTGCCCGGCAGATTGAGCGTGGCCAACTCATTGGCCTTGGCAAAAGCCTCGGTGTAGTTCAGGGTACCGGCATAGGCCACGATCAGGCCGATGCCGAGGATGAAGCCGAAGTCGCCGACCCGGTTCACCAGGAAGGCCTTCATGTTGGCGGCGATCGCCGTCGGCTTCTTGAAATAGAAGCCGATCAGCAGGTACGACACCAGGCCCACCGCCTCCCAGCCGAAGAACAGCTGCAGCATGTTGTTGCTCATCACGAGCATCAGCATCGAGAAGGTGAACAGCGAGATGTAGCTGAAGAAGCGCTGGTAGCCATCTTCCTCGGCCATGTAGCCAATGGTGTAGATGTGCACCATCAGCGACACGAAGGTCACCACGCACATCATCATTGCCGTCAGGCCGTCGACCAGGAAGCCGACTTCCATCTTCAGGTTGCCCACCCGCATCCATTCGTAGACGGTGGCGTTGAAATGCGCACCATCGACCACCACCGATTGCAAGGTCATCACCGACAGGACGAAGGCAACGAGCACACCGAGGATGGTGACGGTGTGCGCCCCGCTGCGACCGATGACCTTGCCAAAGAAACCGGCGGCGATGGCACCCACCAGCGGAGCCAGGGGCACCGCCAGCAACAGGTGAGGTGAGAGTTGTGCGGACATGTCTTGTGCGGTCTGCAAGGGGCGGGCGGCGGAGGGCGATCAGCCCTTCAGGCTGTCGAGCTCGTCGACGTTGATCGTGGCGCGGTTGCGGAACAGCACCACCAGAATGGCGAGGCCAATGGCCGATTCGGCTGCCGCGACGGTGAGGATGAAGAAGACGAACACCTGGCCCGCCATGTCACCCAGAAAGTGCGAGAACGCAATGAAGTTCATGTTGACCGCGAGCAGCATCAGCTCGATCGCCATCAGCAGCACGATCAGGTTCTTGCGGTTCAAGAAGATGCCGATGACCGAAAGTGCGAACAGGATTGCACCCACCGAGAGGAAATGACCCAGCGTGATCGGCCCGAAGAAAAGCGCGCTCATGACTTCTCTCCGGAGGAATTCGCAGCCGCAGGAGGCACAGCAGGGCCTTCGACAGTGGGCTGCATCTTGACCAGACGCACACGATCAGACTTCTTCGCCTTGACCTGCTCGGAGGCATCGGTGTGCTTCGTGTCCTTGCGCTGACGCAGTGTCAATGCGATCGCCGCAATGATCGCGACCAGCAGCAGCACGGCGGCGATCTGCAGCGGATAGAGGTATTGGGTGTAGATCTCGATACCGAGCAGCTTGGTGTTGCCGAGCTTCAGGTCGCCAGCATCCGGCACCGGCGCGCTGGGCAGGTTGAAGCCGGGAATCAGCACCGCTGCCATTTCGAGCGCGATGACCAGACCAACAGCACCGGCAATTGGCGCGTGCTTCCAGAAGCCCTCACGCAGTGAGTCGACGTTGATGTCGAGCATCATCACGACGAACAGGAACAGCACCATCACCGCCCCGACATAGACCAGGATCAGCGTGATCGACAGGAACTCGGCGCGCAGCAGCATCCACACGCAGGCGGCCGAGAAGAACGCCAGCACCAGGTACAGCGCGGCATAGACAGGGCTGCGGGCCGTGATGACGCGGAAACCCGCAAACAGCAGCACCGCGGAGAAGATATAGAACAGCGCAGGGGTCGTGATCATGAGGTCTTGGGGCTCAACGTCGATACGCTGCCAGTCAGCGCATCCGGCAGATGGCGCTCGAAGGACCGAGCAGCCATCAGGCGCTCTCACCGGTAGCGAGCGTCGGCCTCCTTGTTGGCTGCGATTTCGGGTTCATAGCGATCACCGACCGCCAACAGCATGTCCTTGGTGAAGTACAGGTCGCCACGTTTCTCTCCGTGGTACTCGAAGATATGGGTCTCGACGATCGAATCGACCGGGCAGCTCTCCTCGCAGAAGCCGCAAAAGATGCATTTGGTCAGGTCGATGTCGTAGCGAGTAGTGCGGCGGGATCCGTCATCGCGAACTTCGCTCTCGATCGTGATCGCCATCGCCGGGCATACCGCCTCGCACAGCTTGCAGGCGATGCAGCGCTCCTCGCCGTTCTCGTAGCGGCGCAGCGCATGCAGGCCGCGAAAACGCGGGCTCTGTGGCGTTTTCTCTTCCGGGAACTGCACGGTGATCGTGCGCTGGAAGAAGTGGCGTCCGGTGAGCTTGAACCCCTTCAGCAGTTCAAGCAGCAGGAAGCTGGAAACAAAGTCCTTGATCGGCGTGGCAGTGGCCATGTCAGCCCCTTATTTCCAGATGTTCCACGGAGACACGATCCACAAGCCCACGACGACCAGCCAGATCAGTGTCAGCGGAATGAAGATCTTCCAGCCCAGGCGCATGATCTGGTCATAGCGGTATCGCGGGAAGCTGGCGCGCACCCACAAGAACAACGTGCATATCGCGAAGGTCTTTCCGAAGAGCCAGAACCAGTTCCAGAACCACATCGTCTGCACGATCCAGTCCGGCGTACTCATGCCCAACGCCGAGAAGGAAATGGGGGCCATCCAGCCGCCAAGGAACAGCACGCAGGCCAAAGCCGAGACCAGGATGATGTTGGCGTACTCGGCCAGGAAGAAAATGGCAAAGCCCATCCCCGAGTACTCGACCATGTGGCCAGCCACGATTTCCGATTCACCTTCGACCACGTCAAACGGATGCCGGTTGGTCTCGGCAATGCCTGCGATCACGTAGACGACGAAGACAGGCAACAGCGGCAACCAGTTCCAACTGAGGAACGTCAGACCCAGGTCGGCAAACATGCCTCGCCCTTGGGAGAGCACGATGTCGGTCATGTTCAGGCTGGCCGACACCATCAGCACGATGACCAGCGCGAAGCCCATGGCGATCTCGTAGCTCACCATCTGAGCCGACGCGCGCATCGCGCCGAGAAAGGCGTACTTCGAGTTGGACGCCCACCCGGCAATGATCACACCGTACACCTCCAGCGAGGTGATGGCCATCAGGAACAGCAGGCCGGCATTGATGTTCGCCAGGGCAGTATCGGGCCCGAACGGAACCACCGCCCAGGCGGCGAGCGCCGGCATGATCGTCATCACCGGGCCCAGGAAGAAAAGCCCCTTGTTCGCTGCGGCTGGGACGATGATTTCCTTGAGCAGAAGCTTCAGCGCATCGGCAATCGGCTGCAGCAGTCCGAGCGGGCCGACGCGGTTCGGGCCGCGGCGCACCTGAGTGAAGGCAATCGCCGTGCGCTCCCACAAGGTCAGGTAGGCGACGCAGAGCATCAATGGAATCACCAGCGCGATGATCTTGATCAAGGACCAGGCAACCGGCCAGGCGCCCCCCAGCAGGGACGTACCGACAGTGTGGACGGTGTCGAACATGGTGCGGCTCAGCCCCTGAGGACAGGGGTCAGGGTAATGGCGCCGAACATCGCGCCGAGCGTACGGGTCTTTGCCGTGCCGGATGGCACGCGGACCGTGTTGGCCGCCAGCGTGGTGTCCAGTCGAGCCGGCAGATCGGCAGCGGCGAGGCCCTGAGAAACCCGCACCACGTCACCGTCACGAAGGCCAAGTTGCGCCCACACCGGCGCGGGGATGCCCACCGAAGGCGTCCGCGCATCAGCAGTCAATTGCAAGGACGCGGCACGACGCACCAGAGGATCGGTTTCGTAGATCGGCACATCGGAGATGCGCTCCAGACCCAAAGCCGTGGCGCCCGCAGCGATGGACGCATCAACCTGATTGTTCAGGCGCGTCGGGATGCTGGCCAGATCACCCAATGCCTCGGCACGAACCGCTTCGGAGGTTTCGAAATCGAAGCCCGGTACGTTCAGCAGGTTGCCGAGAACGCGCAGGACTTTCCAGGCAGGTCGGGTCTCGCCCAGCGGTTTGACAACGCCATGGAAACTTTGCGCACGACCCTCGGCATTGACGAAGGTGCCGGAGGTTTCGGTGAACGGTGCGATCGGCAACAGCACGTCGGCGCAATCGAGGGCAGCATCGCGGAACGACGTCAGTGCAACAACCATCTCGGCACCTTGCAGCGCGGCCACCGCGGCAGCCGGGTTGGCGGCGTCGCGGTCAGGTTCGACGTTGAGCAGCAGGCAGGCCTTCAGCGCTCCGCCGAGCATCTGGGCAGCATTCAATCCGTCGTTGGCTGGCTGGGCACCGACGAGCTGCGCGCCGACGGTGTTCGCGTCCGCCGTCAGATCACCGACCGAAGCGCCCGTGTGTTCGCCGATCCATTGCGCCAGTGCCATCAGGCTGGAGGCCGCCGGATGCTGAACGGCCGCATTGCCGAGCAGGATGGCCTTGCGCTCACCGGTCAGCATCGAGGCCGCAATGGCCTGCGCCTGCGGCGACGGCTCGACACCCGCTGCCAGCGCGACGGGAGGCGCAACTTGCTTCGTCAGTGCGATCGCCGAAGCGATCTCAGCCAATGCGACCACCCAGCCGCTCGGCGCTGCGGTCATCGCGGTGGTCACTGGCATCAGCCAGTCGTCGTGCACCGCCTGCAGGCTGTGAATGCGGGCGCCGCGGCGAGCCGCCTGCCGCAGGCGCTGCGCGAGCAGCGGGTGGTCCTTGCGCAGGAACGAGCCGACGACCAGGGCGCGCTGAAGGGTGGACAGCGAAGCGATCGAGGTGCCGAGCCAGCGCACACCTTTCCCGCTCAACGAAAAGTCCGAATGGCGGAGGCGATGATCAATGTTGTCGCTGCCCAGCCCGCGTACCAGCTTGGCGAGCAGGTGCAGCTCCTCGATGGTGCTGTGCGTCGAGCCGAGCGCGCCAATGCTGGCCGCGCCGTGATCGGCCTTGATCTGGGCCAGGCCGTCGGCCACGTAACTCAGCGCGGTCGTCCAGTCGACTGACTTCCAGTCGCCGCCCTGCTTGATCATGGGCGTCGTCAGCCGCAGTTCGCTGTTGACGGCCTCGTATGAAAAGCGATCGCGGTCGGCGATCCAGCATTCATTGACGTCTTCGTTTTCCAGCGGTACGACACGCATCACCTTGCCCGACTTGACCTGCACGATCAGGTTGGCGCCGGTGCTGTCGTGGGGTGACACCGATTTGCGGCGCGACAGCTCCCAGGTGCGTGCGCTGTAGCGGAAAGGCTTGCTGGTCAGCGCGCCGACCGGGCACACATCGATCATGTTGCCCGACAGCTCGGAATCGATGGTGTCGCCGACGACGGTGGTGATCTCGGAGTGCTCGCCGCGATGGATCATGCCCAGTTCCATCACACCGGCCACTTCCTGGCCGAAACGCACGCAGCGGGTGCAATGGATGCAGCGGCTCATCTCTTGCATCGAGATCAGCGGGCCGACATCCTTGTGGAAGACGACGCGCTTTTCCTCTTGGTAGCGAGAAGCCGAACCGCCATAGCCCACGGCCAGATCCTGCAATTGACATTCGCCGCCCTGGTCGCAGATGGGGCAATCCAGCGGGTGGTTGATCAGCAGGAATTCCATCACCGCCTGCTGCGCCTGCACTGCCTTGGCGCTCTTGGTGCGCACGATCATGCCCTGCGTCACCGGCGTCGCGCAGGCCGGCATCGGCTTCGGCGCTTTCTCGACGTCGACCAGGCACATGCGGCAGTTGGCGGCAATGCTCAGCTTCTTGTGATAGCAGAAATGCGGGATGTAAGTGCCGAGCTTGTCTGCGGCATGCATGACCATGCTGCCCTCGACAACTTCGACCTTCCGACCATCAAGCTGGATTTCAATCATGGCGCACGGTGCTTGACGTCAACTCAGACGTAGGCCGGCACAAGGCAGGTCTTGTGCTCGACGTGATGGATGAATTCATGGCGGAAGTGCTTGATCATCGCTCGCACGGGCATGGCAGCAGCTTCGCCGAGTGCGCAGATGGTGCGGCCCTGGATGTTGTCTGCCACCGAGTTCAGCAGGTCGATGTCCTCCATCTTGCCCTGTCCATTCTCGATTCGGTGGACCAGACGATGGAGCCAACCTGTGCCCTCTCGGCACGGCGTGCACTGGCCACAGCTTTCGTGGGTGTAGAAATAGCTCAGGCGCATCAGGCTCTTGACCATGCAGCGGGTGTCGTCCAACACGATCACCGCGCCCGACCCGAGCATCGAACCCGCCTTGGCGATCGAGTCGTAGTCCATCGTGCAGTTCATCATGATGTCGGCTGGCAGCACTGGCGCCGACGATCCGCCGGGGATGACCGCCTTCAGCTTGCGTCCGGTCCGCACACCGCCAGCGAGCTCCAGCAACACCGGGAATGGCGTGCCCATTGGCACTTCGAAGTTGCCCGGCAGATTCACGTCGCCTGACACCGAATAGATCTTGGTGCCGCCGTTGTTCGGCTTTCCGACTTCAAGATACGACTGGCCACCGTTGCGGATGATCCAGGGCGCCGCCGCAAAGGTCTCGGTGTTGTTGATCGTTGTCGGCTTGCCGTACAGGCCAAAGCTGGCAGGAAACGGCGGCTTGAATCGCGGCTGGCCCTTCTTGCCTTCCAGTGATTCCAGCAGCGCGGTCTCCTCGCCACAGATGTAAGCGCCAAAGCCATGTGAGGCGTGCAATTGGAAGTTGAAGTTCGAGCCGAGGATGTTGTTTCCGAGGTAGCCCGCCTCACGGGCTTCGGCCAGCGCCGCTTCAAAGCGCTCGTAGGCGTCGAAGATCTCGCCGTGGATGTAGTTGTAGCCCACACCGATGCCCATCGCATAGGCGGCGATTGCCATGCCTTCGATGACGATGTGCGGATTGAACATCAGGATGTCGCGGTCCTTGCAGGTGCCGGGTTCGCCTTCGTCCGAATTGCAAACCAGGTATTTCGGGCCCGGGAACATGCGTGGCATGAAGCTCCACTTCAGTCCTGTCGGAAAGCCCGCGCCGCCGCGACCGCGCAGGCCGGAGGCCTTCACCTCGGCAATCACCTCTTCGGGCGTCATACCCGTGCCGCCGTCCTGGCCAAGGATCTTGCGCAGCGCCTGATAACCACCACGCGCGACGTAATCGGCCAGATGCCAGTTCCGGCCATTCAAGTCGGCGTAGATCTGCGCACCGATGTGGCGTCCGTGAAAGCAGGTGGCTTCACCGTTCGCATGGAATTGGGAAAGATCAAGCATGGCAGGCGCCTGAACAGCTCATCGGGACTCGTCGGGTTGCGAATAGAGAACATCCACCAGCGCATCCAGCCGCTCGTGGCTCATGAAACTGCACATGGTGCGATCGTTGACCAACAGCACCGGCGCGTCGGCGCAGGCACCCAGGCATTCGCTTTGCTGGAGAGTGATCAGGCCGTCGGCAGTGGTTCCGCCCTGTTCGATGCCCAGCTTGCGGCACAGATGCTCCAGCGCCCGTTGTCCATCGCGAAGTTGGCACGGCAGGTTGGTGCAGACGTTGATCTTGAAGCGGCCCACCGGACGCTGGTTGTACATGTTGTAGAAGGTGGTGACCTCGTGCACTGCGATCGGCGGCATGCCGAGGTAGTCGGCGACGCCTTTCTCCGTTTCAGCGGAAACGTAGCCCTGCTCCTGCTGCACGATCGACAGGCAGGCGATCACCGCAGACGGTTTCTGGTCGGCGGGGTACTTGGCCACCTCGAACGCGAAACGCTCCAGCGTAGCGGAGGAAAACACAGCTGACGGTTGCGCGGATTCACTCACCGGTCGATCTCTCCGAAAACGATGTCCATCGTGCCGATGACCGCGACCGCGTCCGCGATCATGTGGCCGCGTGCCATTTCGTCGAGCGCGGCCAGGTGCGCAAATCCAGGCGCACGGATCTTCAGGCGGTACGGCTTGTTTGCACCATCGCTGACGATGTAGATGCCGAACTCCCCCTTCGGATGTTCCACCGCCGCGTAGGCTTCACCCACAGGAACGTGGAACCCTTCGGTGAACAGCTTGAAGTGGTGGATCAGCTCTTCCATGCTCGACTTCATGTCGACGCGAGACGGTGGTGCCACCTTGTGGTTCGACGTGATCACCGGGCCCGGGTTTGCGCGCAGCCAGGCCACACACTGCTGGATGATCCGGTTCGACTGCCGCATTTCCTCGACGCGAACCAGATAGCGGTCATAGGTGTCGCCATTGACACCGACGGGAATGTCGAAATCGAGATGCTCGTAGACATCATAGGGCTGCTTCTTGCGCAGATCCCACTCGACTCCGGAGCCGCGCAGCATCGGCCCGGTGAAGCCGAGATTCAGCGCGCGTTCCGGCGGCACCACCCCAATTCCCACGGTACGTTGCTTCCAGATGCGGTTGTCGGTCAGCAACGTTTCGTAGTCGTCGACACACTTCGGAAAGCGCTTCGTGAAGTCATCGATGAAGTCGAGCAGCGTGCCTTGGCGGTTGTCATTCAGTGCCGACATCACCTTCGCGTTGCGGACTTTCGACGCCTTGTACTGCGGCATGGTGTCCGGCAGGTCGCGATACACGCCGCCCGGGCGGAAATACGCTGCATGCATGCGCGCACCAGAGGCTGCTTCATACATGTCGAACAGATCCTCGCGCTCGCGGAAGCAGTAGATGAAGATGTTCATCGCTCCGCAATCGAGACCGTGCGCACCAAGCCACATCAGGTGGTTGAGCAGCCGCGTGATCTCACTGAACATCACGCGGATGTACTGGGCGCGCACAGGCACATCGACACCAAGCAACCGCTCGATGGCGAGGCAGTAGGCATGCTCGTTGCACATCATCGACACATAGTCGAGACGATCCATGTAGGGCAACGACTGGATGTAGGTCTTGCTTTCGGCGAGCTTTTCAGTTGCTCGGTGCAGCAGGCCGATATGCGGGTCGGCACGCTGGATGACCTCGCCGTCGAGCTCGAGTACCAAGCGCAGTACGCCGTGCGCCGCCGGATGCTGCGGGCCGAAGTTCAGCGTGTAGTTCTTGATGTCGGCCATGTCAGTGGAGACCGCCGTAGTTGTCTTCGCGGATGATCCGTGGCGTGATTTCGCGCGGTTCGATCGTGACCGGCTGATAGATCACGCGCTTCTTCTCGGGGTCGTAACGCATCTCCACGTTGCCCGAGGTCGGGAAATCCTTGCGAAACGGGTGACCGATAAAGCCGTAATCCGTCAGGATGCGACGCAGGTCGAGGTGACCGTCGAAGATGATGCCGTACAGGTCGAAGGCTTCGCGCTCGAACCAGTTGGCTGAGCTCCAGACCTCACTCAGGGAGGCTAAAGACGGCACGTCGTCGTCGATGCAGAACACCTTCAGACGCAAACGCCAGTTCAAGCTGACCGACAGCAGGTGCGAAACGACGCAAAAGCGCCGTCCACCCCACGGTTCATCACGGTATTCAGAGTAATCGACCCCGCACAGGTCAATCAGTTGCTCGAAACGCAAGGCCGGGTCGTCGCGAAGTGTCAGTGCCACCTCGCGGTAATCAGCGGCAGACACCGTGATCGTGATCTCGCCACGTTCGGTAGCCAGCGTGTTCAACCGCGAGCCCAGTGCGACCTCAAGGGCCTGCTGGAGCGCTTCGAGATGGGTCATGGGGCGCGATTCAAAAGGCGTCGATCAGCGGGCGATGGTGTTTTCACGGCGGATCTTGGATTGCAGTTGCAGGATCCCATACAGAAGCGCTTCGGCCGTGGGCGGGCATCCTGGCACATAGACATCAACGGGCACGATGCGGTCACAGCCACGCACCACCGAATAGCTGTAGTGGTAATAGCCGCCGCCGTTGGCGCAGGAGCCCATGCTGAGCACCCAGCGCGGCTCAGCCATCTGGTCGTAAACCTTGCGCAGCGCCGGTGCCATCTTGTTGCACAGCGTGCCTGCGACGATCATCAGATCGCTCTGCCGCGGGCTGGGCCGGAAAAGCATGCCAAAACGGTCGATGTCGTAGCGTGCAGCACCCGCGTGCATCATTTCGACCGCGCAGCAGGCGAGGCCAAAGGTCATCGGCCAGAGCGAACCCGTCTTTGACCAGTTGATGACGGTGTCCAGACTGGTCGTGACAAAGCCTTCTTTCAGGACGCCTTCAATGCCCATGGTTCATTCCCAATCCAGCGCCCCTTTTTTCCACTCGTAGACAAAGCCAACGACCAGGATGCTCAGGAACAACATCATCGACCAGAAGCCCGCCATGCCGATCTCGCGCAACGAGACCGCCCACGGGAAGAGGAAGGCAATTTCCAAGTCGAACAGGATGAACAGGATCGCCACGAGGTAGTAGCGCACGTCGAACTTCATCCGCGCGTCTTCGAAGGCTTCAAAGCCGCATTCGTAGGGTGAGTTCTTCGCCGAGTCCGGACGATGAGGACCGAGCACGAAACCCAGAACCTGCGGCAACACGCCGACCAACACACCGACCAGTATGAACAGGATCACCGGCAAATATGGCTGCAGGTCCATGACGCCCTTGACTACCCTCTTGATCGCTGAAGCAAGTGGTTGAATCCACTCGAAATTCTGGTGCCGACGGCGAGACTCGAACTCGCACAGCTTTCGCCACTACCCCCTCAAGATAGCGTGTCTACCAATTTCACCACGTCGGCTCGCCACCACTGTGATGAGACTCAACATTTGCGTGAGGACGCGAGTCTCATTACAGCCTCAAAGTTTACCCTCAAACCAGGGCTGATTCGTTGCGCAGACAACCTGAAACGCAGAGGCTCACTCAGTGAGCTTCCGCTTACTTGGTGGGGATGGCACCCGCACCGGAAGCCGGTAAGGCAGGCGCAGCCAATGACGGGGCTGAATCAGCACCGCCAGACCCCGGAATCTGTGTGGCAGCCCCCGTGGAAGGTGCCGACGCCGGCGTCGTGATCGCAGGGCGATCCAGCACACTTCCGGCAGGGCCCCGCGCACGATCGTTCGACAGAAACGCCAGCAGCAACGTGCAGGCAAAGAAGATCGCCGCACAGACCGCCGTCGATCGCGAAAGGAAATTGGCGCTGCCGGTCGCACCGAACAGACTGCCCGAGGCGCCGCTACCGAACGACGCTCCCATGTCGGCGCCCTTGCCGTGCTGCACGAGCACCAGGCCGATCATCACCAGCGCCGCCAGGATCTGGATTACCACCACCGCATTCAACAGCAAGTTCATGTTCTCGACTTTCCAGTAAAACCCAGCGCGACGTGGGACGCCGCGCGACAAATGGCAGAGAAATCAGCCGCCTTGAGGGACGCCGCACCCACCAAGGCACCATCGATGTCGGGCTGCGCAAACAACTCCTGCGCATTGCCTGCATTGACACTGCCGCCATACAGAAGACGCATCTCGCAAGCTCGCGTGCTGGCAGCCGCCAATTGCCCGCGCAGTACCGAATGCACCGCTTGTGCTTCCTGAGGCGTGGCGGTCAAACCGGTACCAATGGCCCAGATCGGCTCGTAAGCCACGATGATCTGAGAAACGCAGTGGCCCAGTGTGTGAATCACGGCCGACAACTGGCGCTTGACCACCCCCTCGGTTGAGCCGCCATCACGCTCGGTCCGCGTCTCGCCGACGCAGACGATCGGAGTCAGTCCATGCGCCAGCGCCAAACGGGCCTTGTCGGCCACAAGGGAGTCCGATTCAGCATGATGGAGGCGGCGCTCCGAGTGTCCGACGATGACATGACGGCAGCCAAACTCAGCGAGCATCGCCGCGGCCACGTCGCCGGTGTACGCGCCGGACTCATGCCGTGAACAGTCCTGAGCACCCCAGCCGATGCCGCTGCCCTGAAGCGACAGCGCAACATCGGCCAGGTAAGGGAACGGGCAGCACACACTGACCTCGGCATCGAACGGGCCGGCCGCGCGGAGCGCCGCGAGGAGCTCGACATTGGTGACCCGCGTGCCGTTCATCTTCCAGTTGCCGACAACCAATGGCAGCCGCCCGCAGGTCGCTTGCGCGCTCGTGGGACTCACCATGAGAGCACCAGCTTTCCGACATGTTGATTCGATTCCATCAGCGCATGCGCCTGGGCTGCTTGTGCCGCCGGGAACACCTTGAACACCACCGGCCTCACCACCTTGTTTTCGATCCAGCGCCACGCGGTGGCGCGCAATTCACATGCGATGGCCGACTTGAACGCCATCGAGCGAGCACGCAAGGTCGACCCGGTGATTGTCAGCCGGCGTGTCAGCAGCGCAGCCGCATTGAACGTCGCCTGACGGCCGCCCTGCACTGCAATGATTGCCAGACGACCATCTTCAGCCAGACAGCTCACCTCACGGGCCACATAGTCGCCAGCAACCATGTCAAGAATCACATCGACGCCACGACCAGCCGTCAATCGCATCACCGCCTCGGCAAAATCCTCGCTGCGGTAGTTGATCGCGTGATGGGCACCCAGCGCCAGGCAGGCGGCCGCTTTCTCGTCCGTCCCTACCGTGACCAGCACAGTGGCACCAGCCGCACGGGCCAGTTGGATCGCGGTCACGCCAATGCCACTGCTGCCGCCCTGGATCAGCAGGGTTTCGCCCGCTTTCAAGCCGGCTCGACCGAAGACGTTGGACCACACGGTGAAGCAGGTTTCGGGCAGGCTGGCAGCCTCGATGTCGGTCAGGCCACTGGGCACGGGCAGACATTGGCCGACCGGCGCCACACAATGGTCCGCATAGCCGCCGCCAGAGACCAGCGCGCAGACCCGGTCGCCAACTTTCAGGCCGGCATCGCGCAGCGCGTCGCCGTCGCCAGAGATGATCACCCCGGCCACTTCCAGGCCGGGCAGATCAGACGCGCCGGCAGGCGGCGGGTACATGCCCTTGCGCTGCAGCACATCGGGTCGGTTGATCCCCGAAGCCGACACGGCAATCAAGGCTTCGCCCACACCCGCCACCGGGGTTGTGCGCTCGCTGGGACGCAATACCTCCGGCGGCCCGAAGGCGCTGATTTCAATGACTCTCATCGTGATGAGGTGACGGTCGCCGCCTGGGAACCGGGCCATTGAGCACCCAGTACCCAGCGGACATGACTCAGTACGTTGATCTCACTCCTGAGCGTTGGCCACCGGCGCGGGCTGCTGATCACGCTCGATCAACGCCTTCATCGACAGCTTGACGCGGCCCTTCTCGTCGGTCTCGAGTACCTTGACCTTGACGATCTGGCCTTCCTTCAGGAAGTCGGTGACCTTCTCGACGCGCTGGTGGGCGATCTGGCTGATGTGCAGCAGGCCGTCCTTGCCCGGGAGCAGGTTGACCAGGGCGCCGAAGTCCAGGATCTTGACGATCGGACCTTCGTAGACCTTGCCGATTTCGACTTCGGCGGTGATTTCCTCGATGCGCTTCTTGGCTTGAGCGGCCTTTTCGGCATCGGTCGAGGCGATCGTGATCGTGCCATCTTCACCAATGTCGATCGTGGTGCCGGTTTCTTCGGTCAGCGCGCGGATGGTGGCGCCACCCTTGCCGATCACGTCGCGGATCTTTTCGGGGTTGATCTTCATCGTGTAAAGCCGCGGCGCGAACTGCGACACCTCGGTGTTGGCCGAGCCCATCGCCTCGACCATCTTGCCGAGGATGTGCAGGCGCGCTTCCTTGGCTTGAGCCAGAGCGACCTGCATGATCTCCTTGGTGATGCCCTGGATCTTGATGTCCATCTGCAGCGCGGTGACGCCAGCGGTCGTGCCGGCCACCTTGAAGTCCATGTCGCCGAGATGATCTTCGTCGCCAAGGATGTCGGTCAACACCGCGAAACGGTTGCCGTCCTTGATCAGACCCATCGCGATACCCGCCACGTGCGCCGTCAGCGGCACGCCCGCGTCCATCAGCGCCAGGCAACCGCCGCACACCGATGCCATGGAAGACGAACCGTTCGACTCGGTGATTTCTGACACCACACGCATCGAATACGGGAAGTCAGCGCGGTCCGGCAGCACCGCAACCAGCGCGCGCTTGGCCAGACGGCCATGACCAATCTCGCGGCGCTTCGGCGTGCCGACACGGCCGGTTTCGCCGGTGGCGAAGGGCGGCATGTTGTAGTGCAGCATGAAGTGCTCGCTGAACTCACCCGCCAGCGCATCGATCTTCTGCGAGTCGCGGTCGGTACCGAGCGTGGCAGCGACCAGCGCCTGCGTTTCACCGCGGGTGAACAGCGACGAGCCGTGCACGCGTGGCAGCACGCTGTTGCGGATTTCGATGGCGCGAACGGTGCGCGTATCGCGTCCGTCGATGCGTGGCTCACCTGACAGGATCTGGCTGCGGACGATCTTGGCTTCGATGTCGAACAGCACGTTCTCGACCTTCACCTTGTCGACGACGGCACCCTCAGCTGCCAGCGCGGCCAGCGTGTTCGCTGTGACTTCGCGCGTTGCCTGGGTGCGGGCCTGCTTGGAGCGGATCTGGTAGGCAGCGCGCAGCGGCGCTTCGGCCAAAGCGACGACCTTGGCGATGAACGGCTCGTCCTTCGCAGGCGGCGTCCAGTCCCAGGCCGGCTTGCCAGCGTCGCGGACCAGGTCGTTGATGGCAGCGATCGCGATCTTGCTTTGCTCGTGGCCGAACACCACCCCACCGAGCATGATCTCTTCGCTCAATTGCTTGGCTTCCGACTCGACCATCAGCACCGCGGCTTGCGTGCCGGCGACGACCAGGTCCATGGCCGAGTCGAGCAGTTGCGTCTTGCCGGGGTTCAGCACGTATTCGCCGTTGATGTAGCCAACACGCGCGGCGCCGATGGGGCCGTCAAAGGGAATGCCGGAGATGGCCAGCGCGGCGCTGGACCCGATCAACGCAGCGATATCGGCCGAGACCTCGGGGTTCAGCGACATCACATGGACGACGACCTGCACCTCGTTGTAGAAACCTTCGGGGAACAGCGGACGCAGCGGGCGGTCGATCAGCCGCGAGGTCAGCGTTTCCAATTCGCTGGGACGGCCTTCGCGCTTGAAGAAGCTGCCAGGAATCTTGCCCGCGGCATAGGTCTTTTCAATGTAGTCAACGGTCAGAGGGAAGAAGTCCTGGCCCGGCTTCGGGTTCTTCGCGCCGACCACGGTGGCCAGAACCACGGTGTCGTCGATGTTGACCAGCACGGCGCCGCCCGACTGGCGGGCGATTTCACCGGTTTCCAGCACGACGGTGTGTTGACCCCATTGGAAGGTCTTGGTGACTTTGTTGAACATGCTCATATGTGTCTCCGGTTGAGATCAGCGCCTTGCGGGTGGCGCCTTCGAACCCAGAGCTGCAGCATCCTGGCGCGATGCCATTCCAGCGACGTTCACTGACAAACGCCTCTGGAATGACACATCGTCATCGTTGGATGCCTGGCTCAAAACGAGAAGAGCCTGTGCTGGGGACCCAGACAGGCTCTTTGCTTCGTTCCGCAGATTACTTGCGCAGACCCAGCTTCTGGATCAGTGCGGTGTAGCGATCAGCGTCACGGTCTTTCAGGTAGGCCAACAGGCTCTTGCGGGTGTTGACCATCTTCAGCAAACCACGGCGTCCGTGGTGGTCTTTCAGGTGCGTCTTGAAGTGCGGCGTCAATTCGTTGATGCGTGCGGTCAGCAGGGCCACCTGAACTTCAGGAGACCCGGTGTCGTTGGCGCTTCGCGCATTGGCCTTGACGATTTCTGCCTTTTGGGCAACGGTAGCGGTCATGATGTTTCCTTCTGATGAAGCCGACAGTGCACAGTGGATGCGGGCTTCATGTGTGGACTTGCGGTCGCAGGTGGAACTTCCTGCGCCGTGCGAGATCTGCGGGCACCCCTGCCCGCAGCCGGTCGAGTATAGCTCGCTCAGGGTGTCCCGAGCGGCCAGCGTGGACGGACGTTGAAGTCGTGGTCGATGCGGGCGTCGGCAGCGTCGCGTTGCCAGCGCATGGCCGCAGCCAGCGCGATCATCGCGCCGTTGTCGGTGCACAGCGCCAATTCCGGGTAGTGGAGCTTGAAACGGCGGCGCGCGGCCTGCTCGCCCAGTTGCGTGCGCAGCAGTGTGTTGGCGCCAACGCCACCGGCTACCACCAGACGATCCAATCCGGTCGAGTCCAAAGCGCTCAGCGACTTGCGCACCAGCACATCGACGATCGCCGCCTGCGTACTGGCGGCCAGATCGGCGTGGTCCTTCGCGCTTGGCGACGGCCCCAGTTTGCGCAGCGTCACCATGACCGCCGTTTTCAGGCCTGCAAACGAAAAGCTCAGGTCGCCGCTGCGCAGCATGGGCCGTGGCAGGTCAAAGCGCGTCGGGTCGCCGCGCGCAGCGAGCGCCGCCAGCGCTGGGCCGCCCGGATATCCCAGCCCCAGCAATTTGGCCGATTTGTCAAAGGCCTCGCCCGCCGCGTCGTCGATGGTCTCGCCCAGCAGGGTGTAGGCACCGACGTCGTCGACCCGCATCAGCTGCGTGTGCCCGCCAGAGACCAGCAGGGCGACGAATGGGAACGCGGGCGGCTGAGCGCTGAGGAAGGGCGACAGCAGATGTCCTTCAAGGTGGTGCACGCCCAGCACAGGACGCCCAAGCGACGCCCCCAGCGCGCAGGCCACGCCCGCGCCCACCAGCAATGCACCCGCCAGCCCAGGACCTCGGGTGTAGGCAATCATGTCGATGTCATGCAACTCGGCTCGTGCCTCGCGCATCACTTCGCGGGTCAACGGCAGCACCCGCCGAATGTGGTCCCTTGAAGCCAGTTCGGGCACCACACCCCCGTAAGCCCGGTGCATGTCGATCTGGCTGTACAGCGCTTGCCCGCGGAGCCTAGGCATGCCTTCGGCACCGGCTTCGATCAGGGCCACGCCGGTTTCGTCGCACGACGATTCGATGCCCAGGAAAATCATGCTCCGAGTGTAGGCGGCGCGTTGATGGCGACTGCCATGCGCAGCTTCAGTGGCGTGGAATTTGCGATCATGAGAGACATGAAACCCGCCCTGCGCATCGTCATCATCGCGCCCGACACACTCATGGCCGAGGGGCCTGCCGACGACCATGACGAGTTGCTGACGGAGCGCTCGCGCAGCCTGCGCATCGGCCTGCTGGAAAACGGCTACAACATCGTGGCGGTACTGCCAGCCGATGTGTTTCTCCCCGATCGCCTGGCGCAGATCGCGCCTGACATGGTGATCGTCGATGCCGAAAGCGGCGCGCGCGACACCCTCGAACACGTGGTCGTTGCGACCCGGGACGCGCGGCGGCCGATCGTGCTATTCACCAATGATGACGACACCAGCCATGTGGGTGCAGCCATCGCCTCCGGCGTGACGGCTTATGTCGTGTCCGGCCTGTCGGCCGACCGCGTCAAGCCAGTGCTTGAAATCGCCCTCGCCCGCTTCGAGCACGAGGAATCGCTGCGCCGTGAGCTGGCCGATGCGCGTACCCAGTTGTCAGACCGCAAGACCATCGATCGCGCCAAAGGCATCCTGATGAAGCGCCAGGGCCTGCCCGAAGGCGAGGCTTACGCGCTGCTGCGCAAGGCCGCGATGGACAAGGGGCTGAAGCTGGTCGAAGTCGCTCAGCGCATCGTCGACGTGGCCGACTTGCTGGGCTGAAGCCATGCGGGTCGAGCCGGCCCAAAACAGTGCAGAGACCGCGCCTTTGGCGAAACACACGGGCGCCGATGACCAAATCGCCTTTTCTTGGTGCGCCACCACGATCTGTTGTGCCGCCAACTCTCTGGCTTCGCTGGCACAGCGTTTGCTGAACTGACGCACAGCAGGTCAAAGGCGACCTGCGAATGATCTTCTCGCGTCACCCTCCGGGTGAGCCGCGAAACGGACGACGGCGTCCCTCACTGTTCTGGGTCTTTTGAGACCGACAGCGTGGGCGCCGTTTTTGTTTGTGCGTTTGATATCCACCGCTTCCATCGCCCCGTCAATCGAAGGACACCATGAACCTCCCCCTCACTCGAAAGACCGACATGAGCCGCCGAACCCTGATCAAAGCTGCGGCTGCCACCAGCGCAGCCGGCCTCGTCCCCGGACTGCAAAGCGCGGTCTACGCGCAGGGCTCGGACAAGCCCGAGAAGGAGGAGGTGCGCATTGGCTTCATCCCGCTGACCGATTGCGCATCGGTGGTGATGGCCTCGGTGCTTGGCTTCGACAAGAAGTACGGCGTCAAGATCATCCCGTCGAAAGAGGCCTCCTGGGCTGGCGTTCGCGACAAGCTGGTCAACGGCGAGCTCGACATGGCGCATGTGCTGTACGGACTGATTTACGGCGTGCACCTTGGCATCAGCGGCCCGAAGAAGGACATGGCCGTGCTGATGACCCTGAACAACAACGGCCAGGCCATCACGCTGTCGAAGGCACTGGCCGACAAGGGCGCAGTCGACGCGACGAGCCTCGCCAAGCTGATGAAGACCGACAAGCGCGAATACACCTTCGCGCAGACCTTCCCGACTGGCACCCACGCGATGTGGCTCTACTACTGGCTGTCCTCGGCCGGCATCAACCCGTTGAAGGAAGCCAAGGTCATCACCGTGCCGCCGCCGCAGATGGTGGCCAACATGCGGGTGGGCAATATGGACGGCTACTGCGTCGGCGAGCCTTGGGGCCATCGCGCGATCATCGACGGCATCGGCATCACTGCGGTCACCACGCAGGACATCTGGAAAGACCACCCGGAAAAGGTGCTGGGCACCACGAGCGAGTTCGTCAAGAAGTACCCCAACACCGCGCGCGCCGTGATGATGGCTGTGCTCGAGGCGAGCCGCTGGATTGATGCGGGCCTGCAGAACAAGGTCAAGATGGCCGAGACGATCGCCGACAAGTCCTACGTCAATACCGGCGTCGATGCGATCAACCAGCGCATCCTGGGTCGCTATCAGAACGGTCTGGGCAAGACCTGGGACGACCCGAACCACATGAAGTTCTTCAACGACGGCGCGGTGAATTTCCCGTACCTGTCGGACGGCATGTGGTTCCTGACGCAGCACAAGCGCTGGGGCCTGATCAAAGAGCACCCGGACTACCTCGCCGTGGCCCAGCAGATCAACCAGATCGATCTCTACAAGCAGGCGGCCGGCGCGCTGAAGATCAATGTGCCGAAGGATGCGCTTCGCACCAGCAAGCTGATCGATGGCGTGGTCTGGGACGGCAAGGATCCGAAGAAGTACGCCGACAGCTTCACCATCAAGGCCTGAGCGCGCCTGCCTCACTCCACACAATCAGGAGCCCACCATGGTCAGTGCCGTGTTCCACACCCCCCTTGCTGCCTCGGCCGAGTTGCGAGCACAAAAACTGGCACTCGAAAAGCCTCCTGTGGTCGGCAGCGAGGGCCCGCTGGTGCCGCCTTCCGCCGCGGTAAAGCGCCCGCCGTTCGACTGGGGCGGAATGCTGTTGAAGGCGCTGTTCCCGTTGGTCGGCCTGGGGCTGCTGGTGGCGCTGTGGGCGCTCGCCACCATCAACAGCACGACTTTCCCGTCGCCGCTAGAAACCTTCAAGGCGGCGGCGGTGCTGTTCGCCGACCCGTTCTACAGCAAGGGGCCGAACGATCAGGGTATCGGCTGGAACATCCTGTTCTCGCTGGAGCGTGTGGCGGTGGGCTTCGGCTTGGCAGCCGCGGTCGGCATCCCGGTGGGTTTCATGATCGGCCGCTTCAAGGTGCTCAACGACATGGTGTCGCCGCTGATCAGCCTGCTGCGCCCTGTGTCGCCGCTGGCCTGGCTGCCGATCGGCCTGCTGGTGTTCAAGGCTGCCAATCCCGCCGCCATCTGGACCATCTTCATCTGCAGCATCTGGCCGATGATCATCAACACCGCGGTAGGCGTGCAACGTGTCCCGGTGGATTACCTGAACGTGGCGCGGGTGCTGAACCTGTCGGAGTGGACGATCATCAAGAAGATCCTGTTCCCCGCGGTGCTGCCATACATGCTGACCGGTGTGCGTCTGTCGGTGGGCACGGCGTGGCTCGTCATCGTGGCGGCCGAGATGCTGACGGGCGGCGTGGGCATCGGCTTCTGGGTCTGGGACGAGTGGAACAACCTCAACGTGAAGCACATCATCATCGCGATCTTCGTGATCGGCGTGGTGGGTCTGGTGCTCGAAACCGCGCTGGTAGCCATCGCCAAGCGCTTCAGCTACGACGACGTCTGAGCCACTTCAAGGAGCACTGAGCATGAACAACTTCATCCTCGTGGAAAACGCCGAAATGACGTTCCACACCAAGAAGGGCAGCTTTCACGCGCTGCGGGACATCAACCTGAGCGTGGCCAAGGGAGAGTTCGTCACGCTGATCGGCCATTCGGGATGCGGCAAATCGACGCTGCTCAACCTGATCGCCGGCTTGACGCTGCCAACTTCTGGTGCGCTGTTCTGCGACAACCGTGAAATCGCCGCGCCGAGCCCCGAGCGCGCGGTGGTGTTCCAGAACCACTCACTGCTGCCGTGGCTGACCTGCTTCCAGAACGTGCACCTGGGGGTTGAGCGGGTGTTCGGCGCCACCGAGTCGAAAGCGCAGCTCAATGCGCGCACCAAGGCGGCACTGGAACTGGTCGACATGGGGCATGCAGCGACCAAGCGACCACATGAGATTTCCGGAGGCATGAAGCAGCGTGTCGGCATCGCCCGTGCGCTGGCGATGGAGCCCAAGGTGCTGCTGATGGATGAGCCCTTCGGCGCACTCGACGCCCTGACCCGCGCCAAGCTGCAGGACGAATTACTGAAGATCGTGCTGCGCACCCACAGCACAGTGGTGATGGTGACGCACGACGTCGACGAAGCCGTGCTGCTGTCCGACCGCCTCGTGATGATGACCAACGGCCCCGCCGCCACCATCGGTGAGATCGTCAGCGTGGATCTGCCTCGTCCCCGCAACCGCGTCGAACTGGCCGCCGACACCCGCTATGTGAACTACCGCAAGGAAGTGCTCGACTTCCTCTACACGCGGCACGGGCATGTGGAGAAGCAGGCGGCTTGAGTCACGCGGTCAGTGCATTTCCTTGGCGTGATTGATCGTGTACTTCGGGATCTCGATCGTCACGTCCTGCTGCGACAGGATTGCCTGACACGACAGGCGTGAATCGGGCTCCAGGCCCCATGCGCGGTCGAGCAGGTCTTCTTCCGTTTCATCCATCTCGCCCAGCGACGAGAAGCCTTGCCGCACCACCACATGGCAGGTGGTGCAGGCGCAACTCATCTCGCAGGCGTGTTCGATCTCGATGCCGTTTTCCAGCAGTGCTTCACAGATCGAGGTGCCGGGCGATGCGGTGATCTCGGTGCCTTGCGGACAGTATTCGGCGTGCGGCAGTATCTTGATGACGGGCATGTGGATTCCTGCTCAGACCTCGGTGACGCGGCGCCCGGCCAGCGCCTTGCGGATGCCTCGGTTCATCCGTGCGGCGGCGAAGGCTTCGGTGCTGTGGGCCAGCGCCTCGACGGCGGCGTCGATCGCGTGGTGATCGCTGCCTTGGCGAGAAGCTTCCAATTTGTCCAGCATGGCTTCGATCGCAGCGGTTTCCTGTGCCTCCAGCAGGTCGCCGTCTGCGGCCATTGCTGCGCGCGTGGCCAGCGTCATGCGCTCAGCCTCGACGCGCGACTCGCGCAGCGCACGCTCTTTCATGTCGACCTCGGCAGTCGAGAAGCTCTCGCTGAGCATGCGGGCGATGTCTTCATCGGCCAGGCCGTAGCTGGGCTTGACCGCGATCGACGCCTCGACGCCCGAGCCTTCCTCACGTGCAGCCACGCTGAGCATGCCGTCGGCATCAACGGTGAAGCTCACGCGGATGCGCGCCGCGCCGGCCACCATCGGCGGGATGCCGCGCAACTCGAAACGGGCGAGTGATCGGCAGTCGCTGACCAGTTCGCGCTCGCCCTGCACCACATGGATGGCAAGTGCGGTCTGGCCATCCTTGAAGGTGGTGAAGTCCTGTGCGCGCGCGGTGGGTATGGAGCTGTTGCGCGGAATGATGCGCTCGACCAGCCCACCCATTGTCTCGAGGCCGAGCGACAGCGGGATCACGTCTAGCAGCAGCATCTCTTCGGCACCGGCGTTGCCAGCCAGCGTGTTGGCGTGCAGTGCAGCACCCAGGGCCACGACCTCGTCGGGGTTCAGGTTGTTCAGCGGCGCCTTGCCGAAGAAATCGGCCACGGCGGCCTGCACTGCCGGTATGCGGGTTGAGCCACCGACCATCACAACACCCTGAACTGCGGCCTTGTCGGTCTTCGCGTCGCGCAGTACCTTGCGCAGCACGGTCAGGGTGCGCGAGACCAGGTCATGCGTGATTGCATCGAACTGATCGCGGGTGACGCGTACCGAGAGCTCGGTTGCGGAGCCGTTGCTGCCGGAAATCGGGCATGCCAGCGTCACATGGTCGGCCGACGACAGCTTTTCCTTCGTCGCCCGCGCAGCCACCAGCACTGCGCGCTTGTCCTGTGCCGACGTGGCCGACATTGCGGCCTGCGCCAGCGCCCAGCCGGCCAGCGCATGGTCGAAATCGTCGCCGCCCAGTGCTGAGTCGCCACCCGTCGCCACCACCTCGAACACGCCGGCGCTCAGGCGCAGCAGCGAGATGTCGAAGGTGCCGCCGCCCAGGTCGTAGACCGCATACAGACCTTCAGAGCCATTCTCCAGACCGTAGGCGATCGCTGCTGCGGTCGGCTCGTTGATCAAGCGCAGCACGTTCAGGCCGGCCAATTGCGCGGCGTCTTTCGTGGCTTGGCGTTGCGCGTCGTCGAAGTAGGCGGGCACGGTGACAACGGCGCCGAAGAGCTCGTCGTCGAAGGTGTCTTCGGCCCGCTGGCGCAGCGTGGCGAGGATCTCGGCCGACACCTCGACCGGCGACTTGATGCCGTCGACCGTGCGAATCTGAACCATGCCCGGCGCCTCGACGAAGTCATAGGGCAGCTTGGCACGGTCGGCGATGTCGGCCAATCCTCGGCCCATGAATCGCTTGACCGACACCAGCGTGTTGTGCGGGTCGGTCGCCGCCTCGGCCAGCGCATCGGCGCCGATCTGGCGGCGACCGTTCGGCAGATAGCGCACGGCCGAAGGCAGGATCACGCGGCCGACAGCATCAGGTAAACATTCAGCCACGCCGTGGCGCACGGATGCCACCAGCGAATGCGTGGTGCCGAGGTCGATGCCGACGGCGATGCGACGCTGGTGCGGGTCCGGCGCACCGCCGGGTTCGGAAATCTGAAGCAGGGCCATGGAGTTATTGTTCCAGCGCTTCCAGTCGGTGATCGACGTCGCTGGCAAAGCGCTCGACGAACATCAGGGCTCTGACCTGCTGCGCGGCGGCAGCGTGGTCGTGTTGGTCGTCGATCAGCCGGCGCAACTCGCCAAGCACGTTGATGCGATGAGCGGCTACCGCGGACTCGAGTGCTTCGACTTCAGCCAGTGTCGAGGCTTCATCGAGCGACTCGCGCCACTCCATCTGCTGGATCAGGAAGTTGCCTGGCATCGCGGTGTTGTCTTCTGCATGGATCGGCGCACCGTGCAATTCGCAGAGGTAGGCCGCTCGTGCCAGCGGGTCTTTCAGGCGCCGATGCGCTTCGTTGATGCGCACCGACCATTGCATCGCCAGCCGCTGCGCCTGCGCGCCTTCGCTGACGAAACGATCGGGGTGAGATTCGCTCAGCAATGTGCGCCAGCGCGCATCAAGCACAGCGCTGTCCTGCTCGAACTGCCGAGGTACGCCTAAGAGTTCGAAGTCGTCGCTGTCGAGCTTCATCGGCTGGTCATGAATCGAGTCGCGACGTCGAAGTGGGCGACCCTCAAAGAGTCGCGCCCCCCTATCGAATGACGAAGTGTCAGACCCTGAAAGACTCACCGCAACCGCAGCGGTCCTTCTCACGTGGGTTGTGGAACTTGAAACCTTCGTTCAGGCCTTCGCGCACGAAGTCGAGTTCGGTGCCGTCGATATAGGGAAGGCTCTTCGGGTCGATCAGCACCTTGACACCATGGTCTTCGAACACCGTGTCTTCGGGCGCAACATCGTCGGCGTACTCGAGTTTGTAGGCCAGGCCAGAGCAACCTGTGGTACGCACACCGAGACGCACACCGACGCCTTTGCCTCGCTTGCCGATGTACCGCGTGACGTGACGTGCCGCTGCTTCAGTCAATGTGACAGCCATGGTTCAGTGCGTGGTTTCACCTGCGGGAGTGGCCACTGACGCCGTCTTGGCCTTGTAGTCGTTGACCGCCGCCTTGATAGCGTCCTCGGCCAGAATCGAGCAGTGGATCTTCACTGGCGGCAGTGCCAATTCTTCGGCGATGTGGGTGTTCTTGATGGTCAGCGCCTCGTCCAGCGACTTGCCCTTGATCCATTCGGTGACCAGAGAGCTCGACGCAATGGCAGAGCCGCAACCGTAGGTCTTGAACTTCGCGTCCTCGATCAGGCCCGTGACCGGGTTCACCTTGATCTGCAGCTTCATCACGTCGCCGCAGGCCGGAGCGCCGACCATGCCAGTGCCCACTGTGTCATCACCCTTGTCGAAGGAGCCGACGTTGCGGGGGTTCTCGTAATGCTCAACGACTTTTTCGCTGTATGCCATGTCAATACTCCAGATTCATCATCGGGTACCGGGCCACGCTCAATGCGCCGCCCACTGGATGGTGCTGATGTCGACACCGTCCTTGTACATGTCCCACAGAGGCGACAACTCGCGCAGCTTGGCGACGCGGTCCTTCAGTGTGGTGATCACGTAGTCGATCTCTTCGGTCGTGGTGAAACGGCCGATCGTCATGCGAAGGCTTGAGTGCGCCAGTTCGTCGCTGCGACCCAGGGCGCGCAGCACATAGCTGGGCTCCAGACTGGCCGAAGTGCAAGCCGAGCCGGAAGACACCGCAATGCCCTTGATGCCCATGATCAGCGACTCGCCCTCGACGAAATTGAACGACATGTTGACGTTGTGCGGAATGCGCTGCGTCGGGTGGCCATTCAGGAAGGTCTGCTCGATGTCCGAAAGGCCACCTAGCAAACGCGTGTGCAGCTTGCGAATGCGCTCGTTTTCGGTGGCCATCTCCTCGCGGGCAATGCGGAACGCCTCGCCCATGCCGACGATCTGATGCGTTGGCAACGTACCCGAGCGCATGCCGCGCTCATGGCCACCGCCGTGCATCTGCGCCTCAATGCGCACGCGCGGCTTGCGGCGCACGTACAACGCACCGATGCCCTTCGGGCCATAGGTCTTGTGCGAGGCCAGGCTCATCAAGTCGACAGGCAACGTGGTCAGATCGATCGCAACCTTGCCAGTGGCCTGCGCCGCATCGACGTGGAAGATGATGCCGCGCTCGCGGCACAGCGTACCGATCGCAGGGATGTCCTGAATGACGCCGATCTCGTTGTTGACCAGCATCACGGAGATCAGGATCGTGTCGGGGCGGATAGCAGCTTTCAACGCCTCGAAGTCAAGCAGGCCGTCTTCCTGCACATCCAGGTAGGTCGCATCGAAACCTTGCCGTTCCAACTCGCGCACTGTGTCAAGGACAGCCTTGTGCTCGGTCTTGACGGTGATGATGTGCTTGCCGCGGGTCTTGTAGAACTGCGCGGCGCCTTTGAGCGCCAGGTTGTTCGATTCGGTCGCACCCGAAGTCCAGACGATCTCACGCGGATCTGCACCGATCAACGCCGCGACATCTTCACGCGCTTTCTCGACCGCCGCCTCCGCCTCCCAACCCCAGGCGTGGCTGCGCGAGGCCGGGTTGCCGAAGTGCTCACGGAGCCAGGGGATCATCGCGTCGACGACGCGCTGATCCACCGGGTTCGTGGCACCGTAGTCCATGTAGATCGGGAAATGCGGGGTCAGGTCCATGGGTCGGTATCTGGCGGATTCAACCTTGCTTATTTCGAGTACGCGGTGCCGAGGGCGAACACCGAATTAGGTGCGGTGATGCGGATCGGCTTGACCACCGGCTGCGTCGATATGGCGCGCTTGACCGGGTGCTCTTCCACCGACACGCCCTTGGCCAACTGATCGCCAACCAGTTTCTTCAGGGAGATGGAGTTCAGGTGCTCAATCATCTTGGTGTTCAGGCTGGCCCAGAGATCGTGCGTCATGCAGCGACCACCGTCCTCGCCCATGCAGTTTTCCTTGCCGCTGCAACCAGTGGCGTCCAGCGGTTCGTCGACTGCCAGGATGATGTCTGCGACGGTGATGTCATCGGACTTGCGGCCCAGCGAATAACCACCGCCGGGACCACGCGTGCTTTCAACGAGTTCGTGTCGGCGGAGGCGACCGAACAGCTGCTCGAGATAGGACAACGAGATCTGCTGACGGGCGCTGATCGCGGCCAGCGCGACAGGGCCTGAATGTTCACGCAATGCCAGATCGATCATGGCAGTGACAGCAAAACGACCTTTGGTGGTGAGACGCATGGTGACTACTCCTGTCGCCCCGAAGGGCATAAAGACGGCCTGTTTGGCAACGCCCGCCTCTCGGCACACCAGTCGGTAGGTGGAGGTCTCTTGTGGAGACAACCTCTTACCTGACCAGTTTAGTCGAGTATAGCGGAACCCAATTGATTCGGTAGGCATTGCCGCGGGAAGTTCCGCCTATTTGACATGTTTTTGTCATGGACAAATACATGTCAAACACCTAGAAGCAGTGATGACGGGCTGAATGTTTCAGATGAAACCTGCGTTTGCCGGCTCAGCAATGAACGCAAGGCGATGGATGGCGAGGATCGGCGTCCGCGCTGCCCGCATCCGGGGCGCGCCCTACAGCAAGGAAGCCCTCCATGAGCCACCCCACCTTGAAGCCCGAATCCGCTACCGACACGCTCAAGACCTCGATCAGCGCAGCTGACCAGTTCAACCGAACCGATGTTGCGGTGCCAGTCCTTCTGGCCCAGGTCTATGACATCGCGCCACCGAGCGAGCGAACCCGGTTGCTCACCCAGTTGATGCAACCACTCGGCGTGCTGTCGTTGGTGGCGGTGGCTGGCGGCGTATTCGCAAAACTACGCTTTCGCGACGCACCAGGCCCACCCAACCTTCGCATTGAAGACACGCTGCTCATCGGGGCCGAGGAAGTTCGCGCGCTGGCAGAGCACGCGCAGCAAGTCAGCGTCGAGACGGTCGATGCGCTTCAGCTCTGGCTGACCCAGGGTCCAGTGCTGGCCGGGTCCGCGGCCGCGCTGCTGCTGGTGCAACTGCTGAAGCGCCGTGCCGCACACCGCCGTGGCGCAAGCCGCACTCGCTCGGATCAAGACTGACCAGTCTGAGGCTCTGTTTCAGTTGTCACGGAAAAGTCGGGCAAGCGAAACAGCAGCTTGCAGGTGGCTCCAGACACTGAACGCAACGGAAGACGAGTTTGCCTCGCCCGCCAACGTTGTATGGAGAACCGCAACACGGAAACCGCCGCATCATCACCTGCATCCCTGCCGCTCGGCGATGCCAGCATGTCGCCGAACGGAGAAGCCAGCGCCTACCTGATCGTTCACGCCGAATCGATCGACCCCGCAGGGCGCTGCGGCCGACAAGGGCTGACACCGTTCCAGCGACTGTGCGCCTTGTACCCGTCACGCGCGACAACGTCCGTCCGATCGGGTTTGTCGCTGACCTTGGCCGATCGACATGGCCGCACGTTGCTGTCCCTGGCCGAAGCGGAGCCGGTGCTCGGCATTGCCCTGGCACCGGGCACCTATCACGTGACGGCCACGCGCGGTGGCGCGCGGCGTGGCTACACCGTCTCGCTGCCTGCCGGGTCGCGGTTCGATCTGCATTTGCGCTTTGCGACTCCTGAGCGTGCGAAGCAGAACGGTATGGCAGCCCTGTGGCCGGTCCGATCGGTCAACTGAAGCGACACGTCCCCTTTCCCGTCCATTTACTCAACGCCCCGAAAGCAAACTCATGACTGCCTCTTCATTTTTGCCCCGTCGCACAGCCATCGCCATTGCCACCGCAGCGGTCCTCGGAATCGGCGCGGCCGGCACCTACCGCATGGTTTACGCCGAGAACACGCCCAGCGTGCAGGCACCGATCGCCGCAACCCCCACACCCACGCCGGCCGGCTTGCCCGACCTGGCAAGCATCGCCAAGCGCTACGGCTCGGCTGTGGTCAACATCAGCGTCAGCGGCACCCGCAAGGTTGCGATGAATGGCGCGGAAGACGACAGCGAGGACGACAGCGCCGACGACGGCACTGGCGCATCCGGCAACACCGCGCCGCCGAGCGGCGCGTACCAGGACTTCCTGCGCCGCTTCGAGCAGCAGTTCGGCGGCTTGCCGCCTGGCATGGCGCCGGGCACCCGCGTTCCGATGCGCGGAGAGGGCTCGGGCTTCATCGTGCAGTCCGACGGTGTGATCCTGACCAACGCCCACGTGGTTCACGGCGCGCAGGAAGTGGTTGTCAAGCTGACCGATCGCCGCGAGTTCCGCGCGAAGGTGTTGGGTGCCGATCCGAAGACCGACATCGCAGTGCTGAAGATCGACGCCAAGGATCTGCCAACCGTGGTGATGGCACCTGCCAAGCAATCACCGCAGGTCGGTGAGTGGGTGTTGGCGATCGGCTCACCGTTCGGCTTCGAGAACACCGTCACGGCCGGTGTCGTCAGCGCGGTCGGCCGCTCGCTGCATGACGACAGCGCCGTGCCCTTCATCCAGACCGATGTGGCGGTGAACCCCGGCAACTCTGGTGGGCCGCTGTTCAACACCCGCGGCGAAGTGATCGGCATCAACTCGCAGATCTACTCGCGGTCCGGTGGCTACCAGGGCCTGTCATTCGCGATCCCTGTGGAGGTGGCACAGCACATCGAACGCCAGGTGCTCGACACCGGCAAGGTGCGCCATGCACGGCTGGGTGTCGCGGTGCAGGAGGTGAATCAGACGCTGGCCGAGTCGTTCAAACTGCCGAAGCCGGAAGGCGCACTGGTGGCCAATGTCGACCCGAACAGCCCGGCCGGCAAGGCAGGCATTGAGGCAGGTGACGTGGTGCTGGCAGTCAACGGGACGCCGATTGTCGACTCGGTCGATCTGCCGGCCATCGTCGGCCTGGCGTTGCCCGGCGACAAGCTGAGCCTGCAACTGTGGCGCCAGGGCTCGCAGCGCACAGTGACCGCCACGCTGGCCGATGCAAAGCCCGACAACAAGGTCGCCAAGGTGGAATCCGGCGCCACCCCGCCACGTGGACGCCTGGGCCTCGCACTGCGTCCGCTGCAACCGGCAGAAAAGCGTGAGTCCGGCTTGACCGGTGGGCTGGTGATCGAAGGTGTCACAGGCGCCAGCGAACGGGCCGGGATCCAGCCAGGCGACGTGTTACTGGCGGTGAATGGCAAGCCGGTGGCCAGTGTCAACGAGGCACGTGAGGCGGCCGCGAAGTCGGAGAAGTCGGCCGCGTTGCTGGTGCAGCGTGGCGAGGTCAAGCTCTACGTGCCGGTGCGGCTGGGTTGAGGCCGGACGCGAGCCTTGAAAAGCGCGAGTCAATGGGCGTCAGTACAAGGTCTCGACGTCACTGACCAGTTGATATCCGGCCCCGCGCTCGGTGACGATCATCACCGGACGCGTCGGGTCGGGTTCGATCTTGCGGCGCAGTCGAAGGATCTGGACGTCGATCGTGCGGTCGTAGACCTCGGCCTCGTGCAAGCGAGACATCGACAGCAGCTGGTCTCGCGAAAGCACCCGGCGCGGTGCACTGCACAACGCCGTCAGCAGGCTGAGTTCACCGTTCGACAAGTCGACGGCCACGCCCGCTGGCGAAGTCAGGCGTCGGGTCCGCAGGTTCAGCTCCCAGCCCGAGAAGCGGAGTGCGCGTCTCGTGTTGTCGCGCTCGGGCAGCGTGGCCTGCACCTGATACCGCCGAAGCACCGCCCGCACCCGCGCAAGCAGTTCGCGCGGGCTGAAGGGCTTGGTCACGTAGTCGTCAGCGCCCAGTTCGAGACCCATCACCCGGTCGGCCTCCTCGTTGCGGCCCGTCAACAGCACGATCGGCACCGTGGCTCGCTCACGAAGCTGCCGGGCGAGTTGCATGCCGTCTTCGCCGGGCAACTTCAGGTCCAGCAGCACCAGATCGATCGCCTCCCGGTCGATCACCGCGAACATGTCCTTGCCCGACGCGCCGACACTGACGCGCATCTCGTTGTCGACGAGGTACTCTCGGACCAGATCGCGGATACTGGGATCGTCATCGATGACGAGGATGTGCGGAGCTGTGTGGGAGGCCATGAAATCGGCGATGTGCCGCGTCGGAATGCAACGCGAGGGATCGTAGCGCGGCATCGGCGCTCCCAAGCGCGCCTCCGCCACCGCCCCAAGATGCAGGGGGCACGCGTCGACACCGATGACCCACCCTCCGATGACTGACAGCCCGACCCGTCCCCCTGCCCTGCCCCGCATCTGGCTGGTCGCCGGGCTGGCTGCGCTGTCGTTGATCACCGTCACAGCCGCCAGCCTGTGGCACCTGCGCCGCGAAGCACTGACCAGCCAGGCGCGAGAACTGTCGGTGCTGTCGCTGGCGCTCACCGACGAACTCGGCCGCGGGCTGGAGAGTGTCGAAATCGGCCTGCAGGCAGTTCGACTGGAACTGCGCATCGGCGAACTGCTGCCAGAGATCGGTGAGATCGTCGGCAAGCGCTACCCGCACGACCTGAAGCTGCCGCTGGCCAGCCAGTTATGGGTCATCGACCGGCGAGGCAATCTCCTTGCCGCATCGAGCCCAGCCCTGGCACCCGACCCGGCCAGTTTCATGCCCGGCCTGCAGACCCTGAACGACACCGATACCGCGATCAGCCATCCATTTCCGAACTTGGCCAACGGCGAGCCGTCGGTTGCGCTGGCCGTGCGATACAACGACCACCAAGGCGCACTCGGTGGCTGGCTGATCGCTGCGCTCCCCGTCGAGGCCTTGCGCGGCGCATTCTCCAAAGCAGCCCCGACCTCAGACGCGCGGATGGCGGTGTTTCGTGCCGACGGCGTGCGGCTGGCAGGCTCGCTGTCGCACCTGCCCACCCTCGGTATCGCTGAAACACCGCAGCCTCCCGGGGCCGCACGTGGCCATGATATGCAGTTGCTCGGTGACGGGCGCGAACGCCTGATTGCAGAGCGCGCGCTGCCGCGCTTTGGGCTGAGGATGGTGCTGACGCGCGATGTCGAATCAGCGCTGGAGCCCTGGCGCGATGTGGCCTGGCTCGCCTCATCCGGCGTGATGCTCATGCTGGCTGGACTGGCCGCCGCGGCCCACCGCATCGCGCGCGCCGAACAGCGCCGGCAAGACTCGCAGGCCGCACTGCAGACCCAGCTGTCGCGCACCAATCGACTCGAATCGCTGGGCACGCTGGCCGGCGGCGTGGCGCACGACTTCAACAATGTGCTGGCCGCCGTGCTGGGCTACGCCGAGATGGCGCGACAGGACGCGGTCGACGGCAGCAGACAGGCCCGCCAGCTTGATCAGGTGCTGCGCGCCGCGCTGCGCGGCAAGTCACTGGTTGAACGCATCCTGTCCTTCAGCCGCAGCGGCGCGCGCAGTGCCACCGTTTTCGAGGTGCAGCCCATCATCGACGAGGTGCTGGGTCTGCTGGCCGCATCGCTGCGCCACGGTGTGGTGCTGGAGAGCCGCTTCGAGGCGCCCGACCTGCGGCTGCGCGGCGATCCGACGCAGGTGTTCGAAGCCGTGATGAATCTGTGCACCAACGCCATGCAGGCGATGCCCGACGGCGGCACGCTGACCGTTGCCACCGCACGCCATGCGGTTCGCGAAACACAGGCGGTATCGCACGGCCAGCTCGAACCGGGCGAGTACCTCGCCCTGAGCGTTGCTGACGAAGGCGCAGGCATTGCCGCCGACGTGATGGACCATCTGTTCGAGCCCTTCTTCACTACCCGACGCGAACACGCCGGCACTGGCTTGGGCTTGGCGGTGGTGCACGGCGTGGTGGCCGAATTCGGCGGCGCGATCGATGTGCAGAGTACGCCGGGCACACCAGGCGTCGGCGCGCGCTTCACGCTGTACCTGCCCGAGTCACATGACGCGCTGGCCCCCGACGCCACAGTGCCCGCCATGGCGCCGACCGGCCGCGGCCAGACCTTGATGGTCGTCGACGACGAACCAGCTCTCGTCGAACTGGCCGAAGAGCTGCTGGCCGAACTCGGCTACGAACCCATCGGCTACACCGATCCGAAAGCCGCGCTGGAAGCCTTGCGCAGCGAGCCAGATCGCTACGACGCTCTGCTGACCGACGAAGTGATGCCCGCGCTAACCGGCACCCAACTCACCGAAGCGCTGCGCGCCTTCGTGCCACAGCTGCCGGTGCTGCTCGTCAGCGGCTACGGCGGCCCGCAGCTGGCCGCCCGCGCCGCCGCAGTCGGCGTCACCCGCGTGCTGGCCAAGCCGCTGCAGCGCGGGGAACTGGCACAAGCGTTGGACCAGTTGTTCAGCGCGGCGCAAGGGCCAACTCAGTGAGCCACTCAGTTCGAGATTCAAGCACCTGGAAGGGATGCAAACCGTTGGCCTGCTTTCGGCCTCGAGGATTCCTCACCGCGCAGGTCAGCATCTTGGGCAAGACAACGATGAACGTCATCTATCGAATCGCTCACCCGAACGGAAAGACATGACCGTCGCATGTGGATGCTGAGGGTGATCCAGGCTGTCGGCAATCAAGCGCGGCGCGGCATCGATCAGCTTGTGCTCGAAGAGCACTCGCCGATGCAGACCCGGGGATACGGCCGGATCTCGGGCGTGGCCCTCGATACGCAGTACATCGCCACGCAGATCGAGGCCCGCGGCGCATCTCGGACATCGACTGCGAACCTCGAGGCAGCCGAGCCGATGCTGTCCTGAGGCGTCGCCTGGAAACGGTGCGCTGGCGGGTTCAACGCGCGCCGACGGGCGGCGCCAGCGGGCCACTGGGCGGCGCAGGCCGGGTCGGTGGCTGCGGCCGGAGCGGCTGCGCATCCGGTGGATACGGACCCACGTGGCCAAACGGGGTGTATCCGAACGGGCGCACATAGGGGCGCAGCAGCACATATCGGCTGTCGTCCTCGCGCTCGCGTTCCCGCAGGCGCTCAGCCTTTAAAGCGTCAGCGGCACGCTGCGCCCGCAACTGCTCGATCTGGAGCTCGTTCACACGCTGCTGTTGCTGATCGATCGAGCGCTGGATGCGTTCGGTGACCCGCTCAGACTGGGCGCGGCCAGCCTCGCGGCGTGCAGCGGCGGCGTCAGGGTCCTCGGGCTCGATCGCCCAGCGACGCTCGGTGACGAAGCCTGCGGCGGGTCGATCGGTGAACACCGTCTTGCCCTCGGCATCGCGTTGCATGTAAACCGTGCGGGCACTTTCTGTCGGAACCGCCGACGCCCCCACCGCAGGACGTGGGGTCAGATTCGGGTCTGCGGCGCGTGCTGGCTCAGCGCACAGCATGAACAGCGGCAGCAGCACGGGAAAAGCCAGGGGGGCAGCGAAATCACGCACGGAATTCAACCTCCTGAGCTGCGTTGTAGCAGGAACGACAAAGCCCCGACGCGGGCTCGATGGCGACCACTTCAGGAGATGCCAGCAACGGAAACCCGCAAGGTCACGATCTCGCCACAAAACTTTCATAGCCTGTTCTTCGTTTCCCGGTGCCGTAGGCACTGCAACGCATGAGGCCACCTTGACGCCGACAGACCCCGAGACCCTGCGCCGCATTCATCTGGATGTGATTGACAGCTACGACGAAGAACTCGAGCTCGAACTGGACGACCGTTCGCTGGATGCCTTGGTCAACGGCGACGGCGATGTCGCCAGACCGACCGACCAGGATCGGCAGGACCGCCAGCGCTACTTCCGCGAGCTGTTTCGCATGCAGGGCGAATTGGTCAAGCTGCAGCAGTGGGTGGTCGCGACCGGGCACAAGGTGGTGATCCTGTTCGAAGGCCGCGATGCGGCTGGCAAGGGCGGTGTGATCAAGCGCATTACCCAGCGGCTGAACCCGCGGGTATGCCGCGTCGCGGCGCTGCCAGCACCAAATGATCGCGAACGCACGCAGTGGTATTTCCAGCGTTATGTGTCGCACCTGCCGGCGGCCGGGGAAATCGTGCTGTTCGACCGCAGTTGGTACAACCGCGCCGGCGTTGAGCGGGTGATGGGCTTTTGCACTGACGAGCAGTACGAGGAATTCTTCCGCTCCGTTCCCGAATTCGAGCGGATGCTGGTGCGCTCAGGCATCCAGCTGATCAAGTACTGGTTCTCGATCTCCGACGAGGAACAGCATCTGCGCTTTCTGGGCCGCATCCACGACCCGCTGAAGCAGTGGAAGCTGAGCCCGATGGATCTGGAGTCACGGCGTCGCTGGGAGGACTACACCCGCGCCAAGGAAATCATGCTCGAGCGCACCCACATTCCCGAAGCGCCGTGGTGGGTGGTACAGGCAGTGGACAAGAAAAAAGCGCGGCTGAACTGCATCCATCACCTGCTCGGCCAGATGCCTTACGAGGAAACCGAGTCGCCGACGATCGTGCTACCCCCGCGTGAGCGCCATGACGACTATGTGCGCCACCCGGTGCCGCAGGAGATCGTGGTGCCGGAAATCTACTGACGCTGGCGCGGCAGCGCCGCACCCTGTGCCTCCCTGCGCCACCCGGCGGTTACGATGATTCCATTGCAACCGACCGGAGGCGCTTCAGGGTGGACAGTCTGAACTGGCAGCTCAGCGCGGTTTCCAGCGGCTTGGCCGAGGCGAGCCACAGTTGATCCATTGGCTGCGTGACGACCGTGAGCCACTGCCCGACACGCGGTTGGCGCTTCCTCCCGGCTCAGATGCGCCGGGACTGTTGGCAGCGGGTGGTGCGCTGACCCCTGCGCGGCTCACCGAAGCCTATTCGAAGGGCGTGTTTCCCTGGTACAGCGATGGCCAGCCGGTGCTGTGGTGGTCGCCCGACCCACGCATGGTCCTGAGGACGAGCGAGTTCAAGCTCAGCCGTTCACTGCGAAAGACGATTGGCAAATTCACCCGTTCGCCTGGTTGCGAGGTAAGGATCGACAGCGCGTTCGAGCAGGTCATTGAAGCGTGCGCCGCCAGCCCACGCGAGGGTCAGGACGGCACATGGATCGTGCCCGACATGGTGGCGGCCTACGCGCGCTGGCACGCACTCGGCAGCGTGCACAGCTTTGAAACGTGGATCGACGGCGAGCTGGCTGGCGGCCTGTACGGTGTGGGCATCGGTCGGATGTTTTTCGGCGAATCGATGTTCTCGCGGCGCACCGACGCGTCGAAGATCGCACTGGCCGCGCTGGTGTGCTTCGGTCGCGAGCACGGCATCGACCTGATCGACTGCCAGCAGCGTACCGGTCACCTGAGCTCGATGGGCGGTCGCGAACTGCCGCGGACCGTGTTCGAAGCCGCGATTGCCGAGCGCGTTCGGGCAGGACCAGTGACGGCGTGGATTTATCATCAACGGCTGTGGGCGCACCTGAGGTCGCTGCCCGAAACGGTTGAGGTTTCCCCCGACGAAGGCCGCCCGTGACCCACCCGAAAGAGCTCCCGCTCGCGTCATTGCAGTTCTATTCGACGGCGCCCTATGCATGCAGTTACCTGCCGGGCAAGATGGCGCGTTCTCAGGTCGCAACGCCCAGCCACATCATCCAGTCGGATGTGTATTCGGGTCTGGTCAGCAACGGTTTTCGGCGCAGCGGCATGTTCACCTACAGGCCGCACTGCGACAACTGTCGTGCCTGCGTGCCATTGCGCGTGCCGGCGGCCAGCTTCGAGCCCACGCGCAGCCAGCGCCGCGCCTGGAAGTCGCATGGCTCTCTCCAAGCACGGGTGCTGAAGCTGGGCTTCGTGCAGGAGCATTACCAACTTTACTTGCGCTACCAATCGGGTCGCCACAGTGGCGGCGGCATGGACAACGACAGCGTTGACCAGTACACCCAGTTCTTGCTGCAAAGCCGAGTCAATTCACGGCTGGTCGAATTCCGTGAGCCTGCACCGGGTGCGTCGCCGGGGCAGCTCGGCGTGCTGAAGATGGTGTCGATTCTCGACATCCTGAACGATGGCCTGTCAGCGGTTTATACCTTCTACGAGCCGGAAGACAACACCAGCTACGGCACTTACAACATCCTGTGGCAAATCGAGCAGACGGTGCTGTTGAAGCTGCCCTATCTGTACCTGGGCTACTGGATCGGCGCCAGCGACAAGATGGCCTACAAGGCCAAGTTTCGCCCGAACGAACACCTGATCGACGGCCGCTGGATGCCCGAACCTCGTGATGCGGCCGGCCCGTTGGTGGTCGAGAGAACGTCGGATTAGCGGTGGCCAGCGTTGGCAGCGACTGATCCGACCGCACTGGGCTCGGCAGCAGCCGAGACACTGGCCTGGCTCGACAAGGCAGTGATCGGCCTGAACCTCTGCCCGTTCGCCCGCGCGGTGCGCATGAAGGGCCAGATCCGCTGCGTGGTCAGCGACGCCACCGACACCGAGGCGCTGTTGAGCACGCTGTGCAGAGAAGCCCAGTTGCTGCGGGACACCGACCCCGCGCTGTGTGAGACGACCCTGCTGGTCCACCCCCAGGTGCTGGACGATTTCGCCGACTACAACGATTTCCTCGATCTGGCCGAGGAGGCGCTTTCCCAGATGGGCTGCGACGGGGAACTGCAACTGGCCAGCTTCCATCCCCACTACCAGTTCGCAGGCACGGAGGCGGATGACGTGACCAACGCCACCAACCGATCGCCCTACCCGACACTGCACCTGCTGCGCGAGGCGAGCATCGATCGCGCGGTGCAGGCATTTCCTGAAGCTGAAGCGATCTACGAAGTCAATATGCGCACGATGGAACTGCTCGGCCAGACAGGCTGGCAAGCGCTGCAAGCGCAGTGTCGAAGTGATGCCGCCGAGGCCGCAACGCCACCGTCATCCGCGTGAATCGCGTTCACGTAGGCCGTGGCTGACAAGACGACACGGCCTGCGACGATGGTGTGCGCTGGACCCAGCAGGCATTCTGATATCTCACGGGCAGACGGCCCGACATTGGAGATTCAGATGCACCAGCCCCGTACCTCTTCACATCACAGTGCCCTGCTCGCCGCCTTGCTGCTTGCCGTGGCTGCGACCGGTTGCAGCAACATGAGTCGGCGCGACCAGAACACCGCCGTCGGCGCCGGCGTAGGCGCAGCGGCCGGCGCCATCCTGACGGGCGGTGGAACGCTCGGCACGCTGGGCGGCGCAGCCGTGGGTGGCGTGATCGGCAATCAGGTCGATCCGAAGAAAAAGTGAATCGACTCGCCCGAATCACGCACGACGTCGACAGCCAGCTAGCTGGCGCCGAGCGGCCTGAACAGTTCGTCGAAATCCTGCGCCGTCAGCGCGGCCGTTCCGGCCACCCCTGACAGCAGCGAATCAGCCAGGCCCGCCTTGCGGGCCTGCAGTTCCAGCATCTTTTCCTCGACCGTGCCACTGGCTACCAGCTTGTAGACGAACACCGGTTTGCCCTGGCCGATGCGGTACGCGCGGTCAATGGCCTGTTGCTCGACGGCAGGGTTCCACCACGGGTCATAGAGGATGACTGTGTCGGCTGCAGTGAGGTTGAGCCCGACGCCGCCGGCCTTCAGGCTGATGAGAAAGATCGGCGTATCGCCATCCTGGAACGACTTCACCACCGCACCGCGGTTGACGGTTTCCCCGGTCAGTTTGAGGTAGTTCAGGTTCATTCGAGCCAATTCCGGTTCGATCAGCGCCAGCATTTCGGTGAACTGCGAGAACACCAGGATGCGTCGACCGTCTTCGACCAGTGTTGGCAGCAAATCACGCAACAGTTCGAGCTTCGCAGACGGCGCAGTGGCGGCGGTGTGATGGCGCGCGACTGGTCTTTCAACGACAGCCGCGCCGAACGCCGCTTCGGACCTTGCCTCGTCTTCGTCCTGCGGCGTTGTCGTCCGCAACTTCAGCAAGCGCGGGTCGCAGCACACCTGGCGCAGCTTCAGCAACGCATCGAGCACGACGATCTGGCTGCGCGCCAGGCCCTGCTTGGCAATCGCCTCGCGCAACTTGCTGTCCATGGTCGCGCGCACGGTCTCGTACATGTCGCGTTGCATGCCGTCGAGTTCGACGCGCAGCAGCGTCTCGGTCTTTTCCGGCAGGTCCTGGGCCACCTGCAGCTTGGTGCGTCGCAGAATGAACGGCCGCACACGCCGTGCCAGGTGCTCGGCCTGCAAGGTTTCCTGGCGCTTTTCGATCGGGTTGCGGTAGTGCTCGCGAAACTGCGCCTCGTTGCCAAGCAGGCCAGGACTGACGAAGTCCATCAGGCTCCACAACTCGCCCAGGTGGTTTTCCAGCGGTGTTCCCGACAGACAGAGCCGGTGTCGGGCGTTCAGCGCCTTCAGCGCCACCGTCGCCTGGCTGCGGCTGTTCTTGATGCGCTGCGCTTCATCGAGCACCAGGTAATGCCAGGCGTGGCTGGCCAGCGCCGCCATGTCGCGCACGGCCAATGGATAGCTGGTGACCACCACGTGTGCGCGGGCGATGCCCTTGAACTGCTGCGCACGGTGCTTTCCGTGCAGTACCAGCATGCGGAGTTGCGGCGTGAAGCGGTTCGCTTCAGCCAGCCAGTTCTCGAGCAGACTGGTCGGAACCACGACCAGGCTGGGGCGGTCGAGCCGCCCGGCGTCCAGTTCGGCCTGCAGCAAGGCCAGGGTCTGCAGTGTCTTGCCCAGCCCCATGTCGTCGGCCAGCACACCGCCGAAACCGGCCCGGCGCAGGAAGTCCATCCACGCGAGACAGGCGAGCTGGTACGGTCTCAGCTGCGCATGCACGTTCGGCGACACCGTCACTGGCGGCAGGCCCTCTCCAGTGCGCAACTGGCGAAGTTGATCGAGCAACTGATCGAGGGCCGGTGGCGCCCGCATGGCCAGACCAGCCGAGAGGGTCTCGATCGCTCCCAACTCGAAGCGCGACACTCGTGCCTCACCCGAGGCAAAACCGCTGGTGCCAAAAACCCCGCGCAGCCATGCCACCAGCGGTGCAATTCGCGCCACTGGCAGGCGCAGCAGTCGCTCGCGCTTGAGCTGCCGGACATTCAGTGATGACGCGGCCAGCGGCGGCGCACTATCTTCCGGCCACGGCAACAAGACCTCGCCCTCGGCGTTGCTCAACGAGGATTCCAGTTTGAGCCAACCGGCCTGCACCAGCCCCACCAGCAGCGGTACCAGATCGACCGGTGTGCCGCCGACGCTGACCTTCAGCCCGATGCGAAACCAGTCGGTGCCACCTTCGCTCGCCTCATCGAGGCTCAACTCGAAATCATCGGCCTCGTAAACCTCGAACGGGAAGTCGTCGGCGCGTTCGATGCGCCACCCCTGCGCCTGCAAGGCCGGCACCTGGTGGCTCAGCAGCGTCGGCCAGGCATCGCGTGTGGTTGGCACCAGGATCAGCAACCCGTCCTCCAGTGCTGGAGGCAGCGCACCCGCTTGCAATCGGCCCGCCTTCAGTGCGGCCATGCGGTCAAGTGCAAACGCGGCCACCCTGCTCCAAGGCCGCAGATCCAGCTGCTCGAACAGCTGCTGCATCGCCTGCGCCTCGGTCAGTGCATTGCGGCGAAAGCGCGTCAGCTGCATCTGGCCGGGCCGCGACGGGTCGGGCTGCTCGAGAAAGGCCACGTCGGAGGCACCGGCCGGAAAGTTGAAGTCGATGGCCGCACCGCCACGACGGCCGTCAGGCTGGGTCAACTCGTAGCGCAGCAGCAATTGCACCGCGGCCTGGCGCAGCGGCTGACCCGCCGGCGGCGGGCGCTGGTGGCCTTCGAGCCAGGTCTCGGACGGCACGTTGGGGCAGGTCAGCAGGCGCAGCACCGGCTGCAGCGTCAGCTCGCCCAGCTCCTGCAGTGGCTGCGCATGCGGTCCGGGCAAGGGAAGCGCCACCTGGTAGGCCAGACCCAGTGCACGCAGTCGACCCACCAGCGCGGGCAAGGCGGTGTTCGGCACCGATGGCATGCCGGCCAGCCATCGGATGGTGGCGCCGGACAGACCGCTGTCGGACACATCGGCGGGGCGCACGGACATCGCACCGGCCGGCCCTCTGACCACCACATGAGGCTGCGGCAACAACACGAGGCTGACCACATCGATCATGGGCAGGTCGCCGGAACCGTCATCTGCAGTCGCAGGCACCCATCGGGTAGACCACTGTCCGTTGGAGTCCGCATGCCACTGCAGATGCAAGGGCAGCGACTCATCGATCCACGACAGCGGCGGCCCCGGTGGGGTCTCGGGCATCACGTCTGGCGAGTTGACAAACCAGCAGACTCCGGCACTTACCAACTGTTGCAGCGTCGCGGCGGCGGTGCGCCCGACGAGCGGCACCGGGCCCGCCAGCCGGTTCAGCGTGAACGGAAGCAGCGCTGCCAGCAGAAACTCGTCCTCGACACCGACATACGAAGGCCGAGTGCGCAGGATATCGGCCACGCTGGGCGCATGCGGGTGGTGTCGGCTGATCTCTCCATCGCGCCGCGTGCTGCCGAGGTGCAGCTTCAGCATCAGGCGCGAATCCTCGCTGCCGAGCACGTACATCAGTCGCTTGGTCGGTGACACCCGAGGCAGTTCGGTCGACACCGGTTCATCGTCGGAACGCGTCGGGACAAAAGCCTGCTTCGCCTTGTCGAGCCAGTTCTCGAGGGTCTGGGGCAATCCAGCCGCTTCGGAAAAGCTGTGGCGTGCTGCGGCCGGTGGGCGTGTCAGCGTGGCGGCTGGTCGGCTGGTGTGCGGCGTCCCGGGGCCAGCGGTTCTCACGCTCGCAGTACCGTCCGTGCCTTGGGTTCCAAGCCGACGCGCACGAACCAGGGCAGCCTCATGCGCCATCAGCGCCGCAGCGACATGCTTGCAGTTGAATCCGATCGGACAGGTGCACAGCCCACGCAGATGCAAGCCGGTGCGTGGATCCACGAAGAAGCTGATCGTCTGCTCGTAGACCGCAGTGCCCCCCCCGCGCAGCCTGGTGTGGAGGCGGTCGCCGTCTTCATGCTGGGACAGCAACGCCTGCTCGGGCTTCAGCCCGATCGCCTGCATCAGGGTGGCGTGATCGAAATGATCGCTGAGATCGAAATCGGTGGGCAATGAAAACTCGGACATCAGACAGCGGTCTCGGGCGGGCAACCGGGTATTGTCGGTCAGGCACACCGGCCTGTGGCGGCTGTGCGATCCTCGATCACGTGATTTCTCAACCACCGCCCTCTTTCAATGCGCCGATCGGCAGGCTGACGCTGGCACGGCGCCGGTTTCTGCACGGGCTGGCTGCGCTGCCCTGGTCGGCTGGCGCGGCAGACGCCATCGTCCTCGAGCCGGCTGACAAATCCAGCATCCGCCCCCGGCCGCTGGTGTTTCCCGCGGACCACGGGGCGCACCCCGACACACGCATCGAGTGGTGGTATGTCACCGGCACGGTGGGCGTGGACTCATCGGCAGCAGAAGCTGGCAGCGCATCGGCAGACCGCTGCGGCTTCCAGGTCACGTTCTTCCGCTCGCGGACCGCTGTCGCGGCCGATCAGCCGAGCCGCTTCGCCGCGAAGCAACTGCTGTTCGCCCATGCCGCACTGACCGACCTCAGGCAGGGCCGATTGCGACACGACCAGCGCATCGCCCGCAGCGGCTTCGGCATCGCGGAGGCGGCTGTGGGCGACACCGCCCTGGCATTGCGAGGCTGGGGCTTGATACGCGAAGAGCGCCAGGGCGGTAGTCGCTACCGGGCGCGCGTCGGAAGCGACAGCGCGGGCTTCGCCTTCGACTTCAACTTCGATACCACCCAGCCGCTGCTGCTGCAAGGCAATGCGGGCTACTCGCGCAAAGGCCCTCAGCCCGAGCAGGCCAGCCACTACTACAGTCAGCCGCAGTTGGCCGTCAGTGGCACGCTGACTCGCGATGGCGCAGCGCTGCCAGTGCGTGGTACCGCCTGGCTGGACCACGAGTGGAGCGACTCGCTGCTGGACCCCGACGCCGTGGGCTGGGACTGGACCGGCATGAACCTGGCCGACGGGAGCGCGCTCACGGCCTTCCGGCTGCGCAGTGCCGACGGCGGCACCGTCTACGCTGGCGGCAGCTTCCGGGCAGCTGGCGGCGCGGTGCGCAACTTCGCTGCCGACGAGGTGCGATTTGTGCCTGGCCGGGTCTGGACCAGCCCGCAATCGCGCGCGCGGTATCCGGTGGAATGGACGATCGACACGCCGGTCGGCCGCTACACCGTCAATTCGATGCTCGACGCCCAGGAACTGGACAGCCGAAGCAGCACAGGTTCGATTTACTGGGAAGGCCTGAGTGAGTTGCGCAACGAAAGCGGCCAACGCGTCGGCCTCGGCTACCTGGAAATGACGGGCTACGCTGCACGGCTGTCCTTGTAGAGAGGCGACCCGGCAGCCAGAGCCCGACCACCTGCGGCCGGACCGCGGACATCCGGCCTCAGTAGACTCGACGAATGTCCTCCATCCCCACAGCGTCCGCTGCGCCCTTGCCAGCGACAGCAGCACCACGCACCCCCGCACCACCCGCTCCCGCCAAGAACGTGCGCTCGCTCAGCGGCCTGGCGCCTTTTTTGCGCCCGTACCGTAACCGCATTGCGCTCGCCATCGTGTTCCTGGTGCTGGCCGCTGTGAGCACGCTGGTGTTCCCGGTCGCACTGAAATCACTGATCGACCAAGGCATCGTCGCGGCCGACCCTGGCGACCGGGTGCTGGCACTGCGCGGGCACTTCTTCGCGCTGTTCGGCGTCGGTGCCGCGCTCGGCCTCTTCTCGGCGCTGCGCTTCTACATGGTCACCTGGCTGGGCGAGCGCGTCACCGCCGACCTGCGCAATGCGGTCTATGCACACGTGGTCAAGCAAAGCCCGGAATTCTTCGAGACCACACAGACCGGTGAGGTGCTGTCGCGGCTGACGACGGATACAACGCTGGTGCAGACGGTGGTTGGCTCGTCACTGAGCATGGGGTTGCGCAATGCGGTGATGTGCATCGGGGCGATGACCATGCTGATCGTCACCAACCCGGTGGTGATGGCCCAGGTACTCGGCATCCTGGTGCTGGTGGTGCTGCCCTCGGTGTACTTCGGGCGCCGCATCCGCAAGCTCAGCCGCGCCAGCCAGGACCGTGTGGCCGACTCCAGCGCGATCGCCGCCGAGGTGCTGAACGCGATTCCGGTGGTGCAGAGCTACACCCAGGAAGCCCGGGAGGCGGAGCGATTCGACCTGTCGACCGCGAACGCGTTCGCCACGGCGGTGAGTCGAACGCGGATGCGTTCGATCCTGGTCGGCTTCATCATCACCGCCACCTTCGGCGCACTGCTCTGGGGTCTGTACCAGGGAACGCAGGCGGTGGTGCGTGGCGACATCACGGCGGGGCATCTGGGACAGACAGTGGTCTACGTGATCATCCTGGTCAGCGGCGTGGCGGTGCTGTCAGAGGTCTATGGCGACTTGCTGCGCGCCGCTGGTGCGACCGAGCGGCTGATGGAGTTGCTGGCCACCGAGTCCCCGATCCGCTCGCCAGAGAGTCCACGCGCGCTGCCCGCCGTGCCGGCGGGCATGCAACGTGGCGCAGCGGTGTCACTGGAGGGGGTGACGTTCCGTTACCCGTCGAGGCCCAAGCAGGCGGCGCTCGCCGACTTCACTCTGCAGGTCGCCCCAGGCGAGACGGTCGCGCTGGTCGGACCGAGTGGCGCCGGCAAGAGCACGGTGTTCCAGCTGCTGCTTCGCTTCTATGACGTCGCCGAGGGCACCGTGCGCCTCGATGGTGTGCCGGTGCGTGAATTGGCACTGTCCGATCTGCGCGGTCGCATCGGCATCGTGCCGCAGGACAGCGTGATCTTCTCTGCCAACGCGATGGAGAACATCCGCTACGGCCGCCCCGATGCGAGCGATGCCGAGGTCATGGCCGCGGCCCAGGCTGCTTTCGCGCACGATTTCATCACCGCATTGCCTGACGGTTATCAGACCTTCCTCGGTGAGCGAGGTGTGCGGGTGTCTGGCGGGCAACGCCAGCGCATCAGCATTGCCCGGGCGATGCTGAAGAACCCGCCACTGTTGTTGCTCGACGAAGCCACCAGCGCGCTCGATGCCGAGAGCGAGCGCATGGTGCAGGCCGCGCTGGAGTCCGCGATGAAGGACCGCACGACGCTGGTCATCGCGCACCGGTTGTCCACTGTGCAGCGCGCCGACCGCATCGTCGTGATGGACGGAGGTCGCATCGTCGAGAGCGGCACCCACACCGCGCTGAGCGCAGCTGGCGGCCTGTACGCGCGGCTGGCGAAGCTGCAATTCGATGCCTGAGTCCACTCCAGAAACCAACCACTTCCACCCATGACGACGGTGCCCAGCCCCTACGAAGACCTGATGCGCCATGTGCGCGACCACGGCGTGTTCAAGGCCGACCGCACCGGCACGGGCACGAAGAGCATCTTCGGCCACCAGATGCGCTTCGACCTCGCGGCCGGATTTCCGCTGATCACGACGAAGAAAGTGCATCTGAAGTCGGTGATCCTCGAACTGCTGTGGTTCCTGCGAGGCGATGGCAACGCGCGCTGGCTGCAGGAACGCGGCGTGACGATCTGGGACGAATGGGCGAAGGCCGATGGCGATCTGGGCCCGGTCTACGGCGTGCAGTGGCGCAGCTGGCCGACACCGGACGGCGGACACATCGACCAGATCGCCGAGGTCATCAAGACGCTGAAGGCCAACCCCGACTCGCGCCGCATCATCGTCAGCGCCTGGAACGTGGCTGAACTCGACAAGATGGCGCTGATGCCCTGCCACGCGCTGTTCCAGTTCTATGTAGCACCGTCGGCGGTGGCCGGCGAGCCGGGCAAGCTGAGCTGCCAGCTCTACCAGCGCAGCGCCGACATCTTCCTCGGCGTGCCGTTCAACATTGCCAGCTACGCGCTGCTGACGCACATGGTTGCGCAACAGTGCGATCTGCAGGTGGGCGATTTCGTCTGGACCGGTGGCGACTGTCATCTGTACAGCAACCACGCCGAGCAGGTTGAATTGCAGTTGTCTCGCCAGCCCAGGCCTGCGCCCACGCTGCACATCAAGCGACGGCCGGCATCGATATTCGAATACGAGTTCGACGACTTCGAGGTGCAGGGCTACGAACCCCACCCCGCGATCAAGGCACCTGTGGCCGTCTGAGGTGTCGGTTGTCGCAAGGGGAAAGTACCGACAAATAGCGCTCAAGCCTGGGGCGCATCCCGCCGAATAACCTGACAGGTGGTAGGGCTATTCCCGACCAATCTGGTCGGGTGTTCATGTCACCAGGAACACAGGAGCGGCGCATGCGCAACAACCAGCCAGTGACTCAACGCGAATACGAAATCCCCGATGGCGCGACCCTGATGTCGACGACCGATCCCCAAAGTCATGTCCAGTACGCGAACGCGGCATTTGTGCAGGCCAGCGGATTCACGCGGGAAGAACTTCAGGGTCACCCGCACAACATCGTTCGCCACCCCGACATGCCGCAGGAGGCGTTCGCCGACATGTGGGCGACGCTGAAGAACGGCGAACCCTGGACGGCACTGGTGAAGAACCGACGCAAGAACGGCGATCACTACTGGGTGCGTGCGAACGCCATGCCGGTGATCCGCCATGGCAAGCATGCGGGCTATATGTCGGTCCGAACCAAGCCCTCGCGCGAGGAGATCGCCGCGGCCGAGGCGCTGTACCGAGACTTTCAGGCCGGAAAGGCGTCAGGTCGGCGCTTTCACAAGGGATTGATCCTCCGCGGTGGTCTGCTCGGCTGGACGTCGCTTTTGCAGACCATGCCCGTGCGCTGGCGCATCCGCAGCGCGCTGCTGACGGCGTGGTCGCTGCTGGTGGCTGGCGTGTCCGCGCTGGGGATGAGCGCTACGCCGCTGGGCGGCTTTGCGGCAGGCTCCCTGTTCACGCTGGCCATGGCCTCGTGGGCGCTCGAGGTACAGATCTCGCGTCCGCTTGAGCGCCTGCGCGAGCAGGCCCTGTCGATCGCGTCAGGCGAAAGCCAGAGCGCCGAGCATGTCAACCGCGTCGACGAGATCGGCATGACGCTGCGCAGCGTGGGCCAGCTGGGCCTGATGTTCCGCTGGCTGATCGACGACGTGAGCGAACAGGTGCTGAATGTGAAGACGGCCACCACCGAGATCGCCCAGGGCAACAACGATCTGAGCTCGCGCACCGAGCAGGCAGCTGCCAGCGTGCAGCAGACTGCCTCTTCGATGGAACAGATGACCGCCACGGTGAAGGGCAATGCGGAGACCGCCGATCAGGCCAACAAACTCTCGGGTTCGGCAAGCGAGGCAGCGGCGAAGGGCGGCATCGCCGTGTCTCAGGTGGTCGGCACGATGACCGAGATCAACGAGAGCTCCAAGCGTATTGCCGACATCATCAGCGTGATCGACGGCATCGCCTTCCAGACCAACATCCTCGCACTGAACGCAGCCGTCGAAGCGGCTCGTGCCGGCGAACAAGGGCGCGGTTTCGCGGTGGTGGCCGGAGAAGTTCGCAACCTGGCACAGCGCAGCGCCGATGCGGCCCGAGAGATCAAGGCGCTGATCGGCGCCAGCGTCGACAAGGTCGAGGCCGGTACCAAGCTCGTCGACGATGCCGGTCACACCATGAACGACATCGTCGCCCAGGTGAAACGGGTATCCGGCCTGATTGCAGAGATCAGTTCCGCGACCCACGAACAGCAAGACGGTATCGCGCAGATCGGGCAGGCCATCGGCAGCCTCGACTCGATCACGCAACAGAATGCCGCATTGGTGGGAGAAAGCGCCGCGGCATCGGACAGCTTGAAGCAGCAGGCTGAACGGCTGGTCGAGGCGGTCAGCGTGTTTCGCTGAAGCCACAAGCCTTCAGTAGCTGATGGCGTAGCGGTACCCGCGGAAACTCAATACCGCCGTTCGCAGCCGGATCTGCTGCAGCGTCAGTTCGGGTGTCAGCTTGTCGCCTTCGTGGTAGATCTGGCCGTTGATGATCAGCATCCTGCTGCCCGGGTTTTCCGAGTAGCTCGCGCCGCCCACCGTGATGGTAGGCAGTGCGGTTCGGATCTCTGGTGGCAACTCCTTGACGGCGTAGACCCGCTCTTCGGTGCCTGGCGGCGATGCCGGCTGCAGGCTCGCCGCGTTCGACACGCGATCCGCGGGCTGCGATGTCGGTTGCGCGACCGCCTGCCTGGCAGGGAGCTTCGCCGTTTCCTGCGTTGGCAACGGCTTGAACACCAGGGGCGGCGATATCACCGATGCGACGGATTCCGGCGGCTTGGGCACCACCGCTGCAGGCGCGGCGGCTAGTGGCGGCGCTGAAGGTTGCTGAAGTGGGCGCTCCATGGCAACTTCCACACGGCCGACGGGTGTATCGGCCGACCACCACCAGACCGCGGCAGCGAGCACCATCAGCAGCGAGGCCACCACCACCCAGGTCAGCAGGCCTGACCCATGCTCCTCGCCTTCCATGCTGCCGATGGGCACCGATGGCGCATGGATGTTGGGCACCTCGCCCCGACTGCGTTCGGATTCCGCGCGCTTGAGCGCATCGAGGATGTACGACACGGGCAGTCTCAGCGCACCGGGGTGGTGAGCGACAAGCGGGGCTCGTCCACACCGGACACCCGGTTCAGTTGCATGAAGGTGGTGGGACCGGCGATGCCGTCGGACTTCAGGCCCTGCGCGCGCTGGAACGCTGCGACGCGGACCTTCAATGCCGCATCGAAGGCTCGGCCTGCGGCGGGCGCCGACTCGCCCGACCAGGCGGCGAGCTGCGTCGCGAGGGCATCGACCGCTGCCCCGGTACCCCCGTCATTGAGGGGCGCTCGGTAGCCGGCGGGCGCACGCCACAGTGTCGCGAACTCACCTTCCCACATCACGGCCAGCATGCCGAGTGACATGCGCATCGGCTGCGCCCCGACCAGGACCGTGGCGCTGTCAATGCCCAGCGCCGTGAGCACCGCGAAGGCCACCTGGCCGTTCGCGTCGCGCAGCGTCAGGATGCCAGGACGGTCCAGCTGCCGGATGAGCGCCAGCGTGGTGGTCATCCGTACGCAAGGCAGCTGCTGGGCCTGCCCGCTGAGGCACGGAGCTCGGTCGCCGCTGCCGAGTTGCGCTTTCCAGTACTCCCCCAGCGCCGTCCAGGCCTCGTCCTCCTGGCGCGGCAAGCGCTCGAAGGCCGTCCTGGCATCAAACGGAAGGGGCGACGTGGCAGCGACGGGGGTGCTGGCGGGCGCCTCGACCGCGGACGCGGCCGACAACGCCAGGGAAGCGGCTGACGCAGCCGACGCCGAAACGCTGGCGGCATTGACGCTGGCTGCGACCGCGGGCCGCGGCAAGAGGCTGGCTGCACCGGCGGAACGGGCCGCGGCAGAGGGCTGCTCGAACGATCGAACGGCCCACCACCCCGCAACCCCCAGCGCGAGGCCAGCGAACAGCGCCACCCACAAGGCGCCGCGCCTCGTCGAAGCGGGTGATGCGCTCGCTCCAGCGGCATCGTCAAACACTTCACGGGCAGCCTTGTCGACCACCTGCCGATCGACAACCTCCTTGTGGCTGGCGTAGGCCCCAAGCAGGGCCCGATCGCACAGCAGGTTGATGCGGCGCGGCACGCCGCCGCAAACCCGGTGGATGCGCCGCAAAGTGTCCGCTGCAAATGGGATGGGCCCGGTCAGCCCGGCGACGGCCAGCCGATGCCGGATGTACTGCCCGGTCTCGGCTTCGCTCAGTGCGTCCAGGTGAAAACGCGCGATGACGCGCTGCGCGAGCTGCTGCAAGCCAGGGCGCGCCAGCATCTCGCGCAACTCGGGCTGGCCGATCAGCACGATCTGCAGCAGCTTGCGTTCGCTGGTTTCTAGGTTGGTCATCAGCCGCAACTGCTCGAGTACATCGGCCGACAGGTTCTGGGCCTCGTCGATGATCAGGACAGTGTTCTGTCCGACCGCATGCATGCTGAGCAGAAACGCGTTCAGCGGATCGAGATAGTCGGTGACCGTCGCGGTGCCCGGCTCGCGCTGAGGGTACGGAATGTGGAACTCATCGCACACCGAGCGCATCAGCTCGATGACGGTGAGCTTGGGGTTGAAGATGTAGGCGACGTTGCAGCGCTTGGGGATCTGCTCGAGGAAGCAACGGCACACTGTGGTCTTGCCGGCGCCGATCTCGCCGGTGAGCAGCACGAAACCACCGCCGCCGCCCAGCCCGTACAACAGGTGCGCCAGCGCCTCGCGATGGCGCTCGCTCATGAACAGATAGCGCGGATCGGGGGCGATCGAAAACGGGGCCTGCTTCAGGCCGAAGTGATCCGCGTACATGGCGGCAAGGATAGCGGGCCGCCGCCGGCGTCAGTGACCTTGCGGCGCAGCGCCTCCCAGGGCCGCAATGATCTCGGGAGGTGCCTGCACCAGCTCGATCAGCACGCCCTCGCCGGCCACCGGGAATTCATCGTTGTGTTTCGGGTGAATGAAGGTGATGTCATGGCCAGCCGCGCCCTGGCGGATGCCGCCCGGTGCAAATCGGACACCATTCGCGCTGAGCCAGCTGACGGCAGTCGGCAGGTCATCAATCCAGAGACCGATGTGGTTCAGCGGCGTGGTGTGAACCGCCGGCTTCTTGTCGGGATCGATCGGCTGCATCAGATCGACTTCGACCCGATTCGCGCCCGTGCCCATCGCGCAGATGTCCTCGTCGACGTTCTCGCGTTCGCTGACGAAATTGCCGGTGACTTCGAGCCCCAGCTTGTCGACCCACAGCGTGCGAAGCCGGTCCTTGCTCGGCCCGCCAATGGCCACCTGCTGAATACCAAGCACCCGAAAAGGTCGTGTGGTCATGAATAACTCCTTGATGCGCAAGCGAAGCGATGCGCCCCATCAAGCCACGCCCGCGGAACCGGCTTGGCCGGGCCGCCAGGCGGCGCCCCTCGGGGGCAGGAGCGCAGCGACTGGGGGGCCCTATTCAAACCGGATGATGATCTGATCGACCGCGAGGCTCTCGCCCTTGGCCGCCTTCACCTCGGCCACCACCGCATCCTGTGTCGCCAGCAGGATGTTCTCCATCTTCATCGCCTCGATCACTGCCAGCTTCTCGCCGGCCAGAACCTTCTGCCCCGGCTTGACGGTCACATCGACCAGCAGCCCCGGCATCGGCGAGAGCAGGAAACGCGACAGGTCGGGCGGCGCCTTGAACGGCATCAGGGCAAGCATTTCAGCGGCAAGCGGCGACACCACCTTGGCATCGACCTGGGCGCCGTTGTGGATTACGCGGTAGGCCAGGCCGATGCGCTCGATCTGGGCGCAGAACGGCGCGCCATCGATGCGGCCATGGATCACCACCTCGCGCAACGGCGTGTCGAACTCGATGTGATATCGAGCACCGCCGAGTGCCACATTGAAGCCGCCGTTGTCGGGTACCACGCTGACCGGGACGCGTTCGAAGTGCCCTTGTCCATCACCCGTGATGACGACCGATTCCGGCTTGATGCTGAGTTCGTGGCCTGGCAACTGCCCGGTGATGCGCGCCGAGCGGTCGAGGTGAATGCGGTGGGCGACCGCCGCCAAGGCGCGCAGCAGCATCGGGTCGGTCTGCGGCAGCGCTGCAGCGGAGAAGCCGTTCGGGTACTGCTCGGCGATGAAGCCGGTGTTGAAGTCGCCAGCGACGAACTTCGGATGCGCCAGCAGCGCCGCCTGGAACGGGATGTTCGAACTGATCCCGCGGATCGCGAAGGCGTTCAGCGCCTCGCGCATCTTCGCAATCGCATCCGCCCGGTCGCGGCCCTTGACCACCAGCTTGGCGATCATCGAGTCGTAGTACATCGGGATCTCGCCGCCATCGATCACACCGGTATCGACGCGCACACCGCCCTCTTCCGGCACATCGCCGCTCGCGGTCCAGGTCGCGGCCGGTGGGGCGAACTTCACCAGCCGGCCAGTCGATGGCAGGAAGCCGCGGAACGGGTCTTCGGCATTGATGCGGCATTCCATCGCCCAACCGTCGCGCTTGATGTCTTCCTGGGTGAGGTAGAGCCGCTCGCCAGCGGCAACGCGGATCATCATCTCCACCAGATCGAGCCCGGTGATGCCCTCGGTGACCGGGTGCTCGACCTGCAGCCGGGTGTTCATCTCGAGGAAGTAGAAGCTCTGGTCCTTGCCGACGACGAACTCCACCGTGCCAGCGCTCTGGTACTTCACGGCACGCGCCAGCGCGACGGCTTGCTCGCCCATCGCCTTGCGGGTGGCCTCGGTGATGAAGGGCGACGGCGCTTCCTCGATCACCTTCTGGTGGCGGCGCTGGATCGAGCATTCGCGCTCCCACAGGTAGACCATGTTGCCGTTTGCATCGCCCAGCACCTGGATCTCGATGTGGCGGGGCTCTTCGACAAATTTCTCGATGAACACGCGGTCATCGCCGAAGCTGTTGCGCGCCTCGTTGCGGCAGGAGGTGAAGCCTTCGAAGGCCTGCTTGTCGTCATAGGCCACCCGCAAGCCCTTGCCGCCGCCGCCAGCGGATGCCTTGATCATCACCGGGTAGCCGATGGCCTGGGCGATCTCGACCGCGTGCTCGGCGGTGTCGATTGCGGCGTTGTAGCCCGGGATGGTGTTGACACGGGCCGCGATCGCCAATTGCTTGGACGCGATCTTGTCGCCCATCGCCGCGATCGACGCGTGCTTCGGGCCGATGAAGACGATGCCCTCTTCCTCGACGCGGCGCGAGAACTCGGCGTTCTCGCTCAGGAAGCCATAACCCGGGTGCACCGCCTGTGCGCCAGTCTGCTTGCAGGCGGCGATGATCTTGTCCATCACCAGATACGACTCTCGCGACGGCGCGGGCCCGATGTGCACCGCCTCGTCGGCCAGCGCCACATGGCGCGCGTCCTTGTCGGCATCGGAATAAACGGCAACCGTCCGGATGCCCATCTTCTTCGCGGTCTTGATCACCCGGCAGGCGATCTCTCCACGGTTCGCAATCAGAATTTTCGTGAACATGATCAGCGTCTCGTTGTTTTACGTTCAGGCCGGCGTAGCCAGGCCACCATCAAGCAACCGCCGCGGATCCGGCTCGGCCGGGCCGGTGGCGGGCGCCCCTTGGGGGCAGGAGCGTAGCGACTGGGGGGCCCGAATCACAGCGGAATGTTCCCGTGCTTGCGCCACGGGTTCTCGAGCTTCTTGGCGCGCAGCATCACCAATGACCGGCAGATGCGCTTGCGCGTTTCGTGCGGCTGGATCACGTCGTCGATGAAGCCGCGTGCGCCAGCGACGAAGGGGTTGGCGAAGCGGGCCTTGTATTCAGCCTCTTTCGCGGCCAGCTTCTCGGGGTCGCCCTTGTCTTCACGGAAGATGATCTCGACCGCGCCCTTCGCGCCCATCACCGCGATCTCGGCGTTCGGCCAGGCGAAATTGACGTCGCCGCGCAGGTGCTTGGAGCTCATCACGTCGTAGGCACCACCGTAGGCCTTGCGGGTGATCACGGTGATCTTTGGCACGGTGCACTCGGCGTAGGCGTACAGCAGCTTCGCGCCGTGCTTGATGATGCCGCCGTACTCCTGGCTGGTTCCTGGCATGAACCCAGGCACGTCGACAAATGTCAGCACGGGGATGTTGAAAGCATCGCAAAAGCGCACGAAGCGCGCGGCCTTGATGCTGCTCTTGATGTCCAGGCAACCGGCGAGCACGAGCGGCTGGTTGGCCACCACGCCCACGGTCTGCCCTTCCATCCGAGCGAAACCGATGATGATGTTTCTCGCGTAGTCGGGCTGCAACTCGAAGAACTCGCCGTCGTCGGCGGTCTTGATGATCAGCTCCTTCATGTCGTAGGGCTTGTTGGCGTTCTCTGGCACCAGCGTGTCGAGCGACCAGTCCAGGCGATCCGCCGGGTCGTTGCTCGGCCGTGCCGGCGCCTTCTCGCGGTTGTTGGTCGGGATGTAGTTGAAGAAGCGGCGCAACATCAGCAGCGCGTCCACATCGTTGTCGAACGACAGGTCAGCCACACCGCTTTTGGTGGTGTGTGTCGTCGCACCACCCAGGTCCTCGGCGCTGACTTCCTCGTGCGTCACCGTCTTCACGACCTCGGGTCCGGTGACGAACATGTAGCTGCTGTCCTTCACCATGAAGATGAAGTCGGTCATCGCCGGCGAATACACCGCGCCACCGGCGCACGGACCCATGATCATGCTGATCTGCGGTACCACGCCCGAGGCCATGACATTGCGCTGGAACACCTCGGCATAACCGCCCAGCGACGCCACGCCTTCCTGGATGCGTGCGCCACCCGAATCGTTCAGGCCGATCACTGGCGCACCGACCTTCATCGCCTGGTCCATCACCTTGCAGATCTTCTCGGCATGCGCTTCGCTCAGGGCGCCGCCAAAGACGGTGAAGTCCTGGCTGAACACGAAGACCAAGCGTCCGTTGATCATGCCGTAGCCGGTGATCACGCCGTCGCCGGGGATCTTGTTGTCGGGCATGCCGAAGTCGGCACAGCGGTGCTCGACGAACATGTCCCATTCTTCGAAAGTACCGGCGTCGAGCAGCAACTCGATGCGCTCTCGGGCGGTCAGCTTGCCCTTCTTGTGCTGCGCCTCGATTCGTTTCTCGCCGCCGCCAAGCCGCGCCAGGGCGCGTTTCGCGTCGAGTTGTTCAATGATGTCGTGCATGGGGAAGGCTCCGTGTGCGTTGCAGGCTGGGCCTGCGTCAGGGGATCAGTGAATGGGGGCGAAAGGGACAACTTTTGTGAATTCGGCGAGCAGTGCGCGCGCGGCGGCCGAGGGCGCCACCCTTGATTCGCGCACATCGGCAAGCAAGCTTGGCAACCGTTCTCGCACCGCGGGATGCTGTCGAAAATCGGCTTGCAGGCGTGCCTGGATGAGTTCCCACATCCAGGCCATGGCCTGCTGCTGACGCCGAATCGCAAACTCACCGCTTGCGCGGCGCAGCGCATGGAAGCGATCGACATGGGCGATGAAGGTGTCGATGCCTTGCCCGCGCAAGGCGCTGAGTTGCATCACGGCGGGCGACCAGTGCGCTGCCGCTTCGGGATGGTGCGGATCGTGCGGCGAGCCCGGCGGGCTATAGACACGAAGCACGCCGGCGATCTGTGATTCAGCACGGGACGCAGCGAGGGGGTCGATGTCGGCCTTGTTGATGACGACGAGGTCGGCCAGTTCCATCACGCCCTTCTTGATCGCCTGCAGGTCGTCGCCGGCGTTCGGCAGCTGCAGCAGGATGAACATGTCGGTCATGCCCGCCACCGCCACCTCACTCTGTCCGACACCGACAGTCTCGACCACCACCACGTCGTAGCCAGCGGCCTCGCACACCAGCATCGCCTCGCGGGTCTTCTCGGCTACACCGCCCAAGGTTCCGGAGGCTGGACTTGGGCGGATGTAGGCCTGCGGATGCACCGACAGCCGCTCCATCCGCGTCTTGTCGCCGAGGATCGAGCCACCATTGATGCTGGACGAAGGATCGACCGCCAGCACCGCCACGCGGTGACCCCGTTCGATCAACGCCAGCCCCAGCGCCTCGATGAAGGTCGACTTGCCAACGCCAGGCACACCGGAGATGCCTAGGCGCATCGCCTGCCCGGTGCGCGGCAGCAGCGCGTTGAGCAAGGCGTCTGCGCGGGCGCGGTGGTCGGCGCGCGTCGATTCGAGCAGCGTGATCGACTTCGCGATGCTGCGCCGCTCGCTGCGGCACACGCCGCCCAGCAAGGCCTCGTCGTCAGGGTTCAAGCTCACGGTGTCGTGCGCGACGTGACTCGGATGGTTGCAATCAGGCGCTGTCAGCCGCGCAGCGTGGGGCTGGCTTTGGAGCCGCTGGCCAGGCTGATCCGGATCTGTTCCAGCACATCCTTGGCACTCGCCGGGATCGGCGTGCCCGGGCCGTAGATGCCCTTGACGCCAGCCTCGTAGAGGAAGTCGTAATCGGCTCGCGGGATGACGCCGCCGACGAACACGATGATGTCGTCGGCACCCTGCTTCTTCAGCTCGGCAATGATCTCGGGCACCAGCGTCTTGTGGCCGGCGGCCAGCGTGCTGACGCCCACCGCATGCACATCGTTCTCGATGGCCTGACGCGCGCATTCCTCTGCCGTCTGGAACAGCGGCCCCATGTCGACGTCGAAGCCGAGGTCGGCGTAGGCGGTGGCCACCACCTTGGCGCCGCGGTCGTGGCCGTCCTGGCCGAGCTTGGCGATCATCACGCGCGGGCGACGGCCCTCGTCTCGGGCGAACTCGGCGATTTCCTTCTGCAGCTGTGCCCAGCCCTCGGCGCTGTCATAGGCCGCGGCGTAGACGCCGGTGACCTTCTGCGTATCGGCGCGGTGGCGGCCCCAGGCCTTTTCCAACGCATCGCTGACCTCGCCGACGGTGGCACGCACGCGCATCGCGCGGATCGCCAAATCCAGCAAGTTGCCCGGTGCGGCCTCGCCACGGTCACCGGCTTCGGCGCAGGCGGTCAGCGCGTCAAGCGCGGCCTTCACCGCTGCACTGTCTCGCTCGGCACGAATGGCCTTCAGACGTGCGACCTGGTTTTCGCGCACAGCCACGTTGTCGATGTTCAAGGTATCGATCGCGTCTTCGGTGTCGAGCCTGTACTTGTTGACGCCGACGATCACGTCGCGGCGCGAATCGATGCGCGCCTGTTTCTCGGTGGCACTGGCCTCGATCTTCAGCTTGGCCCAGCCGCTGTCGACGGCCTTGACCATGCCGCCCATCGCATCGACTTCCTCGATGATCTTCCAGGCGGCGTCGGCCATGTCCTGCGTCAGCTTTTCCATCATGTAGCTGCCGGCCCAGGGGTCGACGACGCTGGTGATGTGGGTCTCTTCCTGGATGATCAGCTGCGTGTTTCGGGCGATGCGCGCGCTGAATTCAGTCGGCAATGCGATGGCCTCATCCAAGCCATTCGTGTGCAGGCTCTGCGTGCCGCCGAACACCGCGGCCATGGCCTCGATCGTGGTGCGCACGACGTTGTTGTACGGGTCCTGTTCGGCCAGGCTCCAACCCGAGGTCTGGCAGTGGGTACGCAGCATCAGGCTCTTCGGGTTCTTCGGGTTGAACGCCGACATGATCTTCCACCACAGCAGACGCGCCGCGCGCATCTTCGCGATCTCGAGGTAGAAGTTCATCCCGATCGCCCAGAAGAAGCTCAGGCGTCCGGCGAACTCATCGACATCAAGCCCCTTGGCAAGTGCCGTCTTCACATATTCCTTGCCGTCGGCCAGCGTGAACGCGAGTTCCAGCGCCTGGTTGGCCCCCGCTTCCTGCATGTGATATCCGGAGATGCTGATCGAGTTGAACTTCGGCATCTTCTTCGCCGTGTACTCGATGATGTCGCCGACGATGCGCATGCTCGGCTCGGGCGGGTAGATGTAGGTGTTGCGGACCATGAACTCCTTGAGGATGTCGTTCTGGATGGTCCCCGCCAGCAGTTCCTGCGACACGCCCTGCTCCTCGGCCGCCACCACGTACGCCGCCAGCACAGGCAGCACGGCGCCGTTCATCGTCATGGACACGCTGACCTTGTCGAGGGGGATCTCGTTGAACAGGATCTTCATGTCCTCGACGCTGTCGATCGCAACCCCCGCCTTGCCCACATCACCCGTCACGCGTGGGTGGTCGCTGTCATATCCGCGGTGTGTGGCCAGATCGAAGGCCACGCTGACGCCCTGCCCGCCGGCGGCCAGCGCCTTCTTGTAAAAGGCGTTCGACGCCTCGGCGGTCGAGAAACCGGCGTACTGACGGATGGTCCACGGCCGCACCGTGTACATCGTCGCCTGCGGGCCGCGCAGATACGGCGGGAATCCCGGCAGCGTGTCGGTGTGGGGCAAGTCCTTCAGATCAGCGGCGGTGTACAGCGGCTTGACCACCAGCCCTTCCGGCGTTTGCCAGTTCAGCGCCTCGACCTGACCGCCCGGCGCCGACTTGGCGGCGGCCTTCTGCCAGGCACTCAGCGATTCGGAGTTCAGGTGCATCGGGTCAGACATGTGGATTCCGTTCGAGGTGTCAGGGCGCTGCAAGAAGGGACGCGGACTTTATCGTTTTCCTTGCTCGTCATGCATAATTCAAAATTGAATTATAGACAAAGCTCTTGCACGCGGCGCAGCCATTCTCATGAACCCGATCGAGACGACCAATTCGCCAGGCACATCAGCCTCCGTACGCAGCACGGTCGCGTCCAGCGCGCCGGGCGAACGCCTGCAGCTTCCATCCACCGCTCTGTACCAGCAGGTGGCAGAAAGGCTGCGATCCAAGATCATGTCGCACACGCTCGCGCCGGGCAGTTGGATCGACGAGCAGGCACTCGCAGCGGAGTACGGCACCAGCCGCACCCCGCTGCGCGAGGCCTTGAAGGTGTTGGCGTCCGAAGGCCTCGTGACGATGAAGCTGCGTCGGGGCGCCTACGTGACCGAAGTCTCGCAGCGGGATTTGTTCGAGGTCTTCCACCTCCTCTCACTGCTTGAATGCGACGCTGTTGGCGTGGTGGCCGAAGTGGCAAGCGACACCCAACTGGCGGAACTGGCCGCGCTGCATGCCCGGCTGGAAGATGCCGTGACCGATCCCGATGCGTTCTTCGCAGCCAATGAACGCTTCCACATGCGCTTGCTCGAAATTGCCGATAACCGCTGGCGCAACCAGATGGTGGCTGACATGCGGCAAGTGATGAAGCTCAATCGCCACCATTCCTTGCTCAAAGAGGGCCGGCTGGCCGCTTCTCTGAAGGAGCATCGCGACCTCATGGCGGCACTCCAGGCTCGCGACCCGGTGCGAGCGAAGTACCTGATGCAGCTGCACATGGCCCAGGGCAAGGAAGCGGCGGCATTCCCCTGAGCAGGGTCTGAACCTTCCAGGATGCGCCGGGTCAGTCGACCACGACAACAACACGAAGGTCGGCATGAGAAAACGTATGCAACTGGTCAACAGCTTGGTGGTTGCCTTCACCGTGCTGCATCTGTCAACGTCGGCACAGGCCACCGAGGCCGCTCATGTGCACGGCTTGATGCATCTGGACATCGCCGTCGACACGAAGTTGCTGACCTTGCAACTGGCCTCCCCGCTCGACAGTTTGCTCGGCTTCGAACGTCGGCCCCGCACCGCCGCCGAGCGGCAAGCCGCAGATGCCTTGTTGAAACAGATGTCAGATGCAGCGACGCTGTTCAAGCCAGACGCCGCTGCTCAATGCGTGCCGACGAAGGTGAGCATCGAATCTGCCGTGCTGCAATCCACATCGCAAGCCGAAGACAGGAACGGCAACAAGGAAAGCGAGCACGCCGACCTCGAAGCCAGCTATGAATTCAACTGCGCACACCCGGACAAGCTGACCGCAGTCGAGATCGGTCTGTTCGCCGCATTCAAGCGCCTGCAGAAGATTGAGGTGCAGGTGGCCGGAGCAAAGCTGCAATCGAAGCAGACGCTTCAGCGACCGAACAAGGTGGTGAAGCTGCTGCGCTGAAGCAGCGCAGTGGACTCAGCCCAGGAACGCGCCCTGGTTTCAGCCACCGCCCCAGGAGAGCGCTATCCGGTAAGTGAGGAACGAGGCGGCATAGGCCAGTGCAAACAAGTATCCGGCCATCAGCAGCGGCATGGACCAACCGCCCGTCTCGCGCTTGACCGTCGCCAGCGTCGACAGGCATTGCGGCGCGAACACATACCAGGCCAGCAGCGACAACGCGGTGGCCAGGCTCCAGGTGTGTGCGATCAGAGGCGTCAGCGCCTGCGCGGTGTCGTCGCCGGTGGCCGACAGCGCATACACGGTGCCCAGTGCACCCACCGCGACTTCGCGCGCAGCCAGGCCTGGCACCAGCGCGATGCTGATCTGCCAGTTGAACCCGATCGGCTCGAACACCACCGCCAGCGCGCGGCCCAGCGTACCGGCGATGCTGTATTCAATCGGCGCGCCGGTCGCCCCTGCGGGCGGCGCCGGAAAGCTGGCGAGGAACCACAGCGCGATCGTCAGCCCGAGGATGATGCCGCCGACCCGTCGCATGAAAATCTCCACCCGCTGCCACAGCCCGATGGCCACATTGCGCACCGTGGGCCAGTGGTAGGCCGGCAACTCCATCATCAACGATCGGACCTGACCTCGCGCCGTGAATCGCTTGAGCACCCAGGCCACGAGCAGTGCTCCGACGATGCCGGCCAGATACAGGCCAAACAGCACCAACCCCTGCAGTTCGAACCCGCCCCACACCGACCGCGTTGGAATGAAGGCGCCGATCAGCAACGCATACACCGGCAAACGGGCAGAACAGGTCATCAACGGCGCGATCATGATCGTCACCAGCCGGTCGCGTGGGTTGGCGATGGTGCGCGCCGCCATGATGCCGGGGATCGCGCAGGCAAAGCTCGAGAGCAAAGGGATGAAGGATCGGCCGCTCAGGCCCACGCCGCCCATCAATCTGTCGAGCAGAAAGGCAGCGCGCGGCAGGTAGCCTGACTCCTCCAGGATCAGGATGAAGAAGAACAGGATCAGGATCTGCGGCAGGAACACGACCACGCCGCCAGCGCCTGCAATCACGCCATCGACCAGCAGGCTGCGCGGCCAGCCTTCCGGCAACCAGGAAGTGACCGCCGTGCCGATCGCGTCGGTCGCAGACTTGATCGCGTCCATCGGCGCCTGGTCCCAGGAGAACACCGCCTGAAAGACCAGGAACAGCAATACCGCCAGCAGGATCGGCCCGAAGACCGGGTGCAACACCACCCGATCGATGCGGTCGCTCGCTGTATGCGGCATCAGGGCCGCCAAACCGAGGCGCTTCAAGATCGCGTGCACGGCTTCGTGATCCGCCCGGGTGCCGACGATGGGCTCGGCCGCCGAGTCCACCGTCAGGTGCTTCGGCCCGCGGCGCCAAGCGTCCGGGTCATCAAGCAATTCGCACAGGCGGCCGGCACCATCACTCTTCACGCCCACGGTGGACACCACGGGAACTCCCAGTTCCACCGCCAAGGCATCAGGATCGACCTTCAGCCCCTGGCGCGCCGCCAGGTCCGTCATGTTCAGCGCAACGACGCAGGGCAGGCCCAGACGCTTGACAGCCAGCACCATGCGAAGGTTGCGGCGCAGGTTGGTCGCATCGACGACGCACACCACCAGATCAGGGCGCTTCTCGCCACGCGCCCGGCCGTACAGCACATCGCAGGTGACGCGCTCGTCGGGCGAGCGCGCGTGCAGGCTGTAGGCGCCAGGCAGATCAAGCACCCGCAGGGTCTTTCCAGCAGGCGTGACGAGCTGGCCTTCCTTGCGCTCGACGGTGACGCCGGCGTAATTGGCCACCTTCTGGCGGCTGCCGGTCAGCAGATTGAACAGCGCGGTCTTGCCGCAGTTCGGATTGCCCACCAGTGCCACCAGGGGCCCGCCCCGGTGGACGTGAATGACGGCTTCGCTCACGCCGACGATTCGACCAGGATGCAGGCGGCTTCGGCTCGTCGGAGGGCGAAGGTCGACAGACCTACGCGCACCACCAGCGAGTCGCTGCCGAAGGCACCCCTGGCCATCAGTTCAACCTGCTCGCCCGGCATGAAGCCAATCTCTTCCAGCCACTGAGCCCACTCCGGGGCACGCTCCGGCGCCCGAACACCCGTCACAGTGCAGCGCGAGCGCAGTGGCGAGCGGTCCAGAGTCGACATGGGCAGGAATGTATTCACAGCAACTCCCGAGTTGAATGCAAATGATAACCGTTCTTGTATGCGCAGGATCAGCACCCTGACCCCATCAGGGTTGGGAGGACAATTCGGTGTGAACCAGCCCACCCTCACCCTGATCGCAGCCATCGCCCGCGAGGGCGCCATCGGCAAGGACAACCAGTTGCTGGCGCATCTGCCCGGCGATCTGCCTCGATTCAAGCGCCTCACGATGGGGCACCCGATCGTGATGGGGCGCAAGACCTGGGACTCGATCGGCCGGCCCCTGCCTGGGCGCCGCAACATCGTCATCACCCGCAACCCGCACTGGTCGGCACCGGGCGCCGAGGCTGCGCCGAGCCTCACCGCTGCCCTGGCCATGGCCGGGCACGTCGAGCGGGTCTGCGTGATTGGCGGTGCGGAGATTTACGCGCTGGCGCTGCCACAGGCGGACGAACTGTTGCTGACCGAGATCGACGCCGACTTTGAAGCCGACGCCTTCTTTCCCAACTGGCCGCGCGAGGATTACGACATCGTCTCGAGCGAGACACACTCCACGCCTGAGGGATGGGTGTATCGCTATGTCGATTACCGCCGAAAACCGAGAGGCTGAGTCCGATGCCTTTGCGTCGCGCTCACTGGGAACGCCACCGCACCAACCGCATCGGCTGGCTGCGCGCAGCGGTGATGGGTGCGAACGACGGCATCGTCTCCACCGCCAGTCTGTTGCTGGGCGTGGCCGCCGCTGGAACGGATCGCAGCGGGCTCCTGGTGGCGGGTGTGGCAGCGTTGGTGGCCGGTGCCATGTCAATGGCGGCTGGCGAGTATGTCTCTGTTCACGCACAGGCCGACACCGAAACCGCCGATCTGGCCCGCGAACAGGCCGAGCTCAATGCCGACGCGGTTGCCGAGCTGAACGAGCTCAGCGCCATCTATGTGGGCCGGGGTGTCGAACCCGATCTGGCTCGCCAGGTCGCATCTCAGCTGACTGCACATGACGCCCTGGCAGCACATGCACGCGACGAACTCGGCATCTCGGAAATCCTGGTTGCCCGACCACTCCAGGCTGCGGCATCCTCAGCAGCGAGCTTCGCGGCGGGCGCCCTGCTGCCGCTGGCGGTATGCCTGCTGGCGGAGCCTGCGCATTTGGTGGCTGCGATCTGGCTGACAGCGGTCTTCAGCCTGGCCTTCCTGGGTGGCTTGTCGGCTCAGGCCGGCGGCGCCGGCATCTGGCGCAGCGCCGGCCGTGTCGCGCTGTGGGGTGTCCTGGCGATGGGGGCAACGAGCCTGATCGGCTCGCTGTTTTCGGTCAGCGTCTAGAACGAAGTCCAGTCGTCGCTGCCGGTCGCCGCGGCGGCCGGTGCCGGAATGGCGCTGCCACGGAAGGGTGGACGGACGACATTGGTCGCGCGGTCCGGGCCGCGGCGCTCAGCGGGTGCAGGTACAGGCACAGCTGTAGGTGCAGGCGACCGCAAGGCAACGGCCCTTGGCAGTCCTGCGGCCACATGCACGCTGTCGCCCGCACGCAGCTTGAAGAAGGCCATCGCAGCGACCAGTTGCTCCGCCTGCGTTTTCAGGCTCTCTGCAGCTGCGGCGCTTTCCTCGACGAGCGCAGCATTCTGCTGGGTCGCCTGATCCATCTGGGTGACGGCCTCGCCGATCTGCGCCATGCCGCTCGATTGCTCAGTGCTGGCCGCACTGATCTCGCCCATGATGTCGGTGACACGGCGGATCGACGACACGATTTCGTGCATCTTGCCGCCGGCCTGATCGACCAGCCGGGTGCCGGCGTCGACGCGTTCGACGCTGGTGGTGATCAGTTCCTTGATCTCCTTGGCGGCGTCGGCACTCCGATGCGCGAGACTGCGCACCTCGCTGGCCACCACCGCAAAGCCGCGCCCTTGCTCACCGGCACGAGCGGCTTCCACGGCGGCATTGAGCGCCAGGATGTTCGTCTGGAATGCAATGCCATCGATCACGCCAATGATGTCGGCAATGCGGCGCGAGCTGTCGTTGATGCCTTTCATCGTGTCGACGACCTGACCCACGACCTGACCGCCTTCGATGGCCACCGACGAGGCACTCATCACCAGCTGGTTGGCTTGGCGGGCGTTGTCGGCGTTCTGCGAGACGGTGCTGGTCAACTGCTCCATCGAGGCCGCGGTTTCTTCCAACGCACTGGCCTGTTCCTCGGTGCGACCCGACAGGTCATTGTTGCCCTGCGAGATCTGCGCGCTCGCCGTGGCCACGCCTTCGGCGTTCTGACGTACGTCGCCGACGATGCGATTCAGCCGATCCTTCATTGTCATCAGCGAGTGCAGCAGCTGCGCTGTCTCGTTCTGTCCCGTGACCTGCAGGTCCATCGACAGATCGCCCGCGGCGACGGCACGCGACACCTCGACCGCGCGGTTCAACGGCACGGTGATCGAGCGGATGATCCACATCGCCAGCAGGCCGGCGGACACGATCGCAAACGCTGCCGCGCCCCAAATGATCGACTGGCCCTCGGCCACTCCCTCTTCGGCGTCCTGCCCGGACTGCGCCATCAGTTCCGACTGGAAGTCGATCGCGTCGTTGACGGCCTTCATGTAAGCCAGCTGCAACGGGCGAGCCTCCTCGAGCAGAAAATCGCGTGCGTCTTCGGTCCTGCCATCAGAAGCCAGGTCCAGGAATCGCGTCTGTCCCAGAAGATAAGCAGTTCGAGCGTCGGCGATCGCCTGCATGCCTGCCTTGCCCTTCTCGGAGGTGATCAGCTTCTCGAGCTCGTCCAGATTCGCCGTGATGTCCTTGCGTGACTGCTCGACGGCCGCACGTTCCTGCTGGATGTCGGCCTGAGACGTCATCAGCAGCATGTTTCGCATCGAGCGCGCGATCTGGTTGATGTCGTCCTTGACGTCGTGGAGCTTCAGCACCTTGGGGTAGCGATCCTCGAGTACCTTGGTGATTTCATCCTGAACCTGATTCATCCTCATGATGGCGGCACCGCTGACCAGCGCAATGAGCAGCGCCAGCAGGCCAAATCCGAGCTTCAGTCGGGTGGTGATCTTCATGTCTCGAAGGTCCATGTTGGAGATCCTGTGTCGTTGTGGTGGCAGGCATCGCAAGGAGCGAATCATGCGTCTCTGATTCATCGACCTCTGGCGGCTGTCCTGTAGCGGCCTTCAACCAGGGTTTGCGCGGGATCAGCCTGCCGCGGCTTATGCCAACCGCAAACTAGCTTAGAAGTACTGTGTCGTTGTGCACCGCAGCGCGGCGGCCAACAATCGGCTGCTCGGCAAACGCCGGCATCACCTTCCGCCCGCACGGCGACGATTCATGAATTTTCAGCAACTGCGAGCCGTCCGCGAAGCCATCCGCTGCGGATTCAACCTCACCGATGTGGCCGGCGTGCTGCACACCTCGCAGCCCGGCATCAGCCGGCAGATCCGCGAACTGGAAGACGAACTCGGCATCGACATCTTCGTGCGCGCCGGCAAGCGTCTGACCCGTCTGACGCCACCTGGCGAGGCCGTGCTTCCCATCGTGGAACGGCTGCTGCTGGAGGCCGATAACCTGCGACGCGTGGGCGACGATTTCAACGCGCAGAGCACGGGCCGGCTGTCGATTGCCGCAACGCACTCGCAGGCCCGCTACGCCCTGCCGACGGTGGTTCGCGACTTCCGCGAGGTCTACCCGGATGTGACCCTGGTGCTTCATCAGGGTTCGCCCAGGCAGGTGGCTGAAATGCTGCTGTCTGGCGAAGCGGACATCGGCGTGGCCACCGAGGCGCTGGCGCATTACGACCCGCTGGTCGCCCTGCCCTGCTACCGCTGGACCCACAGCGTCGTGGTGCCGCCTGGCCACGAGTTGCTGAGCGTCGAAGGGCCGATCTCGCTCGAGCAACTGGCGCGCTTTCCCATCATCACCTACGAAGCCGGCTACACCGGTCGGGCGCACATCGACGATGCATTCGCGAAGGCCGGGCTCACACCCAACATCGTGCTCAGCGCGATGGACGCCGACGTCATCAAGACCTATGTCGAGCTGGGCATGGGTGTGGGCATCGTTGCGTCGATCGCCTTCGACACCGAGCGCGACCGCACGCTGCGCGCACTCGATGTGCGACACCTGTTCGAAGTGAACCTGACGCGCCTGGCGATCCGTCGCGGCACCTGGCTGCGCGGCTACGTCTACGCCTTCATCGAGGCATTTGCACCGACGCTGTCGCGCGCAGTGGTGGAGCGGGCGCTGGCCGGTGACATCGACGAGGATTGAGGCGCGGCGAGGGCTTCAAGTCGGCAACGGATCGCTGGTCCGACGACCGGCGTGGTCGGTCCAGCAGCCGGCCTCGTAGTCGTACAGCTTGCATCGGCGTGCCGTGTCGGCGTACCAACGCCACGAAAACGGCTGAATGACGATGCGGCCTGGCAGCCTGCTCTCCAGCAGCTTCTGCGCGCGCTTCAGTCGATACAGCGGTACACCCATGTCCACGTGGTGCGCGGTGTGCTCCATGATGTGATGAAGCGCAGCGCCCATCGGCGAACGGAAGGTGAGGTGTGTGGTCGTCGAAACGAACGGCGACGTCGCGGCCCACAGAGCCTTGTCGGCGTACCAGGCTACCTGGGTGTGCGTGTGGTGCAGGTACACCACGAAGCCGATCATCCCGTTCCAGAAGACAAAGGGCACGACGAAACCGACCACGACCAGCCACCAAGGCGACTGGTCAGTTGCCATGGCCGCGGCGACCAATCCACCGATCCAGACAAGCGCGCCCGCTGACACGCCCAGACAGTCCCAGAGAAACGCCGGGCGGCGCGTCGGCAGAATCTGTTTGCTGGGAAAGTACATGCGGCGCCACCAGATCTCGATCAGGTAGTACAGCCACGGCGCCCACCCGCTGCGATAGACCTGCTCCAGCTTGCGCCGCCACAAGGGCAGCGCCTCGTACTCTTGCAACGTGCGGGGTTCCCAGACGAAATCGAAGCCTTTCAGGTTGGTATGGCCGTGGTGCACGATGTTGTGGCCCACCTCCCACAGGCTGTAGGGCGTCAGCGAGGGCAGGAACACCAGCCGTCCCAGCCAGCGGTTGAGGCGCCGGTGGCGGGTCAGGCTCTGGTGACAGGCATCATGGCCGAGCACGAACAGGCGCCCGATGACAAAGCCGGTAGCGAGCCCCGCCGCAAGCTGGACAACGGGCTGCCGCGCAAGGATCGTGATCGCCAGACACAACACGAACAAGGCCACATCGACCAGCACCAAGCACAGCGCACGGGCGGTGCTGGATGTCGAGATCGGCACCAGCCAGGCGCGCAACAGCCTTCGGTGCGGTATCGGCGCCTGCGGATCCACCATCGTGAGCTCCGGGGAAAGTGTGGTCGTCATGAGGCCTTGGGCAAATACCTGAGCCTAGAGACAAGCACGCTGCCGGCGCTTGATCGCGATCAAGGTCAGAGGCCAGTGCAGCACCGCTCGCGGGAGTGACCTGGCACACCCGGTTGCGACCAGCGGCGACTCAGCTCGCGTCCGCGCCGAGTCTGCGCAAGGCGCGCTGCCAGCGCGCCACCCCGGCGGCACCCAGGGTATCGACCTGCCCGACCAGCGTTTCGTGGATCGGGGCGATGCCCACAAAGCCAAGGATGTTGCGCTCGAGGGCCTTCACGCTGTGCGCGCGGAATACATAACGGTAGACCAGTGCTGGCATGCCCATCGTCACCACGATCCGAGCCGAACGCCCACCCAGCGCCTTCTGACCGAGCGGCCCGCCCTTCGACTTGTCGAAGGCGAAGCCGGGCCGAGCCACCTGCTCGAAGTAGGCCTTCAGCAGCGCAGGCATGTCGCCCATCCACAGTGGGAAAACAAACACGAGGTGCTGCGCCCATGCGATGGCCTCCTGAGAATCGCGCAACGCGGGCGGCACCACGCCGTCGTTCCACTCGGCCTCGCTGCGCAGCAGCGGGAAATCGAGGTGAGCAACATCGATCAACCGCACGTCATGGCCCGCGTCCTGCGCACCCTCGCGATAGGCATCGGCCAGCGTGTGGCACAAGTGACTTCCGACCGGATCAGGATGCCCTTGAATGATCAGGATGCGGTGAACCAGCATGGCGACTTTCTCCCAAAGCTGCATGCTGATCGCCGCAACCGCGGCGAGGCTTGATCGACATCAAGCCGACGGGCACCACCCGGACGCCCTCAGATCATGGCGGCGGGGTCGGGTTGTTCCTCGGCGAAGCGAGTCACCCTGCGCGGCAGCAGGTGCACCGTCGAACCCGTTTCGAGCTGCATCCGTTCGCGCAGCTTGCGGAACTCGGCCCGTGGCAGCTCGACATCGATGTAGGTGCTGTCGTCGAGCCGCTTGAACTCCAGCCGGGTGTTCGGCCCGACGGTCAGGGCCTGCGACAACGTCACCGCCACTGCGCCGTCCTGCGGCGTGGCGATGACCTCGAGTTCGTGCGGGCGCACATAACTCACGTCGCGGCCTGAGGACACCGCCCCCTGCGCATGGTCGAGGCGCCCGTGGAACAGGTTCACATCGCCCAGGAACTGCAACACGAATGGCGTGGCGGGCTGGTCATAGACCTGGTCGGGCGTGCCGACCTGCTCGATGCCGCCCAGGTTCATCACGACGATGCGATCGGCCACCTCCATCGCCTCTTCCTGGTCGTGGGTGACAAACACACTGGTGACGTGAACCTCGTCGTGCAGGCGGCGCAACCAGCGACGAAGCTCCTTGCGCACCTTCGCGTCGAGCGCGCCGAACGGTTCATCGAGCAACAACACCTTGGGCTCGACCGCCAGCGCGCGTGCCAGTGCGATGCGTTGCCTCTGTCCACCGGAGAGTTGATGCGGATAGCGATCGGCCAACCAGTCCAGTTGCACCAGCTCCAGCAGCTCGGAGACCTTCTTCTGGATCGCAGCCTCGTTCGGCCGCGTGGCCTTGGGCCTCACCCGCAGCCCGAAAGCGACGTTCTCGAAGATCGTCATGTGACCGAACAGCGCGTAGTGCTGAAACACGAAGCCCACATTGCGGTCACGCACGTCGGTGTGGGTCGTGTCCTCGCCGTGAAACAGCACGCTGCCGGAGTCTGGTACTTCGAGCCCCGCAATGATGCGCAGCAGCGAGGTCTTGCCCGAGCCCGATGGCCCGAGCAATGCGACGAGTTCGCCGGACGGGATGTCGAGGTTCAGGTTGTTGCAGACGACCGTCTTGCCGAAGCGCTTGTTGAGGTTGCGGATTTCAATGCTCATGTCGAAGTTTCCATCGTGCGGCTGCGGCGGGATGAGGTCTGCGGGTTCGGGACCGTGACGAAAGATCTGAAGCAGGCGCTAGTGAATTTCAGTGATCACGCGCTTCTGCGCCTTGACGCGCTGCTCGACCGCGTACTTGAGGATCAGTGTGACCAGCGCCAGACTGGCCAGCAGCGAGGCGACCGCGAAGGCAGCGGCGAACTGGTATTCGTTGTAGACGATCTCGATATGCAGCGGCATCGTGTTGGTCTGGCCCCGGATGTGCCCCGACACCACGCTGACCGCACCGAACTCGCCCATCGCGCGTGCGTTGCAGAGAATCACGCCGTAGAGCAGCGCCCACTTGACGTTCGGCATCGTGACGCGCCAGAACAACTGCCAGCCGTTCGCACCGAGCACGCAGGCCGCCTCCTCCTGCTCTGTGCCCTGTGCCTGCATCAGCGGGATCAGTTCCCGCGCGACGAACGGAAACGTCACGAAGATGGTCGCCAGAACAATGCCAGGCACCGCGAAGATGATCTTCATGTCGCGGTCGATGAACCAACTGCCGAACCAGCCCTGCAGACCGAAGATCAGCACGTAGATCAGACCAGCGATGACGGGGCTCACCGAGAAAGGCAGGTCGATCAAGGTCAGCAGCACGTTCTTGCCACGGAAGTCGAACTTGGCGATCGCCCACGCGGCAGCGACGCCGAAAATCAGGTTCAGCGGCACCGAGATCACCGCGGCGATCAAGGTGAGCTTGATGGCCGACAACGCGTCGGGTTCGGTGACTGCCGCAACGTAGACATCCCATCCCTTCTTGAACGCCTCGAAGAACACCGTCGCGAGCGGCACGAACAGGAAGAAGGTCATGAAGGCCAGCACCAGGCCGACCAGAGTCCACTTCACCCAGGGGGCTTCGGTCGTGGCGTTGCGGATCGGGCGCGGTGCTGCGCCTGGCGCGGCGGTGGTGGGAAGACTCAGGTCGCTGGACGACATGGCAGTGGCCTCAGATGCCGCCCTGACGCTTGCGCGCCCAGGCCTGCAATGCGTTGATGACGAGCAGCAGGACGAACGACACCACGAGCATGACCACCGCGATCGCGGTCGCGCCGGCGTAGTCGTACTGCTCGAGTTTGGTGATGATCAGCAGCGGCGTGATCTCGCTGACGAACGGCAGGTTGCCGGCGATGAAGATCACCGAGCCGTACTCCCCCAGCGCGCGCGCGAATGCGAGCGCGAAGCCAGTCAGCAGCGCCGGCATCACCGTGGGGAAGATCACGTGCCGGAAGGTCTGCCAGCGATTGGCGCCGAGCGTTGCCGCCGCCTCCTCCATTTCGCGGTTCAGGTCCTCGAGCACCGGCTGGACCGTGCGGACGACGAAGGGCAGACCGATGAACACCAGGGCGACGAACACACCCAGGGGCGTGAAGCTGACCTTGAACGGCAGGAACTGGCCGATCAGGCCGTTCTCGGCGTAGATCGCGGTCAACGCGATGCCCGCCACCGCCGTCGGCAGTGCAAAGGGCAGATCGACGAGCGCGTCGACGATGCGCTTGCCGAAGAACTCGTAACGCACCAGCACCCACGCGACCATCAGGCCGAACACGCCGTTGAGCGCAGCGGCCGCCAGGCTGGCGCCGAAAGTCAGGCGATACGAGGCCATCACGCGGGGCGATGTGGTCGCCTCCCAGAACTCCGCCCAGGTCAGCGTGAATGTCTTGAAGAAGGCAGCCGACAGCGGGATCAGCACGATCAGGCTGATGTACAGCAAGGCGAAGCCGAGGGCGAGATCAAAGCCCGGCAGGACGCTGTGCCGCTTCAGGAGCGTGCGGGTGAAGATCATCGGAAGCCTGCGGGGTAAAGAAGCACGAAAAACCAGAGGCCTCGCCGGACATCGGTGCGAACCGACGCCCGGGCGAGCGCGAAAGCCGCAGACGGTGTCAGCGCGGCTTCGCTGCGTTGATCACCTGGTCGTAGAGCCCGCCGTCGTTGAAGTGATCCTTCTGCGCCTTCGTCCAGCCACCGAAGACTTCGTCCACGGTGAAGGTGCTGACCTTGGGGAACGCCTTGGCGTACTTGGCCAGCACCTTGGCGTCGCGCGGTCGCAGGTTGTGCTTCGCTGCGATTTCCTGTCCGGCATCGCTGTACAGGTATTGAAGATAGGCCTCCGCCTGCTTGCGGGTGCCACGCTTGTCGGCGACCTTGTCGACCACGCTCACCGGGTTCTCGGCCAGGATCGTGCGGGCGGGGTAGACCACCTCGAAGTTGTCGCCGAACTCGTTCTTGATCAGCGGCACCTCGCTCTCGAAGGTCACCAGTGCGTCACCGATGTTGCGCTGAGCGAAGGTGGTGGTGGCGCCACGACCGCCGCCGTCGAGCACCGGCACGTTAGGGAAGATGCGGGTGACCAGGGCCTTGGCGGCGTCATGGCTGACACCGCCCGTCACGCCCGCGCCCCAGGCGGCGAGGTAGGTGTAGCGGCCGTTGCCGCTCGTCTTCGGGTTCGGAATGATCACCTGCAGTCCGCTGCGACCCAGATCGGTCCAGTCGCGGACGTTCTTCGGGTTGCCCTTGCGAACCAGGATCACGCTGATGCTGGTCGTCGGCGAGGCGTTGTTCGGCAGGCGCTTGGCCCAGTCCGCGGGTACCAGGCCACCGCGGGTGTTCAGCATGTCGATGTCGTTGTGCTGGTTCATCGTGATGACATCGGCTTCGAGCCCGTCGATCACGCTGCGCGCCTGTTTGCTCGATCCGCCATGGCTCTGGTTGATCGTCAGGACTTCGCCCGTCGTCTTCTTCCAGTGCGCGATGAAGACAGTGTTGTAGTCCTTGTAGAACTCGCGAGAGACGTCGTAGCTGACGTTCAAGAGAGTCTTTCCGGGCTCGGCCGCGACCCAGCCGCTGCCTAACGCCAAGGTCACCGCCAGCAGGCCTCGACGGCCCATAGATACATATGAAGAACGCATGAAATAGCCCACGAATAGTTGTTTGGCGAATGTTAGAGGCAAGCCTCGCGGCGCAAAACAACGTTTTTCGGCCATGCTTATACGGAAAACAATGAAACCGCCCTCAGGCGGTTTCGTGGGTGTCGCTCAACCGGGAATCACTTCTTCGTGAAGATGCGATCAAAAGATCCGCCGTCGTTGAAGTGGGTGGCTTGCGCCTTGCCCCACCCGCCGAAAACGTCGTCGATGCTGAACAGCTCGACCTTGGTGAACGTGGCGGCGTACTTGGCCTGGGCCTTCGGATCGATCGGCCGGTAGTAGTTCTGGCCGGCGATGTCCTGACCTTCAGGGGAGTAGAGGTACTCGAGGTAGGCGGTCGCAACGTCGCGGGTGCCACGGCGGTCGACGTTCTTGTCGACCACTGTCACAGGCGGCTCGGCCAGGATCGACAGCGACGGAACGACGATGTCGAACTTGTCAGGACCGAGCTCCTTGACCGCGAGGAAAGCCTCGTTCTCCCATGACAGGAACACATCCCCGATGCCACGCTCGGTGAAGGTGATCAGGGAGCCGCGCGCGCCGGAATCGAGCACCGGCACATTCGCGAGGATCGCCTTCAGGAACGCCTCGGCCTTGGCCTGGTCGCCGCCGGTCTTCTTCAGCGAGTAGCCCCAGGCGGCCAGGTAGTTCCAGCGAGCACCGCCGGAGGTCTTGGGGTTCGGGGTGATCACGGAGACGCCGGGCCTGGCCAGATCGTCCCAGTCCTTGATGCGCTTCGGATTGCCCTTGCGTACCAGGAACACGATGGTCGAGGTGTATGGGGCGCTGTTGTGCTTCAGGCGCTTTTGCCAATCGGCCGGAATCAGCTTGCCCTTCGCATGCAGTTCGTCCACGTCGTAGGCCAAGGCCAGCGTGACGACGTCGGCTTCCAGCCCGTCGATCACCGAACGCGCCTGCTTGCCGGAGCCACCGTGCGATTGCTTGACGGTGACGACGTCGCCGGTCTTGGCTTTCCAGTAGGTGGCGAACGCCTTGTTGAAATCGACATACAGCTCGCGCGTCGGGTCGTAGGACACGTTGAGCAGCGTGACGTCCTTGGCGATGGCGCCGAACGCGGTGACACCGACGGCCAGAGCCAGCAGCACAGAGCGGGAGGAGCGGGAGATGGTCATGAAGACAGTTCCTGAATGAGACTTCCGGGTGTGAACGGCCACGCCGTGACAACGAACGGAGAATCCTAGGCAGGGTCTGACTGGGTGAAAACGAAGCGTTGCGCGCTTGCTTATCTGAAATTCAGATGAGAAGTCGCACGAGTCGGTGGCCACGGTGCTGCTAGTCACCCACGCCATCGCCGAGGTAGCGCGACCGAGCGACCGCGCCGCTGGTGCTGGGGAGTCGTCGGAACGACGACTCAGTTCAGGCTGCCACCTTGAAGGCTGACACCGACTCGACCAACTGCCGGGCCTGCTTGCTGAGGCTTTCGGTGGCCGCTGCGCTTTCTTCTATCAGTGCGGCATTTTGCTGGGTGGCCTGGTCCATGTTCGACACGGCCTCACTGACCTGACTGATGCCGGTGCTTTGCTCGGAGGTTGCGGCGCTGATTTCGGCCACGATGTCGGTGACACGGCGGATGGCGCTGACGATCTCCTGCATCGTCTTGCCGGCCTGGTCGACCAGCACGGTGCCTTCCGCGACCCGATCGACGCTGGTGTGCACCAATGTACGCACCTCGCGGGCGGCTTCCGCACTGCGATGCGCCAGGCTGCGGACCTCGCCAGCCACCACTGCGAATCCGCGGCCCTGCTCTCCGGCCCGAGCCGCTTCGACAGCGGCATTCAGCGCCAGGATGTTGGTCTGGAACGCAATGCCATCGATCACAGCGATGATGTCCGCGATCTTCTTCGAACTCTCATTGATGCCGGAGATGGTCTCGACCACCTGGCTCATCACTTCGCCACCTTTCAACGCCACGCTGGAGGCGCCGAGGGCCAGCTGGTTCGCTTGACGCGCGCTGTCGGCATTGGTGCGAACCGTGGAGCCCATCTGCTCCATGGTCGCTGCGGTCTGCTGAAGCGAACTCGCCTGCTGTTCGGTCCGGTTTGAAAAATCAAGGTTTCCTGAGGCGATCTCGCGGCTGGCGGTGGCGACGGTTTCGGCGTTGGCCTTGACGTCGGAAACCATCCGCGCGAAGTCGGTCTGCATGCGGCGCATGGACTCCAGCAACTGCACGGTCTCGTCGTTTCCGTGCGGTCGGATGGTGGCGGTCAGATCACCATGCGACAACTGGTCGGCCACCTCCACCGCGTGGACCATGGGCCGCGTCATGCTGCGCGCAAGCGCCAGCGCGGCGACAACGATCAGCATCGCTCCCACGATGAGAGACGCCACAACGAGCATCTGTGTCTGATTGACGCTCGACCGGGCATTGGCAATGACAGCGGTGCCGTTCTTCTCGATCGCGTCGGAGAGCTCGGCCATGCGACCCTCCAATTCACTGAATGCCGCTTGAAGGGCTGGCAACTCTGCCTTGGCCTTGCTGGCATCGACCGATGACGCATCGATCACCACGGCGGCAGAGTCCAGGTACTTCTTCACCAGTGGCTGGGCGACGGCCAGGGCGCTCAGACTTTCGGCACTGAGGGGCTCATCGGCGAGCTTGGCGAAGGCTTCATTGAACTTCTTCGCGTGATCGGAAAGATCCGACTTCGCCTCGTTGATGATCGCAGGGTCTTTGTCCAGGGCACCCAGGTAGGCCCGCTGAGCATCACCCCGAACCGCGTCATGCATCATGTCAGCGTACTGGCTGATCTGCAGTGTCTCGCCCGCGTGAACGGCCTCTTCAATCGAATCACCGAGTCGAGACGCGCCCAGCAGACCCGCGCCTCCACTGACCGAGGCGAGCACGGCGCCAAACAGTCCCAGTGCAAGAATTTGTGTGCGAAGTTTCACAGAGCCCTCCGATTCGTGCCGACCAAATGCTTGGTTATCGACTCCTGAAGCCCCTGCTTGAGCAGTGGCTGCAAAAAAGCTGGAGCGACCTTGCCATCACAGCGAAATCACTGGTCTTGGTATCGCCCGGGGCGTGTAGGCGGTTAGGGTCTAATCGCGGCGTTGCGGAAATCGAAACACCTTCCAGGGGCTACAGCCATCATGTCGATCGAATCCGAACTGGCTGCGTTGCATCAACCGCTGCTGAGGTTCGCAAAACTGCAACTGCGCAACGACAGCATTGCCGAAGACGTTGTCTCGGAAACCTTCCTCGCCATCCTGGAGAAGCCCGACAACTTCGAAGGACGCAGTTCGCTGCGAACCTATGCCACCGGCATCCTCAAGTTCAAGATCATCGACGTGATCCGGGCGCGCGGGCGCGAGGTGCACATCGAGCCACTGGACGATCAAAGCATGGACGATGCCCTGGACGCCCTGTTCATCAGCGACGGCCATTGGCAGGAACCGCCGGCGCCATGGCAGCACCCCGAGCGGGCCCTGGAGCAGGCCCAGTTCTTCGACACCTTGCAAGTCTGCGTGGACCGCCTGCCTCCAAAGCTCGGTCGCATCTTCATGATGCGTGAGTGGCTCGAACATGAAGTCGACGACATATGTGTCGAGTTGGGCATCACTTCAAACAACTGTGGCGTGATGCTTTACCGTGCTCGAATGCAGCTGCGTGAATGTCTGGACATCAGCTGGTTCAAGGAAAAGGCATGAGCAACGAACTCAACTGCAAGGAAGTATCGCGCCTCATCAGCGATGGGCAGGACCGTGATATGCCTCCCAAGGAACGCGCACGGTTGCGGCTGCACTTCGTGATCTGCGAGACCTGTCGCCACGTCAATGACCAGTTCAACTTCATACGCGAGGCGATGAAGAAACTGGACAGACAGGAACCACCAGAACGCTGAGCTGGTTACGTCAGACCGACCTGGCTTAAAGGTGGCCCTATCGCCAGTCGATCGCTTCAGGCCCTTGCCAGCGCTCCGGTCGAATGCAGATTCTCTGTAATCAAATCGCGGGCTCCGCGACTGATGTGGGCAAGCCTTGAGACGCTGGTCGCAAGGTGCGTAACCACCTCAAACCCCGTTGCTGAAAAAGCAACCCATCGGAGCCAATCACATGAAACATTCACGAACCGTTGCCCTGGTCCTGTCCACCCTGCTGCTGTCGGCGTCGGGCCTCACACAAGCACAAAGCGTCAAGCCACCCCTTGAATCCGCTCGCATGGCCGCATTCATGGACCGAGATGTCTTCCTCTCCATGCACCGCTGGGACGAAATGACCGGCATGTGGGTCGTCAAGTCGAATATCGAGCTGCCCAAGGGCATCATGCCGCGCGCGGAGGTCATGGCCATGGTGGACAAGTTTCTTGTGATGAACACATGGGATGACGCTCGCGAACAGTGGGTATCCGGCGACGCCCCGCGCGACATGAGCAAATTGACCCGCGAACAGGTTCGCGTCGAGACCATCCGTTTCCTGATGACTCACGAATGGAACGACTCGACCTCGACCTGGACCAGCAAGATGCGATTGCCGACCAAGAACTGAACTCGGTAACCACGACATCGAGTGGCGCTGACACGGTCCGTGTCAGCGCAGCACTTCGGCCGTGACGGCTCTGGCCGCCTTTGCATGGGCCGCGAGGTCCGCTTCCAGTAACGCCTGGCTGCCGCTGAAGCGCAAGTGGGTGATGTCGGTCGGGAAGCACATTGAAGTTGACCCCGTTTCGCGGACACCTCATCCTCAAGGAAGAAGGAGTCCGACATGGGAAGAACCAAGCCGCCGTATCCGGCCGCATTCAGACAGCAGATTGTTGAACTGGCGATGGCCGGACGAA
>Ga0214921_10000070_pt1 | contig 185299 bp, 189 predicted proteins | sample LL1505_MetaG_FD_177992 | JGI IMG/M metagenome (GOLD analysis project Ga0214921, IMG submission 177992) | Freshwater microbial communities from Lake Lanier, Atlanta, Georgia, United States - LL-1505 | ecosystem: Environmental > Aquatic > Freshwater > Lake | place: USA: Georgia | collected... | reverse complement strand
TTTAGAAATTGAAGGGTCGTTATCTTTGCTCTTGTTTTTGTGCCGGAGATGGTAATTTCCCCAACAGTAGATTCAAGAGATTTTCGACGCTGGTTGTACTCCCTCAACGTAACATGTGCTACCTTGGCATCAATGCTGACCATAGCTTCTCTGATTTTTTCAGATGCTGATTTTTCGCGCTGTTGGTTATACAAGCGAAGTAATGTGACACGTTGTTGCTTATCTAAATCTGCAAAAATGACTTCATCAAGTATCCTGACTGGCACTGTGCTAAGACCGAGGTATAAGCATGAAGCCAATCGTCTGTGGCCACTCAAAAGAACCCAGTCGGCAGTTATAACTAAGGGCTCTTGGATCCCATGGTCATTAATTGATTCAATCAGTTGTCTATCGTCAGCATTGGCCACAGCAAAATTGTCGTAAATTGACTCATTCTCTGGCGCTTGTTTGATCTGATTAATTGGGAAATGGGACAAGTCCTGTTTTTGGGCTGGTTTGTTCATCTCAACCTCCGTTAATGTTTAATTTGTATCTTGAGGCCCTATTTCCAGCCCCAGCTTTTACTAGTTTCAGCCAGCCTTCATTTACAAAGCATCGCAATAAAGTAGCGGCATCGGAGAAGTGGCATCCAATAAGTTCTCCTGCTTTGCGTGAGCTGATGAAGAAAGGCAATTCGCCAGCATGTGATTGAAGCGCTAGGCAAATTCGCGCCAAGTGAGTCGCTTTATAGCCATAGTCGTTTAAGGCGGTGATATCCGGCGCGGGTGGTAAGTTACTCAGGCATACGCCTAAAGTGGCTCCATAAGGCTGCTTAACTCGCTCCCAAGCGTTTCTAAAGTCAATCCACGATGCTGATAGGTCTTTCGTTCCTATTACCGATAGGTGCAGGGTATGCCAGACCTTAACAACTTCGTGCTGTCTTTGTCTCGTAGCGTTTGGCTCTGTACCTTTAAGCCATCGAGCTAATTCAAAGATCGCTCTGTGACGTTGACCCACACCAGTGGGAACAGTACTGACGGGAAACGAAAAGTGTCCACCTACAGAGGAAACAGAGGAGACAGAAGTATTGCTTTCTGTATCTTCTGTAGGTCGACGACGGATTTTTTCTGCTAGTGCTTCAAAGCCTGTTAAGACGCTGAGTGGCTCATTCTTTATGGTGTGGCCTGTGAGAGTCAAATAACGTCCTTTGGTATACAACTCTACCGATAGGCCATTAAGCTGCCCACGTGCACCTGTGATTGATTGATTTGAAAAACCAAAGGCACGAAGACCATTTCCGCTTGGAGAGATCTCAACGTAAGGTGCGTCCAAATCAGCCATAAGTTGCAGGGCATCTTTGTTTGGTTGACCGTCAATTACGCACTTATCGAGGTCTACACCAGCGATTCCATTGCCCGTTAAAACAAAGCCAACTCCTAACCATCCACCTTCGCTGTATGCGGCATCTGCTTGCTTAAATGATCCCCACGAATAGGGGTCGTTGACATTTGCTTTACTGTTGAGACGGTTTGGGTCGTACAGTATCTTTTGACCCTTCCAAACTACCCACTGGTCATGGCGTTGAAGTTCCTTGGGGAAGTTTTCAAATTTAGGTTTTAGCATTGCCATCTCCGATATTTGATTAGGCAGATGAGGTTCAGTGAATGGAACTTTTCGTAGGGTTGGTTCATTGAGGCTCCAATCTGTCTAATGAATTTGACTGCTCAAAAAGCCAAGCCCTAACCAAGCCGACATTCCAAGCCGCAATATTGGGGCCTAGCTTTTTCGGAGGAGGAAATCGACCAGTCTTCACCATTCGCCAAAGTGTTGCCCTGCTGATTGGAATCAGCTTGCGGCTGTTTGGGTCTTTGGGGTTGCCAATCAGTTGACGCTCGCGCAAGAATGCGCAATCTGGGTATTCAGTGAACCAATTAGGTGAGGCGGCTTGTGCCATGAAGACTCCTGTTTAAATAGCTTTGCGCTATTAAAAAAGAGTCCTATTGCAAAGTCCAAGTACAGTGCGCGCGGACTACTTGCCTTTTGGTTTTTCTTTGCGGTAGGCGGTGATGAATTTGCGAATTCGATCAAAACCCAAAGCGACGACCTGTTTTTCGCAAGCGGCATACGCAGCATCATCAAGGGTTTTGTAATCTTCTAGATATGAATCTAGCCACTTATATAGTTTTTTTTGTTTCTGTTGCGAGGATTTAATCTGTGTATCGTTACTTGCGTGCGCTCTTGCGCTTGCAAAAATGGTTTCCCACTTTTCCTCTTTCAGTAATGCTTCAGTACAGGCATTTAAATAAACAGCTTTTACATCTTCTGTGATCGTATTGTTCGCTACAAGAATATCTAGAACTGCTGAAGCTTTACTTTCCGCCGCCTTCCAAATTGCAAGCTTTTTAATGCCCTCGGAATTCTTTTTGGATTTACTCATGACGCAGATTTGAAGGTTAGTACTTTCCCGCCAACTGCTAACTGATCCAGATAATTAGACCATCGCTGCATCATTTTTTTTCGCTCTTCTAAGTGAGATGTCCTGTTGTATGCCCGTCCATTTGCATCTTTTACTGCATGTGCAAGTTGATGCTCAATTAGATGCGCTGGGAAACCAAGTTGCTCATCAAGCAGGGTTCTTGCGCTAGCACGAAAGCCATGTGCTCTGTGCAAGCTTCCATCGTAGCCAATTGAGTTAAGTGCAGCATTAAGCGTGTTTTCACTGATCGGCCTACCTTCGCCCTTTATAGAAGGAAAAACTAGTTTATGGTGACCTGTAATCAAACGTAGTCGGGTCAGTAATTCGACTGCCTGAGTGCTGAGGGGAACGATGTGGTCAATTGACATTTTCATACGATGCCCCGGGATCGACCAAGTTGCATTTTCTAGATCTACCTCTGACCACTCCATTGCCCGCAATTCACCCGGCCTCACAAATACCATTGGTGAAAGTTGCAAGGCTGTTTTGATTACAAAATGGCCTTCATAGCCAGCAATTGCGCGAAGCAAGCCGCCAAATCCTTTTGGGTCGGTAATTGCTGCGTGGTGTTTTGTTGGTTTACTCTTAAATGTATCTGGGCCTTGTAGTTCATAAGTAGGGTCTCTGTCAGTCAATCCCTCTCGCACTGCAAATTTCATGATCCTAGAAATGATTTGCTTGACCCTGAGCACAGAGTCAAAGACGCCCCGCGCCTCCATCTTGCGAAGCGTAACCAATATGTCGGTAGTCTTGATTTCACTAATAGGCAGGTTGCCTAATTGAGGTAATACGTCACGGCTAAGCCAGCTTTTAAGTTTGGCATCTGTATTTGCCTTTCGCTGTGATTCCGTAGTCTCTAGCCACTTTAGTGCGACTGATTGAAACGTATTGTCAAGCTTCTGTTTTGCAACGGCTTTTGCTTTGCGTTTTGCAACGGATGGATCTTGAGCGCTTGCTAATAGAGATCTTGCCTCGGTGCGTTTGCTTCGGGCCATCGCCAAAGTAGTGTCGGGAAATACGCCAAGTGCTAACGTTTTGTACTTCCCAAGGAACCGGTAGTCAAAGCGCCAATATTTTTGGCCCGCTTCGGTAACTAGTAAATACATCCCCTCGCCGTCGGAGTGTCTTCCGGGCTTGGCATTTTTGACTGCTGTTGCTGTTAATTTCATCTCTCCCCCGAAGTGTCGGTATGTCAGCTTGCAGTGGGAGCAAGTGCCGACATTTGTACCGACAAAATGTCGGTATGTCATGAGACAAGATGATACAGCTTGAAATTTAAGAAATACAAAAAACCTAATGAAAATAAGGTTCTTGAGATGTGCGGAAGCGAGTTGAGACTGGTTTCTGGTGCCTCCGACAGGAATCGAACCTGTATCTAGCGCTTAGGAGGCACTCGTTCTATCCATTGAACTACGGCGGCGGAGGCTTGAATTTTAGCCTTCAAAACCATCCACGATGGCAATGTGACCTTCAGAATTGGCTTTGCGGTGCGGCAGGATGGCTTGGTATTCGGGGCTGTGGTACCAAGCTTCTGCGGCTTCGCGGCTTGGAAACTCAATCACCACTTGTCTGTTGGCTTGCGCTTTGCCTTCAAGTTGGTCACTGTGGCCGCCCCTGACCAAGTACTTGCCGCCATGCTGTGCCAATGTGGCCGGCACATGCTGCGAGTATTGGGTGTAGCCCTCAGGGTTGAGCACGGTCACTTGTCCTATTAAATATGCTTTGGCCATTTGAAATCCTGTAGATGTCGGTTGTTGAGCGTCTGTTAATCATTTGCTCATCATGCGCATGGCGTCTTCCAAACCTTTGAGGGTAAGGGGGAACATGCGGTTGCTCATGAGTTGTTGAATAACCGCAATGCTTTGGCGGTATTGCCAAACGCCTTGCGGCTCGGGGTTGATCCACGCAAATTTAGGAAACGTGTGGGTGAGGCGTTGTAGCCATTCGGCGCCGGCTTCTTCGTTGTTGTATTCCACGCTGCCACCGCGCTGCAAAATTTCGTAAGGGCTCATGGTGGCGTCGCCCACAAAGATGAGTTTGTAGTCTTTGTTGTATTTGCGAAGGATGTCCCAGGTGGGAAACTTTTCTGCATAGCGGCGTTTGTTGTTCTTCCACATGAAGTCGTACACGCAGTTGTGGAAGTAATAAAACTCTAGGTGCTTAAACTCAGCCTTGGCCGCAGAAAACAATTCTTCCACGCGCGCAATGTGATCGTCCATGGTGCCGCCCACGTCCATCAGCAACAGCACTTTCACATTGTTGTGGCGCTCTGGAATCATCTTGATGTCCAGGTAGCCAGCGTTGGCCGCCGTGGCGCGAATGGTGTCGGGCAAGTCGAGTTCTTCAGCCGAGCCTTCGCGCGCAAATTTGCGCAAGCGTCGCAGGGCCACTTTGATGTTGCGGGTGCCCAGTTCTTGGGTGTCGTCGTAGTCGCGGTAGGCGCGTTGTTCCCATACTTTCACGGCACTGCGGTTGCCGCCTTTGCCGCCAATTCGCACACCTTGCGGGTTGTAACCGCCGTTGCCAAAGGGTGAGGTGCCGCCCGTGCCAATCCATTTGCTGCCACCCTCGTGGCGCTCTTTTTGTTCTTCGAGACGCTTCTTCAAAGTCTCCATCAGCTCGTCCCAGCCCATTTTGTCAATGGCGGCTTTTTGCTCGGGGGTGAGTTCTTTTTCTAAGATTTTTTGCAGCCAATCGAGCGGCACTTCTTTGGTGAAGTCGGTCAGCATTTCAACGCCTTTGAAGTAGGCGCCAAAGGCTTTGTCAAACTTGTCGTAGTGCTTTTCGTCTTTCACCAAGACTGTGCGGCTTAGGTGATAGAAGTCGTCGATGCTGCAGGCGTCTGATGCGGGGCCCACCACGTTGGCTTGCAAAGCTTCTAAAACGTTGAGGTACTCGCGCACCGACACCGGCAATTTGGCGGCGCGCAGGGTGTAGAAGAAATCAATCAGCATGGTTTATTCCTTGCGTGATGCTTGCCACTTTCGGGCCAACTGCAATCCCAAGCCGCCGCCCAAACCCACCAACACAATGCCGGCAATGCTGTCGTTGCCATAGCCGTTGGCAAAGATGTCAAAGCCCATCAGCTGGCCCGCCCAAAAGCCAATGAGCGCGCCGCCCACAAAACCCACTGCATCGGAGATGCCTTCAAGGAGTAAGTTGCGTGACATGGTGTGGTTTTCAGCGATTGCGTTGGTTCATGAACACCAGCTTTTCAAACAAGCTCACGTCTTGTTCGTTTTTCAAGAGCGCGCCCACCAGGGGTGGCACGCTCACTTTTTGGTCGGCGCTTTGCAAAGCTTCCAAAGGAATGTCTTCGGCCACCAACAGCTTCAGCCAGTCGAGTAGCTCACTGGTGGATGGTTTTTTCTTCAAGCCTGGCAAGCCGCGCACGTCGTAGAAGTTTTTGAGCGCCACAGTGAGCAAGTCTTTTTTCAAATTGGGGAAGTGCACATCCACAATTTGCTTCATGGTGTCGGCTTCAGGAAACTTGATGTAGTGGAAGAAGCAGCGGCGCAAGAAAGCGTCGGGCAGTTCTTTTTCGTTGTTGGAGGTGATGAACACCAAGGGACGCGTTTTGGCTTTGATGAGCTGGCGGGTTTCATAGCAATAAAACTCCATGCGATCAATTTCGCGCAACAAGTCGTTGGGAAATTCAATGTCGGCTTTGTCGATCTCATCAATCAAGATGGCCACAGGCTCATCGGCGGTGAAGGCTTGCCAGAGCACACCCTTGATGATGTAGTTTTCAATGTTCTTGACCTTTTCGTCGCCCAACTGGCTGTCGCGCAAACGGCTCACGGCGTCGTACTCGTAAAGGCCCTGCTGCGCCTTGGTGGTCGACTTGATGTGCCATTGAATGAGTTTGAGGCCCAGCGCTTCTGACACTTCTTCGGCCAGCATGGTTTTGCCGGTGCCAGGTTCGCCTTTCACCAACAGGGGGCGTTTTAAAGTGATGGCGGCATTGACGGCCAACTTCAAATCTTGGGTGGCAACGTAATTTTCGGTCCCTTGGAATTTCATAATTGACTGTAAAAGTGGATTAAAAGTTAAAAGGCTTCAGAAATGTCAGGATTGAGTAGGCGCACTAGATATAATCCCGCATTGATTTTCATCAGTTTTTGTTGGATTGTGCTCGCAAAATGAACGCTTTGTTATCCTCACTCATCGCTTTAACTGTCGCCTCAGCGACCGTTTTCTCAGCCCAAGCACAAGACGTGCAGGGTAACGCAAAAGCCGGAGAAAGCAAGATTGCCATGTGCATCGGCTGCCACGGCATCAAGGGCTATCAGGCCAGCTTCCCAGAGGTGTACCGCGTGCCCATGATCTCGGGTCAGGGTGCCAAGTACATTGCTTCGGCCTTAAACGCCTACAAAAAAGGCGACCGCAAGCACCCCACCATGCGCGGCATTGCCACCAGCCTGACAGACCAAGACATTGCTGACATTTCGGCCTACTATGCTCAGCATGGTGTGGTGGAGGGCGCAGCGCCTGTGGTGGCCAAAGCGGCCGATGACAAAGTAGCTGAGTTGCTCAAAAAAGGCGCTTGCGTGTCTTGCCACGGCGAGAACTTCTCTAAGCCCATCGACCCCAGCTATCCCAAAATTGCGGGCCAGCACAAAGACTATTTGTTTGTGGCTTTGAAGTCTTATAAAACTGAAAACCAAGCCACTTGGGGCCGCGCCAACGGCGTGATGGGCGGCATTGCCAAGCAATTTACCAACAACGAATTAAAAGCTTTGGCCGGTTACGTATCTTCTTTGGACGGCGAGCTCAAAACGGTTCCTCAGTCTAATTTCCGCTACTCATCGGTGGCACAGCAGTAAGTCAGTCTCGGGTTGCGTGCCGCTGCACGCAATCGATGTAGACGTTGCCATCGGGCATTTTGCCTGCCCTTTGGCTCTCAAAAATCATGCGGCCCAAGCACTCCATGGCCGCATGATGCGCTTCATGCAAAGATTGTTTTTTGTGGCTCAGCAGCTCCACAGCTTGACGAATGCCGTGCGGCTGATCGATGCTGCATTGCTCACTGATCGACAAGTGCATCGACAGATGTAAAAAAGGGTTGTCACGGTGGGGGTCCGCTTGCAACATGCTGGCCAAAGCCGCCTCCACATTGGCCAGCTCTTCGTGATACTCGCTGTGTTCTTCTATCCATTGGCTGGCCAATATTTCAATGGCCTCCATGTGGGCACCGGTCTGCCATTTGGCATAGACACCGCAAAAAAATCGCCGAACATCGGCCTGAGAGGGTTGAATGAGCATGAATCATTGTCGCTCAGTGGAAACGACGGCTTGAATTTGAACCAAACATGCACTATATTGCATCATTGTTAAATTGACGAGACCCCTCAAACCATGAGCAGCAGCCACACTCAAGCCTTCATTTGCGACGCCATTCGCACCCCCTTTGGCCGTTACGGCGGTGCTTTGTCCAGTGTTCGCACCGACGATTTGGGTGCCATTCCCATTCGCGCCCTGATGGCCCGCAACCCGCAAGTCGATTGGGCCGCCGTGACGGATGTGCTGTACGGTAATGCCAATCAAGCTGGCGAAGACAATCGCAATGTGGCACACATGAGCAGTTTGTTGGCGGGCTTGCCCATCGACGTGCCGGGTGCCACGATCAATCGCTTGTGCGGCTCGGGCTTGGACGCTGTGGGCACTGCAGCCCGCGCCATCAAATCGGGCGAAGCGGGGCTCATGATTGCCGGCGGTGTGGAGAGCATGAGCCGCGCGCCCTTTGTCATGCCCAAAGCCGAGACAGCGTTCAGCCGCAACAACGCGGTGTATGACACCACCATTGGCTGGCGCTTTGTGAACAAATTGATGAAAGAAAAATATGGCGTCGACTCGATGCCCGAGACCGCCGAAAACGTGGCGACCGACTACAACATCGAGCGCGAAGCGCAAGACCGCATGGCCTTGGCCAGCCAAATGAAAGCCGTGGCGGCGCAAAAGGCGGGCCACTTGGCGCGTGAAATCACGGCCGTCAGCATTCCCCAAAAGAAGGGCGACCCTTTGCTGGTGGACACCGACGAGCACCCCCGTGAAACCATCCTCGAATCCTTGGCCAAACTCAAAGGCGTGGTGCGCCCCGATGGCACCGTCACGGCGGGCAATGCCAGTGGTGTGAACGATGGCGCCTGTGCATTGTTGTTGGCCAATGAAAGCAACGCGGCGAAATATGGGCTCACCCCCAAAGCTCGCGTGGTGGGCATGGCCACGGCCGGTGTGGCACCTCGTGTGATGGGCATTGGCCCCGCACCCGCCACCTTGAAGGTGTTGGCGCAAACCGGCCTGACCTTAGAACAGCTCGATGTGATTGAGCTGAACGAAGCTTTTGCGGCGCAAGGCTTGGCCGTGTTGCGCATGTTGGGTTTGCAAGACGACGACGCCCGCGTGAACGCTTGGGGCGGCGCCATTGCTCTGGGCCATCCTTTGGGCGCCTCGGGTGCGCGCTTGGCCACCACCGCAGTCAACCGCTTGCATGCGACCGGCGGGCGATATGCCTTGTGCACCATGTGCATTGGCGTGGGGCAAGGCATTGCGCTTATTTTGGAGCGCGTTTAAGGTTTGATCGGAAGCCCTTCAGCGGGCGCAGCCTGCTTAGGCGGGCGGCATGACAAAGTCAATTTGCCGCCAGGCCTCATACACCGTGATGGCCACGCTGTTGGACAAATTCAGGCTGCGTTGCCCCTCCAGCATGGGCAGCTTGAGCCGGTTGGCAGGATCAAAGCTTTCACGAAGCTCGGGGGCCAAACCCCTTGTTTCGGCACCGAACACAAACCAATCGCCTTTTTGAAAGGCAGTGGCTTGCACATACCGTGTGCCCCGAGTGGTGAGGGCAAACATGCGGGCAGGGTTGGGTTGTTGTGACGCTAAAAAAGCAGCCCAATCTGCATGCCGTTGCACCTGAGCGTACTCGTGGTAGTCAAGCCCTGCGCGGCGCATGTGCTTGTCTTCCATGGAAAAGCCCAAGGGTTCAATGAGGTGCAACGTACAGCCCGTGTTGGCCGCCAAGCGGATCACATTGCCCGTGTTGGGCGGAATTTCGGGTTCAACCAAAACAATTTGAAACATGGCGCTATTGTGATTGCTGTTGAGAATGCTTTGGTGCTTGCTGAACAGCTGCAATCAGTCTGGGGTTTTGGCCAACACCAAGGCGCACACCTCCTTGGCGCCGGCTTGCTTTAAAACCGAAGCGGCCAAGTTGAGGGTGGCGCCACTGGTCATGACGTCGTCGATGAGCAAAATATGTTGCCCTCTTACCATGCCCGCTTCCAGGGGCGAGATGGCAAAGGCCCCCACCAAATTGGACAATCTTTCTTGCCGCTTCAAAGTGCTTTGCGCCTGCGTGTGGCGCATGCGCAGCAACAAATGACGCCGAGTTTTGGCCCGGCTGAGTTGAAGCGACAACAACAATGATTGATTAAAGCCTCGCTCGGCCAGCCTGGTGGCAGACAAGGGGATGGGGAGGAGCAGGTGAGCGCGAGCGATGGCATCTTGCGCAAAAGGCGCGCTCTGCATGATGCTGGCCATAGACCTTGCCCAACCGGGCTGCTTGAAAAACTTGAATTGTGCAATGAGCGACGACCAAGGCCACGCATAGTTCAGTGCGGCCCAACAGCCATCTAAGGCATTGAGGGAACTCTGATGCTGACCACATTCTGAGCACAAAGACGCTGCCGACAGGCGAGCACAAACACGGCAACGCGCTTGGGGCTGACCAAAGGCGGCCACGCACTGATGGCATATGGCATGCGAAGGCCATGCTCTGCAAATGGCGCATTGGCTGGGGATGTACATCGTGAATCAATATACTTGGACGTTGCGGATCACACCCTTGCATCTCATTTCAATCCCAAACGATTTTTTCAATATCCCACGGCATGTCTCAAAAACGTCCTCCCAGCCTTGATCCTCAAGCCGCGCGCAGATGGGCCGAGCTGCCACTGGTTGCAAAACATGCAGCCCTTGCACCGCATGCACCTGATGCCACTTTGAGCTCGCCTTGGTTGCATGAAGAAGTCAACCGGCGCATGGCCGAGCGCTTGAGCTTCATTCGGCTTCAGCCTGCCTCGTGGGTGTGCTGGAACCCTGTTCGCGGTGGACTCAATGCCTTGGCCTTGTTGGCAAGCGCGTATCCCAAAGCGCAAGGCCACTTGTTTGCCGCACGGCCACAAGAAGCGGCATCGGTGAAATCTTGGGCCAGCCCGCCTCGGTGGCGCCCTCAGGGCTGGTTGACTCGCAAACTCAAAACCGAAAAATTGGCGCCCCAAAGCATCGACATGGTGTGGGCCAACATGCTGCTGCACCAAGCGGCCGAACCCGAGGCCTTGCTGGCGGCGTGGCACCAGGTTTTGGCCGTTGATGGATTTTTGATGTTCTCTTGTTTGGGGCCTGACACGCTTCAAGAATTGAGAACGGTGTATGCCCAAAAAGGCTGGCCCATGCCCGCGCATGAATTTACCGACATGCACGATTGGGGTGACATGTTGGTGCATGCTGGTTTCGCAGAACCTGTCATGGACATGGAAAAGATCACCTTGACCTACGTCAATTCGGACAAATTGTTGGAAGATTTGCGCGCGCTTGGGCGTAATTTTCATGTCAGCAGATTTGCTGGCTTGAGGGGCCGTCATTGGCTGAAGCAATGGCATGAAGCACTTTTTCAATTGACAACAATTGACTCGGAAGGCGCACTGGCGCTCACTTTCGAGGTGGTGTACGGCCACGCACTCAAGCCACCAGCGCGCGTGAAGGTGTCTTCAGAAAGTCACATTGACTTGAACGACATGCGGCAGATGCTTCAAAAACCCCAAAAGAAACACGATCAAGTTTGATAAAGCGCAAAGATGGCCTTCAACTCGGTTAAAATTCCTCGCGTTAACCCGAATCACTGAAGCTTTTTTGAGCTGTCGACGGTGTGACACTGTGAGTTCCCTTTTTTATAACTGTAGTGGTTTCATTTGAAACTTGGAAGTTTGTGAAAACTATGAAGAGCATTTCCAAAACATTGGCGTCTTTGCAAAGCCAGGCTAGCAAAGCAAGTATTTGGGCAGGTGCTTGGGTGGCCACAGCCGCTCACGCGGTCAATGACCTGCCTGGTGGCCCTGCGGTGCGTCAACTCGACTTTCACCCTGCGGCTTCCAAAATTGCCGAAGAGCAACACTCCCTTCATGTGTTCATGATGGTCTTGTGTACTGTCATTTTTGTGGCCGTGTTTGCGGTCATGTTTTATTCCATTTGGAAGCACCGCAAATCGGTAGGTCACAAACCCGCCACCTTCCACGAGTCCATGACCGTTGAGATCATTTGGACCATCGTGCCTTTCATCATTGTGATTCTGATGGCGCTGCCCGCCACCAAAGTCTTGGTGGCTTCCAAAGACACCACCAATGCCGACATCACCATCAAAGCCACTGGGCAACAGTGGAAATGGGGCTATGACTACATCAAGGGTGAAGGCGAAGGCATTGGCTTTATTTCTACCTTGGACAACGCCCAACGCGAAATGTCCAACAGCGGCAAACCCTCTGGTGACGATTACCTTTTGAAGGTCGACAACGCCATGGTGGTGCCAGTGGGCAAAAAAATCCGCATCATCACCACAGCCAACGACGTGATTCACGCGTTTGCAGTGCCATCCTTGGGCGTCAAACAAGACGCCATCCCTGGCTTTGTGCGCGACACGTGGTTCCGTGCCGAACGCGTCGGTGATTTCCATGGTCAATGCCAAGAATTGTGCGGCAAAGAACACGCTTACATGCCCATTCATGTGAAGGTTGTTTCCGCAGAAGACTACACTTTGTGGGTTGACGCCGAGAAAAAGAAAATGGCTGCCAGAGCCGATGATCCGAGCAAAGTGTGGGCCTTAGAAGACTCGCTCAAGCGTGGTGAAAAAGTGTATGCAGCCAACTGTGCTGCTTGCCACCAAGCCAGCGGCAAAGGCGGTGGTGCCATCAAGCCATTGGACGGTGCCGCCGTTGTCCTGAACGCCGACAAAACCAAGCAAATCATGGTTTTGCTAAACGGTCAAAACAACCAATCCATGCCTTCATGGAAACAGTTGTCTGACACCGAAATTGCCGCGGTGATCACCTTCACCAAAAACAATTGGTCTAACAAGACTGGGCAAGTGGTGCAACCAGCAGAAGTGCTGGCCGCTCGCAAGTAATCAATTACCTTGAAAAGTAATTAAAGGAATAAAGATGAGCGCAGTTCTACATCCCCACGATCACGCCCACGATGATCACAGCCATGACCACCATGGTGCCCCTGAAGGCTGGCGCCGTTGGGTGTTTGCCACCAACCACAAAGACATTGGTACTTTGTATTTGTTGTTCAGCTTCACCATGCTCATGATTGGCGGCATTTTGGCGCTGCTTATTCGCGCTGAGTTGTTCCAACCTGGTTTGCAATTGGTCAACCCTGAGTTGTTCAACCAGTTCACCACCATGCACGGCATCATCATGGTGTTTGGCGCCATCATGCCGGCCTTTGTGGGCTTTGCAAACTGGATGATTCCATTGCAAATTGGCGCAGCCGACATGGCCTTCGCTCGCATGAACAACTTCAGCTTCTGGCTCATGATTCCTGCCGCTGTCATGTTGGCAGGTTCTTTCTTCATGCCTGGTGGCGCACCTGCTGCAGGTTGGACCTTGTACGCCCCCTTGACGCTGCAAATGGGCCCGTCCATGGACGCTGGCATTTTTGCATTGCACATCTTGGGCGCCTCTTCCATCATGGGCTCCATCAACATCATTGTGACCATCTTGAACATGCGTGCCCCTGGCATGACGCTCATGAAGATGCCCATGTTTGCTTGGACATGGCTCATTACCGCTTATTTGTTGATTGCGGTCATGCCTGTGTTGGCTGGCGCCATCACCATGACGCTCACTGACCGTCACTTTGGTACCAGCTTCTTCAACCCTGCTGGCGGCGGCGACCCCGTCATGTACCAACACATCTTTTGGTTCTTCGGTCACCCCGAGGTCTACATCATGATCTTGCCGGCCTTCGGCATCATCAGCCAAGTGGTGCCAGCTTTCTCACGCAAGAAGTTGTTTGGTTACGCCTCCATGGTGTACGCCACTTCCTCCATTGCCATTCTGTCTTTCATTGTGTGGGCTCACCACATGTTCACAACCGGCATGCCCGTCACTGGCCAGTTGTTCTTCATGTACGCCACCATGCTGATTGCGGTACCTACCGCTGTGAAAATTTTCAACTGGATTGCCACCATGTGGCGCGGCTCCATGACCTTTGAAACACCCATGTTGTTTGCCATTGGCTTCATCTTCGTGTTCACCATGGGCGGCTTCACAGGTCTTATTTTGGCCATGGCGCCCATCGACATTCAGTTACAAGACACCTACTACGTGGTGGCGCACTTCCACTATGTGTTGGTGGCGGGTTCTTTGTTTGCCATGTTCTCGGGTGCCTACTACTGGCTGCCTAAGTGGACCGGTGTGATGTACAACGAAGGCCGCGGCAAGCTGCACTTCTGGTGGTCACTCATTTCCTTCAACATCACCTTCTTCCCCATGCACTTCTTGGGCTTGGCCGGTATGCCACGTCGCTATGCCGACTACCCCATGCAGTTTGCCGACTTCAACGCGCTGGCCTCTGTGGGTGCGTTCTTCTTCGGCTTTGCGCAGGTTTATTTCTTCTTGTTCGTGGTCTTGCCTTGCATGCGCGGCCAAGGCGAAAAAGCGCCGCAAAAGCCTTGGGAAGCTGCAGAAGGTCTGGAGTGGGAAGTGCCTTCACCTGCGCCTTTCCACACCTTTGAAACACCGCCCAAGCTCAATGCTGCCGCTACCCGCGTCATTGCCTAACAGGACTTTGAAGCATCATGGCTACAACGGCTGAACAAAAGAAAAGCAACAACCGCTTGGGCCTCATCTTGGCCTCGGTGGCGGTGGTTTTCTTTGTGGGTTTCATACTCAAAATGATTGTGCTCACTGCAAGATAAGACACCATCGTTTTATCCAAGACCCACATGAGCCTCTACCGCGAAAACATCAAAATGGTCAGCAAGCTTGCCGTTGTGGCGGCTTGCATGTTTTTGTTCGGTTATGCGCTCATTCCCATCTACAAGCACATCTGCGAAATAACGGGCATCAACATTCTTTCTTTTTCAGATAGACAGGTGCCTGGCAATGGTTTGACTGGCAAGGATGCTTCCAATGCCACCAATTCGCAAGTCGATTACTCACGCACCATCACGGTGGAGTTTGACGCCAATTCACGGGGCCCTTGGGATTTCAAACCTGCGCAGCGCTCTTTGCAGGTCCACCCCGGTGAGCTGGCCACGGTCATGTACCAATTTCAAAACGTGCAAAACCGCCGCATGGCCGCACAGGCTATTCCCAGTTATGCGCCGCATCAAGCTGCAGCCCACTTCAACAAAATAGAGTGCTTTTGCTTCAATCAGTACACCTTAGAAGCTGGCGAGAAAAAAGAGTGGCCCGTGGTTTTTGTGATCGATCCCAAGTTGTCCAAAGACGTCAACACCATTACCTTGTCGTACACATTTTTTGAAGTGGGTGGCAAAACGCCACCCGCCCCCATCTCTTCCCCCGTGGCTTATGTGCCTGCGGCTTTGGTATCTACAAAGCTTGGCTCATGAGCGGGAGTGAGATGTCATTTTTCAGAGCTGTTAAAGCGGTGCTTTGGTCTTTCATTGGCATTCGCAAAAACAGTTCTGGCCAAGAAGACATGGCCAAGCTCAACCCCTTCCATGTGTTGGTGGTGGGCATTTCATTGGCCTTGATGTTTGTTTTGGGCTTGATTGCCTTCGTCAATTGGGTGGTGGCACAGCCCATCACCTTGTAAGTTTTTGAGACACATTTGGTTTAAGAGAGAGCAGGAGTCAGTATGAGTTCTACAGCACACGGCACAACGCCTTATTACTTCGTGCCCCAGCCGTCACGTCATCCGGCCTTGGCCGCGTTTGGCTTGTTCTTGGTCATTTTGGGTGCAGGCCAATGGATCAATGGTGAGGAGTGGGGCAAGTACCCCTTGTTTGCCGGCCTCATTTGGTTTTTGGTCGTTTTGTTCCAATGGTTCAGTGAAGCCGTTCACGAAAGTGAGACAGGACAGTTTGGTCACAAGATCGATTTGTCGTATCGCTGGAGCATGACCTGGTTTATCTTCTCTGAAGTGATGTTCTTTGGTGCGTTCTTCACTGCCTTGTGGTGGGCTCGCTCTCACTCTTTGCCCGCTTTGGGCAGCTTAGAGAATGCGCTTTTGTGGCCCGACTTCAAAGCCGTGTGGCCCACCATGGCCGCTGGTGCCACGGCATCGCCAGCTGGCATTGTCGAGCCCTTTCAAACCATGACACCTTTCTGGTTGCCCACCATCAACACCGCTTTGTTGTTGACCTCTGGCGTGACCCTCACCATTGCCCACCACGCTTTGCAACATGGTGACCGCAGCAAAACCATCAAGTTCATGTGGATGACCGTGGTCTTGGGATTGGTGTTCTTGTTTGTGCAAGGTTATGAGTATTCCCATGCATGGACTGAAATGAATTTGAAACTCAGTTCAGGTGTCTACGGATCCACGTTTTACATGCTCACTGGCTTTCACGGTTTCCACGTGTTTGTGGGCATGCTCATGCTGTTGTTCATTACCTTGCGTTTGCAAAAGGGTCACTTCACGGCAGAGCGTCACTTTGGTTTTGAAGGTGCGGCTTGGTACTGGCACTTTGTGGACGTGGTTTGGCTGGGTTTGTACATCTTGGTTTACTGGCTTTAATGAGTGCGCCAGCCGCAACAAAAAAGCGCCCTCGGGCGCTTTTTTTGTGAATGGCGTGAAATTAAAAGCTTAAGCCCCAGCAGGAATGCCTGAAGGTTGGATGTAGCCCAGTTTCCAAGCCAACAAAATACACAGAAAAAGAACAATGGAAATGCCCACGCGAATGGCCAATGCCTTCACCATGTTGCCAGTGGGTTTTGCAGGCGATGCCGGGTCTTGGGTTGCGGCGGCGGGGTCTTGGGTGCCGCCTCGCATCATGAAGAAGAGGGCTGAGGCCAAACTGCCCAAGATGGCCAAGAATGCAATTGCAACAAGTATTTTCATAGACGGAATTATCGGATGAGTTGGTCTTTATTTTCAGGGCAGTCGCAAAAGACCTCAGGGCTTCAATCTGTCTGGTGGTTTTTGCTCGCGCTCTTTTTTGTGGGCTTGGGTTGTTCGCTGGGCGCATGGCAATTGGGCCGTGCCCAAACCAAGCTCAATTGGCAAGCAGAAATAGCTCAGAAATCGGCCATGCCCGTTTTGGATGGTGCGTTTCTAGGTGGCGCTCAAGATTCATCTCAAAACAGAGCGGGCCTGCTGCATCGCCCCATCCTCATTGAAGGTGAATGGCTGGCCCAACACACGGTGTATTTGGACAACCGCCAAATGAATGCGCGGCCTGGTTTTTATGTGCTGACGCCCTTCAAGCTCAAAGCCACGGGAGCGGTGGTGATGGTGCAAAGGGGATGGGTAGGACGCGACTTCACCGATCGCACACGATTGCCCCAAGTGCAATCGCCTGATGGCACAGTTCGAGTCAATGGCTTGATGGCCTTGCCACCTTCCAAGCTTTACGCTTTGGGCGAAGAGGGGCAAGGCGTTATACGGCAAAATCTAGACTTGCAAAAATTCAGTAGCGAAACGGGTTTGCCTTTGTTAGAAATTTCATTGGTTCAACAAGGCCCGGCTTCAGAAGGCTTGCTGCGTGAATGGCCCCAAGCCGCAACGGGTGTAGAGAAACACTACGGTTATGCCTTCCAATGGTTTGGATTGGCCCTGTTAATTGCCTTGCTTTATGTCTGGTTCCAAATTGTCCGACCTCGCCTCAAATCCAAAACAGCCTGAAACAATGGCTTCAACTTGGGAGAACTCTCCCTTAGGACTCACTGTGCATGCCATGCCGGAGCCTTCAGAAGTGGCCATGGCCGATGCACAGCGTTCAGAGGCCCAGCGCACGCGCATCGGGCGTCTCAAAATGTTGGCCGTGATGTTGGTATGTGCTGCGCCTGTGGTGGCGTCTTACTTTACCTATTACGTCATTCGGCCTGAGGGCCGTCGCAATCACGGCGAGCTCATCAACCCTCAAAAGCCTTTGCCTGCATTGGAAGTGACGCAAACCAATGGCGACAAAGTGCCGCTCACTTCGCTCAAGGGGCAGTGGTTGCTCATCAGCGTGGCCGATGCATCGTGCAACGAAACCTGCCAAAAGCATTTGTACTTTCAGCGCCAATTGCGTGAGTCTTTAGGCAAAGAAAAAGACCGCATCGATTGGGTTTGGTTGGCCACAGGCGACGCCCCCATCGACAACAAGCTGCTGCCGGCCTTGTCGCAAGCCACCGTGTTGCGAACCAATGTGCAAGACCTTTCTGCTTGGCTCAGCCCCGCTGTGGGCCAACAATTGCAGGACCATTTGTATGTGGTCGACCCTATGGGCAATTGGATGATGCGTTTTCCGCCAGGCATTGAACTGGCTTCTGCCGCCAAGGCCAAAAAAGACCTCGACAGATTGCTGCGGGCTTCGGCTTTTTGGGACAACGCGGGTCGGTAGACCGCATTCAAACCCGCGCCCATCATGACCGAAGTCGATCTGTACAACCTCACACCCACGCTGCGCTTGCTGGGCACGGGGGTGTTGATCGCCTTCTTACCCTTGGCCTGGACACTGCTTCAAAACCGCCACAACCCCGTCAATTTAAAGCTCCGCGCCCTGATGGTGCTCACCTTGTTTCTCACCTTCGATTTGGTGTTGTTTGGTTCGTTCACCCGGCTCACAGATTCTGGCTTAGGCTGCCCAGATTGGCCTGGTTGCTACGGCAGTGTCAGTCCGTTAGGCGCCGCCACCCACATCGATTTGGCCCAATCGGCCATGCCCTCTGGCCCCGTCACGCACCCCAAGGCTTGGATCGAAATGATTCACCGCTATTTGGCCATGGCCGTGGGCTTTCTCATTCTGACCTTGGCGCTGAGCAGTACTTGGCAAGCATGGAAAGGCTCAGCGGCCTCTCGCCAAGCATGGCAGATCAAGCCGTTCTGGGCATGGTTCACCTTGTTGTGGGTGTGCATGCAGGGCGCTTTTGGTGCCCTCACAGTGACCATGAAACTCTTTCCTGCCATCGTGAGCCTGCATTTGTTGGGCGGTATAGGCTTATTGGTTTTGCTCACTGCCCAAGTGGCCTGGAAGCCTCAAGGTCAGCGCCAAACCATCTCTTCTGTTCGCCGAAAATTGATTTGGGGTGCTGCCCTGATCCTCATCCTTCAAATTGCCTTGGGAGCTTGGGTCAGCACCAACTATGCGGTCTTGGCTTGCACAGGATTTCCCGATTGCAATGGCCAATGGTGGCCAGCTTGGAACGGACAAGGTTTTGACATCTGGCGCCACTTGGGCGTAGACAGCCAGGGCCAGTACCTGACCCACGACGCCTTGTTGTCCATTCACTGGGTACACCGCGTCATGGCATTGTGTGTGTTTATCTATGGCTTTGCCTTGTCCAAGACACTTCTTCGAGACGGCGAGTTACCGGGCCTTGCGCGCGGCTTGGCAGCCTTGTTGTTGCTTCAATTTTTAACAGGCTTGTCCAACGTGGTGTTGGGTTGGCCCTTGCTGGCCGCAGTGCTGCACACAGGCGGGGCCGGGGCCCTCATGATGGTGCTAACCTGCATGCTCAGCCAAAGTAAATCGGACAGACCATGATTCAACTTTTTTCATTCAGGACGCTTGCCCCATGAGCACTGCTGCCGAACGCCAAGCTGCGTCGCCTTGGCGCCAATACTATGCACTCATGAAGCCCAGGGTGGTGCAACTCATTGTGTTTTGTGCCCTTATTGGCATGGTCTTGGCTGTGCCCGGCGTGCCCAATTGGGCCGAAGTGCAATTGGGCCTCATTGCATGTGTGGGCATTTGGTTGGTGTCGGGTGCGGCTGCAGCTTTCAATTGTCTGATTGAAAAATCCATTGACGCCAAAATGAAGCGCACCGCTTGGCGACCTACGGCCAAAGGCCAGTTAAGCGACATGCAAGCGCTGGTGTTTTCTGCGGTGCTGTGCTGTGTGGGCTCTGCCATTTTGTATGTGGCGGTTAACCCGCTCACCATGTGGCTTACCTTTGCCACCTTTGTGGGCTATGCCGTCATTTACACCGTCATTTTGAAACCGCTCACACCGCAAAACATTGTGATCGGTGGTGCATCGGGCGCCATGCCGCCCGTGCTAGGCTGGGCCGCCATGACAGGTGACGTGAGCCCTGAGGCGCTCATCCTCTTCTTGATTATTTTCCTCTGGACGCCACCGCACTTTTGGGCCTTGGCCTTGTACCGAGTGGAAGACTATCGCAAGTCTGGCTTGCCCATGTTGCCTGTCACGCATGGTAATGAATTCACAAGACAGCAGATTTTGCTTTACACCTTTGTGCTCATGGCGGCTTGCCTCATGCCCTTTGCATACGGCATGAGCTCTTGGCTTTATTTGGCTGCGGCAGTGGTTTTGAGTGTGTGGTTCATTGCGCTGGCCTGGGCCTTGTGGCGCAACTACTCCGACGAGTTGGCCCGCAAAACTTTCAAGTTTTCACTCATCCATTTGAGCGTGTTGTTTGCGGCCTTGTTGGTTGATCATTATTTGTTTTAAAGTCCCTCACAGTTTTTTATGTCGATCAGCTTTGCTTCTTTTCATTTGTTTCGCAAGCTCAGCTTGGCGTTTTTATGCGTCACAGCATGGGTGCTTTTGAGCGGCTGCACAGACCCTAAGCCTGCCTTCAAAGGCGTCGACATCACTGGCGCAGACTACGCCAAGGAACTCAATCTGTCCGACCAAAACGGTCAGGTGCGAAAGCTCAAAGACTTCTCAGGCAAGTTGGTGGTGGTGTTTTTTGGTTACACCCATTGCCCCGATGTGTGCCCCACCACCATGCTCGAGCTGGCCGAAGTGAAGCGCTTGTTGGGCCCTGATGGCGACAAGTTGCAAGCCGTTTTTGTCACGCTGGATCCCGAGCGTGACACCACCGAATTGTTAAAAGCTTACGTCGAGAATTTTGATACCAGCTTTGTGGCCTTGAGGCCAACGCAAGAACAACTGCCAGCCATTGCCAAAGAGTTCAAAATTTATTTCAAAAAAGTGGAGGGCAAAACACCGACCAGCTACACCATGGACCATTCGGCTGGCAGCTACACGTTTGACACACAGGGCAGGGTGCGTTTGTTCAATCGCTACGGCATGGGCGCACAGGCGCTGGCCGATGATTTCAAATTGCTTTTGAAATCATCGAAGTGAGTTTAGGCTTCAGCGTATTCGGTTAACGCGGCTTTCATTTTCTTCATGGCCGCTACTTCAATTTGACGAATGCGTTCTGCGCTCACGCCAAACTCGTCGGCCAAGTCGTGCAACGTGAGCCCGCCCGAGCCATCGTCGTTCACTTTGAGCCAGCGCTCTTCCACAATTCTGCGGCTGCGCTCGTCAAGCGAAGCCAGTGCAGTAGCAATGCCATCGCTGGCCAACATGTCGCGCTGGTGCGCCTCAATCATGGCGGTGGGTTCGTGGTGCGCATCGGCCAAATAAGCAATGGGGCCAAAGGCCACTTCGCCATCGTCTGAGGGTGCGGGATCGAGCAGCACATCGCCGCCCGACATGCGCATTTCCATCTCGGTCACTTCTTCGGGCTTCACATGAAGCTCTTGAGCCATGCTGTCAATTTGTGCCGCCGTGAGGGTGTCGCGATGCGTGCCGGAGGCTTCATCGGCACCGGCTTTGAGACCTTGCTTCATAGAGCGCAAGTTAAAAAACAATTTGCGCTGAGCCTTGGTGGTGGCCACTTTCACCATGCGCCAATTTTTCAAGATGTACTCGTGAATTTCGGCCTTGATCCAGTGCATGGCGTAGCTGACCAAACGAACGCCTTGATCGGGGTCGAAGCGCTTCACGGCTTTCATCAAGCCAATGTTACCTTCCTGAATGAGGTCGGCGTGGGGCAGTCCATAGCCCAAGTATTGGCGGGCCACAGACACCACCACGCGCAGGTGCGACAGCACCAATTTACCGGCGGCGTCGAGGTCGTTGTCGTTTTTGAGTTTGCGCGCAAACTCTTGCTCTTGCTCGGGTGTGAGCATGGGCATGCGGTTAACCGCAGAGATGTAAGCATCGAGGTGACCCAATGACGGCACCACGGCCCATGGGTTTTTGAGCGTGAGTGCGGTGTCGGGTGATCCAGTCAGGTGTGTCATTCAAGAGCTCCTTGCTAGTTGGAGCCGATTTTAGCACTCTAATAAAGAGAGTGCTAAATCTATAGATCGTTGATTTTATTGATATTTATCAACGTTTGCAGTAAGTTATCGCTCGGATTTAGTTTCTAAGCGATATAGACCTTGGAATCTGTTGTTAACCATGGGGTGAGGCTTTGACGAATGCCCCACCTTGATAAAGGGCCGCCTGGTCGTTCACATCGATGTTGGGTTGCCTGGCTTCTACGGCGTTTCTGAAAACATCGGAACTGTCAAGGGGCCGATAACCTATGTGCTTGGCGTGTTTGTTGTCCCACCAAGTGGTTTGGTTATCTGACATGCCGTAGATGATGGTGTGGCCCACTATGGGTGCTGTGAGTGCAGCCACGACCAAGCGTTCTAAATCGTCAAAGCTAAGCCAAGTGGCCAGCATCCGACGATCCTTGGGCTCGACATAAGAAGAGCCAATCCTAAGGCTCACAGTTTCAATACCCCAACGCGCCCAATACAACTCGGCAAGGTCTTCGCCAAAAGCTTTAGACAAACCATAAAAGCCATCTGGTTTGGGCGGCATTTTGGTATCCACCACTTCGTCTTGACGGTAGAACCCTGTAACGTGGTTGGAGCTTGCAAACACAATGCGTTGGGTGCCTTGCAATCTTGCGGCCTCGTACAAATTGACCATGCCCACGATGTTGCTGGCCAAGATGGGATCCCAAGGCTGTTCAGTGGACACGCCGCCCATGTGAACCACTGCATCCACGCCCGCCATCAGGGTCATCATTTGGACTTTGTCTTCCAGTGAAGCTAGCATGATTTCTTCGCCGGGTGCACTGGGGCCTAAGTCACTTCTATGGCTGACTCGCAGCAAATCACAGTAAGACTTCAGACGAGGTCTGAGTTCTTTGCCAAGATTGCCGCCTGCGCCTGTGAGAAGGAGGCGAGGAAACTTGAGGGGGCTGGCTGGAGGATTGAGCATGGCGATCTTTCGTGAAATAGGTTGTAGCGACAGTTAGCTTTTGAAACGCTGTGCCAGTGCCGTAGCACTGTCTCGCAACACGTTTTGATCGGCACCGACAGCCACAAACAAACAACCTTGTGCCACATAGTGCGTAGCCAAAGTTTCATCTCCTGTCAGAATTCCTGGGGCCTTGCCACAAGCTTTGATACGAGCAATGGCGTCGTCAATGACTTTCAATACTTCCGGATGCTTGGGGTTGCCTAAGTGGCCTAGGGCTGCAGACAAATCGCCAGGCCCAATGAAGACACCGTCTACGCCTTCTACATTGGCAATGGTTTCTAAATTTTCCAAGCCCTGAAGCGTTTCCACTTGCAGTAACAAACATAACTCGTTGGAATTGAGGTGAGCATAATCTTTGACACGGCCGTAGTTGCTGGCCCGAGGTGCGCCTGCATAACCGCGTACGCCATGGGGTGGGTAGCGTGTGTAAGCCACTGCATTGCGGGCTTCTTCCTCGGTTTGTATGTAGGGCACCAACAAGTTTTGAACGCCGATGTCGAGCAGTCGCTTGAAGGTGACCATGTCATTCCATGGGGGGCGCACGATGGGGGTGGCAGTACCACCTTTCATGGCTTGAAGTTGTGCCAAGATTTCATTGATGTCGTTGGGTGAATGTTCCATGTCAAGCAGCAGCCAGTCAAAGCCGCAATCGGCCAAAATCTCGATGCTGATGGGGCTACACAAATGCGACCAGAGGCCTATTTGTTGATAACCACTTTGGATGGCTTGTTTGAATTTGTTGTGAATGCTTTGCATGACCATTTGTTTATTGAAGTTGTTTTAAAAAGTGAAACATTTTTTAGCGAACCAATGCTGGCATTTTGGGATTGAATGTCCAACCGGGCATGAGGTATTGCATGGCCATAGCATCGTTTCGAGCACCCAGACCATGCTGCGAATAAAGTTGATGCGCAGCCGCCACCGCTTCCATATTGAGCTTGACGCCCAAGCCGGGTTGTGTGGGCACTTCAATGACGCCGCCTTTAATTTGAAGTGGGTTTTGCGTCAGGTACTGGCCGTCCTGCCAAATCCAATGTGTGTCGATGGCAGTGACTTTGCCGGGCGCTGCCGCCGCGCAGTGTGTGAACATGGCCAATGACACATCGAAGTGGTTGTTGGAATGTGAACCCCATGTCAGGTCGAACATTTGGCAAAGTTGTGCCACTCTCACTGAGCCTTGAAGTGTCCAAAAATGGGGGTCTGCCAAGGGAATGTCAACCGACTGCAGTTGAATGCTGTGCGCCATTTCACGCCAGTCGGTGGCCACCATGTTGGTAGCAGTAGGCAGGCCGGTGGTCCGTTTAAATTCAGCCATGATTTCACGGCCTGAATAGACGCCTTCTGCTCCGCAGGGGTCTTCGGCGTAGGCCAAGGTGCTACGGTGATCACGCAGCAATCGAATGGCATCCTTTAAGAGCCAGCCCCCATTGGGGTCAAGGGTAATCCGTGCTTCAGGAAAATTTTCATGCAGAGCCACAATCGCTTCTACTTCTTCTTCGCCCCGCAAAACGCCGCCTTTCAATTTGAAATCTTGAAAGCCGTAGCGTTCTTGCGCGGCCTTTGCCAATTTGACGATGGCTTCCGGTGTCAGTGCTTCCTCGTGCCGCAAGCGTTGCCAATCATTGTCGGCATGGGGCTCACTTAGATAGGGCAGGTCTGTTTGGGTTCGATTAGCCAAATAAAACAGATAGCCCAAAACTTGAACTTGGCTGCGCTGTTGTCCTTCGCCCAGCAATGCTGCAACCGGCACGCCCAGGTGTTGGCCCAACAAATCTAGCAGGGAGCTTTCAATGGCTGTGACGGCGTGAATGGCAATGCGCAGATCAAAGGTTTGATGACCCCGTCCGCCAGCGTCTCGATCTGCAAATTTGTGTTGCAGTGAGTTGAGTAAATTTTTGTACATGCCAATGCTTTGACCTTCAATCCATGGCTTTGCATCTTCAATGGTTTTGCGAATTTTTTCGCCTCCCGGTACTTCACCAATGCCTGTGTTGCCACTGGAGTCTGTCAGGATGACGAGGTTGCGCGTGAAGAACGGGCCATGGGCACCGCTCAGGTTAAGTAGCATGCTGTCGCGGCCTGCAACGGGTATCACTTGTAGGCGAGTGATGTTGGGAGTGGTGTTCATGGACGTGTAAAAATAATGAAAAACGACTGAATGGCTTTCATTTTAGAGATCGTACAACCTAAATTTATACCCCCAACACTGGATTAACCCTAGGTGAGCTTGTTGGATCACTGTGACGAACTCTCACTTTTTTTCAATCGGTCGCGACTGTTAGACAAATGTGTGCGCATGGCTGCACGAGCGGCCTCAGGATCTTGCGCTGCAATGGCATTGAAAATACTTTCGTGTTCTTCCTGAACGCGCCGCAAATAGGTGAGTCGTTCTGGCGTGACCGGCAGGGGATTTTCAAGTCGGCCTCTTGGAATAGCGCCCGTACCCAAGGAGTGCATTAATTCCTTGAAATGCTTGTTTTGAGTGGCCCGTGCAATTTCTTGGTGAAACAGAAAATCGGCTTGAACGGCATCACGGCCCTCAGCAATGGCTTGACTGAATGCGTTCATGTTGTTTTGTAATTCGACAATATTTTCAGCATGTCTCCTCTGAGCCGCCAAAGCGGCAGTTTCAGTTTCAATGCCAATTCGAAACTCAAGAAGTGCAATGACCTCGCGCAAAGTACCCAATTGATGTGCGCTAACGCGAAAGAAGGGCAGTGCTTCCTGAGGTAGCACATAAGTGCCAACACCATGCCGAGTTTCGACCAACAGGGAGGCTTGTAAATGGGAAATCGCTTCTCTCACCACCGTCCGACTGACACCAAAATTCCCCATCATTTCAGCCTCTGTGGGAAGCTTTTGCCCAAGCTTAAGTTGCCCAGCGCGAATTTGCAGAGTGATTTTTTCAACCAATTGCATGGCCAAACTTTTGGCCTTGCGTGATTCTTGAATCATAGAGATGCTTGGACTCATGGGGTAAGTACTAGGGCCTAAAGTAATCTTGTCTTGCATAATTTAAGTTGTACGACAACTTGCCATTTCCTTTAATTTGATCGAAATGTAACAGAACCCTTTTAAATTCGCGCAGACTATTTTTTCATGACCTCGTTTCAGATATTTTCTGATCATCACGATCAAGTCGGTGAGTCTCCCATTTGGGATTCGGAAGGTTTGTGTTTGTGGTGGGTCGACATTGAACTGCAGCGTATTTACAAAAAAAACTTACAAGGTCAACTGCAATCTTGGCTAATGCCAGAGAAGGTTGGTTGCATTGCTTTAACAGCAGACAGGCGAGTTGTTGCGGCCATGGAAACAAGCATCGCACTTTTAAATCTAAAGGCTGATGGCCTCTACGACTTACAAAGTATGGCCACCATTTCGCATTCAACACCAGGCATGCGTTTCAATGACGGTAGGTGTGATCCATCGGGCCGCATGTGGATCGGCACTATGGTCATGGACTTGGGCAAAGCAGACAATGCTGGCGGGCTTTACTGCTTGGATGAGAGAGGTCTTACGGGACCCTATGTCCAAGGCATCTACACACCCAACGGTTTGGCATTTAGCCCTGATGGCAGCACCATGTATTTCTCAGACTCGCACCCCTTGTCACAAAAGATTTGGCGCTGCAACATTGAACTGGCAACAGGGCAACTCAGCAACAGACAATTGTTTGTCGACATGACCCACTTACCCGGCAGGCCTGATGGAGCGGCCATGGACGATGAGGGTCATTACTGGATTTGTGGCAATGATGCAGGCTTGGTTCATTGCTTTGACGCCAGCGGACTTTGTCTTCAGTCTCTTGCCGTGCCTTTTCCTAAGCCGGCCATGTGCGCATTTGGGGGTATTGACATGCAAACCCTTTTTGTAACGTCCATTGTTCCAGGCAAAAAGGCCTTGGACACCAATGGGCAAAGTGGGCAAGTGGTTTCAATCCGGCTGTCGCATAGGGGTTTGCCTGAGCCTGTTTTCTCTCGTTTTCCTGCAACATCGTCTTTTGACATTTAAACCTTAGTTCTCGCGTTGAATCACTTTTTTCTTCACCATTTCACTTTCTTTAGGAGACATCATGAAAATCAAACTGCTTGTATCTGCCTTGGCCATGGCCGGTCTTTCTTTGGCAACTCAAGCCACAGAGTTTCGTTCTGCAGACACTCACAATGCAGATGACTACCCTACCGTGGCCGCTGTGAAGCACATGAGTGAGGAGCTTGAAAAAATGAGTGGCGGCAAACACAAAATCAAAGTGTTTAACAAAGCCGCATTGGGTCAAGAAAAAGAAACCATCGACCAGGTCAAAATTGGTGCCTTGGACTTCACGCGGGTCAATGTAGGTCCCATGAATGGCATTTGTCCGTTAACACAAGTACCCACCATGCCTTTCTTGTTTTCTTCAGTTGAGCACATGCGCAAGTCATTGGACGGCCCCGCAGGTCAAGAAATCTTGAAAAGCTGCGAAGCATTTGGTTTCGTTGGTTTGGCCTTCTATGATTCAGGAGCTCGCTCCATATACGCAAAGAAGCCCATTAAAACGGTGGCCGATGCCAAGGGTTTAAAAATTCGCGTTCAGCAATCAGATTTGTGGGTGGCCTTGGTCAGCGCCATGGGCGCCAACGCTACGCCCATGCCTTATGGCGAGGTTTACACCGGCCTTAAAACAGGTTTGATTGATGCCGCTGAAAATAACATTCCTTCTTTTGACACTGCCAAGCACGTTGAAGCTGTCAAGATTTATTCACGCACGGAGCATTCAATGGCGCCAGAAATGCTGATCATGTCAAAAGTCATTTGGGACAAATTGCCCAAAGCTGAGCAAGACATGATTCGTGCCGCCGCCAAGGAGTCTGTTGGCTATCAACGCAAAAAATGGGACGAACAAGAAGCCAAATCATTGGCCAACGTCAAAGCGGCTGGTGCAGAAATTGTCGAGGTGGACAAGAAGTCATTCCAAGCTGTCATGGGCCCTGTCTACGACAAATTTATGATCACGCCCGATATGAAGCGTTTGGTAAAAACCATCCAAGACACGAAGTAATCTGACCCACACCGGGTTGACTTTTATAGGCTATGTTTTATGTTCACTAAGTTTTGTGCGGCCTTGTCAAAAATCAGCCTGGTGCTGGCAGTAATTGGTTTGCTGTCTGTTGTCTTGTGCGTCCAATGGCAAGTAATTGGACGCTATGTGTTTAACGACACGCCAACATGGGCAGAAGCTTTGGCCATGCTCATTGTGCTGTTTGTCACGGCATTTGGTCTGGGAGTGGGGGTGCGCGATGCTGGCCACATTGGCATGGATTCGCTCATCATGTTGCTGCCAGAAAAGTGGCGCTTGCGCTTAGAGTTATTGATTCATGCTTTGGTGGCAGTCTTTGGTTTCATGATGGTTCAAAGTGGCTGGTTGTGGGCCAGTGCCAAGTGGCAAGAAAAAAAACCAATGTTGCCCGTGCCCGATGGCATCGACTATGTGCCCGTGATCATTGCAGGCGCTCTCATTTTTATATTTTCGATTGAACACATCGTGGCGCTGCTTCGCGGTGAAGTTGTGGAGCCATCATGGAATTAACTGTACTGGGCCTGAGTTTTACGTTGCTATTGATTCTGGGCGTACCTGTTGCTTTTGCCATCGGTTTGTCTTCTGTGGCCACCATCATGGCCGCAGGTTTGCCCGTTGCCGTAGTCTTCCAGAAAATGGTGGGCGGGATGCAAATTTTTTCATTCTTGGCCATCCCATTTTTTGTGTTTGCGGGCGAGCTGATGCTCTACGGCGGCATTGCCGATCGCATCGTTAAATTTGCCAACAGCTTGGTAGGCCACGTTCGCGGTGGCTTAGGCATGAGTAACGTCATAGGCTGCACTATTTTTGGCGGCATTGCTGGCTCGCCACTGGCCGATGTGTCTGCCATAGGGTCCGTCATGATTCCGCTCATGAAGAAGGAGGGCTATGACGCAGATTACGCCGTCAACGTCACCACGCATGCAGCACTGGTGGGGGCCATCATGCCAACCTCCCACAATCTGATTATTTTTACCTTGTCTACTTCGGGTATCGCTTCTGTGAGCATCTTGGGCCTGATTTTGGCCGGTCTCATCCCGGCCATTATTTTGACCATTTGCAATTTGGCGGCGGCTTACTATGTTGCTGTTAAGCGTGGGTACCCAACACATGGCAACTTTCCCGGTTGGAATGTTGTGATCATGGCATTTCTGTCGGCAATGCCTGGTCTGTTTGTGGTGGTCATTATTTTGGGCGGCATATTGTCAGGCGCATTCACGGCCACAGAGTCGGCCTCCATTGCGGTCGCATGGGCATTGTTTGTCACTGTGGTGGTTTACCGTTCTCTCACTTGGGCACACTTTTTAAAGGCCTGCGCTAAAGCCTGCAAAACCACAGGCGTGGTCTTATTGCTCATTGGCATTTCAGCGGCATTTGGCTATTTCATGGCCCTTTATGAAGTGCCACAAAAAACCGGCGAAATGATGAAGCTGGTCAGCAGTGAGCCCTGGATCATCTTTCTCATGATCAATGTGCTGCTGTTTATTTTGGGGACATTCTTGGACATGGCCGCAACCATTCTGATTTGCACCCCCATATTTTTGCCCATTGCCATGCAGTTTGGCATGGACCCTCTGCAGTTTGGTATTCTCATGCTCATCAATTGCGCACTGGGCCTCAACACCCCACCTGTTGGGACAGTGCAGTTTGTAGGCTGTGCCATTGGGGAAATATCGGTGGGGCAAGTGATGCGAACCATTGCGCCTTTTTACAGTGCTTTGGGCATGACCTTGTTGGCCGTGACTTATGTACCTGCGTTTTCATTATGGTTGCCGCACGTTTTTAAATAAAGTTTTGCATGGAAGCTACTGAATTTCCTGTCATTGCGATGCACGAGTCAGATAACGTGGCCATCGTGGTCACGGCAGGGGGATTGAAAGCTGGAGCCAAGGTGCGCAAGCATGTTGGGGCGCCTTGGGTCACATTGATCAGTGCCGTGCCGCAAGGCCACAAGCTTGCACTGATCGACATCATGGCCGGTCAGCCTGTGACACGCTACAACGTCACCATTGGTGTTGCAAAACAAAATATTGCAGTAGGCAGCTGGGTGCATGAGCGATTGCTTGAATTGCCAGCAGGACGTGATTTTCACAACTTGCCCATGGCCACCGCCAAAGTGCATTCTCAAGAGGCTTTAGCGGGTTTAACTTTTCAGGGCTATCGAAACTCTGATGGGTCGGTCGGCACGCGCAATATTTTGGCTGTCACCACCACGGTTCAATGTGTGGCTGGTGTCGTTGCCTTGGCAGTGCAAAAAATCAAGCAAGATCTGTTGCCGCTTTACCCCCATGTTGACGATGTAGTGGGCATAGAACACACTTACGGGTGTGGTGTGGCCATTGATGCGCCTGATGCCATTATTCCCATTAGAACGCTTCGCAATATCAGTCTCAATCCTAATTTTGGCAATGAAGTGTTGGTGGTCAGTTTGGGTTGCGAAAAATTACCGCCGCTGAGGCTGTTACCTCCAGGCAGTTTTCCATTGGTTCAAGATCAGCAAGAAAGCAATGGCCCCCATACGGTATGCCTGCAAGATGAACAACATGTTGGTTTCATGAGCATGTTGCAACACATCGTAGACAGTGCCAAGCCCCACTTAAAACGTTTGAATGCACGTCATCGCGAAACTGTGCCCGCCAGTGAGTTGGTCGTGGGCGTGCAATGCGGCGGAAGTGATGCCTTTTCAGGCGTGACAGCCAATCCCATTGTCGGTTACACGACCGATTTATTGGTGAGAGCTGGCGCAACTGTAATGTTCAGCGAAAACACCGAGGTGCGTGATGCGGTTGAACAGCTAACCCACCGTGCACAAAACGTTGAAGTGGCCCAAAGCATCATCCGTGAATTGGCTTGGTACGACGATTATTTAGGACGTGGCCATGTGGACAGAAGCGCTAACACCACCCCTGGCAACAAAGCGGGTGGCTTGTCCAACATTGTTGAAAAAGCCATGGGCTCCATCGTGAAGAGCGGCTCTATGCCCATTCAACATGTCTTAGCGCCTGGTGAAAAACTCAAGCCTCACCAGAAGGGCTTGGTCTTTGCAGCCACACCTGCTAGTGATTTCATTTGTGGCACTTTGCAGTTGGCTGCAGGCATGAACCTTCATGTTTTCACCACTGGACGCGGCACGCCTTATGGCTTGCAAGCTTGCCCCGTGGTGAAAGTAGCAACACGAACAGAGTTGGCTCAGCGTTGGCACGATTTAATGGACATGAACGCGGGCCGAGTAGCCGATGGCGACATCACCATCGAAGATGGGGGTTGGGAATTGTTGCGATTGTTACTAGCGGTTGCCAGTGGTCAAAAAACTTGGGCAGAACACTGGAAACTTCACAACGAGATGGTGCTCTTTAACCCAGCGCCTATCACTTGAAACATTGAAAAGCGAGAAATTTGAAAAGAAATTGATTGGGTTTATTTCAAACCCCACGCCCAACCAAACTGTAAGCGTGGTTGTTTTTTTCTAACCATTCCCTAGACAAACGGTCGTCTTGCTGGCTGGGATTGAAGCTAGCCTCTTTGTAAGCCTTCCAATGACCCAAGTTGCTTCGAATCAAGCCGTCTTTTGAAAATAAAAGTTGGTAGCCACTTTTCCAAGTTGTCAGTTGGAACAGGCTGCCATCACGCCACAGGTTGTGGATGGTTTGAATCAAGACATCGGTGAGGAAGGTGTATGTGATGTAGTGAAAAATGCGAATGCGCCATTTTTCATTGCCTCCCAATGCTTGGTAAAGGTCAAAGGCGGTACAGCGGTGTTCTGACTCTTCTGCCGCATGCCATTGCCACATGGTTTTGAGGCGCGGCTCGGCACCATCAAATATTTCAGGGTGGCTGAGCAGCCAATCTGCAAAAACGTCTGTGAAATGCTCGGTGGCGGCTGTGGCAGCCAGTTGCTGTCGAATGTTTTGGTTCGCGTTGGCTTTGATGCGGTTGGCAGAGCGTACCGCTATTTTGTTGACAAAGCCCTGCATCTCGAGGCGTTCGTTGAACAAGGCATGAATGCGGCGGTGGGTGGCCTCTTGCCCTATAAAGCCTTGCACTTCTTTGGCAAATTTTTGCCTGGTGGGTTCGTTCAATTGCTTGGCACCCTCTCGCACAGAGTCAATAAAAAACTGCTCGCCCACCGGAAAACTCATCGAGAGGGCATTGAAAAATGCCGACTTAAAGGCATTACCACCGCACCAGCGCTGTTCGAAGGGCGTGGTCAGGTCAATCAACAGTTTTCTAACGAGCAGTTCAGACATTTGGATCCAGTAAGAACAACAGACTTAACTGAGCAAAGCTTGGGCAAACTCATGGGCATCGAAGGTTTGCAAATCGTCCAATTGCTCACCCACCCCAATAAAGTAAACCGGAATAGCGCGCTCACGTGCAATGGCGCACAGCACGCCTCCTTTGGCGGTGCCGTCAAGTTTGGTCACCACCAAGCCCGTTAATCCTAGTGCATCGTCAAAAGCCTTAACTTGCGTCAGTGCATTTTGTCCGGTGTTGCCATCGATCACCAGCAAAATCTCGTGCGGGGCGAGGGCATCGGCCTTTTGCACCACACGTTTGATTTTCTTAAGTTCTTCCATGAGGTGAAGCTGCGTGGGCAAGCGGCCGGCGGTGTCCACCAGCACCACATCTCTGCCGCGCGCTTTGCCAGCAGCTACAGCATCAAAACTGACGGCTGCTGGGTCGCCCCCTTGTTGGCTGATGATTTCAACGGTGTTGCGTTGGGCCCAGACGGCCAATTGTTCGCGGGCTGCCGCTCTAAAAGTATCGGCTGCCGCCAACAACACACTGGCACCTTGGTCGGCCATGTGGTGAGTGAGCTTGCCAATGGAGGTGGTTTTGCCAGCACCATTCACACCGGCCACCATGATCACCATGGGTTTTTGCGGGCCTATGGTGAGTTGTTTTTGCAGGGGCAACAACAAATCGGTGAGAGCTTCTATGAGCAATGTTTTGACAGCCGCTGGCTCGGTGGCTTTGCTGGCTTTGACCCGTGACTTGAGATCTTGCAACAAATGCTCAGTGGCCTTCACACCCGTATCAGCCATCAGCAGGGCGGTTTCCAATTCTTCGTAAAGGGCGTCGTCAATTTGGGTGCCCGTGAACACACTGGCAATGTTTTTGCCAGTTTTTTGGAGACCCGTTTTCAGTTTGTTCAGCCAAGATTGGCGCTGAACCACTGGCGTTTCTTTGGCGGATTTGAATAAACTGAACATGGCTTTGAGTGATCTTTGATCAATTCTAAAGCGTTAAGCTTAGCGCTATGACTTTAAAACCAATTTCAAAACCAATTTCAAAACCAAGTTCGAAGCCAGTCGCAAAGGCCTCGGCAGCTTCAAAAGCCAAAACCATCGGCTCGCCCTCGCACGAGCTTCGCATCATTGGCGGACTCTGGAAGCGCTCCAAAATCAAAGTGATCGACAAACCAGGCCTGCGGCCCACGCCCGACAGAGTGCGTGAAACGCTGTTCAATTGGCTGGGGCAAGACCTGACTGGCTGGAAATGTGTGGACGCATTTGCGGGCACGGGGGCCCTGGGGTTTGAAGCGGCATCGCGCGGTGCCCAACAAGTGGACATGATGGAGCAAGACGCCCAGTTGGCCAAATTGTTGGAGGCCACCCAGCAGCGCCTCAAGGCCAGCGCCGTCATTGTGCAAAAAACCGATGCCCTCATGGGCTTGCAGCGCCTCACCCCTGGTCATTTTGATTTGATTTTTTTAGACCCCCCCTTTGAAGCCACGTATTTTCAGAAAGCCGTGAAGGCGGCGGCCCTGGCCGTTGCGCCGGGCGCTTGGGTGTATTTGGAAGCCCCCCAAAAATGGGATGCTGAAGCCCTTCATGACAGTGGTTTGGCCTTGGTCAAATACCTGAAAGCGGGTGCTGTACATGCCCATTTGCTGCAGCGGCCATTGGAGTGATAATGCCCACAAACGATCAGGGAGCCTTCATGCACCGTTCTGTCATTGCTGTTTACTCGGGTACTTTTGATCCCATGACTTTGGGCCACGAAGACGTGGTGTACCGTGCTGCCCAAATGTTTGACAAAGTGGTGGTGGCGGTGGCCGCAGCGCACCACAAGAAAACCCTGTTCACCCTCGACCAACGATTGGACATGGCCAAACACGTCACCCAAGATTTTGGCAATGTGAGTGTGGTGCCCTTCTCAGGTCTCTTGACCGAATTTTTGCATTCCCAAAAAGCAAGGGTCATTGTGCGGGGTTTGCGTTCGGGCACCGATTACGACTACGAAACTCAAATGGCTGGCATGAACCGCCATTTGGCCCCCGCGGTTGACACGGTGTTTTTGCACACCAGTTCGTCCGTGCAGCACATCAGCAGCACGCTGGTGCGCGAAATTGCTGCGCTGGGTGGTCAGATCGATGGCTTGGTGTCGCCAGCCGTGCTCAAAGCTTTTCAGAGCCAGACTTAAATTTCTGCGGCTTCCACCAAGAAGCGAACGCGTTTTTGGCCTTGCCACTCGTCCACATCCAAACGATAGGCCAGCTTCACGCGTGAGGGCAAGGGCTCAATGCGACCAAACCAAATGCCGTCCACAGGCTGGCCTTGGTGTTTGAGTTTCAGGGCCAAATGTTTCTCTCCCACCAAGCGCTGCGACACCACATCCACTTCTTCACTGAAGAGGGGCGGCTCAAACCCTTGGCCCCACACTTCGCGGTGCATGACTTCGACAAACTCTGCTCGGCGGTATTGAGTGTCGAGTGGTCCATCTGTTTGCAATTTGCGCTGAAGCGTAGCGGCAGACAACAGCTCAGCCGCCACGGCCATGAAGCTCGATTCAAACAGGTCGAGGTTTTCTTCTTCAATGGTACAACCCGCGGCCATGGCATGACCGCCAAAGCGGAGCAGTAAATGCGGGTGTTTTTTGGCCATCAAGTCCAAGGCATCGCGCAGATGAAAGCCCGCAATGGACCGGCCCGAGCCTTTCAATTCATGCTCTTTACCCGGCGCTTGGCTGGCGGCAAAGACAAAGCAAGGTCGGTGAAATTTTTCCTTGATGCGTGACGCCACAATGCCCACCACGCCCTCATGAAAGTCAGGGTCAAACACGCAAATGGCGGGGGGCGGATCGTCGCTTTCATCGAGCAAACCTTCGGCAATGTCCATGGCTTGCTGGCGCATGTCGCCTTCAATGTCGCGCCGCTCACGGTTGATGGCGTCCAGTTGTCTGGCCAGTTCATCGGCCGCTGCGACATCGTCGGTGATCAAACATTCAATGCCCAAGGTCATGTCTGACAAGCGACCTGCTGCATTGATTCTGGGGCCCAGTGCAAAGCCAAAATCGAAGGTGGTGGCCACACGCGCATCTCGGCCTGCCGCTTTGAACAAGGCCTGCATGCCTGGGGGAAGCTGGCCTGCGCGAATGCGTTTTAAACCTTGCGCCACCAAGCGTCGGTTGTTGTTGTCTAACTTCACCACATCGGCCACTGTGCCCAAGGCCACCAAGGGCAAGAGTGCATCGAGCTTGGGCTGGTTTTCTGGACTGAACACGCCTCTGCCGCGCAGCTCTGCACGCAGTGCCAGCAACACATAAAACATCACGCCCACACCCGCCAAGGATTTGCTTTCAAAGGTGCATGAAGGCTGATTGGGATTCACAATGACCTCGGCTGAGGGCAGGGTGGCGGCTGGTAAATGATGGTCGGTGATGAGCACCTTGAGACCTAAAGTTTGTGCCTGTGCCACACCTTCCATGCTGGCGATGCCGTTGTCGACTGTGATGAGCACATCGGCGCCTACTTGCTTCACGCGTTGCGCAATGGGTGCCGTCAGGCCATACCCATCGACCACACGGTCGGGTACCAAAAAGCTGACGTTTTTTGCACCCAACATGCGCAGGCCGCGCAAGGCCACGGCGCAAGCGGTTGCGCCATCGCAGTCGTAATCGGCCACGATGCACAGGTGTTGGTTTTGAGCCATGGCATCGGCCAACAGCACAGCGGCTTCTTGGGTGCCTTTCAAACTGTGGGGGGGCAGCAACTTGGCCAAGCCATCGTCTAACTCATCAGGGCTTAAAACACCCCGTGCTGCAAACAATCGCGACAACAAGGGATGCACACCGGCTTGCGTCAGCGTCCAGGCGCTGCGTGGTGGCACGTCTCGGGTCAAAATTTGAAAACTCATGGCTTTGCCACCTTGGAAGCCAATGCTATGAATTCTTGGGAAATGGTCATGGGTCTGAAGAAATTTTTGAGGCTGTTGATCATTGAGGTTTTACCTGGACGGTAATGTCGCCAACTGTGGTCGCCACACAAGGTGAGAGATACTTCATGGCCCACCTGCAAGGCGTTCAGCAGGGGTTGGCATACCGTGGTGTCCAAAAGTTGCCAAGCTTGGCTCCATGCTTGGGCTTGCTTGTCCAACGCAGGGGTGCGCAACGCCATGTGAACTTGAGCGGGCAGAGCGCTGGGGTAGAGCTGATGCATTTCGCGGTGAACCCAAAATGAATTGACGGTCCATTTGCCTTGTTGGCTACGCAGGTCGTTCACGGGGTGCTGGTACAGCAGCATTTGCATTTCACTTTGCAAGCGCTGCAATTGGCGTGATTGGACGGGATGTGTCGCGTTGGGCATCCATGCGTTGACGTTGTTGCCAATGACCCGATCGAGGCTGGCCAAAGGCAGGTCCTTGAAAAGTGCACTTGTCGCGCGCCAACGCAAGGGGCTTTCATAATTCGCGTGCAAACCGTCTTCTTCAAAGTAAGGCTGAAAGGCTTTGAGCAATGCGCGTGACTCTGCTTCGGTGAGTCCTGTCTCAGACGGGTTGAGCATGACCACTTCGTTCATGCCCAATTGCCAGTGGCAAGGGGTGATACAGGCACTTTTACCCCAATCGGGTGACAGCCCCCATGCGCTAAAGCAACTTTCATGGGGCATCAGGACGTCCGAATGGCCGGGGCCTGATTCGGCCGACAAGTTGCTTTGCGCCACACAAGTTAAGTTGGCCAATAATTTTTGCAAGTGGGGCAAATACAATGCGGATGTGGTTTCTTGCAAAACTTCTGCCGATGGGCTGGCATAGGCAATGACAGCATGGTGCGATGGCTGAGCCATGGCGTTGGCGGGCAGGGTTAAAACGGCGTTCATGGCTGTATTGTCAGGGATGACACAATCTCCACTTAAGGGGTCGGCCTTGGCCGCTTTGAATGATTCTGTGAAGCAGCATGTTTGAATGGAAGAATTGTATGAAAGTCGTGGATGAAATTTGAAATGCCATACGAGTTGGTTTTGGGCTGGCGCTACACCCGCGCAGGTCGAGCCACGCGTCGCAATGGTTTTATTTCGTTCATCTCCGGAGTTTCCATGTTGGGCATTGGCCTGGGTGTGGCGGCCTTGATCATTGTGCTGTCGGTCATGAATGGGTTTCAAAAAGAAGTCCGCGACCGCATGCTGAGTGTCGTGTCACACATCGAGATTGTGTCTGCCGATGGTGGCGCGCTGGTCAATTTGAAAGACACTTTGCACCAAGTGCAACAATCCCCTGAGGTTTTGGGCGCTGCGCCTTTTATTTCAGCGCAGGCTTTGTTGGCCCGAGGTGAGGACATGAAGGGCGTCTTGGTGCGTGGCATTGATCCAGCACTTGAACCCAGCGTGGTCGACCTTAATGCAGGCGATGCATTGCAAAAACACACAAACTTGCCAGGTATTTCTGCCTTGGTGCCTGGCCAGTTTGGAGTGGTCTTGGGCCTCGATTTGGCCCGCCAATTGGGCCTGCGCATAGGCGATCCTGTCACCCTCATTGCACCCAACGGGCAAGTCACGCCGGCTGGCGTCTTGCCTCGTTTAAAGCAACTGCAGTTGGTGGGCGTCTTCAACTCGGGGCACTATGAATTTGATTCTGCACTGGTCATGTTGCACATGGAGGATGCTGCCAAGATATTTCGCTTGGAAGGGCCCACAGGCATTCGTTTGAAAATCAAAGATTTGCATGAGGCGCGGGCGGTTGTCAAACAAATGGCCCCCAACTTGCCCGCTGGCATGGTCATGCGCGATTGGACGCAGCAAAACAGAACTTGGTTTGCCGCGGTTCAAGTTGAAAAAAGAATGATGTTCATCATTCTCACGCTCATTGTGGCGGTGGCTGCCTTCAATTTGGTCAGCACCTTGGTCATGTCCGTCACTGACAAGAGAGCCGACATTGCCATCTTAAGGACCTTGGGCGCCAGTCCCAAAAGCATCATGGGCGTCTTTATGGTTCAAGGCGCGCTGGTGGGCGTGATGGGCACGCTGGGTGGGCTGTTGTTGGGCTTGTTGATTGCCTTCAACATCGATGTCATTGTGCCTGCCTTGGAGGCATTTTTTCATGCCAGTTTTTTGCCCAAAGACATCTACCTCATCAGCCGCATGCCCAGCGACCCGCAACTCTCTGACATCTTGCCTGTGACCCTGATTTCATTGCTGTTGGCCTTTGTGGCCACCCTCTACCCCAGTTGGCGCGCAAGCCAAGTCAATCCTGCGGAGGCCTTGCGTTATGAGTAAGCCGGTGCTTGAAGTTCGTGGTCTTTACAAGCGTTTTGCAGAAGGTGGCTTGGACGTTACCGTATTGAAGGGCATCGACCTGACCGTGGAGGCAGGCGAAACGGTGGCCATTGTGGGTGCCTCTGGTTCTGGCAAAAGCACCCTGATGCACCTCATGGGTGGTCTGGACAGACCCACCCAAGGTCAAGTCTTGTTGCAGGGCGAAGACTGGTCTCAATATTCGGCGGCTGAACAGGGTTCTAGGCGTAATCATTCCCTTGGCTTTGTCTACCAATTTCACCATTTGTTGCCTGAATTCACAGCCCTTGAAAACGTGGCCATGCCAATCTGGATTCGTCGCCAAAAACCCGAAGCAGCGCTGCCAATTGCCAAGCATTGGTTGCAATTGGTCGGTCTTGAAAGTCGAGCCTCACACCGACCTGCCGAACTCTCGGGTGGCGAACGTCAGCGTGTGGCCATAGCGCGGGCCATGGCCACCCAGCCCGCTTGTGTGTTGGCCGATGAACCCACAGGCAATTTAGACCGAGGTACCGCCGAAAGTGTGTTTGACCTCATGCTGAACACAGCCAAGCAACAAGGCACCGCCTTTGTGGTGGTCACGCACGACCCGCAATTGGCTGCGCGCTGCAGCCGCGTCATGAAGTTAGACAAGGGCATTCTGCAAACATGATGCTGCAATGGATAGACAGCCATTGCCATTTGGACGCGCCAGAATTTTTGGCAGACCGTGAAGCCGTATTGCAAAGGGCACAAGCCGAGGGTGTCAAACTGTGCGTGATGCCCGCGGTTCAAGCCAAAGATTTTGAGGCGATGCAAAGTTTGGCGCGGCAGTTTGAACAACCCTATGCATTGGGTGTTCATCCCTTGTTTGTACCCCAAGCGCAAGAAAGTGATTTGCAAACTTTGGAGACAAGCATTGAGAAGGCGCTTCAACTCAAGCCTGATGGTCAACGACAAGACCCTCGATTGGTGGCAGTGGGTGAAATTGGCTTGGACTTTTTTGTGCCGCTTTTGTGCCAGCCGGCCATGCGCGAAAAGCAAGTGTATTTTTATCACGCTCAACTGAAGTTGGCGCACAAATTCAAAATGCCCGTCATCATGCACGTTCGCAAATCTGCCGATGAATTGTTGCGGGGCCTCAGGCGCTTTCAAGTGCAGGGCGGCATAGCGCATGCCTTCAATGGCAGCTTTCAACAAGCCAATGCCTTCATTGATTTGGGCTTTGCTTTGGGCTTTGGCGGTGCCATGACTTTTGAGCGTGCTTTGCAATTAAGGCGTTTGGCCACCGAGTTGCCTTTGTCTGCCTTGGTGTTGGAAACCGATGCGCCCGACATACCGCCGCATTGGTTGTACCGTACCAAATTGCAGCAAACAGCACATCAGCTTATCTCTCAGGGCGTGGCGCAATCCAGCCCCCTTCAAAATCGCAATGAGCCCAGTCAGTTGCCGCGCATTGCACAATGCATGGCCAGTCTGCGAGGTGTACCGTTGGCTGAATTGGCGTACACCACCGTTCAAAATACCCTGCGTGTTTTGCCTCAGCTTCAACATTTTCAATCTGCATGACTTCCAAATCCTCCAAGACGATTGAACTGCCACAACTGCCTGAAGTGAATTTTTCTGAAGATGGAGAAACTCGGTATTTGCATTTAGGCACCCCTTGGATTCAAGGCGCCATGAAAATCAAAGAGCCGTTTGAACTTGACCTGGAATACATCCAGCGCATGATGGTGGGTTTGTTGTTCATCCCAAGCACATCCGTTGCGGGCCGTCATGCCATGCAATTGGGTTTGGGCGCGGCCAGCCTCACCAAGTTTTGTTTCAAAAAAATGCGTTGGACTTGCACGGCCATTGAACTCAACCCGGGCGTTGTGCATGCATGTCGGGGGTGGTTCAAGCTGCCCGAAGATGGCCCGCGCATGCGCGTGATCATTGCCGATGCCGCCAAAGAAATACAGAGCAAAGAATGGCTGGGCAACGTGGATGTATTGCACGTCGACTTGTACGATCATGAGGCCGCAGCGCCCGTGCTAGACAGTGTCGACTTTTACAAACACTGCCGTGCCTTGCTGTCGGATGAAGGCACCATGACCGTGAACTTGTTTGGCCGATCGACCAGCTATGAGCAAAGCGTGGCCAAAATGGCCGAGGCCTTCGGGGAAGACGCAATTTGGGCCTTCAAGCCCACACGAGAGGGCAACACGGTGGTCATGGCGCAGCGCCTAGCCAGCCGCCCCCAACGCGAGGTGCTCAAGACAAAAGCCGAGTTGGTGGAAAACAGATTTGGCTTGCCCGCGACCAAGTGGCTGAAGGTGTTCAAGCCCTTGGTGACCTAAAGCTTGGTCAAATACGACTGGTAACTAGGGTTTACCCATATTCATCAGCACTCATTCTGTGGCCTGTAGGTGAAACCCACATGCATGGGCGCGTAGTTTGGGCACACAATCCGCCATCCCAAACTTTTTGGAGGAGTGTTCCTGTGAAAATCAAAAGTCAAAAAGACTTTTTCTCCGGTCTGATGTTCACCGTGATTGGTGCTTCATTTGCATACGGATCAATGAGTTACAACATCGGTACGGGTGCCCGCATGGGCCCTGGTTATTTTCCCTTGCTCTTGGGCGTGGTCTTGGCGCTTTTGGGTGCCGCGATTTTGTTCAAATCTTTCGTGGTTGAAACGCCCGACGGCGAGCCTGTTGGCGCCTTCGCATGGAAGCCACTTGTCTTCATCATTGCCGGCAACCTGTTGTTTGGTGTGTTGTTGGGCGGCTTGCCAGCCTTCGGACTGCCAGCCATGGGTTTGATTGCAGCTATTTTTGGCACCACCATTGTGTGCAGCATGGCCGGTGACGAATTCAATTTCAAAGAAACGGTTGTCTTGAGCGCTATTTTGTCGGTCATGAGTTATGCCGCTTTCATCTTGCTGCTGAAATTGCAGTTCCCTGTGTGGCCTACTTTCATCAGCGGCTAAGGAGTTTATAAATGGAACTATTTGACAACTTGGCGCTTGGTTTTGGTGTTGCATTCACCTTCCAAAATCTGATTTACGCTTTCATCGGTTGCTTGTTGGGCACCCTCATTGGTGTGCTGCCTGGCATTGGCCCTGTGGCCACCATTGCCATGCTCTTGCCTGCAACTTATGCATTGCCTCCTATTGCGGCTTTGATCATGTTGGCCGGTATTTATTACGGCGCCCAATATGGTGGTTCTACAACTGCCATTTTGGTCAACCTGCCTGGCGAGTCGTCCTCTGTGGTTACGGTCATTGACGGTTACCAGATGGCGCGCAAAGGTCGTGCAGGTCCTGCTTTGGCGGCGGCGGGTTTGGGTTCATTCTTCGCAGGTTGCGTGGGCACTTTGATCTTGGCGGCCTTTGCGGTGCCATTGACAGAAGTGGCCTTCAAGTTCGGCCCTGCTGAATATTTCTCGCTCATGATTTTGGGATTGATTGGCGCTGTCGTGTTGGCCTCGGGTTCTTTGCTCAAAGCCGTTTCAATGATTGTGCTCGGCTTGTTGCTTGGCTTGGTCGGTACCGACGTCAACTCTGGCGTGGCCCGTTTCAGCTTCGACATTCCCGAACTCACAGACGGTATTGGCTTTATTGTGATTGCCATGGGTGTGTTTGGTTATGGCGAGATCATTACCAACCTAGCTCAACCCGAGGACCAGCGTGAAGTTTTCTTAGGCAAGGTGACGGGTTTGTTTCCCACCAAAGAAGACTTCAAGAACATGACCCCTGCAGTGCTTCGCGGCACCGCCATTGGTTGTATTCTGGGCATCTTGCCAGGTGGCGGTGCGTTGTTGGCAGCGTTTGCGGCCTACACCATCGAGAAGAAAACCAAATTGCGTCCTGGTGAAGTTCCCTTCGGCCAAGGCAACATTCGCGGTGTGGCTGCCCCCGAGTCTGCCAACAATGCGGGTGCGCAAACCTCCTTCATTCCATTGCTCACCTTGGGTATTCCTCCCAACGCTGTGATGGCTTTGATGGTGGGAGCCATGACCATTCACAACATTCAGCCTGGCCCTCAAGTGATGACCAGCAACCCTGAGTTGTTCTGGGGCTTGATTGCGTCTATGTGGATTGGCAACCTGATGTTGATCATTTTGAACTTGCCACTCATTGGCATGTGGATCAAGTTGCTGACGGTGCCCTATCGTTGGTTGTTCCCAGCCATTGTGCTGTTCTGTGCCATCGGCGTGTATTCCACCAACAACAACACCTTCGACATTTGGTTGGTGGGTGCCTTTGGTGTGGTGGGTTACATTTGGGCTAAATTGAGCGTAGAGCCTGCACCTTTGTTGCTCGGCTTTATCTTGGGCCCCATGATGGAAGAGAACTTGCGCCGTGCTTTGCTGCTGTCACGCGGTGATTGGTCTGTGTTTGTCACACGTGGCTTGTCTGCCAGCCTGTTGGCCGTTGCTGCTGTGATGTTGGTTGTGGTGCTTTTGCCAGCCGTGAAGTCCAAGCGCGAAGAGGCCTTCGTCGAAGAATGATGCGCTAGCGCAAACTCCAAAACGGCACCCTCGGGTGCCTTTTTTTTCAAAGTCATTATGAAATTTGATTTCAGCACGCCCTATACGTCAACACGATTGCCTGTGTTTGCCCGCAACATGGTGTCGACCTCGCACCCCTTGGCTGCGCAAGCGGGTTTGCGCATGATGTTGAAGGGCGGCAACGCGGTGGATGCCGCCATTGCCGCAGCGGCCGCCATGACCATCACTGAGCCAGTGAGCAACGGTTTGGGCTCGGACGCTTTTTGCATTTTGTGGGATGGCCAGAAGTTGCATGGCCTGAACGCCTCGGGCCCTGCGCCACAGGCATGGACACCTGAGTATTTTCACAACAAGTATGGCAATGACGCCGCCAACCCACCCAAACGTGGCTGGGATTCCGTCACGGTGCCTGGCGCGGTGGGTGCATGGGCCGCCATGAGCGAGCGATTTGGCAAATTGCCCTTTGCCGATTTGATGGAGCCCGCCATTGAAATTGCTGAGCGCGGCTACCTGATGCCTGTCGTGGTCCAGCAAAAATGGGCCGCGGCCACGCCGCTCTTGCAATCTTTGCCAGGCTTTGCCGAAGGCTTTTTGCCTTGGGGCCGTGCCCCGAATGTGGGAGAGTTGTTTCAGTTCAAAGCGGCCGCCCGCGGTTTGCGTGCCATCGCCGAAACCAAAGGTCGCGCTTTTTATGAGGGTGAGATTGCCGAAGCCTTGGTGAAATTTTCTGGCCAACATGGCGGTGCCATGACGCTGCAAGACTTGGCGCAGTTCCGCCCCGAATGGGTTGAGCCCATCGCCCAAAATTACCGCGGCTACACCCTGCACGAAATACCGCCCAATGGCCAAGGCATTGCCGCCCTGATCGCTCTGGGTATCTTGGAAAACTTTGACATCGCCAGCATGAAGGTGGATGGCATCGATTCTCAGCATTTGCAAATTGAAGCCATGAAGCTGGCCTTTGCCGATGTGTACCGCTATGTGGCCGACCCTCAGCACATGGAAGTGACGCCCGCCCAAATGCTAGACCCTGCTTATTTGAAAAGCCGTGCCAACTTGATTGACATGAAAAAGGCGCAAGACTTTAAGGCGGGCAATCCTGTGAAGGGCGGCACCATTTACCTGACGGCCGCCGATGAAAACGGCATGATGGTCAGCTTCATTCAAAGCAATTACATGGGCTTTGGTTCGGGTGTGGTGGAACCCTCGTATGGCATCAGCTTGCAAAACCGTGGCTTTGGTTTCAGCACCGATTTGAAGGGCTTGAACCCCGCCAATTTGGTGGCCCCTGGCAAGCGGCCTTTCCAAACCATCATTCCCGCATTCCTCACGCAAAACGGTCAGCCTTTCATGAGCTATGGCGTGATGGGGGGCAACATGCAACCGCAAGGTCACATGCAAACCTTGGTGCGCATGCTGGACTACGATCAAAACCCCCAAGCGGCTTGTGATGCACCGCGCTGGCGCTATAACGAAGGCCTGTCCATCAACGCTGAAGCCAACATGGACAAGCACACGGTGCAGGGCTTGAATGATTTAGGTCACAAGTTGGAAGTGATCAACGACTCTTACCAAGACTTTGGTGCGGGTCAATTTATTTGGCGCATGGGCGACCCCAAAGTGCAAGGTTACATGGCGGCATCCGATCCACGTCGGGACGGACAAGCCCTTGGCTTTTAAACTCGAATCATAGGACTCAAAATGGATTTAGGCATCAAAGGTAAATGGGCATTGGTGGGTGGCGCTAGCAAGGGCTTGGGCTGGGGCTGTGCGCGTGCACTGGCATTGGAAGGCGTCAATGTGGTCATGGTGGCGCGCGGCGCTGAAGTCTTGAATCAAACCGTGGCAGATTTGCAAAAAGAAGCCCCCGGCGTGACATTGATTGGGGTGGCGGCAGACATCACCACAGACGCTGGTCGGGATGCTTTGTTTGCCGTGCCCGGCGGCCCTGGCAAAGACTTCGACATTGTGGTGACCAACGCAGGCGGCCCGCCGCCTGGCGACTTTCGCACCTGGGACCGTGAAGCCTGGATCAAGGCCGTCGATGCCAACATGCTCACGCCCATTGAACTGATCAAGGCCACCGTGGACGGCATGGCCGCGCGAGGCTTTGGCCGCATCGTCAACATCACTTCGAGCTCTGTCAAATCGCCCATCGATATTTTGGGCTTGTCGAATGGCGCGCGCAGTGGCCTGACGGGTTTTGTAGCGGGCGTGGCGCGAACCAAAATTGCAGCACAAGGTGTCACCCTCAACAACATCCTGCCTGGCAAGTTTGACACCGATCGCATTCGCACCACCGTGGAAGCCACCGCTCAAAAAACGGGCAAAACAGTGGCTGAAATCAGGGCGCAACAGCAGGGCATGGTGCCCGCAGGGCGCTATGGCACACCGCAAGAGTTTGGCGCTTTGTGCGCCTTCATTTGCAGCCAACAAGCGTCGTACATCACGGGTCAAAACTTGTTGACCGATGGCGGCGCCTACCCAGGTACCTACTGAAACCCAGCGCCTTTCATGAAGGGCGGCGACGGCTAGACACCACAATGCCGCCCACAATGAAGCCAAAGGCCACAGCGTGATAAAGCTGGGGCAATTCACCGACAAAAACGCTGGACATGATGGCCGCAAACAGGGGCGTGAGGTTGGAGAAAAAACCGGCCACTGTCGGACCAGCAATTTGCACGCCCAAACCCCAGCAACGGTAGGCCAAAATGGCGGGCCCCACAGCCACAAATGCCAAGGCTGCATAAAGAGGCGGACCCCACACCATGTGGGCATCGGTCAGAGCCCATTCGGCGCCCGCGAACATGCCCGCCCAGCCTAAACCAAAAATGATTTGGGCCATGAGAAAAGCGGCCCAGTGGTTCCTAATTTCGGGAGGCTCATCACGTTGGCTCAAGAGCCAGCTGTAAAGGGCCCAGCATGCTGTGGCCAATAAGATATAAATATCGCCCACCACAAAACTCACCGCCATGAGCTGCTGCCAATTGCCGCGTGACAACACCACCAGCACACCGGCAATGGACATGAAGGCGCCCATCCACTGAGCTCGCATCACAGGTGTTTTAAAAAACACAGAACCGATGGCCAACATGAACACCGGCGAGCTGGCGGCCACCAAGGTCACGTTGAGCGGCGTGGAGGTTTGCAATGCCAAATATTGAAGTGCGTTGTAACAACCCACTCCCAACAAACTCAAGACCGCAAAGCGCCGCCAAGAAGCCCACAAGAGGCTGCTGGGTTTGAGCAGGTGTCCTGCCAAAGGCAGCAAAATAAAAAATGCAATGAGCCAGCGCAAAAAATTGAGCGTGATAGGCGGCACCATGTCGCTGACCAGCCGGCCCACGACGGCATTGCCAGCCCACAGCAGTGGCGGAACCGTCAGCAGCAAGGCGGTACGCAGTGAGAGTTTATCTGTCATGCCAGAGACTTTAACGGCTTCTGAGGCCGATTTCGCTCAAGCAGGAACATTCAATTCATGGCAAAGTAGCGGTCGATGTGATGTTGGTGGATGCGCCAATTCACACAACCTATTTTTTCAAGGAGACTCGCATGAGCTTAGCCATTCAAATCGACCAAACCGGTGGTCCAGAACAACTCAAAATGGTGGACGTGACCGTGGGCCAACCTGGCCCTGGTGAAATTCGCATTCGTCACAAAGCCATTGGCTTGAATTTCATCGATGTGTACCAACGCAGTGGCTTGTACAGTTTGCCTTTGCCCCTGAAGCTTGGCATGGAAGCTTCAGGCATTGTGGAAGCAGTGGGTGAGGGCGTCACCCACCTCAAGGTGGGCGATCGCGCCGCCTATGCCAGCCAGCCACCTGGCAGCTATTGCGAAGAGCGTGTCATGCCCGCCAAGTGCGTTTGCAAATTGCCCGACGACATTTCGTTTGAAACAGGCGCGGCCATGATGCTGAAAGGCTTGACGGCCCAATACCTGCTCATGAAAACTCGACCTGTTGAAGGCTTGCAAGCTGGCGATCATGTGTTGTTCCATGCTGCCGCTGGCGGTGTGGGCCTGATTGCTTGCCAATGGGGCAAGACCTTGGGTTTTCGCATGATTGGGACGGCCGGTTCTGATGCCAAGTGCCAACTGGCCATTGCCAATTGCGCCGAGCATTGCATCAACTACAGCACCGACGACTTCTTGGCGCGAGTGAAAGACATCACAGGTGGCAAAGGTTTGAAAGTGGTCTATGACTCCGTGGGCAAAGACACTTGGGACAAATCTCTGGACTGCTTGAGCCCCTTTGGCTTGATGGCCACCTTTGGCAATTCATCGGGTCCGGTGGCGCCTTTTGCACCGGGCATCTTGGGGGTGAAAGGCTCTTTGTATGTCACACGTCAAACGCTGTTCAGCCACATTACCACCCGCGAAAGCACTCAAGCCATGGCCGACGATTTGTTTGCCGTGGTGCAAAGTGGCAAGGTGAAAATTCACATTGACCAAACCTTTCCCTTGGCCCAGGTGCAAGAAGCACACCGTGCTTTGGAAGCGCGGCAAACCACGGGCTGCACCATTCTCACCTTGTGAGGTTCAACAGCATGTAAAAAAGGCACCTGAGGGTGCCTTTTTTATCGCCCCCGCCGAACGCGCAAAAGCTCATCTAAGACAAGCAAGCATGCGCCAAGGGTAATGGCACTGTCGGCCACATTGAATGCCGGAAAGTGCCAAGTGCCGTAATAGAAGTCTAGAAAGTCGATCACGTGGCTGTACAGCAGGCGGTCGATCACATTGCCAACTGCGCCGCCCAATAGCAAAGACAAAGCCAAGCAAAACAAGCTTTGGCCATGGTGCATGCGCAGCAAATAAACCATCACGATGGCCGCAACAAACCCCAAGCCTGTGAAAAACCAGCGTTGCCAACCCCCTGCATCGGCCAAGAAGGAAAACGCTGCGCCTGGGTTGTGAACGCGGACCAAGTTGAAAAAAGACGTGATGGGCAAGCCCTCACCCAATTGGAATGATCCTACGATGGCAATCTTGGTCAGCTGGTCGATGAGAATGGTGACCAACGCCAAGCCCAACCACAGCCAGACGCCAGAGCCCGAATTGAAAGCGGATTTGTTGCGAGCCATTGGGTTCAGGCAAACAATCGAGTTTCACCAACGCCATGCAAGTTGCTGTTGCAACGTGCGCAAAGGGTGGGGTGAGCTGGGTTGGCACCCACATCAGGCGCGTAGTGCCAGCATCGCTCGCACTTGACGTCTTCACTCACTGAAACTCTGGCGACCAATTCGGAACCCGCTTCCAAAATGAGTTGCGACGTGATGAAGACAAACTTCAAATCGTCTTTCAAGCTGGCCAGCAAGGCGTGGTCTTCGGGGCCGGCTTGCAATGTGACGCATGCTTGCAGTGACGCACCCACTTTGCCATCGGCTCGCAATGTTTCGATGTCCTTGTTCACTTGATCACGAATTTCGCGAATGCGAGCCCACTTGGTCAACAGCGCTTCATTGGGGGTGCCCAAGTCGCTGAAAGTTTCCATGAAGATGGACTCTGAGTTGCCAAAGGTCTGCCATGCTTCTTCGGCGGTGAAGCTCAAGAAGGGCGCCATCAATCGCAGCATGGCGTGTGTGATTCGGTGCAGGACGGTTTGCGCAGAGCGACGTGCCAATGACTTGGGCGCATTGGTGTAGAGACGGTCTTTGAGGACGTCCAAATAAAACGCACCCAAATCTTCGGAACAATAAATTTGCAATTTAGACACGACAGGATGAAACTCGTACACCTTGAAGTGCGCCAAGATGTCGGCCTGCAATTGGGCCGCACGACTTAAGGCAAAGCGGTCGATCTCTAATAAATCTGCATCGGCCACCGCGTCTTTGGCAGGGTCGAAATCGCTGACGTTGGCCAACAAGAAACGCAAAGTGTTGCGAATACGGCGATAGGCATCGACCACACGCGCCAAGATTTTGTCGTCGATGTTGAGGTCGCCAGAGTAGTCCGTAGAGGCCACCCACAGCCGCACAATTTCTGCGCCCATCTTGTCGGTGATTTCTTGTGGCGCAACCACATTGCCCAAGCTCTTGCTCATCTTGCGGCCTTGGCCGTCGGTGGCAAAACCATGCGTGAGCAAGCCTTTGTAGGGCGCGCGGTCATACAGCGCACAACCGAGCAACAAGGAACTGTGGAACCAGCCACGGTGTTGGTCGTGACCTTCTAAGTACAAGTCGGCTTCTGGGCCAGCGTCATGGAATGGGTTGCGATCGTACGCATCTTTGTGACTGCCGCGCAGCACGTGTTGGAAGGTAGAACCGGAGTCAAACCACACTTCCAAAATGTCGGTGCTCTTGGTGTAATTGGGGGCATCGGTGGCGCCCAAAATTTCTTCTACCGTCACGCGGCTCCAAGCCTCAATGCCGCCTTTTTCTACGATGTCGGCCGCTTGGTCCAAGATCTCCATGGTACGGGGATGCAGTTCGCCAGAGTCTTTGTGCAAGAAGAAGGGCACAGGCACGCCCCAGCTGCGCTGACGTGAAATGCACCAGTCAGGGCGATTGGCAATCATGTCGCGCAAACGCGTCTTGCCGTTTTCGGGGTAGAAGTTGGTTTGGTCGATGGCATCTAATGCCAACTGACGCAAAGTCTTGGGGGCTTTGTCTTTGGTGAACACACCAGGACCTTCGTCCATGCGCACAAACCACTGGGCAGCGGCGCGGTAAATAACGGGCGTCTTGTGACGCCAGCAATGCGGATAGCTGTGGGTGATGCCGTAGGTGGCCATCAAGCGATTGCTTTCGCCCAGCACTTCAATGATGCGGGGGCAGGCTTTCCAAATGTTCATGCCGCCAAACAGCGGCAGGTCTTCGGCGTAGCTGCCGTTGCCTTGAACGGGGTTCAAGATGTCGTCGTAAGCCAAGCCATTGGCGACGCAAGAGTTGAAGTCATCAACACCATAAGCAGGTGAAGAGTGAACAATGCCAGTGCCGTCTTGCGCACTGACGTATTCGGCCACATACACAGGCGAGAAACGCTGATAGCCTTCATGCACGTCGTACAAAGGGTGTTTGAAATTCAAGCCACCCAATTTGTCGCCGGTGGTGGTGGCCACCACCTGGCCCTCCAGCTTGTAGCGCTCTAAACATTTTTCAACCAGAGACTCTGCCAAAACCAAGAGACCTTTGTCGGTGCTCACCAAGGCATACGTCAATTCTGGGTTGACGTTGAGTGCTTGGTTGGCGGGCAAGGTCCAAGCTGTGGTGGTCCAGATGACCACAAACGCTGACTTGTTGTCTGGCAATGAAGCCAAACCAAAAGCCTTGGCCAATGCTGCGTTGTCGGCGGCTTCAAACGCAACATCCAGGGTGTCGCTTTTTTTGTCGGCGTATTCAATTTCAAACTCGGCCAATGAAGAGCCGCAATCGAAACACCAATACACGGGCTTCAAACCACGGTACACAAAGCCGCGCTCAATGACACGTTTGAAGGCGCGAATTTCGCCGGCTTCATTGGCAAAGTCCATGGTGCGATAAGGGCGCTCCCAATCGCCCAACACACCCAAGCGTTTGAAGTCTTCGCGTTGTTGGTCAATTTGTTCGGTGGCAAATGCGCGGCTCTTGGCCTGCATGTCGTCACGACTCAGTTTGCGGCCGTGCAACTTTTCAATGGCGTTTTCAATGGGCAGGCCGTGGCAGTCCCAGCCTGGAATGTATTGCGCATCAAAGCCCGCCAATTGCTTGGACTTGACGATCATGTCTTTGAGCACTTTGTTCAGCGCGTGACCAATGTGCAATTTGCCATTGGCGTAAGGCGGGCCGTCGTGCAACACAAACAAAGGCGCACCTTTGCGAGCCACACGCAGTTTTTTGTAAAGCCCTTGTTCGCTCCAAGCCTTGACCCAAGCTGGCTCACGCTTAGGCAAGTCGCCCCGCATTGCAAATGCGGTATCGGGCATGTTCAGAGTGGCGCGGTAATTTGTTTTGGGTTCAGACATTGTGCTTAGCGTCATTTGGTGGGCATTGGCCCAGTGACAGATCGGTTTGCAAAAAATGCACGCGCATCATCGCAGTCCTTGGCAATGCCCACAGTGAGGGCTTCCAAGCTGTCGTACTTGAGTTCGTCGTGTAGTTTGTGCAACAAATCAACTCGGATGATTTTACCGTAGCCCCCTTCGGGCCCCAGGTGGCTTGGCCAGTCAAGGCAATGTGTCTCTAGTAGCACGCGGCCCCCATTCACATCTTTGGGGTCCAAAGAGGGTCGAACGCCTAAGTTGGCCACGCCTGGCAAGGGTTCATTGCAAAGGCCGTGCACCGCCACCGTAAAGATGCCACTGGCAGCAGGCTTCCAATGGCTGAACCGTAAATTGAGGGTTCTGAAACCATCTTCTGCAGTTTGTGACGTGGCACCCAAAGCCCGGCCCAACTTGCGCCCATGAACCACATGGCCACTGATGCTATAGGGGCGCCCCAGCAGACGAGCCACACCTGCCATGTCACCCTGAACCAAAGCTTCCCTGACGGCCGAACTTGAAACTCTGAGGCCATGGACCTCATAGCTGTTCATGCGGGCGACATCAAAACCGTGTTGCTGGCCAGCCGCATCGAGCATGGCATAGTCACCTGAGCGTTTTGCGCCAAAGCGAAAATCGTCACCCACCAACAAGTATTTCACCCCCAAGCCCTTGACCAACACGGATTCAATGAAGTCTTCGGGCGTCTGACGGGCCAAGCGCTCGTCAAAGGGCAGTACCACCACTTGGTCGATGCCGCAACGCTCAAGCTCCAACAGTTTGTCTCTCAATGTGGCAATGCGAGCGGGTGCCAAATTGGGCTGTTGGTGAACCTTGGCGAAAAAATCGCGAGGATGCGGCTCAAAGCTCAAGACGCAACTGGGCACGCCGCGGTTTGCAGCTTCGTTTTTCAAGAGGGCCAGCATGGCCTGATGACCTCGGTGCACGCCATCAAAATTACCAATGGTGAGAGCGCACTGAGGGAGAATCTGCTCCGCGCTCTGGGAGCGCTTGAATCCGCGAAAAACCTTCATGCTTTGCCTGTCAAATTTCTGAAGTCAATACAGGGTATATTGTGACCGACCAGGTGGACTGGCCTGTTTTCGTTTCGTGTCATGGTTTTACCGTTTGATGGAGGCGCTTGTGAAGGTCTTGAAATTGTCAGCCCAAGGGCTCCCGCAATCTTGGATTTCGTTGGAGCAAGCCGTTGTCCATTACGCGGCCGAAGACGTGAGATGGGAGGCTGGCCAAGAGATCGCAGTGTTCAGGGGTGGCCATAACGCCATCACTGGTGAGCAGTCAGTCATTCATGTCAACAGCATCATAGGCACCCGCGGGGTTCACGGCATCAACCCCTTCGAGCTTCGCCCCGGCCTGACCAACAGCAAGCTTTTTATCCGTGATCGCAATGTGTGCGCCTATTGCGGTCACCGTTTCCCTGAAACCGAACTCACGCGCGAGCACATTGTGCCCTTTGCCCAAAATGGGGTGGACACTTGGATGAATGTGGTCACCGCGTGTCGTTCGTGCAATCACCGCAAAAGCAGTCGCACCCCAGAACAAGCGGGCATGCCTTTGTTGTTCACCCCTTACGTTCCCAGCCTGTGGGAAGATTTTATTTTGCGCAACCGTCGGATATTGGCCGACCAAATGGATTTCTTATTGGCGCATGTACCGCAAAATTCCCGCCTGATTTTGTAGAGCTCTGCATCCGCAGTGGGTGCTCAGGGTGGTGGTGGGGTAGGGGGTTGAAGCGAAGTTCTGAGCGCAGCGAAGATGAGTCTCAAGCCCCTACCCCGCCGCCGCCCTGAGCACCCACTCCGGATGCCCGCTAAAAGACATTAGAGTGACGTTAAGCAAACACCCCAGCGCTATCCTGCATGCTGTCTGAGACTTGACCTAAGTGGTGCAAGCTATCGCCAAAGGTCATTTCAAGCTGAGTTAATTTCTTGAAATAGTGACTCACGATGTACTCGTCTGTCACGCCAATGCCGCCATGCAATTGAACGGCTTGCTGGCCCACAAACCGCATGGAAGTGCCCAACTGGTACTTGGCTCGGGCCATGGCCTGATGGCGCTCTGGGGCAGGAGCGTTCAATTTCAGACTGGCGTAATAACTCATGGAACGGCCCAACTCCAATTGCATTTTCATGTCGGCCACGCGGTGACGCAGAGCTTGGAACGAGGCGATGGTGGTGTTGAACTGTTTGCGAGTGTTCATGTAGTCCACGGTGATGGCCAGCGTTTTGTCCATCACGCCCACTGCTTCTGCGCAGACACAGGCGATGCCAATGTCCACCGCATGATTCAATGCGGTCAACCCGTCTAAGGTGACCAAGCTGGCGGGGGTTTGATGGAGTGTCAACTCGGCTGCGCGGGCGCCATCTTGCGTGACATACCCTGAACTGCTGACGCCTTGACTCCCTTTGGAGACGAAGAACAAAGCCACTTGGCCATCGGCCATGGCGGGTACCAAAAATGCGTCTGCTTGGTCGCCTGCAGCCACCACGCTCTTGGTGCCGGTGATGGTCCACTGACCATTTTGTTGATGGGCTTGTGCATCGCAATGGCTGAGCTTGTAACGTGCTTTGCGTTCTTGATGTGCCAACACCACCATGGCCTCGCCACCCGCAATTTGGGGCAGCCATTCGGCTTTGAGTGCATTGGGTGCATAGCCTTCCAAAACAGCACCTGCAATCAGCGCTTGTTGAATGGGCTCGATCACCATGCCGCGTCCCAACTCTTCCATCACCACCATGCCCTCCACGGGCCCCATGCCCATGCCGCCATGGTCTTCGCTCACATACAAGCCGCAAAGGCCCAGCTCGGCCAGCTCGGTGTAGGCCGTGCGGTCAAAGCCGCCCGCATGTGTAATATCGCGGCGGCGCTCAAAGGTATAACCCTTGTCCACCCATTTGCGTACGGCATCGCGCAGCTGTTCTTGTTCGTCTGAGAAATCGAAATCCATGATGTGTCCTTGTGCTGTTCTGGTGGGTTAAATTGATTTAACCCAGAACGGTTTGCGCCACGATGTTGCGCTGAACTTCGTTGCTACCGCCGTAAATGGTGGTTTTTCGCAAGTTGAAATAGTTGGCGGCCAAAGGGGCGTTGGCCACTTCATGACCCGGAAAGTCACCTTGCCATCCTGCATCCATGGCTTCAAAAATGAAGGGCAAGCTGTAAGGGCCTGCCGCCAACATCATGAGCTCGGCGTAGCGCTGTTGAATCTCGCTGCCCCTGATTTTCAAGAGGCCGGCAATGTCCAAAGAGTTCTTGCCCGATTTCTCGGCTGACAGCACACGCAGCACCAACATTTCCAAAGCCACAATGTCCACCTCGAGTTTGGCGATCTCATCGCGAAAGCGCATGTCGTCATACACCCCTTCTGTTTTGGCAATGCGTTTGAGGCGCTCAAGTTCACGTTTGGCGCGATTGACGTCGGCAATGTTGGTGCGCTCGTGGGCCAACAAATGCTTGGCGTAATTCCAGCCCTTGTTTTCTTCGCCTATCAGGTTTTCTGCGGGCACTTCGACGTTGTCAAACCAGACCTCGTTCACTTCGCATTCGCCATCCAGTAATTTGATGGGGCGTACCGTGATGCCGGGCGACTTCATGTCAATCAGCAAGAAGGAGATGCCGGTTTGAGGCTTGCCTTCATTGCTGGTTCGCACCAAGCAAAAGATCCATTCGCCATATTGCCCCAAGGTGGTCCAAGTTTTTTGGCCATTGACAATGTACTTGTCGCCCACACGCTCGGCACGTGTTTTCAGCGAGGCCAAGTCGGAGCCAGAGCCTGGCTCGCTGTAGCCTTGGCTCCACCAAACTTCGCCGCTGGCAATGCCCGGCAAGAAACGTTGTTGTTGCGCTGCATTGCCAAAGGCCATGATGACAGGGGCCACCATGACGGGGCCAAAGGGCACGACACGAGGGGCTCCGGCCAGCGCGCATTCTTCTTCAAACAAATGCTTTTGCACAGCCGTCCAACCCGGGCCGCCAAACTGCTGAGGCCAACCCCAACCGAGCCAGCCTTTTTTGCCCAAAATTTTGGCCCAACGCTGCATGTCGTCACGCGTGAGGCGCATGGCACTGTGCACTTTTTTGGCAATATCGGCAGGTAAATTTTCTTTGACCCAAGCACGAATTTCTTCGCGAAATGTGAGTTCTTCAGGTGTGAATGCCAAATCCATGAAACAGGTCTCCGGTCCAAGCCATTGATTGAGGAAACTGCGTTTTTAGCACGACCGTGCGGAAATGTGTTGTCTGAGCCCTCACAAAACCCGAATCACCTAGGGCGAGCAAGGGATAATCCTAGGTAGTGCTTGGCTTCTTTCAATCTCCAAACCCAATCTTTCAAATACCGCATTTGTGAAAAACATCGTCATTTTGATTTCCGGCACGGGCTCCAACATGGCCGCCATTGTTCAGGCGGCTCACCAAGAAGCTTGGCGTGAGCAATGGGGTGTGCAAGTGGCGGCTGTCATCAGCAACAAGCCGCATGCGGCGGGCTTGGCGTGGTTGAAAGAGAACACACAATTCTCAAATATTCAAACCGATGTGCTTGACCATTTGCAATTTGAAACGCGAGAGGCTTTTGATCAGGCGCTGATGTTGTGTATCGATCGGTATGCACCCGACCTGGTGGTGTTGGCCGGCTTCATGCGTATTTTGACGCCGTCATTTGTGGCGCACTACCAAGGTCGATTGATCAACATTCACCCGTCATTGTTGCCTGCATTCACGGGCTTGAACACCCATGCACGCGCAATTCATGCGGGCTGCAAATTTGCAGGCGCCACGGTGCATCAGGTGACCTCAGAGTTGGACCATGGCACCATCTTGGCTCAAGCGGTCGTGCCCATTTTGGCGCAAGACAACGCCGAGTCATTGTCGGCCAGAGTGCTGTCACAAGAACACCTGATCTACCCGCCAGCAGTGCTTGGTTTTTTCAAGACTGCGGCCGCGACTCGCCCACCCAAGTAAACCTGGGTTGGACCACACCCTTGATTTCAACTGTTTCGTTGAACATGGCGGCTGGCCTCACCCACAAACCTTCTTCTCCATACAGTGCTTTGTACAACGTCAAGGGTTCCAATGTTTCGCTGTGGCGCACGGTGCCCAGCACTTGGTACAACAAGTTTTTGTAGTGTCGATAGTAGCCAGGGCGTGTGACGATCAGGGGCGGTAAGTTTTCTTCTTGCATGTCGGTCTTCATTCATGGGTGTCGGTGGGACAATAGGGGCTATGCATCCAAAAGCCCTGTTAGACGCCTGCGCCGAATTGGTCAGGCTCACCCTCCAATTTAACCACCCTGCCGATGCGGTGGTGTCACGTTTTTTCAGAGACCATCGCAACTTAGGCCCGCGAGAGCGCGCCACCTTGTCCGAGACCGTATTTCAAGTCTTGCGAAAAAAACTTTTGTTTGAGCACATGGCCCGATCTGGCAGTGGGGCCAAGGAAAGGCGTTTGGCCATCTTGGGATTTGCCGGCCCTCGGGATTTCGTGAAGAGTGCGCTCAATGACACCGAAAAATCTTGGCTCGACATGTGCGACAGCATCGGCCCTGCCGACCTCATGTCGCAACACATTCACAACTTGCCCGATTGGCTGGCGCAGCCCTTGAAAGTTCAATTGGGCGATGAATTTGAGGCCTTGGCCGAGAGCTTGCAGCAGCCCGGAACGCTCGACTTGCGGGTCAATGATTTGAACGAAAAGCGCGCCGAAGTTTTAAAAGAATTGAACGCTGCGGGCATTGTGTGTGAGACCACACCTTATTCGCCTTGGGGGGTGCGCATTCAAGGCAAGCCCTCACTTGCCAAGGTCAAAGCGTTTGAAAGAGGCGCGGTTGAAGTTCAAGACGAAGGCTCGCAATTGCTGGCGCTGTTGCTCGATGCGCACCGCGGTGAGATGGTGGTCGATTTTTGTGCCGGTGCTGGTGGCAAAACCTTGGCCATTGGTGCGGCCATGCGCAACACCGGTCGTCTCTATGCCCTTGATACCAGCGGCCACCGCTTAGATGCTTTAAAGCCTCGTTTGGCCCGCAGCCAGCTGTCCAATGTTCACCCTGCCGCCATTGCCCACGAGCGCGATGACCGTGTCAAGCGTTTGGCGGGCAAGATTGACCGTGTGTTGGTTGATGCGCCTTGTACCGGCTTGGGCACCTTGCGTCGCAACCCCGATTTGAAGTGGCGCCAAAAGCCCGAAGGCATTGCCGAAGTGGCCACCACCCAAACCGCCATTTTGGAGAGTGCTTCGCGCCTGTTGAAGTCGGGTGGGCGCTTGGTCTATGCCACTTGCAGTCTGCTGCCCCAAGAAAATGAAGACATTGCCAATGCCTTCACGCAAGCGCATTCGGATTTTGTGGCATTGCCCGTGATGGAAGAATTGACGCGTCTCAAAATAGCCCAAGCCGACAGATTGTGTTCCGGAAACTATTTACGCCTTTGGCCACACCGGCATGGCACAGACGGGTTTTTTGCGGCCATCTGGGTTCGAAAATGAATTCAAAAGAATTAGCTTTGCGCAAACTTTGCTGAATTTTCTGTCAATTTCAGTCTGAAAATCTTAAAATCGATAGATTGCCTACTTTGGCAACCCTCTCTGAAAGTCAATGAATGTTTATTTTCGATTCTGTTGTGTTTGATGCGGTGATCGACTGGTTGGCCAATGGCTTGCTCGGTTTTTCTGGATTGCAAATCTTTTTTGTCATTTTGGGCCTGACGCACATCACCATTGCCAGTGTCACCATTTTCTTGCACCGTCATCAAGCCCACAGAGCCTTGGACTTGCATCCTAGCGTGTCGCATTTCTTCCGATTCTGGTTGTGGCTCACCACAGGTCAAGTGACCAAAGAGTGGGCGTCCATTCACCGTAAACATCACGCCAAATGCGAGCAGGCCGAAGACCCCCACAGCCCGCATGTGCACGGCATCAAAACGGTGTTGTTCAGAGGTGCGGAGTTGTATCGCAACGAGTCAAAAAACAAAGAAACCATGGCCCGATATGGCCACGGCACGCCCGACGACTGGATCGAGCGCAATTTGTACACGCGCTTTTCTTGGCAAGGCGTGGCCCTCATGCTCATCATTGACGTCACATTGTTTGGTGCTTTGGGCCTCACGGTTTGGGCTGTTCAGATGGCTTGGATTCCCATTACGGCAGCGGGCATCATCAATGGCGCTGCCCACTACTGGGGCTATCGTAATTTTGAAGCGCACGATGCCAGCACCAACATCTCGCCCTGGGGCATTTTGATTGGCGGCGAAGAGCTGCACAACAATCACCATACCTATCCCACCTCTGCCAAGTTGTCGGTCAAACCTTATGAGTTTGATTTGGGCTGGGCCTACATTTGCATTTTGCAGTTTTTTGGTTTGGCCACGGTCAAGAAAACCCCGCCTGTTTTGGCCTATGGTGACGTTCGCCCCGTCGCCGATGAAAAAACTTTGGAAGCCCTTATCACCAATCGCTATGCCGTGATGGCCGGTTATGCCCGCCAAATGCGCAGCGTGTTTCGTCAAGAAGTGGCCAATGCCAAGTTAGATGCCAATGTGTTGAAGGTGGCATCGCGTTGGTTTCACCGTGATGGCGACAAAGTGCCAGCTGAGGCCCTTGCACCCCTGATTGCAACGCGCGCCGCATACCCCGCATTAGACAAGATGCTGCAGATGCGCGAGGAACTGCGCCAAATTTGGCTTAACACTTCCCACACCCGCGAACAATTGGCGTTGGACTTGCAAGCCTGGTGCAAACGCGCCGAAGACAGCGGCATTGCGGCGCTGCGCGAATTCTCCACCCAACTGCGCGCTGCCCGGACCTAAATAAATGGGGTCAGATGAACATTAATTTCCAATCAAAGGGGAATAAGACTAAAGGGGGCTGAACGATTTCTGGTACCCCAGTATGAGGAAGCCCCCTTTAGTCTTATTTCCCTTTGATTGACCAAATTAATGTTCATCTGACCCCAATTATTTTTGGCGATAAAAAAGCCCGCTGTTGCGGGCTTTTCTACGGGACAAATCTAAATTACTTCAGTTTGATTTCTTTGTACTCTACGTGCTTGCGAGCTTTGGGATCAAACTTCATGATCAACATTTTCTCGGGCATTGTTTTCTTGTTCTTGCTGGTGGTGTAAAAGTGACCAGTTCCAGCTGTAGATTCCAGCTTGATCTTTTCGCGTCCGCCTTTGCTTGCCATGGTGTGGTGCTCCTAAGTGAGGTTTAAGCTTGACCGCGTTCGCGCAAATCTGCGAGAACGGCATCAATGCCATTTTTGTCGATCAGGCGCAAAGCGGCGCTGGAGACGCGCAGACGCACCCAACGATTTTCACTCTCAACCCAGAAACGGCGGTATTGCAGGTTCGGCAAGAACCGGCGCTTGGTTTTGTTGTTGGCGTGGGAAACATTGTTTCCGACCATGGGGCCTTTGCCCGTTACGTCGCAGACGCGTGCCATGTGGACACTCCGATACTTTTATAAACAGCCGGTGCCTGATGAGTCTTGCGAGGATGGTTCAAAAAAACCAATTTGCAAAACTTAAGGCGCTCCAGCCTCACCTCGCCAGAAGGGTGGCGGTAACCCATTTTTGGTAACCCATTTTTGTTTTGTAGCCCTTATGGGCACTCAGCAAAGCTTTGAATTATAGCCAGCTTTTTTGATGGCAGCCAAGCCGCAATGGCTAAAAATTAGCGTGAATGTATCGGCTTAGGCTGAAGGGTGTTGCAAATTCACCTCAAGAAAAGCGTTTTCATGCGCCTTCTTGTTCCAAAAAGCGCTGGGCATCCAAGGCGGCCATGCAGCCTGTGCCAGCGCTGGTAATGGCTTGGCGGTAAACGTGATCTTGCACATCGCCAGCAGCAAACACACCCGGCACACTGGTCATGGTGGCAAAACCTTTCAGCCCGCTTTGGGTCACGATGTAGCCGTTTTCCATGTTGAGTTGGCCTTGAAAAATATCCGTGTTGGGCGAATGACCAATTGCAATGAAGCAACCCTTGAGCTCTAAGTCTTGCAATGAGCCGTCTTGGGTGGACTTCAAGCGAACGCCTGTGACACCGGTGTTGTCGCCTAAAACTTCGTCCAAGGTTTGAAAGGTTTGCAACACAATCTTGCCCGCCGCCACTTTGTCCATGAGCTTGTCGACCAAGATGGGCTCTGCTTTGAATTTGTCGCGGCGGTGAATCAGGTAGACCTTGCTGGCAATGTTGGACAAGTACAGGGCCTCTTCAACGGCCGTATTGCCGCCGCCTACCACGCAGCAAATCTGCTCTTTGTAAAAGAAGCCATCGCAGGTGGCACAGCCTGATACGCCGCGGCCCATAAAGGCCGTTTCGGAGTCAATGCCCAGATATTTGGCAGAAGCACCGGTGGCAATGATCAAGGCGTCGCAGGTGTAGACACCGCTGTCGCCCGTCAAAGTGAAAGGGCGTTTGCTGAAGTCGACTTTGTTGATGTGGTCAAACACAATTTGCGTGTTGAAGCGCTCAGCATGCTCCAAAAAACGCTGCATGAGGTCGGGGCCTTGCACGCCATGCACGTCTGCCGGCCAGTTGTCCACCTCGGTGGTGGTCATGAGCTGGCCACCTTGGGCAATGCCTGTAATGAGCAGGGGCTTCAAGTTGGCGCGCGCCGCATACACAGCTGCGGTGTAGCCAGCGGGGCCTGATCCCAAAATTAAAACTTGGGCGTGTTGGGTGGGAAGGGTGTTTGACATGATTGAAAATCCTGCGATATTCGGGAAAACGCTAAAGCACCATTGTAAGAAGCTTCGTAAACACCTGTTTTGAGGGGTCTATCGGGTAAGCTTCAGGGGTAACCATGACCTATTCACTTCGCACCCTCAACAGCGCTTCAGGCTCAGCTGAAACCGACCCTCAAACCGAGTTGTCGCGAAACACGGGCTTGCGCCGTTTTACGCAAGAAATACTTCTATTTTTAGGTGCCGCAGGCTTGTTATTTCTGGTGTTGGCCATGTTCAGTTTCAGTGCCAAAGACCCTTCTTGGTCGGGTTCTGGACTGGGTTTGTGGGTGGTCAATTGGATGGGGCTCATCGGCGCATGGTTGGCCGACGCCATGTATTTCTGTTTTGGATTTTCTGCATGGTGGCTGGTGGCAGTCATGTGCCGTGTTTGGCTCAATGCTTGGGCCAATTGGCTGCGAGGCGCTGGAGAAACTGCCGCGCCCTTGGTGCCAGAAGCCCAGTCCAGCTGGCAAACGCGCACTGTCTTTTGGTTTGGCTTGTTGCTCCTGATGTCGGCCAGTGCGGCCCTCGAGTGGAGTCGCTTGTCGCGCTGGGATTTGGTTTTACCTGGCCCCAGTGGTGGCGCTTTGGGCTACACCATCGGCCATTTTGCGGTCCAAGCGATGGGCGCCAATGGTGCCAGTCTACTGGGCATCTTTGGCGTGGCTTTGGGCATGGGCGCGGCCTTCGGATTTTCTTGGGGCCAGGTCTGTGAATCTTTGGGCAGCAAGATCGATGGCTTGATGCAGTCGCGCCAAGAAAAACGCGAAATGCAAGAAGATTTTGCGTTGGGGCAACAAGCGCTGCGTGAGCGCGAGCAGCTGCAATCCAAATTGCCAGCTGAGCCGCAGCTGCATCCCTTTGGCGATGAGTTTGAAGAAAAGCCATTGTTTGCTGCAGCGGGTGTGTCGGCCCCGGTCTTTGCCGAGCCCTCACCCGGTGTGGTGATCGAGCCCGCGGTAACCGCAGTGCCGCGCAGTGAGCGAGTGGTGAAAGAGCGTCAAAAGCCTTTGTTCTCCGAGTTGCCCGACAGCAAATTACCGCAAGTCGATTTGCTCGACAGCCTCACGCTGCGTCAAGAAGGTGTCTCCCCCGAAACGCTGGAGATGACCAGCCGCATGATCGAAAAACGGCTCAAAGATTTTGGCGTCGAAGTGCGGGTGGTGGCCGCAGCCCCGGGGCCCGTCATTACGCGTTACGAAATTGAACCTGCTACTGGCGTCAAGGGCTCACAGGTGGTTAACCTGGCCAAAGACTTGGCGCGATCGCTCAGCCTTATTTCCATTCGGGTGGTTGAAACCATTCCCGGCAAAAACTTCATGGCACTTGAGTTGCCCAACGCCAAACGCCAGTCCATCAAGCTCAGTGAAATCTTGGGCTCACAGGTCTACAACGAAGCCAAATCAATGCTAACCATGGGTTTGGGCAAAGACATTATTGGCAATCCTATTGTGGTCGATTTGGCCAAAATGCCCCACGTGTTGGTGGCCGGTACCACGGGTTCGGGTAAGTCCGTCGGTATCAATGCCATGATTTTGTCCTTGCTTTACAAAGCAGAAGCGCGCGACGTGCGCTTGCTCATGATCGATCCCAAAATGTTGGAAATGTCGGTTTACGAAGGCATTCCGCATTTGTTAGCGCCCGTGGTCACCGACATGCGTCAGGCTGCGCATGGCCTCAATTGGTGTGTGGGCGAAATGGAGAGACGCTACAAGCTCATGAGCAAAATGGGCGTGCGCAATTTGGCGGGCTACAACACCAAAATAGACGAGGCCACCGAGCGCGAAGAATTCATTCTCAATCCGTTCAGCCTGACGCCCGACGATGCAGAACCGCTCAAGCGATTGCCGCACATTGTGGTGGTGATAGATGAACTGGCCGACCTCATGATGGTGGTGGGCAAAAAAATTGAAGAGCTCATTGCACGTTTGGCGCAAAAGGCGCGAGCTGCTGGCATTCACTTGATCTTGGCAACTCAACGCCCCAGCGTTGACGTGATCACGGGCTTGATCAAAGCCAATATTCCCACCCGTATTGCGTTCCAAGTTTCCAGCAAAATTGACAGCCGAACCATTCTCGATCAGATGGGCGCAGAAGCCTTACTCGGCATGGGTGACATGCTTTACATGCCATCTGGCACAGGCTTTCCCATTCGCGTGCACGGTGCCTTTGTGAGCGATGAAGAAGTCCACCGCGTGGTCAGTTATTTAAAGTCCCAAGGGCAACCCGATTACATCGAAGGCGTCCTTGAAGGTGGTACCACCGATGGCGATGACACTGGTTATGGTGACAGCGGTGATGCCGAAAAAGACCCTATGTACGACCAAGCCGTGGAAGTGGTTTTGAAAAACCGCAAAGCCAGTATCTCCTTGGTGCAAAGGCACCTCAAAATTGGCTACAACCGAGCGGCGCGTTTGGTGGAAGAAATGGAAAAGGCTGGCTTGGTCAGCGCCATGGGCACCAATGGTCAACGCGACATATTGGTTCCTGCGCGTGCAGAATAATTTCAACATGCGAGACAGCTTGAAATCGTGCTTGGCCGTAGCCTGGCTTTTACTGAGCTTGCCCAGCATGGCACAAGCATCTGCGCCCTTGGAAAGCCTCAGTCAATTTTTAAAGCAAACGCAAAGCGGCCGCGCCCAATTTAGTCAAGTGGTGACATCGCCCACCAAGGCTGACATGCCGCCCAGACGCAAAACGTCATCGGGCACGTTTGAGTTTCAACGGCCGCAACAATTTCGTTTTTCATACACCAAGCCATTTGTTCAAACCATGGTGTCTGATGGCCAAACAATGTGGTTGTACGACGCCGACTTGAATCAAGTCACTCTTAGAAAGCAAAGTGGTGGTCTGGGTCAAACGCCCGCTGCTTTTATTTCTTCCACCGGCGATTTGAAAACACTTCAAGCCGAGTTTCATTTAAAAGCCGAGCCAGATGCCGAAGGCTTGCAGTGGGTCAGCGCCACCCCCAAGACAGCAGAGGGCACCATTCAATCATTGCACTTGGGGTTCAAGGTGGCTGCTGGAGCGGTACCGGTGTTGGCCATTCTTGAAATATTGGATGGCTTGGGTCAAACCTCGCGCTTGAGTTTTCAGAACTTTGAAACGAACATCAAACTCTCGCCCGATACCTTCCAATTCAAACCTCCAGCAGGCGCTCAGGTTATACGGCCATGAGCACTGGCTTTTCAGCAGCACAACCCCTGGCTGAAAGACTGCGGCCCCGAAGTTTGGGCGAGGTCATTGGCCAACAACATTTGATCGGCGAGGGCTTGGCCCTTCGATTAGCCTTTGAATCGGGTCAACCTCACAGCTGTATTTTGTGGGGTCCGCCAGGCGTTGGGAAAACCACCATTGCGCGTCTCATGGCCGATTCCTTTGACGCCCAGTTCATCAGCATCAGCGCCGTGCTGGGGGGTGTGAAAGAAATCAGAGAAGCGGTAGAAAAAGCACAAGCCGCTTTGAACAATTTGCAGCCCCAGCGCACCATTGTGTTTGTGGACGAGGTGCACCGATTTAACAAAAGCCAGCAAGATGCGTTCTTGCCGCATGTGGAAAGTGGCTTGCTCACCTTCATTGGCGCCACCACCGAAAACCCCTCGTTTGAAGTCAATTCGGCGCTGCTGTCCAGAGCCGCTGTATACGTGCTGCGATCCCTGGACGAAAAAGACCTGCAGCACATTGTGCAGCGTGCTTTGGATGTTGGCGCCATATCTCCCATCGAGCCCGATGCTTGTCAACGGCTCGTGGCCTATGCCGATGGCGATGCCCGACGCTTGCTCAATACCTTAGAAACTTTGTCGGTGGCCGCGCAACGTGAAAAATTGGAACGTATTTCTGATGTTTGGCTATTGAAAGTCTTGGGCGAACGCATGCGCCGATACGATAAGGGCGGTGAGCAGTTTTACGACACCATCAGCGCCTTGCACAAATCTGTGCGCGGTTCGGACCCCGATGCGGCTTTGTACTGGTTCACGCGCATGCTGGATGGCGGTGCAGACCCACGGTATTTGGCCAGACGTTTTATTCGCATGGCCGCCGAAGACATCGGACTGGCCGATCCGCGCGCCTTGCGCATGGCGCTCGATGCGGCCGATGTGTATGAACGCTTGGGTTCGCCCGAGGGTGAATTGGCGCTGGCGGAATGCGTAATTTATTTGGCAGTGGCGGCCAAATCCAATGCCGTTTACAAAGCTTTCAAAGAAGCCAAAGCACTCATCAAGAAAGAGGGCACACGGCCTGTGCCCATGCACCTTCGAAATGCGCCCACGCAGCTCATGAAAGACCTCAACTATGGCAAAGATTATCGCTATGCCCATGACGAGGAGGACGGCTTTGCAGCAGGTGAGAACTACTGGCCAGAGGGCATGAGCGCGCAGTACTTTTACAAGCCTGTGTCACGTGGGCTGGAACTTAAAATAGCCGAAAAATTAAACCAACTGCAAGAAATCAATCGTTCGAAGCCAAAGAAAAATTGATCGGTCTGGCCGCAGATGGCTCGGCTGGCTCAATGGGCCTTATCGGCTTCAGAGGTAAACGAGTCGGCAAAAAATGCTTCTTCGGGCAGCCCCGCTTTTTGGACATAGTCGGCTCGCGCAGAGTCCACCACGATGGGCGCACCGCAAGCGTAGACTTGGAACGCCCCCAATTGTGGGTGGTCTTGCATAACAGCTTGATGCACAAAGCCTGTTCGGCCCTTCCAAGCGTCTTCAGGCAAGGCATCGGACACCACCGGCACATAGGTCAGTTGGGGCATTAACTTAAGCTGCGCTTCAACCCAGTCGTTCATGTACAAATCAGAGGGTCGGCGGCCGCCCCAATACAAGGTGGTGGGTCGTTGAATATTTTTGTGCTGCATGTGCTCTATCAAGGCCTTGATGGGCGCAAACCCGGTACCAGAGGCCAGCAAAATAATGGGCGCATCAGAATCTTCACGCAAATAGAAATTGCCGTAGGGGCCTTCTATGCGCAAGATGTCTTTTTCCTTCATGGTGCCAAACACCACATCGGTAAATTTACCGCCAGGCATGTGCCGAATATGCAGTTCCACCTTGGGCGCTGTGGCATCCAGGGTGTGAGGTGCATTGGCCATGCTGTAGCTACGGCGTGAGCCATCGCGCAGCATAAATTCCACATACTGACCTGCGTGATATTGCATCACATCGGTGGCAGGCAGTTGCATGAAAACGGACATCACATCATGTGATTTCTTTTCCAAACTGACCACGCGCACAGGCATTTTTTTGATGGGAAAACTGCCCGCTTCTGTCACTTGACGTGACTCCAATACCAAATCGCTTTGCGCCGTCGAGCAGCAAGTCAGTATGAGCCCTTGCGCCTCTTCCTCTGCGCTGAGTGCCTTGGCTTGGTGTTCGCCGTGAACCACGGTGCCCGATATTTTTTTGCATTTGCAAGAACCACAAGCGCCATCTTTGCAACCGTATGGCAGGCCAATGCCTTGACGAATGCCGGCGGCCAACAAGGTTTCGCTGCTGTCCGCACTGAAAGAGCGGCCACTGGGTAGAACACTGATTTGAAAGCTCATGTATTGGTTATCCTAGGGGGGTCACAATTTAAAACAAGCTCCGATTTTGCCTTCAAACCAAACCCCTTTAGGTGCATTGCCTTCTCGCTTTCGAAAAGAACGCGTGTTGATCATCGGCTGTGGCGATGTGGGGCAGCGTGCAGCCAAGCAATTGGTGGGCAGAACCAGGGTGGTGGCGCTCACCTCTAACCCTGAAAAATGCGCAGCTTTCAAGGCTCAAGGCATCACACCCTTGTTGGGCAATCTGGACTTGCCTGAAACCTTGCAGCGTTTGTCGGGCTGGGCCACGCGAGTGCTTCATCTGGCCCCGCCGCCGTCCGACCGCGTGGGCGGATGGTCGACCGATCCCCGAACCCTCAATTTGGTGCGTGCTTTGAAGAAAAGAGGCCTGCCCCAAGCCTTTGTTTATGGCTCTACCTCTGGGGTGTACGGCGATTGTCAAGGCCATTGGGTGGCGGAATCCAGGCCCGTCAAGCCCCATACGCCCAGGGCGCTGCGCAGGGTGGATGCAGAAAACATCATTCGATATTTGGGGCGCTCAGGTGTTCGGTCTAGCATTTTGAGAATCCCAGGCATCTATGCACCCGACAGGCCCAACGGCACGCCCCGAGAAAGGCTACTGAAGGGCACGCCTGTGCTAAACCCGCAAGACGACGTTTACACCAACCACATTCATTCCCATGACTTGGCCCGCGCGTGTGTGGCGGCGCTCTGGCGAGGTAAAGCCCAGCGCGTTGTTCATGTGTGCGACGACACGCAATTGTTGATGGGAGATTACTTTGACTTGGCTGCAGACCTCATGCAACTGCAGCGGCCGCCTAGGGTGCCTCGCAGCCAAGCACAAGAAAGCTTGCCGCTCATGTTGCTCAGTTTCATGAGTGAGTCGCGCCGCTTAGAAAACAAGAGGCTCAAGAAAGAATTGCGTGTGAGCTTGAAATACCCTACTGTGCGCGAAGGCTTGCAAGGCGCCTAGCTCAGCTTAATGCTTAGGATCTTGCGGGTCTTTATTTGAAGATGCGGCCAATCTGGATTGCCGAAATTCCATCAGATCCAACACGCCCTTCATCAGGTAAGCGCCCAACAGCGTACCCAACAAATCGCCCACGAACATCCACAAGGCTTCTGAGTACCTTAACTCTGAAGATGTGTTTTGCAAATACCAAACCATGTGATGAATGAGTGAATTGCCCAAGGAGCAATAAAGGGTCAAGACGCTCACATCCGTGAGGGAATTAAGTTTGACAGGGCGATTCAATTGGAATTGGTAAACATACAAGGCTATCAAAGGCCCGGCGCAAGTGCTGGCGTTGTTAAGCATCGAGTAGCCAAAGGGCTCATCGAAGTACGCCATGAGCAATAAGCTGCCTAAAAATGTGGTGACCGTGCCCCAAAGTGGGCCCAACACCAACACATTGACCATACGCAAAAAGGCCGACAGGTAAATCAGGGAGATGTGAGAATTGATGGTGGCAAAGTCAAAAAGCCAACCGTTGAACAAGTGCGTTGCGGGAAACAACACAACCAAACCAGCTATCAAAAGTATGTACATGACCCAAAAGCAAAAAGATCAATGGATTTGATCCTTCGAAAAACAGATCAATTGCAAATCGATGGTGCCCGAGGCCGGAATCGAACCGGCACGCCTTGCGGCGGGGGATTTTGAGTCCCCTGCGTCTACCAATTTCACCACCCGGGCGGATTGCGAAGAGAGCGATTATGACATATTTATTTTGGTGCTTTGGCTGCGCCTCGGTCGTGTGCTTTTGGTTTCATGAGGGGCCATTCAATTTGAAGCGCCCCTTTGATGAAACGGGAAAACCCTGATGGGTATTGTTGCTATTTTGATGATCATCAAAAAAACATTGAAAATATTCTTAAACTGTATAAACTGTTTACATGAACCAAAAGGAGCTTTCAATGACTGTTAACAAACAACTCAGTTTGCTTTGGATCAATGTGAGTCGCCGCCTCTCCAAGGCAATGTATGTTCCGTCCGAGACGGGCTCGCACGACATGGGCAATCATTACTTGGGCGACATGGCCAGCTCTTATGTGGAATACAAAAACTTCCCAGAGGCGGCCCGATCGCCCATGCGGCGCCTGCAAGTCAATTCCAAAGCGTAAGCGTTTTTGACTTGTCTACAAAAGGCCCATCCCCCAAAGGCATGGGCCTTTTGCATGGATCAATCGAATCCAATGGTCAGGCGCTTGCAAACAAGGCAGCTTTTGGCCTGTCGGCACTCAGGCTTGCAAGCTTTGAGGCCACCCAAATCACTGCTGCCGTTGATACATATGCCAATAGTTGCATTTGGCTGGGATTGGCATCGTAGCCCACGACGCCGTGCAAGACCATGCCAAACAGCGAGTCATTGGGCAGGTAATTTGATGTATCCCAGGCAGACTCGGACAACCAAGGAAGCCAATCTGATTGGTTCAAGACCTTCGCCAATTGGCTTGCCAGATTGCCTGCAAGGAGCAGAAGCAATATGTTGGTGATCTGAAACAATCGATGAGGCTTTAACTTGCCCAAGCCGCTGTAGATCAACCAACCTGTGACAATGCCCAAAATCAAACCCAAGAGTACGCTGCTCGCCATTTCGCTGGGCGTGTATTGAGTTCCTGCAGAAAGGCCAGCCACAAACAAAACTGTTTCAGCACCTTCACGCACAACTGCCATGGCAACTGCAATGGCAACAGCCCACAGAGAGGCAGAGGTGTGATCGGCCAATTGCCCGATGCTTTTGGCATGAAGCACCATCTGCTTAGCATGTGCATTGACCCAAATGGCATGCCACGCCAGCATGATGAGCGCAACCGAAAGAATGCAAATTGTGACCAACTCTTGACCGATGCCTTCGGCCCAATCACTGAGTTGCTTCATCATGGAGGCTAATAAAAACGAGCCCATTGCACCTATCAAAATACCCGTGCTCAGCCATTTTGTTCGATGGAGAATTCCTTGCGTAGAAGCTGCAATGATGCCTATAAAGAGGGCGGCTTCCAAAGTCTCTCTGAACACAATCAACGTGGTTCCAAACATCACTATTCCTTATTCTGCGATGACGACGCCTTTGGCCGTCGCAGGATTGAATTCACCAAAGAACTCATAACGACCCGGCTTGAGAGGGCCAATGTTGATGAGGACCTTGCCGCCACCTGGAATGACTTTTTCACGCTTGAGGGAGTGACTTTCGAATTCTTCTGGTGTGTTGTCTTTGTTTTGAATTGTGAGTTTGATTTTTTGGTTGGCTGGGACTTTGATTTCAGAAGGCTCAAATTGATGATTTTGAATGATCAAAGTCTGTTCAGTCTTGAGAGTTTGTGCGTGAACCTGCGCAACAGCCATGTGAAGCAAGACACAGAGCACGGTCATGTTGGTAAGTCGCTTGAGTTGAATGGTTTTCATTGCCAATAATTCCAAAGTGAAAGAACAAGGCTCCAATTCTAAATGCGAATTATTTGTATTTGCAATAATTCGGTCTTATTCCATAAACCCTGCAAGGGATTTGCACGCTGAGGCCACGTCGCGAAATGATCGGCGGCCAGGCGGGGACGCAAGCTAACAAGGATAATTAACCCATGGGACCAACGAACAGCCTTGATTTTCTATGAATGTGCCGTTGCGCCAAGAATGAAAAAAATGACTTATCAGACACTCGAAGAAACCATCGGTAATACCCCACTTGTGAAATTGCAACGTATCGCGGTTGATCATCTGGCGGCAAACAACAATGTTCTTTTGGGAAAACTTGAAGGCAATAATCCCGCCGGCTCGGTCAAGGACCGGCCTGCCTTGTCCATGATCAAACGTGCTGAAGAGCGAGGTGAAATTCAACCAGGTGGTACGCTGATTGAAGCAACTTCGGGCAACACTGGCATTGCCTTGGCCATGGCGGCAGCCATCAAAGGCTATCGCATGATTTTGATCATGCCCGAAGATCTTTCCATTGAACGGGCACAGACCATGAAAGCCTTTGGCGCCGAATTGATTTTGACGCCCAAGAGCGGCGGCATGGAATACGCGCGAGACTTGGCCGACAACATGGCAGCCCAAGGCAAGGGTCGCATCCTGGACCAGTTTTCCAACCCCGACAATCCCCGAATTCATTACGAAACAACCGGCCCCGAAATTTGGGATCAGACAGGTGGACGGGTAACGCACTTTGTGAGTGCCATGGGCACTACGGGCACCATCACGGGCGTGTCAAAGTTTCTGAAAGAAAAAAACCCAAAGATTCAAATCATTGGCGCTCAACCCAGCGAGGGCTCGCGCATTCCCGGCATTCGCAAATGGCCAGAAGCTTATCTCCCCAAAATTTACAACCCCGCCAATGTGGATGAATTGATGTATGTGAGCCAAGACGACGCCGAAGACACTTGCCGTCAAATGGCTCGCGAAGAGGGTTTGTTTGCGGGCATATCGGCCGCTGGCGCTTGTTGGGTGGCTCAGCAAGTTGCAGCCAGAGAACGCAATGCCACTATTGTTTTCATTGTTTGCGATCGCGGTGATCGTTACTTGTCGACGGGTGTATTTCCAGCATGATTGAATATCGCTTTTGCCCTTGTTGCGGCTCGCCTTTGGCGTGGCTTGCCCAAATGGAAGATGGGGGCGAAAAACTTCGTCTTCGGTGCGCCGAGTGCGACTTTACACATTGGAACAATCCGACACCCGTGTTGGCAGGCATTGTTCAAGTCGGCGATCAAATATTGCTGGCGCGCAATGCCGCTTGGACGGGCCGAAAGTTTGCCTTGATCACGGGCTTTATGGAAGCGGGCGAAACACCTGAAGAAGGCATCTCACGTGAGATTTTGGAAGAAACCAATCTAGAAGTGAGCGCCCTCAAATTGATTGGCGTCTATGACTTCAAGCGAATGAACCAAGTGATCATCGCCTATCACGCGATGGCATTTGGCAGCGTGAAACTGTCGCCCGAATTGGCAGAATACAAAATGTTCAATTTTGATGAACTGGTGTGTTGGCCAGCGGGCACAGGTTATGCGTTGGGAGACTGGCTGCGAACCGTGGGCATTGAGCCCCAATTTATGAGCTGGGAAGAGCGAGACTTACAAGGCCGAGCCACTGACTGAACATTCATCATTGAAAACGAGATTATCTGATCATGAGTTTAGCCTTCGACATTGAACTGGACACTTGCGGCTTAAATTGTCCCTTGCCTATTTTGAAGGCAAAAAAATCTCTATCGGCCATGCGCAGTGGGGAGGTCTTGAAAATCTTGTCTACCGATCCTGGTGCGCTGCGAGACTTTCAAGCCTTTGCCCGGCAAACAGGCAATGAATTGTTGGCGCAGGAAACCGAGGCAGAGCGTGTTCTGATTTGGATAAAGCGCAAATAAAAAAAGCTTCAATCGCTTGAAGCTTTTGGGGCAAGTTCTGCGTCTATCTTGACAGTGTCAAAGACTCAGTGATTTCAAATAGGCCCTGAACGACTCTCCCACTTGTGGATGGGCCAAAGCCAACTCTACCGTGGCTTCCAAAAAGCCTTCTTTGCTGCCGCAGTCGTAGCGCTTGCCTTCGTATTGGAAGGCGTACACTGCCTCACGCGCTTTCAGTCGCGCAATGGCATCTGTGAGCTGAATCTCACCGCCCACGCCGGTGGGTTGATTGCGTATTTCATTGAAAATACCTGGCGTCAAAATGTAGCGTCCTGCAACACCCATGCGTGAGGGGGCATTTTCAGGGCTGGGCTTTTCAACAATTTGTTCAACCCGAATGAGTTGTTTGCCAGCTGATTCGCCAGCCACGATGCCATAGCGCTTGACATGCTCAAGAGGCACTTCTTGCACGGCCAAAATGGACCGTCCTTGTTGCTCATAAGCTTTGACCATTTGGGCCAACACAGACGGGCCACCCTTCAAACCCACCATCAAGTCGTCGGCCAAGAGCACAGCAAAGGGCTCATTGCCCACCATGGCCTCTGCGCACAGAACGGCATGGCCTAGTCCCAGGGACCTGGGTTGGCGTACATAAGCGCACACCATGTCGTCGGGTTGAACTGAGCGAACCAGTTTCAAGAGTTCGTCTTTGTGGGCGCTTTCCAATTCGGTTTCGAGCTCGTAGGCCGTGTCGAAGTGGTCTTCAATGGCGCGTTTGCTGCGGCCCGTGACAAAGATCATGTGACGAACACCCGCTGAATAAGCCTCTTCAACCGCATATTGAATCAAGGGCTTGTCGACCACGGGCAGCATTTCTTTGGGTGCAGCTTTGGTGGCCGGCAAAAACCTGGTGCCCAATCCGGCCACAGGGAAAACTGCTTTACGAATGCTGGGCTGTATGCTCATTTTGGAGATCTCGCTGAATTCTGAATTGTTACAAAATTAACACATTAATTTGACAATGTTGTGTCAATCATTGGATCAAGGCTTGGGCTTGGCCGCTTCAAGTTGACTCAACTGCAACTTCACCTTGTTCAAGGTGCTTTCAAAATCAGAGACGCGCTTGCGCTCCTGTTCAATGACAGCAGGCGGGGCTTTGGCCACAAAGGCTTCATTGCTCAGTTTGCCGTGTGCCTTGGCAATTTCGCCTTCCAATCGGGCCGCTTCTTTGCTCAGCCTGATTTTTTCTGCTGACACATCCACTTCCATGAACAAACACAAACGCGCTTCGCCCACCACGGCAACCGGCGCAGCGGCCGCGGCATTTGCCCAATCGGCTTCGTGGTCAAAAACTTTCACTTCATTTAACTTGGCCAAGGCCTGTAGCACAGGACCTGCAGCGTTCATGAAATCAGAATCGCCCAATACATACAAAGGCAATTTGGTGGCCGGCGACACACTCATTTCGCCGCGCAAATTTCGGCAAGCATCGACCAAGGTTTTGAGCTTGGCGACATGCGCTTCGGCTTGTTCGTCAATGCGTTCGGGTTGAGACACCGGGTATGCTGCAATGCTGACAGAGGGGCCAGCACGTCCTGCGACAGGTGCTACTTTTTGCCACAACTCTTCAGAGATGAAGGGCGTGATGGGGTGAACCAATCTCAAAATGGTTTCCAACGTGCGAATGAGCGTACGACGTGTGGCGCGTTGTTGTGAAGCATCACCCGTGTTGATTTGCACTTTGGCAATTTCCAAATACCAATCGCAAAACTCGTTCCAAACAAAGTCGTAAATGGCGTTGGCCACATTGTCCAAACGGTACTCGGCAAAGCCTTTGGCCACGTCGGCTTCGACGCGCTGAATTTTGGAAGAGATCCAGCGATCGGCTTGGCTGAATGTCATGTAGCCGTGAGCGGGTCCGCCCACGGCGCATTCGGCTTTGGTGTGTTCCTTCAGGCCGCAATCTTGACCTTCGCAGTTCATCAGCACAAAGCGTGTAGCGTTCCACAGTTTGTTGCAGAAGTTGCGATAGCCTTCGCAGCGTTTGCTGTCAAAGTTGATGCTGCGGCCCAAGGAAGCTAGGGCTGCAAAAGTGAAGCGCAGTGCATCCGCACCATACGCTGGAATGCCATCGGGAAATTCTTTTTGCGTGTTCTTGCGCACTTGGGGTGCGGTCTCGGGCTTGCGCAAACCTTGAGAGCGTTTTTCCAGCAATGCCTCCAAAGAAATGCCATCGATCAAGTCCACAGGGTCGAGCACATTGCCTTCAGACTTGCTCATTTTCTTGCCTTGTGCATCGCGCACCAGACCATGAATGTAAACATGTTTGAATGGCACGCGACCTGTGAAGTGCGTGGTCATCATGATCATTCGGGCTACCCAGAAGAAGATGATGTCGTAGCCTGTGACCAAAACGGAGGAGGGCAAGTACAAATCGTAGTCTTGGGTTTTATTTGCACCTGATGTGGCCAATGCTTCTGGCCAACCCATGGTGGAGAAGGGCACCAAGGCAGAGGAGTACCAAGTGTCCAGCACGTCTTCATCGCGCTTGAGTGTTTTGCCAGCGCCCGCCTGAGCCTGCGCCTCGGCTTCCGACTTGGCCACATACACATGGCCTTCTTCGTCGTACCACGCGGGAATTTGATGGCCCCACCACAGCTGGCGAGAAATGCACCAGTCTTGAATGTTGTTCATCCACTGGTCATATGTATTGACCCAGTTTTCGGGCACAAAACTCACTTGGCCTGAGTGCACGGCATCGATGGCTTTTTGCGCAATGCTTTTGCCCGTGGGGTCTTGCGGGCTGACTTTGTTGACGGCCACAAACCACTGGTCTGTGAGCATCGGCTCCACCACTTGGCCCGTGCGGGCGCAAATGGGCAGCATCAGTTTGTGAGGCTTGATTTCAATCAGCAAGCCTTGTGCTTCCAAGTCTTTGATCACAGCCTTGCGCGCCACAAACCGGTCCATGCCTTGATAAGCTTTGGGGCCGTTTTCATTCACACTGGCTGTCAAGGTGAAGATGGTGATGAGCGGCAAATTGTGACGCATGGAGCATGCGTAGTCGTTGGCATCGTGCGCGCCTGTGATTTTCACGCAACCCGAACCAAATTCACGGTCGACAAAGTCGTCGGCAATGATGGGAATCTGGCGATCGCACAATGGCAAATCGACTTTTTTGCCCACCAAATGTTTGTAACGCTCGTCTTCAGGGTGAACCGCCAAAGCACCGTCGGCCATCATGGTTTCGGGGCGTGTAGTGGCAATGGTCATGCCCTTTTGCATCACGCCATTAATCAGTTGCGGGCCGTCTGCAAACGGGTATAAGATGTAATGCATCTTGCCGTCGGCTTCGGTGTTTTCCACTTCCAAATCGGACACCGCACTTTGCAGCACGGGGTCCCAACTGACCAAGCGCTTGCCGCGGTAAATGAGGCCTTGCTCGTACAACTTCACAAAGGTTTCAGACACCACTTTGGACAACTTGTCGTCCATGGTGAAGTACTCGCGGGTCCAGTCGACGCTGTCGCCCATGCGGCGCATTTGCTGCGTGATGGTGTTGCCCGACTGTTCTTTCCATTCCCATACTTTGGTCACAAAGTTTTTGCGCGCTTCTGCGGGCGTCGGTCCCATGTCGTGGCGGCTGATGCCTTGGCCTTGCAACTGGCGCTCCACCACAATTTGCGTGGCAATGCCCGCGTGGTCGGTGCCGGGAATCCAAGCGGTGTTGAAGCCCATCATGCGGTGGTAGCGCGTGAGGCTGTCCATGATGGTTTGGTTGAAGGCGTGACCCATGTGCAGGGTGCCCGTGACGTTGGGGGGGGGCAGTTGGATGGCAAAGTTGGGCGCATCGCTTTGAGGCGCCTGAGTACCTCGCTGCCCAGCAACACCATAGTTGCGTTTTTCCCATTCTGGCCCCCAGTGGGCTTCAAGTGCCGCTGGCTCAAACGATTTGGACAGGCTTTCAAGTCCTGGTTGCTTGAGGTCAGAAACTGAAACTGGGGTGGTGGCGTTGCTCATGGGCTTGAATAGAAGAGACCGCTGAAAGCGAATTCTTGTTTAGACGAAAGCATCAATTTTACCCAGTCCAATCGGCTTGAAGCCCTTATTGACTTTCAATATTGACTAAACTACTTTTGTTTTCGCTTCAGTCTTGAATGCGGATTGGAATTTGTACCCGAAGGAAATCAACATGGCCGCACTCAAAGGCTCGCGAACTGAACAATGTCTGAAGGACGCCTTTGCCATGGAGTCCCAAGTTCAATTGCGTTATTTGTACTTTGCCAACAAGGCCGACTTGGAGGGCAAAGCCGATGTGGCTGCTTTGTTCCGCTCTTCAGCCCAAGGCGAAACAGGCCACGCACATGGCCACCTGGAGTTTTTGGAACAAGTGGGCGACCCCGCTACCGGATTGCCGATGGGCAATACGCGTGAAAATTTGGCGGCGGCTTTGGCCAGCGAAACCAATGAGTCTGTGCACATGTCCCCGCAATGGCACTCACTGCAAGAGAAGAGGGCTTTGATGAGATTGCCGACTGGTTTGAAACACTGGCCAAAGCCGAGCGTTCGCACACCATTCGATACGAAAAAGCGCTGAAAGAATTGTTGGATTGAAGACAGGCCCAGGGGCCAGTCATGTGTTTCAGCGGCCGCCCACCTTCACTTGACCGAAGATGGCTTGCGCTTCCCTTGGCAAGCAGCGCCAGTATTGAGCGCTGGCTTGAACCTCACCACCCAGCTCTGCAGCGGCTTGCCAAGTCCAACGGGGGTTGTAAAGGAAAGCGCGGGCAAATCCAATCAGGTCGGCGTCGCCTCTTTGCAAAATGGCCTCCGCTTGTTGCGCTTGAGTAATCAAACCCACCGCAATGGTTGGCAAATTAGATTTTTCTTTGACTGTTCTTGCAAAAGGCACCTGGTATTCAGGGCCAATCGCAATTTTCTGCTGTGCGGCCACCCCGCCCGATGAAATGTGCACAAAGTCTGCGCCAAGCTGTTTGAGTTGCAAGGAAAGTTCTGCGGTCTCTTCGGGGTTCCATCCGCCTTCCACCCAGTCGGTGGCTGATAGTCGAATGCCCAAGACCCCATTGAATTTGGCGCGCACTGCTGCAAACAATTCACGAACAAATCGTGTGCGGTTTTCAAAAGAGCCCCCATAAGCATCTGTGCGTTGATTGGAGATGGGCGACAAAAATTCGTGCATCAAATAACCGTGTGCACCGTGCAGTTCAACCATTTCAATGCCCATTTCGCCAGCTCGCTGGGCCGCTCGAACAAATGCTTGTTGTATGCGCTCAATGCCAGCAGTGTCCAATTCTGTGGGTGGTGTTTCGGTACTGAGGTGAGGCAGTGCGCTGGGGGCCAGAGCTTGCCAGCCACCGTGGTTCATGTCCAGCAGCTGACCGCCTTCCCATGGGGTGGCGCTGGAAGCCTTTCGGCCTGCGTGGGCGAGTTGAATGGCGACGGGAACTTTGGGCGCTAGTTTTCTGGCGCGCGAAAGTGTCTCGTGCAATGCAGTTGCCGTGGCATCGTCCCACAAACCCAGACAATTTGCCGTGATTTTGCCTTCGGGCGTGACCGCGGTGGCTTCCAAAGTGACCAACCCGGCACCACTGTTCAGCAAAGAGGTCCAATGTGCCAGGTGCCAATCGGTGGCTTGACCATGGTCGGCCGAGTATTGGCACATGGGCGCCACCACGATGCGGTTGGCCAAGGTCAGGGGGCCGTTAGGTGAGGGAAGTTGGAACTCTGAAAATAGGAGGCTCATGGTGGTTCGCTGAGATAATGTGGGCTAAAGGGGTTCTTCGCATGCTGATTCTATTGTCTCCTGCTAAATCATTGGACTACAGCCCAACGTCAGTGGATGTGTCACATACGTTGCCGCAATTTGTGCCGCAATCGGCTGAACTCATTCAAATTTTGAAACAAAAGTCTCCAGTCCAAATTGCGGAGTTGATGGATTTGAGCGACAACTTGGCGGGCTTGAACGTGGCCCGTTACCAAGCTTGGCGGCCTAAGTTCACCGCCAAAAATTCAAAGCAAGCTGTGTTGGCCTTCAATGGCGATGTCTATGACGGACTGGACGCCAAGTCCTTAAAACCCAAAGATTTGGAATGGGCGCAACAGCATGTTTGTATTTTGAGTGGCTTGTACGGCGTACTCAGGCCGCTCGATTGGATGCAAGCCTACAGACTGGAAATGGGTTGCGGACTGGACAACCCAAAGGGTCACAATTTGTATCAATTTTGGGGCTCAGGTATTTCTGAATACCTCAATGCCCAATTGGCCTCAGACGCTTCCCCAGTCATCATCAATTTGGCGTCCCAAGAGTATTTCAAAGCCGTTGACAAAAAGACCTTGAAGGCCAGCGTGATTGAATGTGTCTTTGAAGATTACAAAGGCGGCAAATACAAAGTGATCAGTTTTTTTGCCAAAAGAGCGCGAGGTCTGTTGGCGCGATATGCCATTCAGAACAAAATCAAGCATCCCGAGAAGCTCAAACTTTTTGACATGGATGGCTATGCCTATTTTGCAGCGGGCTCAGACGCTCATCGATGGGTATTTCGTCGCAAGCAAGAAGGCGCCACATGAACCATCCGGACCAATCGCAACTGGGCAAAAACAGCGCCTACATCGATCAATACGACGCATCGCTGCTGTTTCCCATTCCGCGAGCCGTCAAGCGGGCAGAGTTGGGCATTGTGGGTCAAACATTGTTCTTTGGTGCCGACTTGTGGACTGCATTTGAGTTGTCTTGGCTCAACCTCAAAGGCAAGCCACAGGTGGCCATTGCGCACATCACCGTGCCTGCAGAGAGTACGCACATTGTAGAAAGCAAATCTTTCAAGCTGTATCTCAACAGCTTCAATGCCACGCGCTTTGTGGATGTGCAAGCTGTGCGCGATTGCATGCGAGAAGACATCGATCAGGCCTTGTGGCATGGCGGTCAAATTCAGTCTCGCTGTGGTGTCAGAATTATTTTGCCTGAGGCCTTTGACAAAGAACCCATTCAAGAATTGGATGGTGTTAATTTAGACCGCATGGACATCGAGTGCACACACTATCAACCTGCACCACAGTTGTTATGGGCTCAGCAAGATGAAGCGCCTGTGGCTGAAACCTTGGTGAGCCACCTGCTCAAAAGCAACTGTTTGGTCACGGGTCAGCCCGATTGGGGCAGCGTTCAAATTGCCTACACGGGTCAACAAATCAACCAAGCGGGTTTGCTGGCCTACATTGTGAGTTTTAGAAATCACAATGAATTTCATGAGCAATGCGTTGAGCGAATCTTCATGGACATTTGGACGCGGTGCAAACCCTTAAAGTTGTCTGTGTATGCGCGGTATACACGGCGCGGTGGCTTGGACATCAATCCTTGGCGCACCAGCCATCCCAGTGCACCGCCAGCCAACACGCGCACGGCCCGTCAATGAAACCCAGCCAATGGACGCCGCTGAAGCAGAGCTTTTTAATCAGAAATATTTGACAGCGGCTCGTCCGTGAAAAGCAGCATGTTTTGACCCACCACTGAGTTCTCTTTCACTGAAAATGGGGCTTGGGTCTCCATTGGGGCTTGGCTTGAATTGCTGCTGTCGTGTTTCACGAGCGAGCCCACCCGAACCCCCAGCAACCTTAATTTGCGCGACAAATCAACTCGCTTCAGGCAGAGCCCTGCAAACTTTCGGATATCAGCGGCATCTTGTGTGTAAAAGGTGAGCGTTTGGTCGCGGGTGACACTTTTGAAGTTGTCGTAGCGCAATTTGATGCCAATGGTTTTGCCATCGTAGCCTTTGCGCTTGAGATCTGTTGCCACTTGGTGGCACAGGCGCGTTAAAACTTTTCCCAATTCTGCCTTGTCTCGCACTGCGTGCAAATCTGTTTCAAACGTGGTTTCGCGGCTCATGCTCACGGGTTCGCTTTCCGTGCTGACAGGGCGCTCGTCTCGACCCCAAGCGGCTTCGTGCAACCAGGCGCCATACACTTTGCCAAATCGATCCTGCAACCAAGACAATTCGCAGGCCGCCAATTGGCCAATGGTTTCGATGCCAAATTGTTTCAGCTTCTCGTCTGCTTTGGGACCCACGCCATTGATTTTTCGGCAGCCCAAGGGCCAGATGGCGTCTTGAATTTGCGCCTCTTGCACCACTGAAATGCCGTTGGGTTTGTTAAATTCGCTGGCCATTTTGGCAATCAATTTATTGGGTGCCACCCCGACGGAGCAGGTCAGTCCGGTGGCCTCAAAGATACTTTTTTGAATCAGTCTGGCCAAGACTCGGCCACCTTCGCGTTGCCCACCTGGAACCTCCGTGAAGTCAATGTAAACCTCGTCCACCCCGCGGTCTTCCATGAGCGGTGCGATGTCGGTCACGACGCTTTTAAAAAGTTTTGAGTAGTGTCTGTATTGGTCAAAATCCACTGGCAACAAAATGGCCTGAGGACAAAGTTTGGCGGCCTTCATCAACCCCATGGCAGAGCCAATGCCAAATTGGCGAGCAGCATATGTGGCAGTGGTAATCACGCCGCGTCCTGTATAGCCCTTGATCCGAGGGAAAAAATCCAAGGGAAATTCGTGCAAATTGTTGGCTGACCACGCGTAGTCTGTATGTGCCGCGCGCAAGCGCCCCAGCAAATCATCTTCCTTGCGTCTGCCGCCCCCAATGACCACGGGCAGACCCTTGAGTTGGGGATAGCGGAGTAACTCGACGGACGCATAAAAAGCATCCATGTCGAGGTGCGCAATGCGCCGGTTGAACGGAGCGTGGGGCGCTTTGGTGTCAGTCACAAACTCACAGCAGTGACGCGTGGCTTATTGTGGAAATGTGCCTGGCAACAAGATACTTTTGTCAACGGCGTCCATTTGGGTGCGACCGCAAAACGCCATGGTCAAATCCAATTCGTTGTGAATAATTTGCAAGGCTTTTTCGACGCCGGGTTGGCCCATGGCGCCCAGGCCGTACAAAAACGCGCGGCCAATGTAGGTGCCTTGTGCGCCCAATGCACGGGCCTTCAAAACATCTTGGCCACTGCGAATGCCGCCGTCCATGTGCACTTCAATTTGCTTCCCCACAGCATCCACGATGGCAGGCAAGGCTTCGATGCTGCTTTGGGCGCCATCCAGTTGACGCCCACCATGGTTGCTCACGATCAGGGCGTCGGCACCGCTTTCAACGGCCAGTCTGGCGTCCTCTGCATCTTGAATGCCTTTCAAAATGATTTTGCCACCCCAGCGTTTTTTAATCCATTCGACATCACCCCAATTCAGGCGCGGGTCAAATTGCTGCGCTGTCCAGGCAGACAAAGAGCCCATGTTTTCGACGCCGCTGACATGCCCAACGATGTTGCCAAATTGTCGATTGGCTGTGCTCAGCATGCCCAAGGCCCAACGCGGTTTGGTGGCGATGTTGAGGATGTTGGCCAGCGTCAATTTTGGGGGCGCAGACAAACCATTTTTCAAGTCTTTGTGCCGCTGCCCAAGTATTTGCAAATCGAGCGTAATCACCAAAGCTGAGCAGTTGGCAGCGCGAGCGCGTTCAATCAGGCGTTCAATGAAGTCGCGATCGCGCATGACATAGAGCTGAAACCAAAATGGGTGCCCATCGGTGCCCTTTGAGACTTCTTCTATCGAGCAAATGCTCATGGTGGAAAGTGTAAAAGGGATGCCAAATTTCTTGGCTGCGCGTGCCGCCAAAATTTCACCATCGGCATGTTGCATGCCTGTCAGACCCGTGGGCGCAATGGCCACCGGCATGGCCACGGGCTGCCCAATCATGGTGGTGGCCGTGCTCCGATTTTCCATGTTGACTGCCACGCGCTGCCGCAATTTGATTTTTTGAAAATCACTTTCGTTGGCGCGGTAAGTGCTTTCTGTCCAAGAACCACTGTCGGCATAATCGTAGAACATGCGAGGCACGCGTTTTTGCGCCAACACACGCAATTCTTCGATGGTGGTAATGAGGGGCATGGCTATTTCCTAAAAGGGATTAACTGCAACTGACACTGCCACACCCAGACATGGTGACGCTTTGAATGACAGAGGGATCGGCCAAGGTTTCAGTCTCAGTGTCAAAGTTGACCGACTTCAAATGCTGTGCCAGACCGGCGTCCATGCTGGCTGCGTGACCGGGAAACCATTCGGCGAGCGCTTCGCAAAGCCTGGAAATGAGTGCGGTATCGCCTTGAACATAATGGGTTTCGACGGCACGCATGGTTTCCAAAATGGTGGCGTGTTGGCCGGCGTGGCAATTGTCTTGTGTAAAGCCCGTCGCAAGCATCCAACGGTCTTCTTGCTCAAAATGCGTCACGGTGTGATTGAGAAACTCTCTGTACAAATTGAGTTGCTCGGTTTGGGGTGTGATCAGTATGGCATTGAGCAAGCTGACAAATTCTTCATGGGTATGGTCCATGCGGCCATCGCCCGTGTGCAGGTCCGCAGACCAGTTGAGTCCGTTGGCAAAGGGGGATGCCGCAGTTTGCTGGGTTTGAGTGACTTCCATGATCGTCCGGGTCTTTCAAAAATTCAAACGCGCATGATGACGCGAAATTTGCTGGTGAATTTGATTTGGCGCAGTTCCGCCCAAAGTATTTCGAGCATGGAGTGAGCCCGCCAAACTGAGACACTCAAAGACATCGCTCTGTATGGTGCCATTGAATTGTTGCAAGGTGCTCAAGGGCAACTCACTCAAGTCCACGTGAAGCGCTTGCGCCGTTTTGACGGCATGTGCCACCACTTCATGCGCATCACGGAACGGCAGGCCTTTCTTAACCAAGTAATCGGCTAAATCGGTTGCGGTGGCATAACCTTTTTTAGTGGCTGCTTCCATGGCTGTGGCATTGACAGTGATGCCGCCTTCTTTCTGGCCTGTTTGCGGGTGGGTTTGTCCGCCGATCATTTCGCTGAAGATACGCAGGGTGTCTTTCAAGGTATCGACAGTGTCGAACAAGGGTTCTTTGTCTTCTTGGTTGTCTTTGTTGTAGGCCAGGGGTTGGGCCTTCATGAGCATGATCAAACCCATCAAATGGCCCACCACTCGGCCCGTTTTGCCGCGTGCCAACTCTGGCACGTCGGGATTTTTCTTTTGCGGCATGATGGAACTGCCAGTGGTAAAGCGATCAGCAATTTTGACAAAGCCAAAGTTTTGGCTCATCCACAAAATCAGTTCTTCGCTCAAGCGGCTGATGTGCACCATGCACAGCGACGCAGCGGCTGTGAACTCGATGGCAAAGTCACGATCGCTCACACCGTCCAAGCTGTTTTGACACACGCAGGGGCGGCCTTCTTCATCTACCATGCCCAATTGCTTGGCCACGCTCTCTCGGTCGATGGGGTAAGTGGTGCCGGCCAAAGCCGCAGAGCCCAAGGGCAAACGGTTGGTGCGGCGGCGAACATCGCTCATGCGCTCGGCATCCCGCGAAAACATTTCGACATAGGCCAAGAGGTGGTGTGCAAAACTCACGGGCTGGGCCACTTGCAAATGGGTAAAGCCCGGCATGATGACTTCCACATTTCGCTCGGCCACTTCAATCAATGATTTTTGCAAATCAATCAAGAGGGCATTGATCAAGTCAATTTCACTGACCAACCACAAGCGCACATCGGTGGCCACTTGGTCGTTGCGACTGCGGCCGGTGTGCAGCCTTTTGCCGGCATCACCCACGATTTGCGTGAGCCTGGCTTCGATGTTCAGATGCACATCTTCCAAATCGAGCTTCCATTCAAATTGCCCTTGGCCAATTTCTGCCGCGATTTGGGCCATGCCGTGTTGAATGTCCGACAAATCTTGGGCGCTGATGATGTTTTGTTGGGCCAGCATGGCTGCATGCGCCAAGCTGCCTTGAATGTCGGCTTGCCACAAGCGCTTGTCAAAGAAAACGCTAGAGGTGTAGCGTTTGACCAAGTCGCTCATGGGCTCGGAAAACAAGGCTGACCAGGCCTGGGACTTTTGATCAAGTTGGTTTTTAGACATCTTCGGATTTTATCGGTTTGCGGGGGGCATGGCCAACTTTTCAGAGGGGTTCGCAGTGGATGTCTTTTGTCATGCTAGCATTTGTACCGCTCTATAAATTACCAAGAGGTGACTGGTTTGCAAGCTTCTACCCATTCCCAATTGCCCAGCGCAGATGTTCGCCCTGTCGTTATTGCCACACGTGAAAGCCGATTGGCGCTGTGGCAAGCGGAGCATGTCAAAGCCATCTTAGAGTCTCAAGGCCACACCGTGCAACTCTTGGGCATGACCACACAAGGTGACCAAATCCTAGACCGCAGCCTGAGCAAGGTGGGCGGCAAGGGGCTGTTTGTGAAAGAGTTGGAAATGGCTTTGGCGGAGGGGCGCGCTGATATCGCCGTGCATTCACTCAAAGACGTGCCCATGGACATGCCGGAGGGCTTTGAGTTGGCCTGTGTGATGGAGCGCGAAGACCCCCGCGATGCTTGGGTTTCAAGCCAATACACCACCCTCATGGACCTGCCAAAGGGGGCAGTGGTAGGCACCTCAAGCCTTCGCCGAACGGTCCTCCTTAAAGCACTTCGCCCCGACCTGATCATTGAACCCTTGCGCGGTAATTTAGACACCCGCCTGCGCAAGCTCGATGAAGGACAGTATGCCGGCATCATTTTGGCGGCGGCAGGTTTAAAACGCTTAGAAATGTCTGATCGAATTCGGCATGTTTTTGAAACCGATCAAATGCTGCCCGCCGCTGGGCAAGGTGCTTTAGGCATTGAGATTTGTTCAAACAGACCCGATTTGCAATTGCTATTACAACCCATGGTGCACCAAACCACTTGGTTGGCTGTAGCGGCAGAGCGCGCTGTGAGTCGTGCCATGGGCGGCAGCTGTTCCATGCCCTTGGCTGCGCATGCCACCTTGCAAGGACAGGTGCTTAACTTACAAGCTGCTTGGGGCGAGCCAGAGGGTGAAGCAACGCTGGTTACGGCACAAACACAGGGTGCGGTCAGCTCGTTGCAAGACGCAGAGCACTTGGGTTTGAAGGTTGCCAACGAGCTCAAAAGCAAGGGCGCCCACTGATGAATTGTGCCGGCTTCAGATTGGACTTGGCCTGGGCCTACAGATGACGCAAGTTGTGGTCACCCGTCCTGCGCAAGACGCTGAAGGCTGGGTGTCTGCGGTTCAAAGTGAAGGCTTTGAGGCCATTCGCTTGCCCTTGTTGCATGTCTTACCAATCCTAAATTCAGATCAAACCAAACGTACTTTTGACAAAATTCAAAGCAGCCAAGCACTCATGTTTGTGAGCGCCAACGCGGCTCGGATGTTGAATCAAGGTATGACGGATTTACCCGCATGGAAAGACCGTCTGCTGCAAGAAACGCGATCCTGGTGCACAGGCCCGGGTACCGCAGCGGCACTGCGGCAAATGGGAGTCCCTGCGCATCAAATAGACCAGCCTGCATTGACCTCGGCACACCTTGATTCGGAAGCTTTGTGGGATGCCGTGAAAGGACAAGTGAGGCCCGGCTTTGAAGTTCTGTTCATCCGCGGGGCCGATGAATCTGGCGCAGTCGCGGGCCGGGATTGGTTAGAGCAACAACTTGAGAGTGCAGGTGCCAAAGTGAGTGCTGTGGCGGCCTATCAAAGGTTGGCCGTCAATTTAACGCTTGCTCAAAAATTGCAGGTTCAAGACTTGGCCACGAATGGCGCCATTTGGCTTTTCAGCAGCTCGGCTTGTCTTCAATCTTTGGTGCTTCAATGCCCCGACATCAACTGGTCGCAGGCCAAATTGGTGGTCACGCACCCCAGAATAGCGGCTTTGGCGCAACAATTGGGTTGGCAGAGCCCCACAATTGCCCCACCAGGCATCCAATCATTGCTGGCCTCTATAAAATCTCTCACATGAGCTCTGATTTCACCCCACCTAGCCCCGCGCCTTCCAAACCAGACTCAAGCCTTTCATCGGCTGTCAAACCCAGTCCAGACGCGGTGGTCGCAAGCATTTCCAAGCCAACATCTCGCTCGTTCATTTTCACATGGCTGCCTGTCTTGATCGCTGCCATGGCATTGGCATTGAGTGCATTGTTGTGGGAAAAACTGTCGCGAATTCAAGGTCAATTGGCCCGACAAAGCGCCGATGCTGGCCAGCAATCTTTGGAGGCCAAAGCATGGGCCAAGCAAGCCCAAGACAATGTCAAAGACAGTGCTTCACGCTTGGCTTTGCTTGAATCGCGCTTGGGCGAAGCGGCACTTCAGCGCACACAACTTGAAGAACTGATTCAAACCCTTTCACGCTCAAGAGATGAAAACTTGGTATTGGACATCGAGTCTTCCTTGCGCTTGGCGCAACAGCAAGCTCAATTAACCAGCAGTTTAGAGCCGTTGTTGGTGACCCTCAAAACCGCTCAAGTCAGACTTCAAAAAAGCGCTAACCCACGCCTGAGCAATGTTCAGCGTGCCATCGAAAGAGATTTGGATTTGGTGAAAACCGCACAAATTACCGATCTGCCGGGCATGCTCTTAATCCTCGATGACATGGTGGCCTTGGCCGATGAGCTGCCCTTGGCCAATGAAATCCGGACTGCGCTGCCCAGCAACCCCGCAGCCGATGTTGCCCCACGCAATATGACCCAAGTGTTGTGGTGGCAGCAGTGGCTCGATCGATTCATGTTGGAAGCCAAAGGCTTGCTGCGGGTGTCTCGAATTGAAAGCCCCGAAGCTGCGTTGCTGTCACCCGAGCAAGGTTTCTTTCTCAAAGAAAATCTGAAATTGAAAGTGTTGAATGCACGCTTGAGTTTGTTGGCTCGACAAAACGAGGCGGCACGCGCCGATTTGCTACAGGCCCAGGCGGCCTTGAAAAAATACTTCGATACAAGTGCCAAGAAAACACAAATGGCGCTGCAGTTGTTGGACAAAGCCCAAGCCCTCAGCAAAGGCAGCCCCATTCCAAGGCTCGATGCTTCCTTGGCGGCACTGGCCACAGCCTCCGCAGGAAAGTAAGCCCCCATGCGCGCAGCACTTTGGTTGATGAGCTTGTTTGCAGTGGCCGTTGCTTCTGCATTGTTGGCATCCAACAACATCGGGACAGTATCGTTTTTCTGGACGCCCTACCGATTGGACGTCTCGCTCAATCTATTTTTGTTTGGTTTGTTCATCATCTTGCTGACCTTGCATTGGGCGCAGAGAGCTTTAACGGCCTTGTTCGAGTTGCCCAAACAAGCCAAGCGCTGGCGCTTGCTGCAAAAGGAGCGTTCAGCGCACGCAGCCTTGCTCGATGGCATGGCCCAATTCATGGAAGGTCGTTTCATCCGCGCTCGCAAATCTGCCGAGTCTGTACTCGCCCGAGAACAGTCGCTCGCTGAATCGGGTGAAACGCTGGAACATGCAGGTGCCTTGCGCTGTGTAGCGCATATTTTGGCGGCCGAATCCGCACATGCGCTGCAAGACAAATCAAGCCGACAAATGCACTTGGACCTGGCACTGCAAGAGCCCCATCATGCCAACAACACGCTACGCCAATCCCTCATAGAAGGCACCATGCTACGCGCAGCGCGCTGGGCATTGGACGACCGAGACGCAGCAGAAAGCCTGTTGTGGTTAGACCGACTACCACAAGGGGTTTCTCGTCGCACATTGGCCATGCGACTGCGCCTGAAAGCGGCACGCTTGGCAGGCGAGCCCACCCAAGCCTTGGACACGGCCTTGCTGCTTATCAAGCACCGAGCTTTCAAGGCAGAAGCCGCTGAAAGCATGGTCCGAAGTTTGGTTGTTGAACTCATCTCTAAAACGCATGAACTGGGCCAATTGCAAAGACTTTGGGCCAGGTTGGGTGAAGCCCAGCGTCAAGCGCCCGACTTGGCCATTCAAGCTGCTCACCATTGGTTGATGCTTCATGGCGATCCATCAGTGGCCAGAAGTTGGCTCTTGCCCGTTTGGGCGCGTTTCCTTCAATTGCCGCCAAGCTTGTCAAAAACGCAAGAAGTTAAATTGGTTCAATGTTTGGATTTCAGCTTCTCGGGTGCAGAGAATCCTGAAGTTAGGACTTGGTTGCAGACACTTGAAACGGCTCAAAAAGCCAATCCACGCAATGCCTTGCTGCAGTTTTTGGCGGGTCGTTTGTGTCAAAAACTTCAGCTTTGGGGCAAAGCACAGGTGCTTTTGGCGCAGGCAGCACCGGCTTTGAAAGAGCCGCAACTGCGTCGGCAAGCATGGCGTTCATTGGCCGAATTGGCCGAACAAAAAGAAGACTTGCCAGCCGCCTTGATCGCGCTCAAAAAAGCGGCCATGGATTGAAAAAAGGACCCCTGTTTTGCACAGGGGCCCCTTGATTCATCTGCTGAGAAGTCTTGTATTGCAAGGACTTCAAATGGACTTTACCTTAGAAGGGTAACTTCATTTCACTTAAGTCTTTTCGCGTTTCCACCAAGACCAACGGGCCGTCATCGATGACCACCGCAGGCGGCCGTTCTCTGGGCACGTGAACTGGCAAAGGCTCGGCCGCGATAGCAGCTTTAACCTGTGCAATTTTCTCTGGGTCTGAGTTGACCCATTGCAAGCCAGAACTTTGAGCCACCGCCATCAAGCTGGCCATGGGCAATTCGTAGGCCTGAACCTTGGGAAGCCCAGCTGGGGCTACAACAGCGGCGCTGACAACGGCGGGCATGGCTTGTGAGTCGTCATTGGATACTTCTGGCAATGCAATCTTGGGCGCATCAGAAGCGGGGGCATTGGCACGGTCAAAATAGGAACGTGCTGCAGGTGCGGCGGATGCATCGGAGGCCGTTTGATCATTGCCCTGTGAACCCAGCGTTTCGTTGGAAGCTTTGTCTGAAGTTTGTTCTTCACTTCCCGCATTGCGCTCTCTACGGTCACGGCCATAACGGTCACGTGATCGACGTTCGCGGCGCTCTGGTGAAGCGTTGTTGGCCTCGTTGCCTGCTTCTACACTCCGAACTTCCTCGTTGGCAGAAGCCTCAGCGTTGCCAGTAACTTGGCGATCGGGTTCATTGCGATCGGTGTTGCGTTCTCCACCCCGTTCGCTGTTCCTTTCGGCGCCTCTTTCACGTCGGCCTTCGCCGCGTTCACGACGTCCTTCTCCGCGCGGTGCGCGTTCAGTGCGGGGCTCATTTCTGGTGTCTGCTGGGGCGGTTTCTGTCAGCTCAGGATTTAAATTTTGTGAGTCAGCTGCAGTGGCAGGTGTGTTGGCATTGTCTCTGCGTTCGCCGCGCGGGTTGGCGCGATCGTTACGTTCGCCGCGCTCGCCGCCACGACGGTTACCGCTGTTTTCACGCGGTGCACGCGTTTCGGTGCTGTCGCTGCGTTCGCCTTCTCTGCGACCACCCCTTCCGCCGCGGCCACCACGGCCACCGCGCCTGTCGCTATTGCGATCACCGGTTTGCTCACTCCGTTCAGTGCCGTCACCTTCTTTGGCCTGGCGATCTCCGCGCTTGCCCACATTTTTTGCAGGTTCGGCAGGGACAGCAGGCGCAGCGGGTGAAATGCCTATCAGGCGTTTGAACCAAGCAAACAAGCCTCCCGATGCCGTTGCTTGGGCAGTTTCAGCGCGAGCAGGTTTGGATTTGATTGCAGGAACCGCTTCGGGTTTCGGTATGGCTGCAGGTGCAGGCGCATCGGGCAACACACCTTTGATGACCGGTGTTTGACGGTTGGTGGGCTCTTGCGAGCGACGTGTGACGGTGGTGGGATCTTCCACCACTTCAGCCATGGTGTAACTGGCTTCAATGTTGTCCAAGCGAGGGTCGTCGTGCTTCAAACGCTCTAGTTTGTAATGCGGTGTTTCCAAAGATTTATTGGGAACCAGCAACACATTGATCCGCTGTTTTAATTCAATCTTGGCAATTTCTGGACGTTTTTCGTTCAACAAGAAGGAAGCCACTTCCACTGGAACTTGCGCGTGCACTGCGGCGGTGTTGTCCTTCATGGACTCTTCTTGGATGATTCGCAAAATTTGCAAAGCCGAGCTCTCTGTGTCTCGAACGTGGCCTGAGCCACCGCAACGAGGGCAAGGTATGGAAGAGCCTTCAGCAAGTGCTGGCTTCAAGCGTTGGCGGCTCATCTCTAAGAGCCCAAACTTGCTGATGGAACCAAACTGAACGCGTGCACGGTCTTGACGCAAGGCGTCGCGCAAACGGTTTTCGACATCACGGCGGTTGCGTGACTCTTCCATGTCAATGAAGTCGATGACAATCAGGCCGCCCAAATCGCGCAAGCGCATTTGACGGGCCACTTCGTCGGCGGCTTCAAGGTTGGTGCGAGTGGCTGTTTCTTCAATGTCGCCGCCTTTGATGGCGCGTGCAGAGTTAACGTCGACCGAGACCAAAGCTTCGGTGTGGTCAATCACGATGGCGCCGCCAGAGGGCAGCTGCACTGTGCGTGCATAAGCCGATTCAATTTGATGCTCAATTTGAAAGCGGCTGAACAAAGGCGCATCGTCGCGGTAGCGCTTCACGCGGGGTGCAAACTCGGGCATCACGTGGCTCATGAACTGTTGAGCTTGTTCGTAGATGTCGTCGGTGTCGATCAAGATGTCGCCGATGTCGCTGTTGAAGTAATCGCGAATGGCGCGAATGACCAGGCTGGACTCTTGATAAATCAGAAAGGCACCTTTGGCACCTTGTGTGGCGCCGTCAATGGCAGACCACAACTTGAGCAAATAGTTCAAGTCCCATTGCAACTCAGGTGCGCTGCGACCAATCCCTGCCGTGCGGGCAATAATGGACATCCCTTTTGGATATTCCAACTGGTCCATGGCTTCTTTGAGTTCTGCGCGGTCGTCGCCTTCGATGCGTCGGCTCACGCCACCACCGCGAGGGTTGTTGGGCATGAGAACCACATAGCGGCCGGCCAGGCTGATGAAGGTGGTGAGGGCGGCGCCCTTGTTGCCACGTTCTTCTTTTTCAACTTGCACCAAGAGTTCTTGGCCTTCGCGAATGACATCGTTGATGCGCGCTTGGCTTACTGGCACGCCTTCGGCGAAGTACTGGCGGGAGATTTCTTTGAAGGGCAGGAAGCCGTGTCGCTCTTCACCGTAATCGACGAAGCAGGCTTCAAGGGATGGCTCTACGCGGGTGACGACCGCTTTGTAAATGTTGCCTTTGCGTTGTTCGCGGCCTTCAATTTCAATTTCGTAGTCGAGGAGTTTTTGTCCATCGACAATGGCCAAGCGGCGTTCTTCAGCCTGGGTGGCATTGATCAGCATCCGTTTCATGATGCGTCCCTTCTTTTCAAGATGTCAGCAATACCAACCCTGCCTTGTGTGGCGTAGGAGTTGGCTCACCTGTTTTACAACCAGCTCTTAATGAGCCAACGGTGCCGAGACTGACGTTCGAAACGAAGGGAATTGCCAAATGATTCCGACATTCATGCGCGCAAACTTGTGGCTGGAATGTGGAAAGGGGCGCGTGGAAGAGTCGAGGCTGTGGGCGCGCGCAGGCAATGGTGTCTCGAGTGGCGCAAACAGCCACTGCAAGAAAGACAGCAAAGATCCAAACAACACACTCATTTCGATTCAATCCGTTCACCAGCTGTATTGCTGATGAAATAAATATTCCGTATCTGGGTTTCAAAGCATCGGTCCAACCCAAAAGCTGGTTTGCCACTGTTGGCCCTGGCCTTCAGTCTGCAAATTTCGCTATGAGCGGCATCGAACTTACGGCGCTTGTGCGTGGAGACTGAACTAAACTCCTGTCATCAGGAATTCATTTCCATTCAAATCAACCACTTACAGCGATACGCCGGTGAAACGCATTATAGGCCCCCAAGCCAGCCTTTCGGCTACTTCCGCCGCGACAAATCCAAGTTTGGAGGTGAGTTGGCTCACCGTGGACGAAGAGTCGGTCGGCCAAAGGCTGGACAACTACCTGATCAGGCACCTGAAGGGCGTGCCCAAAACCCACGTCTACCGGATCATTCGCAGCGGGGAAGTGAGGGTCAACAAGGGCAGGGCTTCTGCCGATACCCGCATTGAAATGGGTGATGTGGTCCGCCTGCCCCCTGTGCGAATTTCAGACAAGGTGGCCGAAAAGGCTGCGCAACCCGCTCCAGCTAGGGAGTTTCCCTTGTTGTTGGAAGACGACGCTTTGATGGCCATCGACAAACCAGCTGGGGTGGCCGTGCATGGCGGATCGGGTGTCAGTTTTGGCGTCATCGAGCAATTAAGGCAAGCTCGGCCGCAAGCCAAGTTGTTGGAACTGGTGCATCGCTTAGACCGAGAAACCAGCGGCATTTTGTTGGTGGCCAAAAAACGCAGTGCACTGAAACATCTGCAAGACCAGTTTAGAGAACGTGAGACGGGTAAAACTTACTTGGCATTGGTGCAGGGTTCTTGGCCAGAAAAACTGAAAGTCATCGACAGCGCCTTGCACAAATTTTTGCTGCCCGATGGCGAAAGAAGAGTCAAAGTCACCACCCCAGACGATCCCGATGGCATGCGATCCATTACCTTGGTTAAAGTGGCTGAGCGCCTGATGGGCTGCACTTTGCTGGAGGTCACCATCAAAACAGGCCGCACGCACCAAATTCGGGTTCACTTGGCATCGATGGGTCACCCCATTGCCGGGGACGACAAATATGGCGACTTTGAATGGAATAAAAATCTGAGCAAACAAGGTTTCAAGCGCATGTTTTTACATGCATGGCGTTTACAGTTCACACACCCGGTGAGTGGTCAGCGGGTCGAATTGAAATCGGCCATGCCGGCCGAACTAAACAGCTTTGTCCAACATGTCCAACCCAATTCATCGCCCACGCCAATTTGATCTGATTGCCTTCGATTGGGACGGCACACTTTTTGATTCAACTGCCATCATCACGCGATGCATTCAATTGGCTGTGGTGGATGTGGGCGGACAAAAGCCCAGCCAAGAAGCCGCGTCGTATGTCATCGGCATGGCCTTGACACAAGCCTTGGCCCATGCCGCTCCCGACGTCTCCCCCGAAAAGTACCCCGAGCTCGGTCAACGCTATCGCCACCATTATTCTGCGCACCAAAACGATTTGATTTTGTTTGAGGGCGTGTTGGAATTATTGGCCGAGTTAAAAGCGCGCCACCATTGGCTTGCGGTGGCAACAGGTAAAAGCCGAATGGGACTGAACGAGGCCTTGAATGCCATGGAACTCAAAGGTGCATTTGACAGTTCTCGAACTGCCGATGAAACCGCCGGCAAACCCAGCCCACTCATGCTGCACGAATTGATGCGCGAATTTGGGGTGGCGCCAGAGCGCACGCTCATGATTGGTGATACCACGCATGATTTGCAAATGGCCTTGAATGCGGGGTGCGCCAGTGTGGCAGTGAGTTACGGTGCCCACGAGCCTTCTGCATTTCAAGACTTGCAGCCTTTGCATGTGGCCCATTCCGTGGCGCAATTGCAAAGCTGGCTAAGCCAAAATGGCTGACAATGAGTTTGAACGCGAGCCTTCGAACCATTGAAGCGGGATATATTTTAAGAAATGAGTGAAGTCATTCCCTTGTGCAATTCAGCAGAGCTGCTCGACGGCGGTTTGGCGGTGCCCTTTGATGTCATCTATGGCGGGCAAATCTGCAGGGCATTTGCCACACGGTTCAATGGGCATGCCTATGCATACCTCAACCGATGCAGCCACGTCGCCATGGAAATGGATTACCAACCCAATCGATTTTTTGATGCGTCTGGCCAATACATTGTGTGTGCCACACATGGTGCTTTGTATCGTCCCGATTCGGGCGCCTGCGCTGGTGGCCCTTGCCGTGGCGGCTTGATCCCTATTACCTTGTCTGAGCAAGGCGGAGTGGTTCACTGGCATACTGAATTCAATTTAAAACCTTTTGAGTTCCTATGAATTCCGACAACAACGACAACAATTCAACGCAAGCTTCGGCATCTGAACTTGAGAATGCCAGCCCTCATGCGCCCGCAAAACCTTCACTGGCAAGCACAAGTGCTGAGGACCATTGGGAGCGCAAGGCCCTGACTGATTTGGTTCAAGCCAACATCCAAGAACAGCAATCGGCACGTCGATGGAAGGTGGGCTTGCGACTTGCCTGGCTGCTGTTTTGGGTCCTTGTCATGTGGCAAGTTCTGTCTCATAATCAAACGGCCTCCAGTATTACCACCCCGCACACAGCTTTGGTCAATATCAAAGGTGAAATTACCGATGGGTCGGATTCAAGTGCAGAGAACATTGTGGCTGCCATGCGCGCAGGGCTTGAGGACTCGGGGTCTCAGGGCCTTATTTTGCTCATCAATTCACCGGGTGGCAGCCCCGTGCAAGCGGGCATCATCAATGATGAAATTGTCAGACTCAAGGCCATTCATCACAAACCCATTTATGCCGTGGTGGAAGAGTCTTGTGCCTCAGCAGCTTATTACATTGCGGCCGCCACTGACAAAATTTATGTCAACAAGGCCAGCATTGTGGGCAGCATTGGCGTGTTGATGGATGGCTTTGGTTTTACAGGTCTGATGGACAAATTGGGCATTGAGCGACGACTGATGACCGCTGGTGAAAACAAGGGGTTTTTAGACCCCTTTAGCCCTCAAACTGAAGCACAAAGAAAACATGCGCAGAACATGTTGAATCGAATCCACGCGCAGTTTATTGAAGTTGTCAAAAAAGGCCGAGGCGAACGCTTGAAAGAAACGCCCGACATGTTCAGCGGTCTGTTTTGGACGGGTCAGCAAGCTGTCGAACTGGGTTTGGCCGATGAACTGGCCAGCGTAGACCAAGTGGCACGCGACGTCATCAAGGCTGAAGAGTTGGTTGATTATTCACGCCGTGACAATGTGGCCGAAAGATTGGTCAAGCGCTTTGGTGCGGCCATGGGCGAGGGTGCTTGGAAGGCCATGCGCGCCAGCCCGCCGCTGCGTTAATCCACTGGCATCAAGCGCCTAGTCCAAACACCGCTGGTGTCTGGTTGTTCAGGCCTTCAGGCATTTGAGCTGAATGCAGTTTTCGCCATTGTTGAACGCTTGCACTTTTGTTCACAGCTTGTGGCAGGGTCAGTCCGCTGGCAAAACTCAATCGAGTTTGAGCTTGAAGACCCGATACCAAGGAAGACCACATCGCCACATTTCGGTACGGCGTTTCAATGAACAATTGGGTTTGACCTGTCTTGAGAGCCCATTGTTCCAGCTCTTTGATTTTGCGCAAGCGATCTTGCGGCTCTTGCGGCAAGTAGCCTACAAATGCAAAATTCTGACCATTCAAGCCGCTGCTGGCCAAGGCCAGTAGCAGCGATACAGGGCCAATGAGGGGCACCACCTCTAAGCCAAGCTCGTGTGCAGCACGCACCACGGAGCTGCCTGGATCCGCCACAGCGGGCATGCCCGCTTCGCTTACCAAGCCTATGTTTTCACCCTTCAATGCGGCGGCCAGCAAGGGCTTGGCATCAAAGCCTGCTTGGTGATCGCCTTTTTTGTGAACCTGTCTGGGCAACTCTTGGATGTTTTGCGATTGAACTGGCCATTGCAAGGGGGTGCAGGTATCGATCCTTTTTAAATAAGCGCGTGTCGTTTTGGCGTTTTCGCAAATCCAATGTTGGATGCTGGCGGCTATGGTGAGTGTGCCCATGGGCAGCACCTGTTGCAGGTCGACAACTTGGTCGCAACCAAAGTCCAATGGTGCAGGCACCAAATAAAGTTTGCCCAGTGTTTTGGAAGCTTGAGTCATCACACTTGAATGCCAGCTTCACGCAGCAGTTGACATGTTCTGATTAAGGGCAGTCCAATCAGTGCTGTCGGATCATCGCTTTCAATCGATTCAAGCAAAGTGATTCCCAGCCCCTCGCTCTTGGCGCTGCCTGCACAGTCATAGGGCGTTTCAGCCAGCAAGTAAGACTCAATTTCTTCATTGCTCAAATCGCGAAACTTAACTTTGACTGCTGCCAAGTCAGTTTTTTCGAAACCAGAAGCCAGGCAGACCACAGACAAGGCTGTTTGAAAGATCACTGCTTTGCCGCGCATGCTTTGCAACTGCAAAACGGCATTGGCGTGATGACCCGGTTTGCCCAAGGGATGACCGTCCAAGTCGGCCACTTGGTCGGAGCCAATGACCACGGCTTGAGGATTGAGGTGAGCCACTGCACGTGCTTTGGCCAGCGCCAAACGCATTGCCAATGCCTTGGGTGATTCGTTTGGCATGGGTGTCTCGTCCACCTGTGGTGCCGCAATTTCAAAGGGTATGCGTAACCGAGACAGCAGTTCCTTGCGATAGAGGGAGGTTGATCCCAAAATCAGCGCTGGGGAAAGAGTGGTTAGCATGTGTTTTGAAGTGGGGTTGAATGGGCGGTGGACATTTCTCAATTCTCTTACACTCTGGCGATGGATAAAAAATTTGACTTAAAAAGTCTCAACATCAAGGTTTTTGCGCGAGAACGCATGCAAATGCAAGGCGAGCGTGGGCTTTCACTTTTCCCAAGGCTGTCGGATTTGAAATTTCAGGAAACTGAAGTTTCCATCAATGATTTCCCAGTTTCTTGGGGCCTTCGTGGTGAATGCCTGACGCCCACAGGGGGTGAAGACCAACATTGGCTTTATCTTAAGGCCGATTTGATGATGCCTCTGCAGTGCCAAAGGTGCTTGTCGCCCATGGGGGTGCCGGTGTCCGTTCAACAAGCTTTTCGATTTGTGACGGACGAGGCCATTGCCGAATTGGAGGATGAAGATTCGGAAGAGGATGTTCTGGTTTTGTCCAGCGACATGGATGTCTGGGAGCTGATTGAAGACGAACTCATCATGACGGTGCCACTGGTGCCCAAACACACGGTTTGCCCCACCCAAGTGCCCATGTCGGTGGCCGATGAGGCTTTTGAGGCTGCCCAGGAAGCGCGCCCCAACCCCTTTGCCGCGCTGGCAAAATTGAAACAAACCCCCTAGATCTGGCAAAAACTTTGGGCTATAATCAGCGGCTTCGTGCTCTTGTGGGCGCGTACTCATAGACTGTTTAACCCATAGCTGCGCGCGGTTTTTTCAAGATCCATGTTAGACATGGCGCTGCTTTTAACGCATCCAAGGAGCCATCATGGCCGTTCAACAAAACAAAAAGTCACCTTCAAAACGTGGTATGCACCGTTCACATAACGCGCTGAACGTGCCAGGCATTGCGGTGGAGCCCACCACTGGCGAGACACATTTGCGTCACCACATTAGCCCCAATGGCTTTTACCGTGGCCGCCAAGTCTTGAAGAACAAATCAGAAGCCTAATTCAAGCTTGATACAAAGGCCCGATGCTACATTTTTGGTAGCCTCGGGCTTTTGCATTTTTGCAGTTCATCAAAATGTCTTCTAAAGCCACTTACACCATTGCAGTCGACTGCATGGGGGGTGACCATGGACCCAGTGTCACCTTGCCTGCTTGCCTTCAGTTTTTGGCGGAGCACCCCGAAGCCAGCTTGCTTTTGGTGGGGCATGCGTCGGCATTGTCTTCTTTGCATCACGAGCGAGCCGAGCATGTGCATGCCACCGAAGTGGTTGGGATGGAAGACGCTTTGGAGGTGGCGCTCCGCCGCAAAAAAGACTCCTCCATGAGGGTGGCCATTGAACAGGTTAAGTCGGGCAGGGCTGATGCCGCTGTTTCGGCTGGCAACACAGGCGCTTTGATGGCCATCGCCAAGTACGTTCTTAAAACCATGGACGGTATCGATCGCCCCGCTATAGCGGGCCAAATGCCTAACTTCAAGGGCGGTGGCACGACCATGCTCGATTTGGGCGCCAACGTGGACTGTTCGCCCGAGCATTTGTTGCAATTTGCAGTCATGGGTTCAGCCTTGGTTTCTGTACTGCAAGACAATGACAGCCCTAGCGTTGGCTTGCTGAATATTGGCGAAGAAGCCATTAAAGGCAATGAAATCATTAAAAAAACAGGTGAACTGCTTCGATCTGCAGCTAACTCCGGCGATTTAAACTTTTATGGCAATGTCGAAGGCAATGATATTTTCAAGGGCACGGTAGACATTGTGGTTTGTGATGGGTTTGTAGGCAATGTGGCCTTGAAGGCCAGTGAAGGTTTGGCCACCATGATGAGCGGCTTTCTGAAATATGAGTTTTCTCGCAGTATTTTTACCAAAATTGCTGCTTTCGTCGCTTATCCTGTTCTAAATGCTTTTAAAAGCAGGGTGGACCATCGTCGTTACAACGGCGCAGCATTGTTGGGATTGAGGGGATTGGTTTTTAAAAGCCATGGCTCGGCAGATTCTTTTGCTTTCCAAGCGGCCCTTAACCGAGCGTATGATGCGGCAAGAAACCAACTGCTCAGCCGTGTTGAGGCGCGAATTGCACATGCCGCACCCTTGTTAAGTTCACAGGATGCGCTGATGGACAGTTCTGCCAATCTGGCTGTTAAAGAATGACCCTTTATTCACGAATTATTGGAACAGGCAGCTATCTGCCTCCCAGGCGATTAACGAACGCCGATTTGGTGGCTCAATTGGCCGCCGAGGGTGTCGAAAGTTCCGATGAATGGATTGTGGAGCGCACTGGCATTCGGGCGCGCCACTTTGCAGACGCTGGTATTGGCAGCAGTGACTTGGCTGAAGTGGCCTCTCGAAATGCCATGGCGGCCGCTGGCCGTCAAGCTTCAGACATAGATTTGATCATTGTGGCCACGTCCACACCCGACATGGTCTTTCCTTCGACCGCCACGCTGTTACAACACAAACTGGGCATGGTGGGCAGCCCAGCATTTGATGTTCAAGCGGTTTGCAGTGGTTTTATTTACGCACTCACAGTGGCCGACGCCATGATCAAGACGGGCTCCGCAAAATGTGCCTTGGTGGTAGGCGCAGAGGTGTTCAGTCGGATCATCGATTTCAAGGATCGCACCACCTGTGTCTTGTTTGGTGATGGCGCGGGCGCCGTGGTGTTGGAGGCCTCCGAGACCCCTGGCATTTTGGCCACTGACATTCACGCCGATGGCAAATATGCCAATATTTTGTGTGTGCCGGGTCACGTGTCGGGTGGCAATGTGCTGGGTGATCCCCTTTTAAAAATGGACGGCCAGGCCGTCTTTAAATTGGCTGTGGGCGTGCTCGAAGAAACGGCCAGGACCTCCTTGAACAAGGCTGGCCTGCTTGATTCGGACATCGATTGGCTGATTCCGCATCAAGCCAACATTCGCATCATGCAAAGCACTGCGCGCAAATTGAAAATGTCCATGGACAAGGTCATTGTGACCGTTGATCAACATGGGAATACTTCGGCAGCATCCATCCCTTTGGCCTTAGATCACGGTGTTCGTTCAGGGCAGATCACAAAAGGGCAAACCCTGATGCTTGAAGGTGTTGGTGGTGGCTTCACTTGGGGCTCTGTCCTTTTAAAATACTGATTTACAAAAACTTAATCCATGCGTTCTTTTGCTTTTGTTTTTCCGGGTCAGGGCTCTCAATCTGTGGGCATGCTGGATGCCTGGGGCGATCATCCTGCCGTGCTGGAAACTCTCAAAGAGGCGTCTGACGCCATGGGTGAAGACTTAGGTGCTTTGATCCACATGGGCCCGAAAGAAGCTTTGGCATTGACAACCAACACCCAGCCCGTGATGTTGGTGTCTGCCATTGCCGCTTATCGTGCATGGCTGGCAGAGGGCGGTAACCCACCTTCTGTGCTTGCGGGCCATTCTTTGGGTGAGTATTCGGCCTTGGTGGCCGCCGGTGTTTTAAGCTTGGCGCAAGCTGCACCCTTGGTTCGATTTCGTGCGGCTGCCATGCAAGACGCCGTGGCCGTTGGCGCAGGCGCCATGGCCGCTGTCTTGGGCATGGACGCTGCCAAGGTTATTGAAGGTTGCGCCCAAGCGCAGGCTAGTTTTAACATCGCCAGCGGTGAAGTGGTGGAGGCAGTCAATTTCAACGATCCCTCACAAACAGTGATTGCAGGCAGCAAAGCGGCTGTCGAGAAGGCGTGTGAAATTTTGAAAGCCATGGGCGCCAAACGTGCTTTGAATTTGCCTGTGTCGGCACCGTTTCATTCCAGTCTCATGAAACCCGCAGCTGAAAAACTCAAAGAAAAATTGGCCAGCATCACCTTTGCAGCGCCCCAAATTCCGGTGATCAACAACATTGATGTCATGCAAGAAATTGACCCAGAGCGAATTCGTGATGCGCTTTACAGACAAGCATTCGGCCCTGTGCGCTGGGTTGAATGCATTCAAGCCATCAAAGCCTTTGGTGAAAGCACCGTCATTGAATGTGGCCCTGGCAAGGTGTTGGCCGGCATGGTCAAGCGGATTGACCCCGACATGTCCGGCTTGCCCATGTTTGATCCAACAAGCTTGGCAGAAGCCAAAGGGGCATTGTCATGAGCCAGTTAGACACATCTTTTAAGGGTCAAGTGGCCTTGGTCACGGGCGCTTCAAGAGGCATAGGCGCTGCCATTGCGTTGTATTTGGCCAAGCAAGGTCTTCAGGTTGTTGGCACGGCCACCACCGATGAAGGCGCATCGCGAATTACAGAGGCCTTGTCGGCATATGAAGGCTGCCGCGGCGCCAACCTGAATGTTTGCGATGCAGACGCTGGCCAATCACTGATCGACGACATGGTCAAAATCCACGGGGGCTTGCATGTGTTGGTCAACAACGCTGGCATCACACGCGACACTTTGGCCATGCGCATGAAAGACGACGATTGGGATGCAGTTTTAGACACCAATTTGAAGGCGGTCTTTCGCATGAGCCGCGCCGTCATTCGCCCCATGATGAAGCAACGCTATGGCCGAATCATCAACATCACCAGTGTGGTGGGCGCCTCAGGCAATGCGGGGCAAGCCAACTACGCGGCAGCCAAAGCCGGTGTGGCAGGCATGACAAGAGCGCTGGCCCGCGAATTGGGCAGCCGCAACATCACGGTCAATTGTGTCGCCCCGGGCTTTATCAGCACCGATATGACGGCGGCTTTGCCTGAAGCGCAACACCAAGCCCTGATGGCGCAGATTCCATTGGGTAAACTAGGGCTCCCGGAAGACATTGCTTATGCAGTTTCTTTTTTGGCCAGCCCCATGGCAGCTTACATAACGGGTCAGGAATTGCATGTCAATGGTGGCATGCACATGTCCTGATAAAATCTCTTTTTTTACAACCCTCAGAGGGAATCCATGAGCGATATTGAAGCACGTGTCAAAAAAATCATTGCCGAACAACTTGGCGTTGAAGAGTCACAAGTTACACCCGAGAAAGCATTCGTTGCCGACCTCGGTGCAGACTCCCTTGACACCGTTGAACTGGTAATGGCCTTAGAAGACGAGTTTGGCATTGAAATTCCAGACGAGGATGCTGAGAAGATCACGACCGTCAAAGCGGCGATTGACTACGCCCAAAGCAAAAAGGCCTGATCTTAGATGACCCGTCGTCGCGTTGTTGTCACGGGCTTAGGTTGCATCAGCCCCGTTGGAAACACGGTTGATGACGCTTGGTCCAATCTCTTGGCTGGTCAATCGGGCATTGGCCTGATTTCCAAATTTGACACCTCTGCCTTCTCTTGCAGAATTGCAGGAGAAGTCAAGGGCTTCAATTTAGAGCAGTACATCAGCGCCAAAGAGGCGCGCACGATGGACACCTTCATTCACTTTGGCATTGCGGCCGCGGTTCAAGCGGTCAAAGATGCAGGTTTGCCCACGGGTGACGCCTTGAACGAAGACTTGGCTACGCGCATTGCTTGCATCATTGGCTCTGGCATTGGTGGCCTGCCCTTGATTGAACAAACCCAGGTGGAATACGCGGCTCGCGGGCCCCGACGGATTTCCCCATTTTTTGTGCCTGCATCCATCATTAACATGATCGCAGGTCACGTTTCCATGCGTTTTGGTTTCAAAGGCCCCAATTTGGCCATTGTGACCGCTTGCACCACAGGCCTTCATTGCATTGGTGAGGCCAGCCGCAAGATTGAATACGGTGATGCCGATGTGGTGGTGGCTGGTGGTTCAGAAGCCACCATTTCTCCTTTGGGCTTGGGTGGTTTTGCGTCCATGCGAGCCCTTTCAACACGCAATGACGACCCCGCAGCCGCATCACGACCTTGGGACAAAGATCGCGACGGTTTTGTGTTGGGTGAAGGTGCTGGTGTGATGGTGCTTGAAGAGTACGAACATGCCAAAGCCCGTGGCGCCAAAATTTATGCAGAAGTCTGTGGCTACGGCATGAGTGCAGACGCTGGCCACATGACGGCGCCCAGCATGGATGGTCCAAGACGCGCGATGGTTTCCGCCCTGAAAAACGCAGGCATCAATGCAGATCAGGTCGACTACCTCAATGCACATGGCACCTCGACACCTTTGGGTGATGTGAACGAAACCAACGCCATCAAAGCGGCATTGGGCAATCACGCGTACAAGACCCTGGTGAGCTCTACCAAGTCCATGACAGGACATTTGTTGGGTGGCGCTGGTGGCATTGAAAGTATTTTTACGGTGCTGGCACTGCATCATCAAAAAGTACCGCCCACCATCAATTTGGACAACCAAGATCCTGATTGCGATTTAGATTACTGTGCCAACACGGCCCGTGATGTCAAAATCGATGTTGCCCTTAAAAACAATTTCGGTTTTGGCGGCACCAACGGCAGTTTGGTTTTCCGTCGGATTTAATTCTGCTCATGCAAACCGCCCCATCGGTCGATTTTCCGGTGGGGCGTTTTTTCTTCAGCGCTTGGATTGGTTTCGCCCTCTCCGCGCTCTCCATCGCAGGCTTTTTGTGGGCAGTCATCTGGGGTCATGTGACCCTTGAAACAAGCCTTGCATTTTTCCTCTTATGGATTGCATTGGCTTACTTCACCTATTGGCAATTCAGGCCGGGACAAGCCAAATGTTGGTTGTCTTGGGACGGCGACGAGTGGCGTGTTCATTCGCTGCAAGTGCTTGTTTCTGAAAGTTCCTTGGGAGCAGCACCTTCAAACAACTCTGAAATTCAGGGTGCATTTTCAATGCAAGTTCACATGGACATGCAGCAATGTCTGTTTCTTTCCTTGGTCAATTTGCAAGGCGATCGGCATTGGTTTTGGGTCCTTCAAAAGTCATTTCCTGATAGATGGCATGGCTTTCGATGCGCGGTATATTCACCTTACAAATCAAGCATATTTCAAGGGGAAAAATTTTGAATCTGCATGCCATGAGTCTGACTGAGCGAATTCAGTTCTTGCGTGTTCAGTTGAAGCAGTTCATCGTTGCCAGCCTCATGTTGGTCACGTTGTTGCCTTCGGCCAGCTTTGCTCAATCTGCCATTGTGAAAGGGTTGCCAGACTTTACCGAGTTGGTCGAACTGGTGGGGCCTTCCGTTGTCAATATTCGAACCTTGGAAAAAGTACGCAGTCCCTCCTTCAATGGCAATGGCATGGACGAAGAAACGCAAGAGTTGTTTAGACGTTTTTTTGGCATTCCCATGCCCAGCAACCCAAACAACCCCAACGCGCCCAAGCAAGTGCCTAAGCAAGGCAGAAATCCTGCGCCCGAAGAGTCGCAGCCGCGCGGCGTCGGCTCTGGTTTTGTGTTGACGGCCGATGGTTACATCATGACCAATGCCCATGTGGTGGACGGCGCTGATGAGGTGTTGGTCACGCTCACTGACAAACGAGAATTCAAAGCCAAGATCATTGGCGCAGACAAGCGCACCGATGTGGCTGTGGTCAAAATTGCTGCAACGGGTCTTCCCGCGGTCAAGGTGGGCGACGTTTCGCGGCTCAAAGTGGGTGAGTGGGTCATGGCCATTGGCTCGCCTTTTGGTTTGGACAATTCCGTCACGGCGGGCATTGTGAGTGCCAAACAAAGGGACACTGGTGATTACTTGCCATTCATCCAAACCGATGTGGCCATCAATCCTGGTAATTCGGGCGGGCCACTGATCAACATGCGCGGCGAAGTGGTGGGCATTAACAGTCAAATTTATTCGCGCTCGGGTGGTTTCATGGGCATTTCATTTGCTATACCCATGGACGAAGCCATTCGCGTCAGCGAGCAGTTGCGCGCCAAAGGCCGTGTCACACGAGGTCGGATTGGCGTTCAAATTGAACCCGTCACCAAAGAGATCGCCGAATCCATCGGCTTGGGCAAGGCGCAAGGCGCACTGATTAATCAAATTGAACCTGGTGCACCTGCAGACAAAGCAGGTTTAGAAGCTGGCGATGTGATCCTGAAGATAGACGGCAAGCCGATTGAGAAATCCTCTGACTTGCCTCGCCTCGTAGGCAACACCCCACCTGGTACCAAAAGTAATTTGACGGTGTTTCGCCGCGGTGCAACAAAAGAGCTGAGCATTGTGATTGCCGAGCTTGAGCCTGAGAAAGTGGCCAAGAAAAGCAATGATGCCGAAGAGAAACCAAAATCTGCCGCCTCCGTTCAAGGTCTTGGTTTGGTGGTGGCTGATTTAAGCGATGCACAGAAATCAGACCTGAAAATCAAGAGCGGCGTTCGCATTGAAAGTTTGCAAGAGTCTGCCTTGAAGTCTGGCCTGCGAGAAGGCGATGTCATTTTGGCTGTTGGCAATATCGAAGTCTCATCTTCAAAAGACTTCTCTGCAGCTGTGGCCAAGATGGACAAAACCAAAACGGTCAGTGTTTTGTTCAGGCGTGGTGACCTCACCCGGTTTGCCCTCATTCGGCCGAATTCTTGAACCTTGAATTGTCAAGAGTCCTTTTTGAACAACAGGGTTTTCAAGCTTGTTAAAATATTTTTTAAGTTTGTGCTCACTAACATTTTTGCGACTCTCACTACAAAAATGGTTAAAATCAGACCACTTGAACCAGCAGACAAGGTCGTTTTTGTGAAGGCGGATTCACGATGTGGGATGTCCTGCATCCGTCCACCGGTGATCCACAGAACACCCACATGTTATTCAACCTTGCTTTGATCTTTCTGTGAATAAGTTGTGTATAAGTTTTGTGTTGCAAGCTTGCAACGACCTGCATCGCCTAGTTTTGGGGCTGTACGAGTTAGGCTTTTTGCCTACAATGAAGTCCCAACTATCGCAGTTGCCATTGATTGTTGGTTCAGGGCGCGTCCTCATTCGACGCGCCCTTTTTTCTTGTCTTGTCCCTGTATCTCAAACACTTGTAGCTGGCCCTTGATGAATCACATCAGAAATTTCTCCATCATTGCGCACATCGATCATGGCAAATCGACGCTGGCCGATCGATTGATACAGCGTTGCGGCGGATTGCAAGATCGGGAGATGGAAGCCCAAGTGCTCGACTCCATGGACATTGAAAAAGAGCGTGGCATCACCATCAAGGCGCAAACGGCTTCGCTTCAATACAAAGCCAATGATGGCCAAATTTACAACCTCAACCTGATTGACACCCCAGGCCACGTCGACTTCTCATACGAAGTGTCTCGTTCTTTGTCTGCCTGTGAAGGTGCTTTGTTGGTGGTCGATGCCAGTCAGGGCGTGGAAGCTCAAACGGTGGCCAATTGCTACACCGCGCTTGATCTGGGTGTGGAGGTGGTGCCTGTTCTTAATAAGATGGACTTGCCCCAAGCCGACCCCGAAAATGCCAAGGCAGAAATTGAAGATGTGATTGGCATTGATGCCAGCGATGCCATTCCCTGCTCGGCCAAAACCGGCATGGGCATCGAAGAAATTTTAGAAGCCATCGTCGCCAAAATTCCTGCGCCCAAAGGCAATCCCAATGCGCCACTGCGTGCCATGATCGTCGACAGTTGGTTTGACACCTATGTTGGTGTGGTGATGCTGGTCAGGGTGGTGGATGGGCGCCTTGGCAAGGGCGAGCGTTTCAAAATGATGGCCACAGGCACTGTGTACAACGCCGACAACATGGGCGTTTTTACGCCTGCCAATGAACCTCGCGAGAGCCTTGAGGCTGGCCAAGTTGGTTTCATCATTGCGGGCATCAAAGAATTGCAAGCTGCCAAGGTGGGCGACACCATCACCTTGGAGAAAAAATTACCTAATAATTTAGGGCCTGCTGAGCAGGCCTTGCCCGGTTTCAAGGAAATCCAGCCACAGGTTTTTGCAGGTTTGTATCCCACCGAGGCCAATCAATACGATTCCCTGCGTGACGCCCTTGAAAAGCTCAAGCTCAATGATGCATCGCTCCACTACGAAGCTGAGGTGTCACAGGCCTTGGGTTTTGGTTTCCGTTGTGGTTTTTTAGGACTCTTGCACATGGAAATTGTGCAAGAACGCCTAGAGCGCGAATTTGACCAAGACCTGATCACCACGGCGCCCAGTGTGGTGTATGAGGTGGTGAAGGCCGATGGGGAAGTGGTCATGGTTGAAAATCCAGCCAAGATGCCCGATCAAGGCAAGATGATGGAAATTCGGGAGCCCATTGTCACGGTGCATTTGTACATGCCCCAAGACTATGTAGGCCCCGTCATGACCTTGGCCAATTTAAAACGTGGGGTGCAAATTAACATGGCCTACCACGGCCGGCAGGTCATGCTCACCTATGAAATGCCATTGGGCGAGATTGTCCTAGACTTTTTCGATAAGCTGAAGTCGGTGTCGCGTGGCTATGCGTCCATGGACTATGAGTTCAAAGAATATCGCGCCTCCGACGTGGTGAAAGTTGACATTTTGCTCAACGGCGAAAAGGTGGACGCATTGTCTATCATCGTGCACCGCACCCAATCGGCCTACCGTGGGCGAGCGGTGGTGGCCAAAATGCGTGAAATCATCAGCCGCCAAATGTTTGACGTGGCCATTCAAGCAGCCATTGGCGCCAACGTCATTGCCCGCGAAACGGTCAAGGCGCTTCGCAAAAACGTATTGGCCAAGTGTTATGGTGGCGACATAACCCGCAAACGCAAATTGTTGGAAAAACAAAAGGCGGGCAAAAAACGGATGAAACAAATTGGCTCTGTTGAGGTGCCCCAAGAGGCATTCTTGGCTATTTTGCAGGTGGAAGATTGATGCAAGCAGTAACAGCTTTTGTGTTGGCAGCTTTTTGCAGCTATGCCGGCTCCTGGTACCTGGGCTACATTGAGGGCAATTTCGCATTGTTGATGCTCATTGCACTGGTCATCTCGGGCTGTTATTGGTTGGCTGAGAAATTCTATTTCTTACCCCAACGACAACAAGTTGCAGCAAAACTCGATGCAGACATGCTCCAAAGCAACTTGAAAAAAATGGGCATGGACCAGGCCGACCTAGACGTCAACGAGGCCCGCGACCGTTTGCTCATGCAACCCTGGTGGTTAGATTGGACGGCGGGTTTGTTTCCGGTCATTTTGTTCATCTTCATCTTGCGCTCTTTCTTGTTTGAGCCTTTCAAAATTCCATCGGGCTCCATGATTCCCACCTTGTGGGTGGGCGATCTAATCTTGGTGAACAAATTTCATTACGGCATTCGCCTGCCTGTGGCCAATATCAAATTGACGCAAGGCACGCCTGTGGCCCGCGGTGATGTCATGGTGTTCAGATACCCGCCCAAACCCAGCATGGATTACATCAAGCGAGTGGTGGGAATTCCTGGCGATGAGGTGGCCTATTTGAATAAAAAACTGACCCTGAATGGTCAAGTGATCGCCACTGATGCCATGCCTGAATTTTTCGACGAATCGGTCATGCGCTATTTCAAACAATACAGTGAAAAGCTGGGTGAAAAACCTCATCCATTGATTGTGGATGAAGAGCGTCCGGCCTATATCCCTGGTGTCGAAGAATTTCCTTTCAGAGAAAACTGCAAGTACACCGTAGAAGGTGTCATTTGCAAAGTACCGCAAGGCCACTATTTCATGATGGGCGACAACCGAGACAACTCACTCGACTCGCGCTATTGGGGCTTTGTACCGGATGCCAACATTGTGGGTCGTGCTTTCTTCGTGTGGATGAATTTTGGCAACTTGGGCCGCATTGGTTCTTTCAATTGAGCAGGGCAAGAGTTTGAACGAAGGTCTTGGTCCATTGCAACTTCGCTTACAACATGCGTTCAAGGATGTCGGACTGCTAGAGCGCGCTTTGACGCATCGAAGTTTTTCGTCAGACCACAACGAAAGACTCGAGTTTTTAGGCGATTCCGTTCTGAACCTTTCAGTGGCACATTTGCTCTATGCCCAACTAAGTCAATTGCCCGAAGGTGATTTGTCGCGCGTCCGTGCCAACTTGGTCAAGCAAGAAACCCTTCATCAATTGGCCCTGAAAATAGATCTTGCGTCTTGCCTGAAACTGGGCGAGGGTGAGTTGAAATCTGGCGGGCAGCGTCGACCTTCTATTTTGGCAGATGCCTTGGAAGCCATTATTGGCGCGGTCTACCTCGACGCAGGCTATGACGTGGCCGAAAAACTGGTGCATGGCTTGTTTCAAAATGTGCAAATCAATTCACAGATGTTGGCGGCTTCCAAAGACCCCAAAACCGAATTGCAAGAGTGGTTGCAAGCGCGTAAATTACAAATTCCCCAATACAGCGTGGTGACCACTTCAGGTGCTGCACATCGCCAAATTTTTGATGTCGCTTGCGACATCCCCGAACTCAGTCTCTCACAGCACGGAAGCGGTCCTTCGCGACGTGCAGGCGAGCAAGCCGCGGCAGCTGCCATGCTTGAAATTTTGAAAGTCAAGGCACGCGGATGAACACAGAAACCAACCCCGCCCAACGTTGCGGTTTGGTCGCCATTGTTGGCAAACCCAATGTGGGCAAATCCACTTTGCTCAATGCCTTGGTGGGCCAAAAAATCAGTATTACCTCGCGCAAAGCCCAAACCACGCGGCACCGCATTACGGGCATTCGCACCGAAGGTGCCACCCAGTATGTGTTTGTTGACACGCCAGGCTTTCAAACGCGTCACAACACAGCACTCAACAAGTCTTTGAACAAAACGGTGCTGGGTGCCGTGGGCGATGTGGATTTGGTGCTGTTTGTCGTGGAAGCCGGCATGTTCAATACCGCCGACGCCAAAGTCTTGGCTTTGCTCAAATCCGACATCCCTGTTTTGTTGATTGCCAATAAATTGGACGCCGTCAATCGACGCGAAGAATTGGCGCCTTGGTTGAAAGAGATGCAAGAGCGGCATCCCTTTACAGAATTTGTGCCCATGTCGGCTAAAAATGCCAAAGACATTGAACGTCTCATGGGTTACTGCGAAAAGTATTTGCCTGAACAAGCCTGGTGGTACGGCGAGGATGAACTCACCGATCGAAGTGAAAAGTTTTTGGCCAGTGAAATTGTTCGCGAAAAATTGTTTCGTTTTACGGGTGACGAACTGCCCTACACCTCCACAGTGGTCATTGATAAGTTTGAAGAAGAACCCAGCCGCTCGGCGAATCGCATGATTCGCATTGCCGCCACCATTGTGGTGGAGCGTGAAGGCCACAAAGCCATGGTTATTGGCGACAAAGGCGAGCGCCTCAAACGCATTGGCACGGAAGCAAGGCAAGAGTTGGAAAAACTCATGGATGCCAAGGTTTTCATTGAGCTGTGGGTCAAGGTTCGCTCTGGCTGGGCCGACGACGAAGCGCGCGTTCGCTCTTTCGGTTACGAATAAAAGTTGGGTCTATGGCCGCCGTCTTGAAACGAATTTCGGATGAGCCGGCTTATGTGTTGCATCGCTACGACTGGAGCGAGTCCAGCCTCATTTTGGAGGTGTTCACGCGGCACCACGGGCGCATTGCCTTGGTGGCCAAGGGTGCCAAAAAACCCAGCTCTTCCTTCAGACCCGTCTTGTTACCACTCCAAGCCATTCAAGTGGCCTATGGTGGCGATACCGACATTCGAACCTTGAAGTCAGTGGAGTGGATCGGGGGGCATGTGATGCCAACGGGCGATGCGCTGCTGTCAGGGTATTACTTGAATGAGTTGTTGCTCAGATTATTAGCCCGCGATGACCCGCACCCCAAATTGTTTGATGCCTATGCCGCCACAGTCCGCGTCATGGCCACAGAGCCAGGAGAATTGCTACAAGCTTCGCTTCGGGTGTTTGAGTTGTTTTTACTCAGAGAAATTGGATTGTTGCCCAGCTTCAATTGTCAGACCCTGACCATGGCTGAGTTGGATGAAGAGGGCTCATATTGTTTGGTGCCCGAAGGAGGCCTCAGATTGGCCCACCGTGATGATCGTCATGCTTTGAGCGGTGTTCAGTGGTTGGCGCTGCAAAACGCGCTGGATGGGACTTCGCCTTTTACAGACACACTTCGTTTGAGTTTGGACATGTTGACGCCACTTCGCACCCAACTTCGCACCTTGCTCAATTACCATTGCGGTGTTGGCACTCTGAAGACTCGCCAGATGATGATTGACATTCAAAGTTTATAAGACTTTAAAACTGTATGACTGCACATTCCAAAACAGCACTTTCAGTGAACGTGAACAAGGTTGCATTGCTTCGCAACTCCCGCCACTTGGGCATTCCGAGTGTGCTGAAGGCGGCTCAGATGTGCCTTGAGGCGGGCGCTGATGGCATCACGGTCCACCCCAGACCCGATGAGCGGCATATTCGTGCGATGGATGTGGCTGAGCTGTCTGAGCTCATGAAGCAGTGGCCCAGCAGGGAGTTCAACATTGAAGGCAACCCTTTTCACCAGTTAATGGATTTTGTGAGAATCTATCTGCCGCATCAAGTGACGTTTGTGCCCGACAGCGAAGGGCAGTTCACCAGCGATCATGGTTGGTCATTTCCGAAAGATGCAGAAGCGCTGAAACCTTTGATTGAAGAGTGCAAGAGCCTGGGTGTTCGAGTGAGTTTGTTCATGGACCCCGAGCCGGAGCAAATGATTTTTGTAAAGCAAATAGGCGCTGATCGCGTGGAGTTGTACACGGAGCCTTATGCGGCAAGCTATGGCACATCGGCCAACGATGACTGCTTGGCGCAGTACGTGATGACGGCCAAGGAGGCCATTGCGCAAGGCTTGGGTGTCAATGCCGGGCACGATTTGAATCAAGCCAATTTGCCTAAATTTACACAAGCCGTGCCGGGTTTGTTAGAGGTCTCAATTGGACATGCCTTGGTAGCCGACGCTCTAGAAGTGGGGTACGGCGCAACCGTTCGTGGATACCTTCAGGCACTTTCTCGGTCATCAGCATGATTTACGGTATTGGCACCGATCTTTGCGATGTCAGGCGAATCAGAGCCAGCTTGGAAAAGCATGGCGATCGCTTTGCTCGCAAAGTGCTGAGTGACGCAGAATTTGCCACCTACAAAGCGCGTGGTGCCCGCTGGCCAGAGCGAGGCATTCGCTATGTAGCCACCCGGTTTTCTGCCAAGGAAGCTTTTAGCAAGGCCATTGGCTTGGGCATGCGCATGCCCATGACTTGGCGTTCGTGCGAAATCGGCAAACTGCCATCGGGGCAGCCCGTGATTGTTTTACACGACGCCTTGAAAATTTGGTTTGAATCCCAACATTTAAAAGCACACATCAGCGTCACGGACGAAGCCGATTACGCCGGCAGTTATTGCGTGGTAGAAAAAACAGAATGAACATTCAAGCCCCACTCATCATTGACATTGAAGGCTTATCGCTCACGGCGCTTGATAAAAAACGCCTCAAAAATCCATTGACGGGTGGCATTATTTTGTTTGGCCGCAACTGGCAAAGTCGCGCTCAGCTTACCGCTTTGTGTGCCGACATCAAGTCAGTGCGCCAAGACCTGCTGATTTGTGTCGACCATGAAGGCGGTCGCGTGCAACGCTTTAGAAACGATGGCTTCACGCATTTGCCCGCCATGCGCCGTTTGGGCGAGATGTGGTCGCAAGACGGCAAAGGTCTTGCGGGGGAGGGCGTCTTGCGGGCTTGTCAAGCAGCCACAGCGGTCGCTTATGTCTTGGCCGCCGAGCTGCGAGCTTGTGGTGTTGATTTGAGTTTCACCCCAGTGCTCGATCTGGATTACGACGAGAGCAGCGTCATTGGCGACAGATCGTTTCACAGAGACCCTCGTCACGTGAGCTTGTTGGCCAAAAGTCTGATTCAGGGTTTGCAACGCGCCGGCATGGGCAACTGTGGCAAGCACTTTCCAGGTCACGGTTATGTCAAGGCCGACTCGCACGTCGACATGCCCATTGACAAGCGCAGTTTGAAAGCCATCTTGAATGATGATGCCAAGCCCTATGAATGGCTGAACAATGAGCTGAGCGCGGTCATGCCTGCGCATGTGATTTACCCCAAAGTCGATTCACGGCCGGCTGGTTTTTCGCAGAGATGGGTGCAAGATATTTTGCGTGAGCAACTGGAGTTTACGGGCGCAGTTGTCAGCGACGATTTGTCGATGGTGGGCGCCAGAGTTTTAGACGGCAAGTCCATCAGCTTCACCGAGGGTGCCTTGGCTGCGCTTCATGCAGGTTGTGATTTGGCCTTGCTTTGCAATCAATCTTTGAAGGGCAGCAAAGTCATTGACGAGGTGTTAGACGGTTTGGCCGAGGCGCAGGTGAAAGGCTGGTGGCAGCCCGATGAACTGAGTGAAGCAAGGCGTTTAGCCTTGCTGCCCCATTCGCCTGCATTGCCTTGGGATGATTTGGTTCGTTCAGTTCATTACCAACAAGCCTTAGCCTGCTTGCCTTGATATGCAATTCATTGCTTGGATTTTGAAGATATTTTTCAGTTTGCTTGGGCTGGTTTTTGTCTTGGGCACGCTCAGCATCTTGTTGGTGTCACTGCTCTTTGGCGTGCTGTGGTCTTTGATTCGAGGCCGAAAACCTGAAGTGGCGGTGGTGTGGCAACGCTATCAAGACATGGCCAAAAACAAAGCACCCTTTGGCACTTGGGCTGGCAACAAGCCATCCCTTGACGAGGTGGTCGATGTGGAGGCCCGCGAAGTGCCCCCTCCATCCAAAACGCAGGACCAACTCCCGCGCTGAGGCTTGTCTTAATGTTGCTCGTGTTCTCTTTTGAGGGCCGGAAACAAAATGACATCGCGAATACTGGGGCTGTCGGTCAGCAGCATCATCAAACGATCAATGCCAATGCCGCAACCTGCAGCGGGCGGCATGCCGTATTCCAAAGCACGCACAAAGTCGTGGTCAAAGAACATGGCTTCATCGTCGCCACTGTCTTTGGCATCGACTTGCGCTTGAAAGCGCGCCACTTGGTCTTCAGCATCGTTCAATTCTGAAAAGCCATTGCCAAATTCACGACCCGTGATGTAAAGCTCAAAGCGCTCGGTCACTTCGGGCCGTTGGTCATTGGCGCGTGCCAAAGGGGAAATTTCGGTAGGGTGTTCCATGATGAACGTGGGCTCCCACAATTTGTCTTCGACGGTTTCTTCGAAATACAAGACTTGCAATCCGGCCAAGGTTTTTTTGGACAAGTTGTTTTTGGCTTCGCTCATGCCCAGTTTTTGCAGGGATTGTATGAGCCATGCAACGTCGTCCACTTTGTCGCCTGCTTCTGTGTGTTTCACAATGGCTTCTCGAATGGTCAGGCGCGCAAAGGGCTTGGCCAAATCAACGGGTTTGCCTGCATAGCTGAGTTGCAAATGACCGACCGCATTGATGGCCGCATCACGCACCAATTCTTCGGTAAAGCCCATCAAATCTTGGTAATTCCAATAAGCTGCATAGAACTCCATCATGGTGAATTCTGGATTGTGGCGAACCGAAATGCCTTCGTTACGGAAGTTGCGGTTGATTTCAAACACTCGCTCAAAACCGCCCACCAACAATCGCTTGAGGTACAGCTCGGGCGCAATGCGCAAGAACATTTCTTGGTCGAGCGCATTGTGGTGTGTGGCGAAAGGGCGCGCATTAGCGCCACCTGGAATGGGGTGCAACATGGGGGTTTCAACTTCTAAGAAGTGGTGCTTCACCATGAAGTCGCGAATGCCGCTGACGGCTTTGCTGCGGGCCGTAAAACGCTTGCGGGCATCCTCGTCCATCATCAAATCGACATAGCGCTGACGGTACTTGATTTCTTGATCGGCCACGCCGTGAAACTTATCGGGCATGGGGCGCAAGCTTTTGGTCAGCATGCGAATGCTGGATGCGTGCAAGGACAACTCACCCATTTTGGTTTTGAACAAATAGCCTTCTGCGGCCACGATGTCGCCCAAGTCCCAGTGTTTGAAATCGTTGTAGGCATCTTCGCCAATGTCGTCGCGTGTGACATAAATTTGAAACCGGCCCGTGGCGTCTTGCAAGGTGGCAAAGCTGGCCTTGCCCATGACCCGCTTCAGCATCATGCGGCCTGCAATTTTGGCCGTGATGGGCGTGACGCCCTCACCTTTCAAGGCTTCTGGTGCTTTGTCGTTGTGGGCCCGTGTGAGGGGCTCTGCGCGGTCTTCGGGTTTGTAATCGTTGGGGAAGGCTACGCCTTTGCCTTGAGCCTGCGCTTCACGCATGACTTTGAGTTTGTGGCGGCGCTCTGCAATCAGTTGGTTTTCGTCAACGGCGGGGCTGTTTTGATTTTCTGCTGGCGTGTCTGACATGAAATGCGCTTCTCAAGGTGGGCGCCAAATTTTGGCGCGATTCCCGTATTTTACGATTGCTTCGGACTGCCGTTATCATCTGTTGGCTGGGAGGACGGCTGTGTTACTGCAAATACTGAATTTCATCTTGGATGTGGCCACGGGATTGGTCGGCGGAGCTTGTTTGCTGCGCTTGGTCATGCAATGGCAGCGCTTGCCCTTTCAGAACCCCATTGGACAATTTGTCTTTGCCGTGACCGATTGGCTGGTCTTGCCATTGCGCAAGTTCATACCGGCCATGGGCCGCTTGGATGTTTCAAGCTTGACCGCAGCATGGCTCATGAAACTCAGCCACGTGCTGATCATGTGGGCAGTGACGGGTGCGCAGGCCGCATTGATGGCTATTTTGTTGGCCAGCGTATTGGGTTTGTTGCACTGGGTCATCTCTGGTCTGACTGGCATTGTGTTGCTTTATGCCATTTTGTCTTGGGTCCAGCCCAACAGTGGCAGCATGATGCTGCTTTCACGCTTGGTCGAGCCTTTTTTGGCGCCGCTGCGCAATGCATTGCCCCAGCTTGGCGGCATCGATTTGTCGCCCCTGGTGCTGCTGGTGCTGTTGCAAGTGGTGGGAATGCTGCTAGCGGGATTGCAATTCAGCTAACCGCGTCGGCCGATTGACGGGTCAGCATGGCCAGCGTGTTGGCAATGGTCATCTTTAATTCACGGCGATCACAAATGAAGTCGATGGCGCCTTTTTCCAGCAAAAATTCGGCGCGCTGAAAGCCTTCTGGCAAGGTCACGCGCACTGTGCTTTCAATCACGCGGGGGCCCGCAAACCCAATCAGGGCTTTGGGCTCGGCGATGACCACGTCGCCCATGAAGGCAAAACCAGCGGACACACCGCCCATGGTGGGGTCGGTCAAGACGCTGATGTAAGGCAAACCTTTTTTGGCCAGGCGAGTGAGAGACGCATTGGTTTTGGCCATTTGCATCAAGGACAGCAAACCCTCTTGCATGCGCGCACCACCGGTAGCGGTAAAGCAAATGAAGGGTACTTTTTGTTCGATGGCGGTTTCGACGCCACGCACAAATCGCTCGCCGACCACCGAGCCCATGCTGCCGCCCATGAAATCAAATTCGAAGCAAGCCGCCACCACGTTGATGCTGTGAATGGCGCCGCCCATGACCACCAGTGCGTCGGTTTCGCCGGTGTTGCTCATGGCTTCTTTGATGCGCTCGGGGTACTTGCGGCTGTCCTTGAATTTCAAAGCGTCGACCGGCACCACTTCTTGGCCAATTTCGTAACGCCCTTCGTTGTCCAAAAAGTTGTTCAAGCGGACACGCGCGCCAATTCGGTGGTGGTGACTGCAAGTGGGGCAGACGTTTTGGTTTTGCTCTAAATCCGTTTTGTAAAGCACGGAATCGCACTGAGGGCATTTGATCCACAAGCCTTCGGGCACGCTGCGACGGTCGGCCGGGTCGGTGTGCAGAATTTTGGGGGGGAGCAGTTTTTCGAGCCAACTCATGTCGTTGTCCTTATGGGTGGTGTCAGGCGTCTAGGGCCTGGCGAATTTCACGCAAGAAAGTACCGGCCACGCTGGCTACATTATCGCGGGGTTCATTTTCGATCAATTGGATGATTTTGCTCCCAATCACCACCGCATCGGCCACCTTGCCAATGGCTTGGGCAGTTTGAGCATCGCGAATGCCAAAACCAACACCCACGGGAATGCTGACCTTTTGCCGAATGCGGGGCAGCATGGCTTCGACTTCGGCCGTGTTCAGCGCGCCAGAGCCAGTGACACCTTTGAGAGAGACGTAATAGACGTAGCCGCTGGCCACATCGGCCACTTGCTGCATGCGTTGATCGGTGCTGGTGGGGGCCAGCAAGAAGATCAAGTCCATATGATGGGCGCGCAGTTTGGCGGCAAATTCAACGCATTCTTCGGGTGGGTAGTCGACCACCAAGACGCCATCGATGCCCGCGGCTGAGGCGTCGCGAATGAAGCCATCTTTGCCATGCTTCAAGTCGTATCTCTCAATCGGGTTGGCATAGCCCATGAGCACCACAGGTGTTGATTTGTTTTTTTCACGAAACACTTTGACCATGTCGATGACATGAGAGGTGCCAATGCCAAAAGCCAAGGCTTTGTCGCCAGCTTTTTGAATGACGGGGCCGTCTGCGGAAGGGTCGCTGAAAGGGACGCCCAGTTCAATGACATCGGCGCCTGCATCGACCATCGCATGCATCAACTCTGGCGTGACATCTGCAAAAGGATAGCCAGCCGTGACGTAAGGAATCAAGGCTTTGCGACCTGTCGCTTTCAACTGTTGAAAGGTGGCTTCGATGCGGCTCATTTGACAACCTTCACGATTTGCTCGCCCATGGCCAGACCCCCTTTGACGCCCTGGCCTTGACAGCTAGGACGGCAGTAAAAATCTGCTTGGCTGAGGTCGGCCACGGTGCCGATGTCTTTATCGCCACGGCCTGATAAGTTGATCAAAATGGACTGATCGGGCCTCATGGTGGCAGCCAGTTTTTTGGCATAGGCCACCGCATGACTAGACTCCAGCGCCGGAATGATGCCCTCGGTGCGGCACAAATAGTGAAACGCATCCAAGGCTTCTTGGTCGGTGATGCCCACATATTCCGCCCGACCCATGTCTTTGAGGAAAGCGTGCTCAGGGCCAACGCCTGGGTAGTCGAGACCAGCGCTGATGCTGTGGGTCTCGGTAATTTGGCCGTTGTCGTCTTGCAAGATGTAAGTGCGATTGCCGTGCAACACGCCTGGGCTGCCGCGTTGCAAAGAGGCAGAGTGTTTGCCACTTTCTAAACCTTCGCCCGCCGCTTCAACACCAATGAGGCGAGTATTCTTGTGGTTGATGTAGGGATAAAAAATGCCCATGGCATTGGACCCGCCGCCCACGCAGGCAATGACCGCATCGGGCTGTTGACTGTGCAAGCCAGTTTGTGCCAACAGTTCAGGCATTTGAACCAAGCACTCCTTGCCGATGACGCTTTGGAAATCGCGAACCATCATAGGGTAAGGGTGCGGACCCGCCACGGTGCCAATGATGTAGAAAGTGTTGTCGACATTGGCCACCCAATCGCGCATGGCCTCATTCAAAGCATCTTTCAATGTTCGGCTGCCCGAGGTCACGGGCACCACCGTGGCACCCAATAATTTCATGCGGTACACATTGGGGCTTTGACGCTTGACATCTTCGGAACCCATGTAAACCACGCACTCCAAACCATAACGCGCGCAAATGGTGGCGGTGGCCACGCCATGCTGACCGGCACCGGTTTCGGCAATGATGCGGGGTTTGCCCATGCGCTTGGCCAGCATTGCCTGGCCAATGGTGTTGTTGATTTTGTGCGCGCCGGTATGGTTCAGGTCTTCGCGCTTTAAATAAATTTGCGCACCGCCCACTTCGCGGCTCATGCGCGCTGCGTGGTAAATGGGGGAGGGGCGTCCTACGAAGTGCGCCAATTCGTAGTTGAATTCGGCTAAAAATTCGGGATCGTTTTGGTATTTGGCGTAGGCAGCGCGCAATTCCAAAATGGCATGTGTCAGGGTTTCGCTGACAAAACTGCCGCCATACATGCCAAAGTGGCCAGAGGCATCGGGTTGTTGATAGTTGTTCATGGTGTTACTCAATGGCATCGGCTGCTTTCACGGCAGCCACAAATTCTTGAATTTTTCGGGCGTCTTTGAGGCCTTTCTGGCCATCTATCTCAACACCCGAGCTGACATCAACGGCCAAAGACAGGGCTTTAGGCCGAAGCGTGAGAATGCCATCGGTCACATTTGCAGGCGTCAATCCACCACTCAAAACGAGGTGAGCGTTGACGTTTGGAGGAAGCTGTGACCAATTGAATGTTTTCCCGCCACCACCGTATCCGTCAACATGAGCGTCGAGCAGAATGGCTTGGGCATTTGAATAATCTTGGGCGAATTTTACCAAGTCAAACGAGGCTGTGTCGTTGGTGGGAATTCGGGCCGCGCGCCAGTAGGGGCGTTGCACGGCTTCGGCCAAACGATCGCATTCTTCGGGAGATTCGTCACCATGAAACTGAAGGATGGCGTTGGGGACCGCAGAGCAAGCCGCTTGCACTTCCTCTTGCTTGGCATTGACAAACAAAAGAACCGGCGAGATCCCTGAAGGCAATAATTTGGCCAAGGCACCTGCATGCTCGGGTGAAACATTTCGGGCGCTTGGGGGGTACATCACAAAACCAAGGGCGTTGACGCCGGCTTGGATGCAGGCCAAGACATCGACTTCTCGGGTCAGCCCGCAAATTTTGATCAGGGTGTTGATAGCGACAGAGCTCATGGTAACCAGTGAAAGGGCGGGGTGGTGATAGGCAGATCCCATTTTGGATCATAGACCGGTCCTTGGAAATACAAACCATCTGGCGAAAACGTTGGCGCAGCTGCATCACGGGATTTGCTTTGAATGACTTCAGCCATCCATTCAGGCGCTTGAAAGCCCTGGCCGATGGTGACCAGGCAGCCCATGATGTTGCGAATCATGTGATGCAAAAAGGAATTGCCTTCAAACTCAAACCGCCAGTAGGGTCCGTGTTTGTGAATATCGACACGCAACAAGGTTTTGACGGGCGATAGCGCTTGGCAACTGCTGGCCCTGAAAGATGTGAAGTCGTGCTCACCCAAGAGGTATGGGATGGCTTGGCGCATCGCTGTTTCGTTCAAGGGGCGGTAGACCCAACCAGCACGACCAAACTCTAAGCTGGGGCGAACAGGTGACTCCAACAGGATATAAGCATAGCGCCGCGACAAGGCACTGCCGCGCGCATGAAACTCCGAAGAGACTTCTTGCGCCCATTGAACTGAAATGTCATTGGGTAAATAGCGATTGGTGCCGCGCACCCAAGAGCCCATGTCGCGCTCAAGGGGCGTGTCAAAGTGAACCACTTGCATCAAACCATGAACGCCCGCATCGGTGCGCCCTGCGCAGAGGGTTGTGACTTTTTGGGTGCTGAACTCTTTGAGGGACTTTTCCAATTTATCTTGAATGGTGAGCCCCGTGCTCTGGCTTTGCCAGCCTTGATAAGTCTGACCGTTGTAGGAAATGCCCAGCGCAATTCTCACTTTTGATGCTCACCAAAAGGGCGTTGAGCAGGGGCGGTCATCGGCTGCATCGTTGAGCCCAAATCCAAATCTAAATTCAAAGCCACGATGTCAGCGGGGAGTTGGAGCCCATGGTGGGAGAACGCGGGAATGGGCGGTTCAGTGGATTCAAGGTGCGGTGAGTCCATACCGAGCCTCTGGGAGGTTCGACGTCTTTGGATGCTCAGCCCGGCCCCAATGCTCAAGATGCCCAACATGGCCAGAGTGCCCCACAGGTAAGCGTTTTTGTGAGGTGAGGCCAATAAAGCTTGAAGATTGAGCCATCCTGAGTCAACCCTGCTTTCTTGCAATGGCGCTGAAGGAACTGAATTTGAAGCTAGCTCTTGTGCACCGATGCTGATGCCAAGGCTGCAAAGCCAAAGCAAAAAAGCAATGAATGACCTTGAGCTAGACATGGGCTGAGCATCTCGCTTGAATTAAGCGTCAAGCAAAATGCGCAGCATGCGGCGCAGGGGTTCAGCAGCGCCCCACAACAATTGGTCGCCAATGGTAAATGCACCCACATACTCAGGTCCCATGGCCAATTTGCGAATGCGGCCTACGGGAATGGTCATGGTGCCGGTGACGGCCACTGGCGTGAGGTCTTTCAAGGTGGCTTCGCGCGTGTTGGGCACCACTTTGACCCACTGATTGTCTGCCGCGATCATGGCTTCAATGTCGGCCACGGGCACATCCTTTTTCAACTTGAAGGTGAGTGCTTGGCTGTGGCATCGCATGGCGCCGACACGCACGCAGAAACCATCCACGGGAATGGCTGCAGAACCAAAACCTTCGCCATTTCCTAAAATTTTGTTGGTCTCGGCCATGCCTTTCCACTCTTCTTTGGACACACCCCAGCCAAATTCGTCTTGGTTCTTTCCGATACCTAAGTCTTTGTCGATCCAAGGAATGAGGGAGCCACCCAGGGGCACACCAAAGTTGGCAGTTTCGGCTTCTGTGAGTGCGCGTTGTTTGGCAATCACTTTGCGATCGATTTCCAAGATGGCGCTCTTGGGGTCGTCTAGCAATGCTTTGACTTCTGCATTCAAGGTGCCGTACTGTGTGAGCAGCTCGCGCATGTGTTGCGCGCCGCCGCCAGAGGCTGCTTGGTAAGTTTGGGTACTTATCCATTCCACCAACCCCGCTTTGTACAGAGCACCGACACCCATCATCATGCAACTGACCGTGCAGTTGCCGCCAATCCAATTTTTTCCACCTTGTTGCAAGGCGGCCTGAATCACGGGCATGTTGACGGGATCCAAAACGATCACAGCATCTTTTTCCATGCGCAAGGTGGAGGCGGCGTCAATCCAATGACCATTCCAGCCTGCTGCCCGCAGCTTGGGGAAAACCTCGGCGGTGTAGTCACCGCCTTGGGCTGTGATGATGATGTCGCAACGCTTGAGCGCATCGATGTTGAAGGCGTCTTGCAGCGTGGTTTCGTTTTTGGCCATGGCGGGGGCAGTGCCGCCAGAGTTGGAGGTAGAGAAGAACAAAGGTTCAATCAAACCAAAGTCGCCCTCAGCTTGCATGCGGTCCATTAAAACCGAACCGACCATGCCGCGCCAGCCTACAAGTCCTACCAATTTCATGTCATTTCCCTTTTCAATTTCAATTTTGAGATCCGGCTCGTCGAGCCGAAAGGGCATGACGAGTCTGAGCGATTAACGCTTCGTCGTTTTTGTAATGGCTTGCACAACGGCCTCGCCCATTTGGCGGGTGCTGACCTTTTGTGTGCCCTCTGACCAGATGTCCACAGTACGCAAACCTTGTGCGAGCACGGCTTGAACTGCCGTCTCAATGCGATCGGCAGCTTGGGCTTGGTTGAGTGAAAAACGGAGCATCATGGCAGCTGAGAGTATTGTAGCCAATGGGTTGGCAATGCCCTGACCCGCAATGTCGGGTGCGCTGCCATGGCTGGGCTCGTACAAACCTTGGTTGTGGCTGTTCAAACTGGCCGATGGTAGCATGCCAATGGAGCCTGTTAGCATGGAGGCTTCGTCAGACAAGATGTCGCCAAACATGTTGCCCGTGACCACCACGTCAAACTTTTTGGGGGCTTTGACCAATTGCATGGCAGCGTTGTCGACGTACATGTGCTCAAGCTCAACGTCAGGGTATTCTTTGTGAACCTCAGTGACCACGTCTTTCCAAAATTGAAAAGTTTCAAGCACATTGGCTTTGTCGACACTGGTCACTTTTTTGCTGCGCTTGCGAGCCGCCTGAAAAGCCACATGGGCAATGCGCTCTATTTCGGGGCGTGAATAACGCATGGTGTCGAAGGCTTCTTCGGCACCCGGAAAATGACCGTCGGTGGCGACACGGCGGCCACGCGGTTGGCCAAAATAAATATCGCCTGTGAGTTCTCGAATGATCAGGATGTCGAGACCCGAAATGATCTCGGGTTTGAGGCTGGAAGCGCTGACCAATTCTTCGTAGCAAATAGCAGGGCGGAAGTTGGCAAACAGGCCGAGGTTTTTGCGCAAACCCAAAATGGCTTGCTCAGGGCGCAAGGGTCGGACAAGCTTGTCGTATTTCCAATCGCCCACGGCGCCAAACAAAATAGCGTCAGATTCTCTGGCCAGTTTTAAGGTGGAATCGGGCAAGGGGTGGCCATGCGCTTCGTAAGCGGCACCGCCCACCAAGGCTTCTTCCATTTCAAATTTCAAGTCAAGTGCATTCAAGACTTTGACGGCTTCCGCAACAATTTCGGTGCCAATGCCGTCACCCGGCAGAACTGCAATTTTCATGATGTGTTTTTTAAAAGGGCAAGGAGGATGCGTTCAAGGCTTAGGCGACATGCGCCAACCAGGGCTTGGTGGCCAAACGTTCAACTTCGAAGGCTTTGATTTTGTCCGAGTGGCGCAAAGTCAGGCCAATGTCGTCCAAGCCATTGACCAAGCAATATTTGCGGAAAGCCTGAACATCAAAGGCGATCTCTTCGCCTTGGGGTCGAACCACCACTTGGCGCTCTAAGTCGATGGTAAGTTGGTAGCCCGGAAAAGCCAACACTTCGTCAAACAATTGGGCCACCACGTTTTCGGGCAACACGATGGGCAACAAACCGTTTTTGAAACAGTTGTTGAAAAAGATATCTGCATAGCTGGGGGCAATGATGGCCCTGAAACCATATTGGTCAATGGCCCAAGGTGCATGTTCGCGAGATGAGCCGCAGCCAAAGTTTTTGCGCGCCAACAAAATAGAGGCGCTCTGGTAGCGTGCTTGGTTGAGCACAAAGTCTGGGTTGGGTTTGCGGCTATTGGCGTCCTGACCAGGGAAGCCTGCGTCTAGATAGCGCCATTCGTCAAACAAATTGGGGCCAAAACCTGTCTTGCGAATAGACTTTAAAAACTGCTTGGGAATGATGGCATCGGTGTCGACGTTCTCGCGGTCCATGGGGGCCACAAGGCCTTTGTGTACGTTGAATTTTTGCATGGTAATTCCTAATCGATGTTGTGGTTTTGAACGCGTCAGTGCGTTTTAGGCAAACTGACGAATGTCCACAAAGTGACCATGAATGGCGGCAGCAGCGGCCATGGCAGGGCTGACCAAGTGGGTGCGGCCACCGGCCCCTTGACGACCTTCAAAGTTGCGATTGCTGGTGCTGGCGCAGCGCTCGCCAGGCTCGAGTCGGTCGGCATTCATGGCCAAGCACATGGAGCAACCGGGTTCGCGCCATTCAAAGCCAGCGGCCTTGAAAATGTCATGCAAACCTTCGCGCTCGGCTTGTTCTTTGACCAAGCCTGAACCTGGTACCACCATGGCCAGCTTGACTGTTTTTGAAACTTTTTGTCCCAACTTTTTAACCACGGCTGCCGCTTCGCGCATGTCTTCGATCCGGCTGTTGGTGCAGGAGCCGATGAAAACTTTATCGACAAAAATATCGTTCAATGCTTTGCCGGGTTCGAGTCCCATGTAGGTGAGGGCGCGCTCAATGGCGCCGCGCTTGTTGGCGTCTTTTTCTTTGTCGGGGTCGGGCACGATGTCGTTGATGCCCAAGACCATTTCGGGTGATGTGCCCCATGTGACTTGCGGCACGATGTCGGCGGCATTGATTTGGACCACTGCATCAAAATGCGCACCCGCATCGGACTGCAATGTTTGCCAGTAGGTGACCGCATGGTCCCACTCCAGGCCTGTGGGTGAGAGCAAGCGGCCCTTGACGTAGTCAATGGTTTTGTCGTCTACCGCCACCAAGCCCGCGCGGGCGCCTGCTTCAATGGCCATGTTGCAGACCGTCATGCGAGCTTCCATGGACAGTGCGCGAATGGCGGAGCCGCCAAACTCAATGGTGTAACCGGTGCCACCCGCCGTGCCAATTTTGCCAATGATGGCCAGCACGATGTCTTTGCCCGTGATGCCCTTGGCCACAGTGCCTTCAACTTGAACAAGCATGTTCTTGGCTTTTTTGGCCAGCAGGGTTTGGGTGGCCATGACATGCTCAACCTCGCTGGTGCCAATGCCATGCGCCAAAGCACCAAATGCACCGTGAGTGGATGTGTGCGAGTCGCCGCAGACCACGGTCATGCCTGGCAAGGTGGCGCCGTTCTCGGGGCCAATGACGTGCACGATGCCTTGCCGCTTGGACATGAAAGGGAAAAACGCGGCAGAACCAAACTCGGCCATGTTGCTGTCGAGGGTGGTAATTTGTTCTTTGCTGATGGGGTCGGTGATGCCGTCGTAGCCCAATTCCCAGCCTGTGGTGGGCGTGTTGTGGTCGGCAGTGGCCACGATGGAACTGACGCGCCACATTTTGCGGCCGGCTTGGCGAAGACCTTCAAAGGCCTGCGGGCTGGTCACTTCGTGAACCAAATGGCGGTCAATGTACAAAACGGAAGTGCCGTCTTCTTCGGTGTGGACGACGTGTTCGTCCCAAATTTTGTCGTAAAGCGTGCGCGCCATGTTGCTTCCTAAGGTCGAGCATATTATTTTAAGCTGAATGAATGAAAAACCGCTGCTTATCCCAGCTTTTAAAGCGGCATTCAAGCCTTATTTCCATCAGGAAAAATTGAATCTTCTTCAGCCAACTGAAAGTAAGGAGCGACGGTAGGCGGTTGGTGAAACACCAAAACGTTGCGTGAAGCGTCTCGTGAAATAAGCCTCGTCGGTAAAACCCACGGTATGCGCGATGGCGCCAATACGCTCGTTGGTATGCGCCAGCAAATTTTGTGCGCGCTCCATACGGCGACCCGTGAGCCACTCAACGAATGCCAACCCAGTCTGTTTTTTAAGCAACTGTGACAGATAGTTTGGCGAAAGATAAGCAGCCTCTGCAACCACATTCAAACTGATATCACGTTGTAGGTTTTCATCGATAAATTTAAAAACGCGGCGAAGTGCATCCGTGTGATCTTGAAGGTAAACGCGTTGTTCGGCCAAGGACTGTAGTTGCGGCGCGAACTTCTCTGTTGTCATACCAATGAGTTCCAGCAACGCCCCTCGCGCTCTCTCAAGCGAGCCCAACTTTCGATGGTTGTGCGAATATTTAATTCGTTGAAGCAAAGTTTCTATGTATGAGAACTCATCGTTATCGAAGACGAAATTAAACCAGCCTTGGTAAATGAAGGGTGTCAGCTCAGGGTACTGCGCTATGGATGCCTCTTCCATGTCCAGGGGTGACAGCGCAAAGTCGGACCTTAAAAATTTACTTGAGAAATTGATCAACTGGTAACGGCTATGAGGCTCAACCATGGCCAAGTGAACGCGATAGGGCAGAACGAAAACGAGTGAGCGCGGCACCGATTCGCAGCGACGGCCACCCAACAAGTGTGGTGCAGCACCTGCTTGGTTGGCAAAAATTTGAAAATACTCATGCCGGTGCGGCTTTGTTATAGGGGTGCGCAAAGACTGGTCGCGAATTTCAAAATCCAAACGCTCTGATCGTTCGACCATGGAATAGGTGTGAATGTCATTCGAAGCGGATGTATTTACTTTCATGGGCTGGGGTCTTGGTTAGGAAGGCTTTTATTAAGGGAGTTCCCTAGTTTTTAGGCTTTCATTATGGGTTTCGAAAAGCGCTTTTGCAGAGTTTTGAAAAATGGACTTGGACAAATCAAGGATTAACTTGTATTTGTCCAAGAAAATCAGTTTTATCTCTTGCGACGACCAAAAACAAGGCGTTCAATACATCTATCGAGTACGTCAACGGTCAGTTAAAGCGCTTTGAATTCTCGATCTAAACCCTCACACTCAATTTTGGAGACAAGATGAACACCAACACAGATGCAGCCTTCTTGGGTCAACGTAGTTACAAAATCCCAGAAACCATGAAAGCTTGGGTGCTTGGAGACCCCGAACAACTGACCTTTGTGGACAAGCCCGTCCCTCATCCCGGTGCCGCTGAGGTGCTTGTGCGCATCGATGCAATCGCTGTTTGCGCAACCGATCTGGAAATTATCCACAAGGGCCCGCCAGCTCTAATTCATGGTGGTCTTCCATTCAACAAGAACTTTACACCTGGCCACGAATACATGGGCACAGTGGTCAAGCTTGGTCAGGGTGTTGATGAGTACAAAGTTGGAGATCGTGTGACGGTTGAAGTGCACGCTGGGTGCGGGCGTTGCGAGCGTTGCAGGGAGGGTATGTACACCTCCTGCCTCAACTATGGCAAAAACTATGGAGATCTCAACAAAGGCCACCGCGCCAATGGGTTTACAACCGATGGTGGATTCACACAATATGCAATCAACAACATCAACACATTGGCGCATGTACCCGATGACATGAGCGATGAAGAAGCAACACTCATCGTCACTGCAGGTACGGCCATGTACGGCTTGGATGTCATTGGCGGGTTGATCGCTGGCCAGTCTGTGGTCATCATGGGCCCAGGCCCAATTGGTCTGATGGGCGTTGGTGTGGCCAAGGCGCTTGGCGCAAGCGAAGTGATTCTGACCGGTACACGCGATAACCGCCTGGAGATGGGACGCAAGCTTGGCGCTGACTACACCATCAACGTGACCAAAGAAGACGCTGTTGCCAAAGTGCGTGAGTACACCAATGGTGGTGCCCATTACGTGCTGGAATGCTCTGGTGCTCCCAACGCTGTCAACGATGCTTCGGCGATGCTTCGCCGCGGCGGTCGCATCTGCTTGGCGGCTTTTCCAGGCTCACCAGTGCCTGTCGACATCGCCGCTTTGGTTCGCAATAACATCTACATGTTCGGTATTCGCGGGGAAGGCAAGAGCGCCACCCACCGTGCAGCCGCATTGATGGCTCAAAAACGCTTCGACGCCAAGCTGATTCACACCCACACTTTCCCCTTGGAAGAGGTGCCCGAAGCGCTGCGTCATGCACGTGAGCGCATCGACGACGCGATCAAGGTGGTGGTGAAAATCAGCCACCCCGAAGGTTGCTAAAGAGAGACCCAACGTGCTTACCTTTGACCAATACTTGATGCCACAGTCACTCGACGAGGCGTTCGACGCGCTACAAAGCGTAACGGGTGCCCGGTTGTTGGCCGGTGCAACTGACCTCCTGCCCTGGGCCCGAGAGGGCAGGGCAGGTGACGTGCACTTGCCAGCCGTGGTGGACATTAGCCAAATAGCTTTGCTAGGCGGTATATCCCAGGAAGGCACACGAATTCGCATTGGTGCCACCACGCCCATTTCGGCGCTGCAGCATCATCCGCTGTTGCAGCAGCAAGCACCGGTGTTGGGCTCTTGTGCGCTGTGGTTTGCTGACGATCAAATTCGTGAGCAAGCCACAGTCGGGGGCAACTTGGTCAATGCTTCGCCGGCTGGCGATACACAGCCAGCTTTGCTGGCGCTCAATACCCACGTGACGCTGGCTCGCCGTGAATCGGGTCGAATCCTTGAGCGTTCAGTCCCTTTGTCTGAATTCATCCTCGGTCCAAGTCGAACCTTGCTTCAACCCGGAGAGATCTTGCTGAGACTGGAGTTTGATGCTTTGCCCCATCATGGTGTTTCGTTTGAGAAGGTGGGTCATCGCCGCTCCTTGGCTATTTCTACGGTCTGCATTGCCACACTGGTCCGCATCGATACACACAAACGAATTGACGATTTGCGCATTGCAATCGGCGCGGTTGGACCTGTGCCCGAACGTCTCACAGACATTGAAGACCTCCTTACAGGCGTCACGCCCACACCCACAGCATTGCGTGACGCCTCACTTAGAGTGGCTGATCGGGTACGTTCACGCAGCCGTCAAAGCTACAGGCGCGAAGTCTTGAGTAATTTTGTTGAGCGCTCATTGGCCACGGCACTGGCTCATGCTGGACTTGACTTGCCACGTCTACCTAAGGAGTCAGAATATGTCTGATACGCTTTTATCTAGCGGGACTTTGGCGCAAGGCTGCCACCATACGACAGAAATTAACGCGACCGTTAATGGTCGCAAGGTCAAGCGTACCGTCCCCAACCACTATCGTGTCATCGACTTTGTGCGCGAGGAGCTTAAGCTCACCGGCAACAAAGAGGGCTGTGGCGCTGGTGAATGTGGTACTTGCTCCATGTTTGTTGACGGCAAACTGATCAAAAGTTGTCTCTCGCCAGTGCAAAAAATCAATGGATGCTCTGTTGAGACCATTGACGACATGGACCGAGATTCAGGCATGTCGCTGTTGCAACAGGCTTTCAATAAATGCGGTGCAAGTCAGTGCGGCTATTGCATCCCAGGCATGGTCATGGCCGCCACATCCACCTTGCGCCACAATCCAGGTGCTAGCAGAGACGAGATCAAAGAAGGCTTAGGCGGTAATATTTGCAGGTGCACTGGCTACCAAAAAATCATTGATGCGGTCGAGCTAGCACGTGATGTGCAAAGCGGCGTCAAACCGCAAAGTGCGCTGGATGAAGATACTGCAACTGATAGCTTTATTGGTCAGCGTACGCGCCGGTTGGACTCACCTTCCAAAGTGACTGGCGCTATCAAATATGCAGCTGATATGTTCATGCCTAACATGCTGCACATGCAGGTTCTGCGAAGTCCTCATTCGCACGCACGCATCGTGCGTATTGATGCTAAGGCGGCTCTTTTGATGCCTGGCGTGGAGTGCGTGTTGACCAGTGAGGATGTGCCAGGCGTTGACAACTTTGGCGTTTTCATCGAAGACCAGCCCACTTTGGCGCGAGGCGTCGTGCGCTATGTGGGCGAGGCTGTCGTGGCCGTCGCGGCAGAAACATTGGACATTGCTCGCGCTGCGGTGGCGGCAATTCAAGTTGTGTACGAAGAACTCCCCGCCTTGTTCGACCCGCATGAAGCCATGAAAGATGGCGCTATACAGCTACACGATTTCGCACAAAACAATATTTGCAAGCACACGCGTATACGCAAGGGCGACGTCGATGCTGCACTGGCACAAGCCGACATCGTTGTTGAGCAAACCTATAACACACAATCGATCGAACATGCTTATCTGGAGCCCGAAGCAGGCTTGGCCTACTTAGAAGCCGATGGTTGCGTGACGGTGCAGTCGCCCAGTCAAAACATCACCCATCACCGTCACATGTTGGCGCGCATTCTAGGACGACCTATCAACAAGGTGCGCATGATCATGAGCACAGTAGGCGGAGGCTTCGGCGGCAAGGAAGACATGATCTATCAAGGCATGTTGGCGCTGGCGGCCATCAAAACACGGCGCCCAGTTCGTTATGTATTTACTCGCGAGGAAAGCATCAAGGTCAGTGCCAAGCGGCACCCATTTAACATCCGTTACACCATGGGTCTTCAACGTGACGGTCGAATTGTTGCTACAAAGATGGTCATGGTCAGCGATGGCGGTGCTTACGCATTGTCGACGCCCGGCGTGATGAACAAGTCTGCAATTCTTGGACCTGGCCCTTATGCGGTTCCCAATGTCTGGGTCGACTCTATAGGCGTCTACACCAACAACACGCCCAGTGGTGCCTTTCGCGCATTTGGCGCATTTCAATCTGAGTTTGCAACTGAATGCCACTTGGATCTTTGCGCTCAAAAACTTGGCATGGACCCTGTCGCACTGCGCCGCATCAACCTGATGCGTGATGGTGCCACGACGCATACACGACAGCAACTTGATCGTGTACTTGCAGTTGAATGCTTAGAAGCAGCGATCAAGGCTGCTGGATGGGAGCCTGGTGTGCCTTACCGCCAAGGCCAAGGCCACTCAAAGCGCAACGATTTCAATTACGAAGGTTCGCGTGAGTTTTATTTAATTGGCGGCAAAACCAAGCCCAGTGTTCCTCTGAGCGTTGCGGCGCATCAAAATCAAGGAGACAAGTCATGAAGCAAAGAGGACGAGGTGTTGCCTGCGGTTGGTACGGTATCGCCCGTACTGCCGCCATGGACCGAGCTGCAGTGTGGGTTGAACTCGACGACGGTGGCACTGTCAAGATCGCAACAGGCGTAACCGAGATTGGTGAGGGTGTTCTCACCGGCTTGTGTCAAATTGCTGCACAAGAAATGGGTGTTCGCCCTGAAGACATCGTCCTTGGAGACAACGACACGGCGCGTGTACCAGAAGCAGCACATGCCGGCGCTACACGGATGACCTACATGATTGGCAATGCGGTTGCTGTGGGCTGCCGTGAGGCCTTTGGCCGCTTTTGCGCTGCGATGGGTGCTTATTGGGGTGTCAGCGCAGAGAGCGTGAAAGCATTTTCCGGTCAAGTCTGGGTAGTGGGCTCTGCAAGCAAGCGCATGAGCATGGCGCATGCAGTGCACATCTTGAAAAAGGAGCGCGGGATTGTGATTGTCGGCAGTGGCCTTTTTACATCTGCTCATACCGCGCTGCATCCAGAAACAGGTGAAGCAACACCCTGGCAAAGTTATGTTTTTGGTGCCCAGGTGGCCGAGGTTGAAGTTGATGACGACACAGGTGAAGTACAGGTTCTTGGTGTTTGGGCTGCACATGATGTCGGTCGAGTGATCAACCCCCAACAAGTCGAAGGGCAAATTGAAGGCTCAGTCATTATGGGTTTGGGGCATGCATTGATGGAGGAGTATGTCCAAGTCAATGGCGTCACCACCACGCCCGGTTTTGCAAAATACATCTTGCCCACAGCATTAGACATTCCCCACGTAACCTCAGTTCTTCTGACTGAACCCGACCCAAAGACGCCACTTGGCGTCAAGGGTATCGGCGAGCCTGCCATTACACCTACGGCCGCAGCAATTATCAACGCCATTTACGACGCCGTTGGCGTCAGAATGACCCGTCTGCCTGCCACCCCAGAGCGCGTGATGGAGGCGCTGATTGCCAAGCGTTTAGCGGTTCAGGTCGCAACTTCTCCCATTGAGGAAACTATCAACTAAAAAAAAGCTTCAAGTAGTTTTTCAAGCTTTCCCTGCAATTATGAGTGGGAGAAAAAAACCACGTTTTTTTAATAAACGGAGACAAAAATGACAAATGAAATACAAAGCACTTTACGACGCACTTTAGCGAAAACCATGCTGTTGGCAATTGCCACTGTGAATGCCATCCCTGTGATTGCGCAAACCTTTCCGATCAAACCCGTTGAGTTGGTCGTCTTATTTCCCGCAGGCTCAGCGGCCGACGTCACTGCACGCGTTTTGTCAGAGCAAATGAGCAAAAAACTCGGACAGCCTATAGTCGTGGTGAACAAACCAGGTGGCGGTGGCGCTATTGGCTATAAGTATGTCCAGCAGAAGCCAGCTGATGGTTATACCCTGGTATTTAATTCAACATCCATCAGCACTGTTTTCTACTCGGGCTTGATTCCTTTCGATTACCGCGCGTTTGACCCCATTGCCCGTGTTACTGTAGAAAATCCAGTCATCGCGGTCAGGGCCAATGCGCCGTGGAAAGATCTTAAGGCAATGGTAGATGATGTGAAAAAAAGGCCTGGTGCCATCTCCATTGGCAACTCAGGCATAGGCAGTCACACGCACATTTCGTCGGTAGCTTTTTTTAAAGAAATCAATGCCGATGTCATGCATGTCCCTTTTGGCGCATCACAAGTCGTGACCAGCCTGCTTGGCGGTCAGATCGATGCTGTGGTGTCGGTGCCATCAGCCCTTACTGCGCATGTCAGTGCAGGAACACTGCGCATTGTGGCTGTGCTGGCGACGGCACGTGAGCCAGCTTTCCCCACAGTCCCAACCACTGCAGAGGTTGGCATGGCTTATAACGGCGAAATGTGGCGTGGTATAGCCTCACCCAAGGGCACGCCACCTGCCATCGTTGCGCGTCTAGAGAAGGCTTTGGAAGAAGCTGTCACAAGTGCTGAATTTAAAGCACAGGGCGTGAAGATGGGATTTGTGCCAGCATTCATGCCTGCAAATGAATTCGGCCCCCTCATTGCCAAGGACGACATCATGCTGGGGAGACTCATAGAGCGAGCCGGCCTCAACATTAAATAAATATTTCAAGTTAATGAACAATTCAGTCGAAATACCCGCCGTCTTGTTGTTAGGAACTCAGGGGCTAGAAGCTCGGGCAAAAGTCATAGCACATTGCGGTGGTTTGAACCAGGCACTTGACGCTGGTGCTCTGCCTAAGCAACTCCGTGTCACACTTTCGGAAGCTCTAGTTTTGGGCCTTCTTAAGCAAGGTGTTAGAAAATATCTGGCCATTTTTGGTCATGGTTCAACCGATCTCGGTGAAGTGCTTCGCGTTTACACAGAAGCAGGTGTGACGAATGTGTATAACTTCCGCAACGAAGTCGAAATGGCACATGCAGGAACGGCGCTGGCCTGGGCATGGCAGGAGCCTTGTGCTGTGGTGACATCCATTGGTCCTGGCGCACTTCAGGCCATGGCAGGTTCGCTGGCTGCAGCATGCAACGGTGTTGGTATCTATCACATTTATGGTGATGAAACAACGTGGGGCGAAGGTTACAACATGCAGCAAATTCCCAAGCCGCAGCAACAGTTGTACGGCCAAATGACAGCACTGATGGGGCAATCCTATGTGCTGCATACACCACAGGCAATAAGAGATGCCTTGCGTCGAGGCACGCAATGCGTCAACCACCCGGTGAAGCCTGGGCCTTTCTATTTGCTTTTGCCCATCAATACCCAGCCTCAGGTCATTGACAACCTGAATTTGGAAGCGTTGCCCAATGCACTGACTAGATGGCCAACAGCTGTTGGCGATCTGGAAGTAGTCAAAAAGGCGGCACAGGCATTGCGCCATCACGCGCGCATCGTCTTCAAGGTCGGTGGTGGCGGACGAGCCTTTGCTGGACCTCTGCTTGAATTGGCCAAGCGTTGTGGTGCTGCCGTAGTCGCTTCGCCAGGTTCTACCGGTATCTTGCCTGATGCACACCCACAATACATGCACGTAGGTGGCAGCAAGGGCTCAATCAGTGGCAACCATGCGATGTCAAATGCCACACTTCTGGTAGCTATTGGAACTCGAGCCGTGTGTCAAAGCGACTGCTCTGGCGTTGGCTATCCCTTGGTCAAAGAGGTCATTAACATCAATGCCGATTTGTCTGACTTGACACATTACAACCGCACGATACCGCTGGAGGGAGACATCGGAGCAGTGATCGCTCAGTTGTTGTTGGCGCTTGAAGGAGTGGCAGATGAACAGATCCAGCCTCGAGCTGCCTGGTTGGATGCGTGTGCCGCCAGCAAGGCTGAGTGGAAGGGCTTCTTGCAAGGGCGTCAGTCCACGCCTCCGCTTTATGACGAGGTTTGGCAGCGCAGTGTTCTGACCCAACCGGTCGCCATCAAAATAGTATGTGATTTTGCCAATGAGGTCCATGCGATCAAATTTTTTGATGCAGGTGATGTGCAGGCCAATGGGTTTCAAACGGTTGAAGACGACTCACCTGGACAGACTTATACAGAATCGGGTGCCTCCTACATGGGATTCGCCACAAGCGCAGTGACAGCCGCAGGCATGGCAAGCACGCAACAGTACCCCATCGCCTTCACGGGGGACGGCTCGTTCATGATGAACCCGCAAGCACTCATCAGCGCTGTAGAGCATGGCGCGCGAGGCACTATCGTGATCTTCGATAATCGGCGGATGGCCGCTATATCGAGCCTCCAGCACGCACAGTACGGACAAGACTTCCGGACCAACGACGCAGTTGTGGTGGACTACGTCCAAATGGCTGGCAGCGTCAAGGGCGTTCAGGCATTGTGGGGCGGAGAAGATGTCGCATCACTTCGCGAAGCATTGAAGCTTGCCCATGCGCATGATGGGCTGTCGGTGGTTCACGTACCTGTGTATGCAGGCCAACGCCCCGAGGGCGGCTTAGGTGCTTATGGCTCTTGGAATGTAGGTAACTGGTGTGATGATGTACAACAGCGCTACCAGTCCACCCTTATTTAACAAAAATATTTCAAATTGAATGACTATGAAGCGTGAAGATCTGGGCTTATACAGCGGCTTCGGCCTGTTCATCAACGGACAGTGGCGTGGTGCCACCGGTGGGCAAACGAGAGAGGTGATTGATCCAACGAATGAAGAGGTCATTGGTTATATTCCAGTTGCGAACCTTGCCGACATTGAAGCAGCGGTCAATGCCGCTGAGGCAGCCTTTCGAACATGGCGACATACGTCCCCATGGGAGCGGTCGGTGCTCCTGCATCGCACGGCATCCCTTATCCGAGAACGGATCGAGGAAAGTGCGCATTTAATGTCGTCTGAAACAGGCAAGCCGCTTGCGCAGTCTCGTGGTGAACTGAATGATGCAGCCGACCAATTTGATTGGTACGCTGGCGAAACACAACGCATCTATGGTCAGACCTTTCAAGCGCGAGTACCCGAGGTTCGCATGCAAGTTCGATATGAACCTGTGGGCGTTGTAGCAGCCTTCTCCGCCTGGAACTTTCCTGCGCTTCTTCCTTCCCGAAAAATTGCTGCAGCTTTGGGTGCTGGCTGCTGCGTGGTTGTCAAGCCAGCCAGTGAGGCCGCCGGTAGTTGCATGGCAGTGGTCCAGGCTTTGCACGACGCTGGGCTGCCACCTGGCACTGTCAACCTTGTCACCGGCGACTCGGGCTTTATTTCTGAAGTCCTGGTTGGCTCACCAAAGGTTGCCAAAATTACTTTGACTGGCTCCTCTGCTGTGGGACGCAAGATGCTTCACTTGGCGGCTGATGGTATCAAACGGGTCTCAATGGAGCTTGGTGGCCACGCTCCAGTTCTCATATTTGAAGATGCTGATGTTGAAGCGGCTGCTGAACAATGTGCGCGCTTTAAGTACCGCAATTGCGGTCAAGTATGTGCCTCGCCATCTCGTTTTTTCGTTCACGAAAGTGTCTATGCAAGTTTCGTCGATCGCTTTGGAGTGGTCGCTCGTTCACTTAAAGTAGGACCCGGTTTATCAGCTGATACAGACGTAGGGCCAATGGCCAACCACCGGGGATTGGTGCACGCACAATCTTTGATCGCCGACGCACTAGAACATGGCGCGCGATTAATCGCTGGTGGCACCCGCCCAGAAGGCCTTGGATCCAAGGGCTACTACCTTTCTCCTACAGCACTGGCCGACGTGCCGCAGTCCGCGCGCATCATGCATGATGAGCCTTTTGCGCCAGTGGCGCCCATTGCACCCTTTGGCAGCTTTGATGAAGCTATCTCTCTGGCCAATGCCACGCCATATGGTCTGGCGTCTTACTTATTTACTCGTTCACTCAAGACCGCCACAATGGCCAGCGAAGCCATCCAGGCAGGTATGGTCGGTATCAACGAACTGGCCATCGCCAGTGCTGAAATGCCATTTGGAGGCGTCAAGGACAGTGGCATTGGTCGTGAAGGTGGTTCGTTAGGTGTGCGCGACTATTTAGAAGCAAAATATATTAAAACTCGGCTATAAATTCGTAGAATCTTTCTCATTTCAATGAAGGCATTCGAAGCTTTCTATCATTTGGTTGCGACCAGTTTTAATTAGGATTCTTCATGGCAGATATTCCAGACCACGGCATCGCACGCGGGCTTACCAACTACGGTGACCGCGCTTTTGCGCTCTATTTACGCAGCAGCTTTATCAAGTCCATGGGCTATTCGACAGAATTGCTAGAACGTCCAGTGGTTGGCATCGCCTCTAGCGGTTCGGGCTTCAATAACTGTCACCGCGCCATGCCCGAATTGGTCGATGCGGTGAAGCGCGGCGTACTTGCAGCCGGCGGACTGCCGATCGAATTTCCGACCATCTCATTAGGTGAGGTTTTCCTCAATCCTACGAGTCTGATGTTTCGCAACCTGATGAGCATGGATGTTGAGGAAATGGTTCGTGCCCAGCCCATGGATTCGGTCGTCATGATTGGTGGCTGTGACAAAACTGTCCCTGCACAACTGATGGGTGCAGCATCGGCCAATTTACCCGCCATTCAGCTTGTCACCGGACCCATGATGACCGGACGTCACGAAGGCGAACGCTTGGGCGCATGCACAGATTGCCGCCGATTTTGGGGTAGCTTTCGGGCTGGCAAAATCGAACGTAAGACCATTGACATTGTTGAGGGCCGATTGGCCACCACGGCTGGCACTTGTGCTGTGATGGGTACCGCCAGCACCATGGCCTGTATTGCTGAGGCTCTTGGTATGTCGCTACCTGGAACGGCGGCCATTCCAGCGGTTCACGCTGACCGTCTGCGCGCAGCTGAGGCCAGTGGCGCACATGCGGTGCGTTTGATCCACAACCCCATTCGTCCAAGTCAAATCATCACGCCAAAGTCAGTCAAAAATGCGCTTCGCGTGCTTCTGGCGCTAGGAGGCAGCACCAACGCAATCATTCATTTGACCGCGGTTGCTGGTCGCCTTGGTATTCCGGTATCTTTGCACGAGCTCAATGAACTCAGTGATACAACGCCAGTATTGGTCGACCTTAAGCCTACTGGCGACAATTACATGGAAGATTTTTATGCCGCCGGTGGCATGAGCGCACTTCTCAGAGAGTTGAAGCCGCTGCTGCACCTGGACACAATATCTGTCACGGGTGAGACCTTGGGTGAGCGCTTAGCTGCTGAAGAAGGTGCTTGGGCCGATCACCGCGTGGTGCGCAAGGCATCTGATCCTATTGAACCAGTGGGCGGTTTGGTGGCGCTATTTGGCTCGCTTGCGCCAGGGGGCGCAATCCTCAAAAGATCTGCGGCTGACAAGACACTGTTTGAAAAGGAAGCGCGTGCAATTGTCTTCAGCTCACTACAAGACCTGTCCGAGCGTGTAGACGATCCACATCTTGACATTCAAGCTGACGACATCATGGTGCTTCAAAACGCTGGCCCAACCAGTGGCAGCGGTATGCCTGAGGCGGGCTACCTGCCAATCCCGAAGAAGCTTGCAATGGCTGGGGTGAAGGACATGGTCCGCATCTCCGATGCGCGCATGAGCGGCACCGCATTTGGTACGATCGTGTTACACGTAACCCCCGAAGCTTCGGCTGGAGGGCCATTAGCGCTGGTTTGTACAGGCGATCGGATTAGATTGTCTGTGAAGGAACGCCGAGTCGACCTGCTGGTTGATGAGTCCGAACTTGAACGCCGCCGCGCGATGCAACCTGCTAGTCCGGCTTCACCGACACGTGGTTACGCCAAGCTTTACCAAGACCATGTGATGCAAGCTGATGCTGGATGTGACTTTGATTTCCTTCGCTCAGCAGAAAAGGAGAATTCATGATGACTGACCATTCAAAGGACAACGCTTTAGAAAGCGTTGCCACGCCAATCCCGCAGCGCATCGGCGTGCCACGGGAGGTTTTTCTCGGTGAAAAACGCGTCGCCACCGTACCCGATGTGGTGACCAAACTGACCCAACTCGGCTTTGCCGTGGTGGTGGAACAAGGTGCGGGTGAACTGGCAGACCTCTCTGACGAAGCCTATGTCCAAGCCGGCGCCTCCATTGCGCCCAACGCTGCCGCGCTTTGGAGCGGCAGCGACATCGTCTTCAAGGTCCGTGCCCCCACGAATGAAGAAGTGGCCTTGATGCACGAAGGCCAGACGCTGATCGGTTTCTTGTGGCCCGCTCAAAACCCCGACTTGATGCAACAACTCGCGGCCCATAAAGTCACAGCGCTGTCCATCGATGCATTGCCGCGCACACTCAGCCGCGCCCAAAAAATGGACGCCCTGACCTCCATGGCGGGTGTCAGCGGTTACCGCGCTGTGGTCGAAGCTGCAGGTGCCTTTGGTCGCTTCTTTAACGGACAAATCACTGCCGCAGGCAAGGTGCCGCCAGCCAAGGTTTTCATTGCGGGTGCTGGCGTGGCCGGCTTGGCCGCCATCGGCGCCGCTGCCAGCTTGGGCGCTATCGTGCGCGCCAACGATACTCGCGCAGAAGTAGCCGATCAAGTGGTCTCGCTTGGCGGCGAGTTTGTGAAGGTGGACTATGAAGAGGAAGGCTCTGGCGGTGGCGGCTACGCCAAAGTCATGAGTGAAGGTTTCCAGGCTGCGCAACGCGAGATGTACGCGCAGCAAGCCAAAGAGTGTGACATCATCATTACCACCGCACTCATTCCTGGAAAGTCCGCCCCCAAGCTGATCACTGCCGAAATGGTGCGCAGCATGAAACCTGGCAGCGTAATTGTGGACATGGCTGCCGAGCAAGGCGGCAACTGTGAACTCACTGAGCCTGGCAAGGCGGTGGTCAAGCACGGCGTCACCATCGTTGGTTATACCGACCTCACTTCGCGCATGGCACGCCAGTCCTCTACGCTTTACGGCACCAACCTTTTTCGCCTTACAGAAGAATTATGTAAAACCAAGGATGGCGTGATCAACGTCAACATGGAAGACGATGCAATTCGGGGGCTGACCGTGGTGAAAGATGGTTCGATCACCTGGCCTGCGCCGCCCTTGGTCGTGGCCCCTAAGCCAGCTGCCAAGCCAGCCGCTCCAATGTCCAAAAAAGGTCATGGTCATGGTGAGCCTTCTGGCCCCATGCCAGCGGGCAAGCTTGTGATCATGGCGGGTATTACTGCTGCGCTGTTTGTACTGGTAGGGGCCTATGCGCCAGCTGCGTTCTTGTCGCACTTCACAGTGTTCGTGCTGGCTTGCTTTGTGGGTTACATGGTGGTTTGGAATGTCAAGCCTGCGCTGCACACACCCTTAATGAGTGTGACCAACGCCATCAGCTCCATTATTGCCATTGGCGCGCTGGTGCAGATCTCTCCCATGGCCAATGCGGCAGCGCGCCCCAACATGCTGATCATTATTTTGGCCTCCTTGGCTTTGGTGCTCACCGCCATCAACATGTTCGGCGGCTTTGCCGTGACGCAACGTATGTTGGCAATGTTCAGAAAATAATTGAAACAAAGTAAGTGATGACCTCTAACCTATCAACAGTCGCCTACATTGGCGCTACCATCCTCTTCATTCTCAGTTTGGGCGGTTTGTCCAACCAGGAAACTGCACGCCGCGGCAACCTCTTCGGCATGATCGGCATGACCTTGGCCGTGTTGGCCACCGTGTTTGGCCCCCAAGTCACGGCAGCCGGCATGCCTTGGATTGTGGGTGCTTTGGTCGTTGGTGGTGCCATTGGGCTGTTTGCAGCCCGATCGGTGCAAATGACCCAAATGCCTGAACTGGTTGCGCTCATGCACAGCATGGTGGGTATGGCTGCCGTGCTGGTGGGGTACGCCACCTTTGTTGACCCCGAAGCCTCCAAAAGCTTAGAAGCAGCGGCACATGCCATTCACGCCATGGAAATTTACATCGGTATCTTTATCGGTGCGGTGACATTCTCCGGATCTGTGGCCGCTTTTGGCAAACTGTCTGGCCGCATCGGTGGCAGTCCCTTGTTGCTGCCTGCACGTCACTGGATCAACCTGGCCGGTTTGGTGGCTGTGGTGTACTTTGGCCACATGTTCTTGCAGGCACAAACCATCGAGCAGGGCATGTTCCCGCTGTTTGTGATGAGCGCCATCGCTCTTTTGTTTGGCATCCACATGGTCATGGCCATTGGTGGTGCCGATATGCCTGTGGTGGTGTCCATGCTCAACAGCTATTCGGGCTGGGCAGCAGCGGCCACTGGCTTCATGCTGAGCAACGACCTGTTGATCGTGGTGGGTGCTTTGGTGGGCTCCAGCGGCGCTATTCTGTCCTACATTATGTGCAACGCCATGAACCGCAGCTTCATCAGTGTGATTGCAGGTGGCTTTGGCACCACCGCTGCTGCGCCCAAGGCCATTGGCGCCAGCGCCGAACCGGTCGGCGAGGTCAGTCCCATCTTGGCAGCCGAGACAGCCGAATTATTGCGCGATGCCAAAAATGTGATCATTGTTCCTGGCTACGGCATGGCCGTGGCACAAGCCCAGCACACCGTCTTTGAAATCACCCGCACCTTGCGTGAAAAAGGCGTGAACGTGCGTTTTGGTATTCACCCTGTGGCAGGCCGCATGCCGGGCCACATGAACGTGTTGTTGGCCGAGGCCAAGGTGCCTTACGACATTGTGTTCGAAATGGACGAACTCAATGAAGACTTTCCCGATACCGACGTCGCCATCGTCATCGGTGCCAACGACATCGTGAATCCGGCCGCTCAAGACGACCCGACCAGTCCCATTGCGGGTATGCCTGTGCTCGAAGTGTGGAAGGCGCGCACCAGCATCGTCATGAAGCGCTCCATGGCCAGCGGCTACGCGGGTGTCGACAACCCACTCTTCTACAAGGACAACAACCGCATGTTATTTGGCGATGCCAAGAAGATGCTGGATGAAGTGCTGGTAGCACTGAAAAGTTAATCAAACAGCGGGTGAGCCTTTTGACTGGCCTCTGAAGGCTGGTTGGGCAGGTCAACCACACCCTCGATTTGCAGAGATCTCGTCATTCAAACTATCAACCGGAGAACAAACTGATGTCAATTCAACCAATCAATGTTGCCTGTCTTGGAATGGGCTGGTGGTCCGATGTTTTGGCAGATGCCATGAAACGCTCGGACAAGTTCGTCATCCGCTCTTGCTACACACGTTCTGAAAATAAGCGATTGGCCTTTGCAGCCAAATACGAATGCGGAGCGGCGAGCAGTTATGAAGAAATCCTGGCTGATAAGTCGATTGATGCCATCATCAATACTACGCCCAACAACGTTCACTTGGAAACAACACGGCAGGCAGCTCAGGCCGGTAAGCACGTGTTTTTAGACAAGCCAATTGCCAATACATTGCATGAAGGTCGTGCGATTACCGAGGCCTGTCAGACGGCTGGTGTTGTGCTGGCACTGGGCTACCAACGCCGTCGGGAGAGCCAGTTCCGATGGATCAAGCAGCAAATCGACGCTGGTGTTTTTGGCAAACTGGTCAACGCAGAGGCCAACATCAGCCGAGACCGTTTGGGTAAGATTGACTTGAATTCTTGGCGCTATCAAGCAGAAGGTATGCCTGGCGGCGTGATGTTGCAAATTGGCGTGCACTATGTGGATGTGCTGGAATACCTGATGGGTCCAATCGTGGCGGTCAGTGGACAGGCTGCACAGCTGGTGCTACCCGGTGACAATCCCGATGTGGCCTCGTTGATGTTGCAGCATGAAAATGGGGCGCTTTCGACCGTCAATGCAAGCTATGCATCGGCCACCGAAAATTATGTGATGAACATCTATGGCAAGGAAGCCAGTGCATATTACGATCTGCGTGGCGGCTTACGCTTCATCAAGCGTGGCACCGAAAAAGCAGACGCAATTCCCTTCACTCAAAACGACACCTTCGTCGACGAACTAGACGAGTTCGCGATGGCCGTGCGCGGTCAAGGGAGTCCTGAAACTGGAGGCGAATATGCCACCCGCTCGCTAGGCGTGATTCGAGCCGGGATCATTTCTGCTAGGGAAGGTCGGCGCGTTCAACTTTCAGAAGTGCTGTCCGACCCTAGCGCTTAAAAATCAATCTAAAACCTGACTGGGTTTCCGGTCAGTTCTTGATATCGCGGCGTGGTGAACCGGTAAAGAGCTGACGAGGACGGCCGATTTTGTATTCAGGGTCGCCAATCATTTCATTCAATTGGGCAATCCAGCCTACAGTGCGGGCCAAGGCAAACACGCCGGTGAACAAATTCACGGGAATGCCAATGGCGCGCTGGACGATGCCGGAGTAGTAATCGACGTTGGGGTAGAGCTTGCGTGACACGAAATAGTCGTCTTCCAAAGCAATCTTCTCAACTTCTTTGGCCAATTTGAACAAGGGGTCGTTTTCCAAGCCCAGCTCGGCCAATACCTCATTGCAAGTCTCTTGCATGAGTTTGGCGCGTGGATCGTAGTTTTTGTAAACACGGTGACCAAAGCCCATCAGCTTGACACCGGAGTTTTTGTCTTTGACTTGTTCCATGAACTCGCCCACTTTGGCAATGCCACCCATTTTTTGGATGTCGCCCAGCATGTTCAAGCAAGCCTCGTTTGCGCCGCCGTGAGCGGGGCCCCAAAGGCAAGCAACACCGGCTGCAATGGCTGCAAAGGGGTTGGTGCCGGATGAGCCGCACAAGCGAACAGTGGAAGTCGATGCATTTTGCTCGTGGTCAGCGTGCAAGATGAAAATGCGGTCTAAAGCGCGCTCAAGCACGGGGTTGACCACATAATCTTCGCAAGGCACACCAAACATCATGCGCAGGAAATTGCCTGAATAAGACAGGTTGTTTTGGGGGTACATGAATGGCTGACCGATGCCGTATTTGTACGACATCGCCACCAAGGTGGGCAATTTGGCAATCAAACGAATGGCAGAAATGTCGCGGTGCTCAGCGTTGTGGATGTCGGTGCTGTCGTGATAGAAAGCTGACAAGGCGCCCACCAAGCCAGTGAGCACAGCCATGGGGTGTGCGTCACGGCGAAAGCCGCGCAAGAAGAACTGCATTTGCTCATTCACCATGGTGTGGTTGTTCACCAGCTTGTGAAAGCTTGTGCTTTGTGCCGCGTCAGGCAATTCGCCTTTCAACAGCAGATAGCAAGTGTCAAGGAAGTCGCCATGGTTGGCCAGTTGCTCGATGGGATAGCCTCGGTACAACAACTCACCTTTGTCGCCATCAATGAACGTGATGCCAGATTGGCAAGCAGCAGTGGACAAAAAACCAGGGTCGTAAGTGAACATGCCACTCTGACCATACAGCTTGCGAATATCGATCACATCAGGGCCGATGCTGCCGCTGTAAACGGGCATCTCAATGCTGGGGCTGCCATTGCTGAATGACAGGGTGGCTTTGTTATCGGCAAGTTTCATGGTTCACTTTCCTGAGAATGTCAAATTATAAAAAAGTCTAGTTGCAAATGATGGCTTGGAAATGTCAGTGGATCAACATGGCCAAAACCTCGGAAACCTCTTCCGATTCGATCTCAGAACCCAAGGGCTTGCGTTGTAAGAACAAGTCCATCAGGTCGTTGTCTGCCAAATCCATCAATACATACATGCCACGCGCATTGCCAACCGTCAATGTTGGCGAATAATGCTTGAAAAACCGCTCGATAAAGAGGTCGTTTTCAAGCAAACCGCGACGGCAGCGCCATCGCAATTTGCTCAAAGCGCGCTCACCCAAGAGGGTGTGGCGGTCGAGCTCATCAAGCAGTGGATCACCCATAAAGCATCAGACGGCGCGACGCACCATCATCTCTTTGATCTTGCCAATGGCTTTGGTGGGGTTCAGGCTCTTTGGACATACATCCACGCAGTTCATGATGGTATGGCATCGGAACAGGCGATAGGGGTCTTCCAAATTGTCCAAACGCTCAGCAGTTCCATGATCACGGCTGTCTGCCAAAAAGCGGTAGGCTTGCAACAAGCCAGCAGGTCCTACAAACTTGTCTGGATTCCACCAGAAACTAGGGCAGCTGGTGGAGCAGCAGGCACACAAAATGCACTCGTACAAACCGTTGAGCTCATCACGCTCTTCGGGGCTTTGCAGGCGTTCTTTTTCGGGAGGAATGCTCTCGTTGATCAAGTAGGGCTTGATAGAGTTGTATTGCTTGAAAAACTGCGTCATGTCGACAATCATGTCGCGCACGACAGGCAGTCCGGGCAGGGGCTTGAGCACAATCTTGCCTGGCAAGGTGAGCATGTTGGTGAGGCAAGCCAAGCCATTTTTGCCATTGATGTTCATGGCATCAGAGCCACAAACGCCTTCACGGCAAGAGCGACGGAATGACAAGGTCGGGTCGACTTTTTTTAACTTCATGAGCGCGTCTAGCAACATGCGCTCTTGGCCATCCAATTCCACCTCGATGCTTTGCATGTAAGGCTTGGCATCCTTGTCGGGGTCGTAACGGTAAATTTCAAACGTACGTAGAGTCATGATTCAACCTTAAGGAATTTAGAAAGTCCGAACTTTGGGTGGCACGGAGTCCACGGTCAGAGGCTTTAAGTTGACGGGTTTGTAGCTCAGGCTGTTGGTATCGCTGTGCCACAGAGTGTGTTTCATCCAATTGGCATCGTCGCGGCCCAAGGGTGCAAAAGGATCATCGGCAGGGCGCTCGTAATCGCTCACGGTGTGTGCGCCGCGACATTCTTTGCGGGCTGCGGCAGAGACCATGGTGGCTTGGGCGCACTCGATCAAGTTCTCAACTTCCAAGGCTTCAATGCGAGCGGTGTTGAACACTTTAGATGTGTCGGTCAAAGCGATGGCATTCACACGTTCGCGAATATCAGCAATCTTCACCACACCTTCGTCCATGGTGGCCTGAGTGCGGAAGACGGCGGCATGTGTTTGCATGGTGGCGCGCATGTCGTTGGCCACGTCTTGCGAGTACTCACCCTTCCGGCCTTCAAGGCGATTTAGGCGGGCTAATGTGAAGTCGGCAGCATCTTTGGGCAGATCTTTGTGAGACTTGGTTTTGCTGGCGAAATCAACAATGTGGTTGCCTGCCGCACGGCCAAACACCAACAGGTCGAGCAGTGAGTTGGTGCCCAGGCGGTTAGCGCCGTGAACACTCACGCAGGAACATTCGCCCACTGCATACAAGCCATTGACCACGGCGTTGTGACTGCTGGCAGTTTGTGTGACCACTTGACCATGAACGTTGGTAGGAATACCGCCCATCTGATAGTGGATAGTGGGTACCACAGGGATCGGTTCTTTGGTGATGTCGACGTTGGCAAAGTTAACGCCAATTTCGTAAACGGAAGGCAAGCGCTTGTGAATGGTTTCTGCACCCAAATGATCGAGCTTTAACAACACGTAATCTTTGTTCGGGCCACAGCCACGGCCTTCTTTGATCTCTTGGTCCATGGAACGAGACACAAAGTCGCGCGGTGCCAAGTCTTTCAATGTGGGCGCATAGCGCTCCATGAAACGCTCACCATTGCTGTTGAGCAAAATAGCGCCTTCACCGCGGCAGCCTTCTGTGAGCAGCACGCCGGCACCGGCCACGCCTGTAGGATGGAACTGCCAAAATTCCATATCTTCCAAAGGAATGCCTGCACGCGCCGCCATGCCCAAGCCGTCGCCGGTGTTGATGAAGGCGTTGGTGGACGCTGCAAAGATACGGCCTGCACCGCCCGTGGCCAACAAAACTGTCTTGGCATGCAAGATGTGCAGGTCGCCGGTTTCCATCTCGAGGGCTGTGACGCCCACCACATCGCCTTCTGAATCGCGGATCAGATCGAGGGCCATCCACTCCACAAAGAAGCTGGTGTTGGCCTTGACGTTTTGTTGGTACAAGGTGTGCAGCATGGCGTGACCTGTACGATCGGCTGCTGCACATGCGCGCTGGACTGGCTTTTCGCCATAGTTGGCGGTGTGGCCGCCAAACGGACGCTGGTAAATGGTGCCATCGGGGTTGCGGTCAAACGGCATGCCCATGTGCTCTAAGTCATAAACCACTTTGGGTGCTTCACGGCACATGAACTCGATGGCGTCTTGGTCACCCAACCAGTCGGAGCCCTTGATGGTGTCGTAAAAGTGGTAGTGCCAATTGTCATCGGACATGTTGCCCAATGAGGCGCCGATACCACCCTGTGCTGCCACAGTGTGTGAGCGTGTGGGGAATACTTTGGAAAGGACTGCAACGTTCAAACCAGCACGTGCCAGTTGCAAGGAAGCTCGCATGCCGGAGCCGCCGGCACCGACGATCACGACGTCAAATTTGCGCGTGGCGATCTTGTCTTTGGTGTAAGTCATGGTTTTTGAAATCTTTGAGTGTGAGAGAAGGAATCAGTGGCAACAGCAAATCTTTTAAATTAAAGACGCCACAAAGCCTGCACAGCCCAACCGGCGCAGCCGATCAGCCATACCAAAGAGGCTACGTGTAAGACCAGGCGAACACCCACCGGTTTGATGTAGTCCATCCAAATGTCTCGAATGCCAATCCAAGCGTGGTAGAGCAAAGCCAAGATGGTGGTGAAGGTGAGAAATTTCATCCATTGAGCGGCAAAAATACTGGCCCATTCTTCATACCCAATGGGGCCTGAAGTAAAGATCACTTGCGCCAGCACCACCAAGGTAAAGGCCGCCATGAGGGTGGCCGTGACGCGCTGCGCTAACCAATCGCGCAGACCGTAGTGAGCGCCGACAACGATGCGTTTGGAGCCGTAATTGACAGACATGAGATGCTCCTAATTAGTAAAGACCAAACAACTTGGCGCCCAACACGGCGGTCAGGCCGAGGCTGAGGGCTAAAGTCAGAACGGCGGTTGATTTGCCAAACTCTTTGGTCACGGCGTGGTTAATGTCCATGTACAGGTGGCGCAGGCCCGCAATGAAGTGGTGCAAATAAGCCCAAATGAGGCCCAAGGCCACCAATTTGACGAACCACCCAGGAACAAAGCCAATGCCCACATTGAAGGCGGCCGCAAAGGTGGCAAATGACAACTCGGAGGTGATGGAGTTGTCAAACATCCAAATGATGAATGGCATCAACAAAAACATCAATGCGCCGCTGACGCGATGCAAGATGGAAACCCAACCCGCGGCGGGCAGGCGGTAAGTGGGCAAATCGCTGATGGCGTTGATGTTGCGAAATTCAGGCCTTTGACGGGCAGATTCGGTCATTTTTTATTCCTCTTGAGTAACGACGCTGTCATTGATTCATGAAAGTGTTGGAAGATTCTATTGCAACGCAACAAACTGACGGGAAGATTTCAAAAAGAAACCATAAAACTGAATGCTAAGTTTCAAAAAAGTCAATTTGGGGTCAATTCAGCGCATTGTGGTAGTGGTAGTTGTCTGTGACGTAGAAGCCTCTTCGAAGTTCCATGGGTGTGTCTTTGTAGGTAAAAGCGATGCGCTCGACACTGAGCAGCGGGGTTTGAGATTTGATCTGGAGCAGCGTGCATTGATAAGCATCGGGCGCCACAGCCTTGATTCGTTCTTCTGCGCGAACCATCCGAACACCGAACTCAGTCTCAAATAGTGCGTACATGGGGCCGTTGTAAGCCCTCAGCCTTTCGGCTGTCAGCCCTTTAAATTGGGCCCCTGGTAGCCAAAGGTCTTCGAGGATGGTGGGAGCGCCCGCAAATGAAAGAACGCGGCGAACCTGCAAGACAGCTTCACCCGTTCGGATGGACAGAGCCCGAGCGATTTCAGCGTTGGCCCTTTGTTTTTTGCAATCAATGATGCTGCGTTGTGCGGCCACTCTGCCTTTAGGACCTTCAGTGTCAGGCAAAAGTTTTAAAAAACGATATTGAACTTTTTGCTCTGCATGCGTGGCAACAAAGGTTCCTTTGCCCTGCCTGCGGATGAGGAGATGGTCGTTGGCCAATTCATCGATGGCTTTTCTGACCGTGCCTTGGCTCACTCGGTAACGAGATGCCAAGTCCATTTCGCTGGGGATGCTTTCGCCGGGCTTCCATTCCCCCGTTTGCAAACTTTGCAAGATGAGCCCCTTTATTTGCTGATAAAGCGGGCTAAATGCAGGCGCTAGGGGGTCGTGTAATCCGGACGAATCAACGGAAAAAACTGGAGAGGTCATGTCTTTGCCATTCAAAATGGCGAACAATAAGAATGGGTGCCATGATATCTTATATAAGACATAAGACAAATTGACTTTGCGGCATTTTCGCGGGTACACTCGAAAGTTGTTTGCCCGTGCGTTCAACGAAGCGCACTCATCTTGTCAATTTTTCTTTTATTGTCTTTTTGCGCAATGAAGATGGAGCCAAAGATGAATTGGCCGGCAGTGAATGTCGGGTTGTGGGCGGCGATGACCGTTTTCTAATCACTATCTGGAGTTCACACCATGAGCAAAACCCCCGTTCGCGTCGCTGTCACAGGTGCCGCAGGTCAAATTGGATATGCATTGTTGTTCCGCATTGCCTCTGGCGAAATGCTGGGCAAAGATCAGCCCGTGATCTTGCAACTGCTTGAAATTCCCGATGAAAAAGCCCAAAAAGCCCTGAAGGGCGTGATGATGGAATTGGACGACTGCGCATTCCCCTTGCTCGTCGGCATGGAAGCCCATTCTGACCCCATGACGGCTTTCAAAGACACCGACTACGCCTTGTTGGTGGGTTCACGCCCTCGCGGCCCTGGTATGGAGCGCGCAGAGTTGCTCGCCATCAATGGCGCCATCTTCACGGCACAAGGCAAGGCCTTGAATGCGGTGGCTTCACGCAATGTCAAAGTCTTGGTGGTGGGCAATCCCGCCAACACCAACGCCTACATCGCCATGAAGAGCGCACCCGATCTCAAGCCAGGCAACTTCACGGCCATGCTGCGTTTGGACCACAACCGCGCTGCCTCCCAAATTGCTGCCAAAACGGGCAAAGCCGTGGCCGACATTCAAAAGCTGTGCGTTTGGGGCAACCACTCACCCACCATGTACGCCGACTACCGTTTTGCCACCATCAACGGCGAATCTGTGAAAACAATGATCAACGATCAAGAATGGAATGCCAATGTGTTCTTGCCCACCGTGGGCAAGCGCGGCGCCGCCATCATTGAAGCGCGCGGTTTGTCCTCTGCTGCATCCGCTGCCAATGCCGCCATCGATCACATGCGCGACTGGGCATTGGGTACCAACGGCCACTGGGTCACCATGGGCATTCCTTCACAAGGTTGGTACGGTATTCCCAAAGACGTCATGTTCGGTTTCCCCGTCACATGCGAAAACGGCGAATACAAAGTGGTGGAAGGTTTAGAAATTGACGCCTTCAGCCAAGCTTGCATTGACAAGACTTTGAAAGAGTTGACAGACGAGCAAGCCGGCGTGGCGCACTTGGTCTAATTAACTTCTGTTGTTGTGAAGCATCCGCGCGACATCCTGTTGGGATCACAAGCCGCAGGCAATATTTTGCCTGTCTGTGATCACTACAGCGGTGTTGAAGTGCGGATGCGCAAAAGCTTGCAGTTGCAAGCCGAGATGACGCAAGAGCTGGGCGCATGCGTCTTTGACGTCACCTTGGATTGTGAAGACGGTGCCCCTGTGGGCAGTGAAACCGAGCATGCGCATCTGGTCAAAGAAATTGCTTTAGGCGCCGCCCAAGATGCCAGAGTCGCAGTTCGAATTCATGCCGTCGATCACCCTTCGTTTTTTCAAGATGTTGAAATCATTGTCCAAGCTGCACATGGCAAGTTAAGGCATGTGATGGTGCCCAAGGTAGAGTCTGTTGCCGATGTCGAAACAGCCGTCAAGGCTTTGAACGATGTCGGTGCCTCGAACTTGCCATTGCATGTTTTGTTGGAGTCGCCCACTGCTGTTCACCGAGCCTTTGACATTGCAGCTCACCCCCGTGTTCAATCTTTGAGTTTTGGCTTGATGGACTTTGTGTCTGCTCACGGGGGGGCCATTCCCTCGAGCGGCATGGGTGTTCAGGGCCAATTTACACATCCCTTGGTATTGCGAGCCAAACTGGAAATAGCCAGCGCCTGTCATGCGCATGGCAAAGTGCCATCACACTGCGTCGTGACGGAGTTCAGCGATTTAGAAGCCATCAAAGTGGCGGCCACCACGGCCTCTCGCCAGTTGGGCTTCACGCGCATGTGGAGCATTCACCCAAGCCAAATTAGGCCTGTCGTGGAAGCTTTGGCACCCAGCGCGCATGACATTGAACAAGCGGCTGAGTTAATGGGAGCGGCACAAAATGCCGATTGGGCGCCAGTGAGTTTCAAGGGGCAGTTGCACGATCGCGCCAGCTACAGATTTTTTTGGCAAGTGCTTGAGCGCGCGCATCAAACAGGAAGACAATTACCTGAGTCGATGAAGCCCTATTTTGGAGAAGCACTTTGCGCCACTTGAAATCCCTTTTACTCGTGCTCATTCCGTGCTTGATGGCGCTGGGTTCTGGTGCGGCCTTTGCGCAAACTGCCAAAAAAAATTCGCCCTCTAAAAATGCTGCTGAATTACCCAGAGATCCACCTTTGGCCCCCGAAGAACTCAGCATTGCCGAACGAGTGCATGTGGGGCAGTTGCCATGTGAGTTGGGTGCCTCCATTCGCATGACGGCCGACCCTCAAACGCCTGGCTACTTTAATTTGCAAGGCAAAGGCTACAAATATCGAATGCGTCCCGTCGCCACCAGCACGGGCGCTATCCGCTTGGAAGATGAGAAGGCAGGTACTGTTTGGCTGCAACTGGCCAATAAATCCATGCTCATGGATCAAAAAAATGGACGTCGCTTGGCAGACGAATGTGCGCATCCTGATCAGGTGGCCATTGCCAACGACATGAAGATCAATCCGCCGCCAGCCTTGATCGATGTGAGCAATGTCGCGCCATCTTCCAAACGCTGACAAGTGCATTTTGAAATTTTGATTTGTAAATTTTTTTAGACAGGAGAAATCATGCTTGAAGCCTACCGTGCACATGTTGCAGAACGCGCAGCCCTTGGAATTCCACCGCTGCCCTTGGACACTCCACAAACTGCTCAACTCATTGAGTTGATCAAAAACCCACCAGCAGGTGAAGAAGCTTTCTTGCTTGACTTGCTCACACACCGTGTGCCGCCAGGCGTGGACGATGCCGCCAAGGTGAAGGCTTCTTTCTTGTCTGCCGTAGCGCATGGCGATTTGGCTGTGGCCATGATCAGCAAAGCCAAAGCCACAGAATTATTGGGCACCATGGTGGGCGGTTACAACGTCAAGCCACTCATTGACTTGTTAGACCACGCCGATGTGGCCGTTGTGGCGGCTGAGGGCTTGAAGAAAACATTGTTGATGTTTGACTTCTTCCATGATGTGGCCGAAAAATCCAAAGCTGGCAACGCCAATGCCAGTGCCGTGATCCAGAGCTGGGCCGATGCCGAGTGGTTTACATCACGCCCCGAAGTGGAAAAGAAAATCACGGTTTCGGTGTTCAAAGTACCAGGCGAAACCAACACCGATGACTTGTCTCCCGCGCCCGATGCATGGAGCCGCCCCGACATCCCATTGCACTACTTGGCCATGTTGAAAAATACACGCGCCGATGCCGCCTTCAAGCCCGAGGAAGACGGCAAGCGCGGCCCGATGGCCTTCATTGAAGAGCTGAAGAAAAAAGGTCATTTGGTGGCTTATGTGGGCGATGTGGTGGGCACTGGCTCTTCACGCAAATCAGCCACCAACAGCATCATCTGGGGCTTTGGTGAAGACATTCCATTTGTGCCTAACAAGCGCTTTGGTGGCGTGACCTTGGGCGCTAAAATTGCGCCTATCTTCTTCAATACGCAAGAAGACTCCGGTGCATTGCCCATTGAAGTGGATGTGTCCAAGTTGGAAATGGGTGACGTGATTGATGTCTTGCCTTACGAAGGCAAGATCATGAAGAACGGTGAACTGGTCACAGAGTTCCAGCTTCGCAGCGACATGCTTTTTGACGAAGTTCGTGCTGGTGGCCGTATCAATTTGATCATTGGCCGCTCTTTGACAGGCAAGGCCCGTGAGTTTTTGGGCTTGCCTACCTCCACCTTGTTCCGTTTGCCTAAGGTACCCGCTTCTACCAAAGCTGGCTTTACAGTGGCCCAAAAAATGGTGGGCCGTGCTTGTGGCTTGCCAGAAGGTCAGGGCGTTCGTCCAGGCACTTACTGCGAGCCCAAGATGACCACCGTGGGTTCACAAGACACCACCGGCACCATGACGCGCGACGAGCTGAAAGACCTGGCCTGCTTGGGCTTCAGCGCCGACATGGTGATGCAATCGTTCTGCCACACGGCCGCTTATCCAAAGTCTGTTGACGTCAAGATGCACCACGAGTTGCCTGCCTTCATGAGCAACCGTGGTGGTGTTTCTCTGAAGCCAGGCGATGGCATTATTCACAGTTGGTTGAACCGTTTGTTGTTGCCCGACACTGTGGGCACCGGTGGCGACTCTCACACCCGTTTCCCTATTGGTATTTCGTTCCCTGCGGGATCTGGTTTGGTGGCGTTTGGCGCAGCCACTGGCGTGATGCCTTTGGACATGCCTGAATCTATTTTGGTTCGATTCAAAGGCAAGATGCAGCCTGGCATCACTTTGCGCGATTTGGTTCATGCCATTCCTTACTACGCCATCAAAGCTGGTTTGTTGACAGTCGCCAAGTCGGGCAAGGTCAATGAGTTTTCGGGACGTATTTTGGAAATCGAAGGCTTGCCTGATTTAAAAGTAGAGCAAGCGTTTGAGTTGTCTGATGCGTCAGCAGAGCGCTCTGCTGCGGGTTGCACGGTCAAGCTCAACCCCGAGCCAGTGAAAGAATACCTGAACTCCAACATCGTTCTCATGAAGAACATGATTGCGCAAGGTTACAACGACAAGAGAGCGCTTGAGCGTCGTATCAAAGCGGTTGAAGCCTGGTTGGCCAACCCGCAATTGCTCGAAGCCGATGCCAATGCAGAATACGCGCACGTTCTTGAAATCGATATGGATCAATTGAAAGAACCCGTCTTGTGCTGCCCTAACGATCCGGATGACGCCAAGTTGTTGTCAGACGTCGCCGGCACCAAAATTGACGAAGTTTTCATTGGTTCTTGCATGACCAACATTGGTCACTTCCGGGCAGCTTCTAAGCTGCTTGAAGGTCGCCGTGACATACCCGTGAAGTTGTGGATTGCGCCGCCCACCAAAATGGACGCTGCTGAGTTGACCAAAGAAGGTCACTACGGCGTGTTTGGTGCTGCGGGCGCACGCACAGAAATGCCAGGCTGCTCTTTGTGCATGGGCAACCAAGCGCAAGTGCGCGAGGGTGCGACAGTGGTGTCTACGTCGACACGTAACTTCCCCAACCGCTTGGGCAAAAACACCAATGTGTATTTGGCGTCGTCTGAAATTGCAGCCATCAGCTCCAAGCTGGGCCGCATCCCAACGGTGGAAGAGTACCAGTCCAGCATGACTGAAATCAACAAAGACGGCACTCAGATCTACAAGTACATGAACTTCGACAAGATTGAAGAGTATGCAGACGTTGCTAAGGGTGTAGCGGCCTAAGCTTGCGCGCATGGCGCCACTGTGAAGCCCAAAAGATATGGATCTTTTGGGCTTTATTTTTGGTTGAATTTTTGTCTAGGCCCAGATCGTTGCAAAATTAAATTGTGAACCATTCAATCTTGATCGTTGGAGGTGGCATTGGCGGCCTGGCTGCTGCCCTGGCATTTTCAGCGAATCACGAAAAACTTCTGGTCGTAGAACGTGCTGCCCAATTCAGTGAAATTGGCGCAGGCATTCAAATGGGCCCCAACGTCACCCGCATCTTGCAATCATGGGGCTTGGAAAATGACCTGATCAAGTTGGTGAATGTGCCGCATGAATTGCAAATCAAGGACACTCAGAGCGGCAAAACCTTGGGCCAATTGCAACTGGGTCAAAGGAGTCTTGCGCGGTACGGAGCGCCCTATTGGACAATTCACCGTGCCGATCTGCATCAGGTGTTGTTGAACAAAGTATTGAGCTCAGGGTGTGCCGAAGTGCGGCTCCATTGTGATGTCACATTGGTAGCCGATGCTGAGAATAAAGAGGCTGCTGTTGGCGTGCATTTCAATCAAACATTTGGCAGCGCTGCCAACGCAACGATGGCTCTGGCGGTGATTGGGGCCGATGGCCTGTGGAGCCAAACAAGAGAACACGTTTTGCCATTGGACTCTCCCAGGGCCACTGGCCTGATGGCCTACAGAACACTCATTCCCGTGTCCCACTTGCCGGTCAATCTGCGCAGCCAGGACGTGACAGTTTGGGTGGGGCCAGATGTGCATGCGGTGATGTATCCCGTCAGAAGAGGCGAGTACCTCAATGTGGTGGTGATTGTGAAACAGGCGCACATTGGAAAGCTCAAAAGTTGGAACAACGAGGCCAATTGGGCAGAATTGGCGCAGTCGATGGGCCCGGTCAACAGCCACCTCAACGATATATTGCTTGCTGTAGAAAACTGGCAGCGATGGCCATTGTTTGACCGCCTTCCTCTGCAGGGACCCCATGAAATGGCCAAGGCCAGAATTGCGTTGATGGGCGATGCTGCTCATCCCATGCGGCCATTTTTAGCGCAAGGTGCGGGCATGGCCATTGAAGATGCTGCTGCATTGGCCGTGTGTGGGGCTAGAACTGATTTGTCTGTGCCTGAGCGCTGGCAGATGTACGCGCAACAGCGCTGGGCCCGCAATGCCAGAGTGCAGGCGCGCGCCATTCAGAACGGCAAAGTATTTCACTTGCAAGGCCCCATGCGCTGGGGTCGCAACTTGGCCATGTCCGTGCTAGGGGCGTCTTTGATGGACGTGCCTTGGCTTTACGCAGGGCCCTAGTTGGACGGACAACGCCGCTTGGCTTGCAGCGCTGTGCCCAGCTTTAAACGCGGCCTAAGATTAAGAACTCCATCAGAGCTTTTTGCACATGCATGCGGTTCTCGGCTTCATCCCAGACCACCGATTGGGGGCCATCGATCACATCGGCGCTCACTTCTTCGCCTCGGTGCGCTGGCAGGCAATGCATGAACAGGGCGTTGGGTTTGGCCACTTTCATCATCTCTTCGTCAACGCACCAATCGGCGAAAGCCGTTTGACGGGCTTCGTTTTCTGCCTCATAGCCCATGCTGGTCCAGACATCTGTGGTGACCAAATCGGCACCTTCGCAAGCCTGCATGGGGTGCTTGAAAAACTGCGTACTGGCAGCGCTTCGAACGCCCACCACTTTGGGGTCGACCTCATAGCCACTGGGGGTGCTCAAGTGCACTTTGAAACCTAGCACGTCGGCCGCTTGAAGCCACGTGTTGGCCATGTTGTTGCCATCGCCCACCCACGCTACTGTTTTACCTTGAATGGGGCCACGGTGTTCGATGAAGGTAAAGATGTCGGCCAAAATTTGGCAAGGGTGAAACTCGTTGGTCAAACCATTGATCACGGGAACGCGGGAATGGGCTGCAAAAGTTTCTATTTTGTCTTGGCCGTAGGTTCGAATCATGACCAAATCGACCATGCGACTGATGACCCGTGCGCTGTCTTCAATGGGTTCTGCGCGGCCCAGTTGGGTGTCGCCAGTGGTGAGGTGCACCACCGAGCCACCCATTTGATACATGCCGGCCTCAAAGCTGACACGTGTGCGGGTGGACGCTTTTTCAAAAATCATGGCCAAAGTGCGATCGGTCAAAGGCTGAAATTTTTCGTAAGCCTTGAACTTGGCTTTGATGAAAGCTGCACGGTGAAAGATGTGTGCGTATTCGTCCGCAGTAAAGTCGGAAAATTGCAAATAATGCCGCTGTACTGGGCCTTGTTTGAATTCTGACATCAGGATTGCTCCGCTAAAAATGCGTGAATCAGGGGCAGCAGAATGTCAGCCACCTCGTCCGCTTCGGCCAACGTCATGATGAGGGGCGGCACCATGCGAATGACGCTGTCTGCGGTCACGCTGATCAGCAAGCCCGCTTCGGCGGCCCGCAGGGTGAGTGCGCTGCAGGGTTGATCCAATTCAACGCCCAGCATGAGGCCTTGACCACGAATTTCTTTGATGCCTTTGATGCCAGACAGGTCATTTTCCAAACGAGATTTGAGGTGATCACCCACCCGCGTGGCGTTTTCAAGCAAGCCGTCTTTTTCCATGATGCGAATGGTTTCCACACCAGCGCGCATGGCCAAAGGATTGCCGCCAAAGGTGGTGCCGTGGTTGCCAGGCTGAAAAATGTGGGCAGCTTTGGGGCCTGCCACCACGGCTGCGATGGGCACACCAGATCCAAGGCCCTTGGCCAGTGGCATCACGTCAGCTTTAATGCCAGCCCATTGGTGCGCAAACCATTTGCCGGTTCTTCCCATGCCACATTGAACTTCGTCAATCATCATGAGCCAATCTTTTTCATCGCACAGGGCTCGCACATCACGCAAATAATCGATGTGCATGGGGTTGACGCCGCCTTCGCCCTGAATGGTTTCAAAAAAGACGGCAACCACATTGGGATTGTTTGTCGTGGCTTTTTTCAAGGCCTCGATGTCGTTCACAGGAACCCTCACGAAACCCTCCACCAAGGGGCCAAAACCTTCTTGAATCTTCTTGTTGCCAGTGGCACTCAAAGTGGCAATGCTTCTGCCATGAAAGGCTTTTTCATAGACCACAATTTCAGGTATTTCAATGCCTTTGTTGTGACCAAACTTGCGCGCTAACTTGAGGGCCGCCTCATTGGCCTCCAAGCCGGTTGAGCAGAAAAAGACATTGGTCATGCCAGAGAGTTCAACCAATTTGGCCGCCAACTTCTCTTGGTTGGGGACATGGTAGTAGTTGCAACTGTGAATGATTTTGCTGAGCTGATCTTGCAAAGCCGGTACCAATTCGGGGTGATTGTGTCCCAAAGTATTGACTGCAATGCCACCCAATGCATCCAAGTACATCTTGCCATTGACGTCCCACAAGCGGCAGCCTTGACCGTGGCTGATGGCGATGGGCAAGCGGCCATAGGTGTTCATGGTGTGAGGCGAACTGGCTTCAATGAATGCGGGCATATTGCTGGCTCCTTGCAAATGAAATTGGCCCAAGGAAAGGGCCGCTGGTATGAGATTTTAGGGGCAGAAAATACTTGCCAAGTCTTCTATAAGATACAATTCTTTTGCACTGCAGCATTGAGGCGATCCCTGATGCATGCCCACGTACCCCTTTAACCTCTGATCGATGGTTTCAAACAACGCCAAAGAAGTCCTGATCCAAGGCATCACCTTGGAAGGCCGTACTTTCAGACCCAGCGATTGGGCTGAACGACTGGCCGGCGTCATGGGTCAATTTAGGCCTGGCGGTGCCACACCTGGCAGCCATCTGAGCTACTCCCCATGGTGCATCCCTCAAACCATGGGCGGTGTCAAATGCGTGGTGGTCCATACCGATTTGCGCGAACACGAGCCCATGGCTTGGGATTTCCTGATGAATTTTGCCAAAGACAATGATCTTCAAGTGACCGAGGCATGTTTGCTGCCCACAAAAAAGCCGTCCTAAGACGGCTTTTTGCTTTTCTTTGCTAACAGCGCACCCGTTTCAAACGGCGGCAACCCTGACGGGTGCCGGGCGGGTGATCAATTGATCAGGCGGGGATGGCCAAGGCTTTCACCTTGGTTGACAGGCGGCTCTTATCGCGAGCTGCCTTGTTTTTGTGGAAGATGCCTTTGTCGGCAACCGTGTCGACAACGGCTTGCATTTTGGCAAATAACTCGGTTGCTTTGGTTTTGTCACCGGCCAGAACAGCTTTTTCAACGTTCTTCACGGCGGTGCGGTACTTGGAGCGCAGTGAGGTGTTCGCTGCATTCAGTTTCACGTCTTGACGTGCGCGTTTACGGCCTGATGCCAGGCGGGGGTTTTTCTTCTTGGGTTTTGCAGAAGCCATTTGTAGAGGTCCTAATTGTCTGAGGATGTTGTTAGCAAATCCGGTTATTGTATCAGTCTAAATTTGCTTTCGTCTAGGCTCTTAGATGGCCATTGTTGACACAATGCGCCGCATGGAGTCGCTACACTCTCACCGTGAGCCTCCTTCAATCCGCCTCCACCGTCTCGCTCTGGACCTTGGCTTCCCGCATCACGGGTTTGCTCAGGGAATTGCTCATTGCCTCCGCTTTTGGCGCCAGTGCCTTGACCGATGCCTTCAATGTGGCCTTTCGAATTCCAAATTTGTTTCGCAGGCTCTTCGCAGAAGGGGCCTTCAGTCAGGCATTTGTGCCAGTCTTGGCCGCCTCCAAAGAAAAAAATGGTGATGCTGCCACCAAAATGGCGATTGACCATGTGGCCACACTCTTGGCATGGGCCTTAATGGTTCTCAGCCTGTTGGGCGTCGCAGGGGCGCCATGGTTGGTTTGGGCCATGGCCAGTGGTCTTCAGCAACAGCCTCATACGTTTGAGTCGGCGGTCACTATGACGCGTTGGATGTTTCCCTATATTGCTTTCATGTCCTTGGTGGCTTTATCGGCAGGTATTCTCAATACTTGGAAGCAATTTGCGGTTCCCGCAGCCACGCCTGTGATGCTCAATTTGGCCATGATTGGGGCAGTGTGGGGCCTGTCACCTTGGTTTGCTTCGCTGGGTTTTGAGCCCGTCTTTGCCCTTCCTTGCGGTGTGCTTTTGGGGGGGGTGTTGCAATTGGGAATTCAAATCCCAGCCCTTCAACGGTTGGGCTTGTTACCCAAAATAGGTTTGAGCTTGTTTGCGCTTCGCCAAGCGGCAAACGATCCAGCGTCGCGGCAAATTGCCGCCCTGATGCTTCCCGCTTTGCTGGGTGTCGGGGTGGCTCAAATATCACTGCTCATCAACACCCAAATTGCCTCGCACATGGCGCCCGGTAGCGTCAGTTGGCTCACCTATGCAGATCGGCTGATGGAGTTCCCCACTGCCATGCTTGGCGTGGCATTGGGGGCGGTCTTGATGCCTCAATTGGCCGCTGCGCGGGCCAAGGGTGATCATGCTGAATACGCCGCCATGTTGGATTGGGGTCTGCGTTTGGTCTTGTTGCTGGCCTTGCCTTGTGCTGCGGCCTTGTTGGTGTTCGCAAAGCCTCTGGTCGCAGTGCTTTATCACTATGGGGCTTTTACAGACCAGGATGTTCAACAAACTACTTTGGCATTGAGTGGGTATGGTGTGGGTTTACTGGGTTTGGTGGCCATCAAGGTTTTGGCACCTGGCTACTACGCCAGTCAAAACATCAAGACGCCTGTGAAAATTGCCATTGTGGTTTTGTGTTTCACCCAAGCCATGAACCTGATCTTGGTACCCACTTTGGCGCACGCCGGCTTGGCCTTGTCAATTGGATTAGGTGCTTTGCTCAACGCCGCCTGGTTGTATGTGGGCTTGCGCCAAAACGGCAGCTACAAACCACAAGCCGGTTGGGGCGTGTTCAGCCTGCGCGTGGTGATGGCGACTTTGTTGCTCACCGCATTTTTATTCACAGTGGCACAGCAACTCGATTGGTTGGCATGGCGACATCACATATTTTGGCGCTTGGGTGTCATGACAGGGGTTTTAGGGTGTTCTGCGCTTTTGTATTTTGGATGTCTGCATTTGTGCGGTTTGAAATTGCAATCCGTCTTACGCCGATGATCGATTGGAGTCCATGATGAATCTCTCCTTTGACGCCGTCACGCCCCTCAGCTACTTTAAAAGTTTGGTAGAGACAGACACCCATTTCCCCCTGCTGGAGGCGGCGGCTTGCATTGCGCAAGACGAGGAACCCACATTGGATGTGCAAGAAGTGTTGGCCACCTGCGACGCCTTGCTGGTGCGCCTTCAACGACGCTTGAAATTGGAAGCAGATCCGATCAAAAAGCTGTCGGTACTGAATCATTTTTTTTACAGTGAATTGGGATTTTCAGGCAACGTCAATAATTTTTATGCGCCAGAAAACAGTTATGTCAACGAAGTCTTGCGCTCCAGAATGGGCATCCCCATCTCCATTGCCGTTATCTGGTTAGAGCTGGCGCAGGCCTTGGGACTTCAAGCGGAAGGCGTGTCTTTTCCAGGTCACTTTTTGGTGAAGGTCAGTTTGCCAGAGGGTTTGGTGGTGCTAGACCCCTTAACGGGAGACTCTTTGGGCCTAGACAGTTTGGCCGAAAGATTGGCGCCATTTCGCCCTCATTTGGGTGTCTCTGGTGACATGGACACCCCATTGGGATTGTTTTTACAGCCTTCTCCACCGCGGGAAATTCTTACCAGGATGCTGCGCAATTTGAAAGAAATCTTCAGCTCCCAAGAAGATTGGCCGCGCTTGGTGGCAGTGTTGGACAGGCTGATTGTGTTAACCCCCGACGCTGTGTTTGAGAGGCGAGACCGGGGCTTGGCCTTGATGGCCTTGGGGCAGGGCGAGCGCGCACGTCAAGACTTGAGGCACTACGTGACCGTGCTACCGCATGCCAGTGATGTTTCAGACATTCAGGAACGCCTGGAAACGCTGGAAAAATAAAACCCCGAGGGGGTTTATTCAACCACCACCTGCGCACCGTCACCCTGCGCTGAAATCACACCGATTTGATAGACCTTCTCGCCCGATTGGCGAAGTGTTTCGGCGCAAGCTTCAGCATGCGAGGCGTCGATGACGACCACCATGCCAATGCCGTTGTTGAAAGTGCGATTCATTTCAATGTCGTCAATACTGGCGGTGCTTTGCAGCCAAGCGAACAATTCAGATTGAGGCCAACTGCCCTTGACCAAATGGGCGGCAGTGCCATCTGGCAATACACGCGGAATGTTTTCAAGAAGACCTCCGCCCGTGATGTGCGCCAGCGCTTTGATGGGATGCAGAGACAAAGCATGAAGAACGGGCTTGACATACAAGCGCGTGGGGGCCATGACGGCTTCTTTAAAGGGTTGACCGTCTAACGCTGCAGGCAGGTTGTGGGCCGCGCGTTCGATGCACTTTCTGACCAAACTGAAACCATTGGAGTGCACGCCGTGGGAGCCTAGACCCAAGACAATGTCGCCGGGTTGAACATCAAGCCCTGTTAATATTTTTGATTTTTCAACCGCACCTACCGCGAAACCCGCCAAATCGTACTCGCCTGCAGGGTACATGCCTGGCATTTCCGCAGTTTCTCCGCCGATGAGGGCGCAGCCAGACATCTCGCAACCATTGGCAATGCCGCCCACAACGGCCGCAGCTGTGTCGACATCCAATTTGCCACAGGCAAAATAATCCAAAAAGAAGAGGGGCTCGGCACCTTGAACCAATACGTCATTGACGCTCATGGCCACCAAGTCGATGCCCACGGTGTCGTGCATGTTCCACTCAAAGGCCAGCTTGAGCTTGGTGCCTACACCGTCTGTGCCTGAGACCAACACAGGCTCTTTGTAACGCTTGGGGACTTCAAAGAGTGCGCCAAATCCACCAATACCAGCCAAAACACCCTCGCGCATGGTTTTCTTGGCCAACGGCTTGATGCGCTCGACCAAAGCGTCTCCGGCAACGATGTCGACGCCGGCGTCTTTGTAGGAAAGGGGGGTTGAGCTCATGTGTTTAGGCAGAAATTTGGTGGGACGGGGTTGGGGCGACTAAAATCAAAGCCTATTTTAGGTGCAGTGCGACATTCAACCGATCAGCTTGCCCTTTACTTTTTTATTTTCTTTCAAAGCGAACTGCCCCCATGCCCCTCAATTCAACTTCCAAAAACCTGAGCATCTGGTTTGGAATTGCTTTGCTGGTCGCCTTGTTGTTGTGGGTCTTGGGGCCTGTGTTGGTGCCATTTGTGGTGGCGGCTGTCTTGGCCTATGCCTTGCACCCAGCCGTCATGCGTTTACATCAGTTTGGCCCGCGTGTGCCTCAGGTGGTTTGGGTGGTGTTGGTCGAGTGCACAGCACTGTTGGCAGCAGGCGGAATTGTTCTGTTGCTGGTGCCTATCCTGACACGCGAAATTCCGCTCCTGCAAAAACAACTCCCAGGCCTGGTCGATGCTGCACTGGTTCTTTTGAACAGCTTGCTCAGTCAATTGGGTTTGGCTTTCACCCTTGACTTGGTCAATTTGAAAGCGCAGGCACTCACCTACCTCAGCGCCAACCGCGATGATTGGCTCGATCCCTTGATGGCCTCCTTGAAATTGGGCGGCAATTTTGCCCTGGCTGCGTTGGGCAATTTGATATTGATACCGGTGGTTTTGTTTTATTTGCTCAATGAGTGGGACCGTTGGGTGTCGCAGCTTGTGGCTTGGGTCCCCCCAAAGTGGCGGCCTTCCTATGACAGCTTCATTCATGAATGTGACGCGGTGCTAGGACAATATTTGCGCGGTCAAATTTTGGTCATGTTGGCTTTGTCTGTGTTTTATACCGCGGGCTTGATGATGTTTGGTCTCGACTTGGCATTGCCCATTGGGGTTTTTACCGGACTTGCCATTTGTGTCCCCTACATTGGTTTTGGCCTGGGGTTGTTCATGGCGCTTTTGGCGGGTTTGTTGCAGTTTGCGTCATACAAAGCCGTTCTGATGGTGGCCCTGGTTTTTGGTGCCGGTCAATTGATTGAAAGCTTTTGGCTCACGCCCAAGTGGGTGGGCGAGCGAATAGGACTGCACCCCCTTGCGGTTATTTTTGCCTTATTGGCCCTGGGACAACTGTTTGGGTTTGTGGGGGTTTTGGTGGCCTTGCCTGCCAGTGCCGTGATTTTGGTGGCGCTTCGACGCTTGCGCACCCAATATTTCACCAGCCATCTTTACCAAGGTTCCAGCCAATGAAGCAAATGGCTTTGGACATTGGCTTGCAAACACTGCCAAGTCTGGACAGCTTTTTTACAGGACCCAATTCAGACGCCATTCAGCACTTGAAGTTATGGACCTCAAGCGCCATGCCCAGCCCCGTTCCAACCTACTTGTGGGGAGAGCATGGCGCTGGAAAAACGCACTTGTTGCAGGCTGTGGCCTTGGCTTTGAAGGAGCAAGGCTTGTCGGTCGGTTGGATTGATTGCAACAAAGAAGCACAGCTCAATTTTGACGAGTCATGGACCGCGGTCCTCATGGACGATGTTCACTTATTTAATTTAGTGCAACAACAAGCGGCATTCAATTGGTTTGTCAATGCGCTAACCCCCAAATCAGGTCAGCCACGTTGGGTTCTTGCTGCGGGTGCTTTGCCCCCAGCCGATTTAATGCTGCGCGACGATTTAAGATCTCGCTTGGGCTGGGGTCATGTGTACCACTTGCAGGTACTTAGCGACCCTGAAAGGCAGGCCGTTTTAAAACAAGAGGCCCTGACCCGAGGCTTGGTTTTGAGCGATGAGGTGATGGCTTACATGCTGAACAGATTCTCTCGCGACTTAAGCAGCTTGATGACGCTCTTAGATCACTTGGACCAATATGCATTGCAAGCGCAAAGGGTCATCACAATCCCCCTCATCAAATCGATGTTAGAACACTCATGAAATTAGCCCTGTTTGATTTAGACAACACCTTGCTGCCCATCGATTCTGATTACGCTTGGGGCGAGTACAGTTTGAAATTGGGTTGGACAGACTCAGCCACCTTCAAAACTCGCAATGATCAATTCTTTGCGGACTACCAATCGGGCACGCTTGATATTCATGAATACGTTCGTTTTTCGACTGAAGCGATTCGTTTGAAGGGCCCCTTGTTGGCTGAAAGGGCGCACCAGCAATTTATGCAAGAAGAAATCTTGCCGCAGATCAAGTCTTCGGCTCGGGCCTTGGTCAAGCAACACCAAGAGGCCGGTGATCGGGTGGTGATTGTGACCGCCACAAACGAGTTTGTGACACGCCCCATTGCCAAGGCCTTTGGCGTTGATGAGCTGATTGCGGTTAACTTGGCGCGCAACGATGAGGGGTGGATCACGGGCGAGATCGATGGCACGCCTTCTTTCAAAGAGGGTAAAGTGCAAAGAGTCGACGAATGGTTGAGTGCGCAGCAACTCACTTGGCAAAACGTCCACATTACTTTTTATTCAGACTCCCTCAATGATTTGCCATTGCTGGAAAAGGCTCAGGTTCCCGTGGCAACCAACCCCGATGCGCGTTTGCGTCAACTTGCGACCGATCGAGGCTGGCGCATACTACAACTTTTCTCATGATCAAAAAATTCATCCAAAAAATACTCGGCAAACCTCAGCAAGGGCATGCGGCCACTTACTTTGGCAAGCGTGAGGAAATTCCACCTTCGGTGCATGGCATCGATCCCAAGTTGGTCGATGACAGGGCCCTGAATGTGGTGCGCACCCTCCAAGACGCGGGCTTCGAGGCTTATGTGGTGGGTGGTGCAGTTCGTGATTTGCTGCTGGGCTTGCAGCCCAAAGATTTTGATGTGGCCACCGATGCCACCCCCGAAGAAGTCAAAAGTTTGTTCAGGCGTGCCTTCATCATTGGGCGACGCTTTCGGATTGTCCATGTGGTTTATGGCCGTGGCCGTGAACACGAAGTCATCGAAGTCTCAACATTTCGCGCCCACTTGGACAACCGGGCTGCAGAGCAAGTCAGTGGCAACGAAAAAACCAGCAAGTCAGAATTGGCAGGCATGAAGCATGCCGTGGATGCCAGCGGCCGAGTCCTTCGCGACAATGTGTGGGGCCCGCAAGATGAAGACGCAACCCGACGTGACTTCACGGTCAATGCCATGTACTACGATCCTGAATCGCAGTATTTGGTCGACTATCACGGCGGCATGCAAGATGCCAAGAAAAAAGTTCTGCGCATGATTGGCATTCCAGTTGACCGATACCGCGAAGACCCAGTGCGTATCATCCGTGCAGTTCGTTTTGCGGCCAAACTCAGTCCCTTGGGTTTTAAATTAGAAGCCAAAACTGGCAAGCCGTTGGCCAGCATGCTCAACCTGTTGGCCGACGTTCCCCAAAGTCGACTGTTTGATGAAATGCTCAAACTTTTGCAAACGGGTCATGCCTTGGCCTCTGTCGCTCAGTTGCGTTTATTGGGTTTGCAAAGCGGCATTTATCCCTTGTTGGATGTGGTGGTGGAAAGGGCCGAGACGCCCTTTGTCAAGGCGGCTCTGATTGACACTGACCGACGAGTTGGCGAGGGCAAACCAGTGGCCCCCAGCTTTTTATTGGCCTGTGTTCTTTGGTCGGATGTCAAAGCGGGTTGGGATTTGCGATTGGCTCACCGCGTTTCGCCTTTTCCGGCCTTGCAAGAAGCCATTGACGAAGTCTTTGAAGCGCGCATCGGTGATGTGTCGGGCCGAGGTAAATTGGCTGCAGACATGCGCGAAATTTGGATGATGCAACCACGTTTTGAAAAGCGTGTGGGCAGCGCCGCGTTCAGCTTGGTAGAACAAGCACGCTTCAGGGCCGGCTTTGACTTTTTAAGGCTTCGCGCTGAGGTGGCTGAAGTTGATTTGACTCTGGCCGATTGGTGGCAAGAATTCAGTACGGCAGACGATGCCACCAGAGAAGATTTAATTCAACAGGCCAAATTGGAAAAAAGCCCCACAACTTCTTCTGACACAGGCAAATCCCGAAGAGCGCCTCGCAGGCGCAAACCTGCAGTCAAAGGCAATTCAGATCTACTGGGTGATGCCAAGACTCCTTCAGGTGAGCCCACTTAAAAATAGCTTGAGACCTCGATGGCACGCGACTGGGTCACTGTCTATTTGGGCTTGGGTGCCAACTTGGGAGATGCCCGTCAGGCTGTCTTGAAGGCCATTGAATCTTTGTCGGATCTGCCGCAAACTCGTTCTTTGGCCCGTTCTGCTTTGTACTGTTCTTCGCCAGTTCAAGCGCAAGGGCCTGATTACATCAATGCCGTGGTGCAATTGGAAACCAAACTCAATCCCTTTGAGTTGTTAATGGCTTGCCAACACATTGAAAATCAAGCTGGTCGAGTGCGACCCTATGTCAATGCACCTCGCACTTTGGATGTGGATGTGTTGTTGTTTGGTGATGCGTCCATCTTCAGCGCATTCTTGCAAGTGCCCCATCCCAGAATGAACGAACGCGCATTTGTACTGTTGCCATTGAGAGAGTTGGCGCCCCAATTGGTTTCAGTCAACAGCCTGGCCAACGTGTCTGCTCAAGGCATTCGAAAGCTTCGCGCTGATACTTGATTCAAGGTTTGACGCTGTTGGTGCGCTGTTCAATTGACTTTTCAATGACCGGGTCAAGGTTCTGGCTGATGGCCCAGGCTTCTTCAATTTGATTTTCAAAATAGCGTTGGATGCTGAACACAATGCTGGCCATCAAAACGGTGGTGCCCAAGAGCAATGCGGTTGCCACGCCAAAGATGGTGAACCAGTTGGATTGGCCAGATTCACAATCTGCTGCTTGATCTGAATTGAACTTGGCGTTCCATTTTTCGATAGGCATCAGGCCAAACACAATGGCATTCAGAGCGCAAGCTGCAATGGTGAAACCCAACATGGGAATGAGCACCCAGCTGGTGGGATCGTCTTGACCTAATTCCAAAGCCCTTTGAATGCCGTACCACCCCATAGCTGAAGGAATGATGCAAAGCCATCCCAATATGTCGTGAAAACCGATGAGGTAAAACCGATGCAGGCCCAAGGGGCCGCCCAGGAAGGTCAGCCAAACCGCAAATGTTTTATTTTTCATAGCTTGCATTATTCCGGAGAAAGGGTGGCGCCGTGCCCCAAGGTCTTTTCCATCATGACGATGTCGAGCCATCGGTCGAATTTCCAGCCACAATTTGCAATGCGGCCTGCGTGTTGAAACCCCACCGCTTGGTGCAAGCCAATGGATTTTTCATTGGCAGAGTCGCCAATGACTGCAATGAGTTTTCGGATGCCTGACTTTTCTGCTGCCAAGCAGAGCTCTGTCAGAAGCATGCGGCCTTGGCCTTTGCCTGCGGCAGCAGGCGCTAAATAGACAGAGTCTTCAGCAGAAAAGCGATAGGCAGGACGCGGTTTAAACCAATTGCAATAGGCAAATCCAATGACTTGTCCGCTGTCTTCCATGACCAAATAAGGCAAGTTTTTGGCAAGTACATCTTGCATTCTGTGGGACATTTCATCCAAAGTAGGCGGAATGGTTTCAAAAGTGCCCGTGCCCGTGAGGACGTGGTGCTGGTAAATGGCTGTGATGGCAGCCATGTCAGTGGAAAGGCTGGGTCGAATGAGCGGCATTCTTAAACTCCGGGTTATAATCAGCGGCTTTTCAATGTGTCAACGGCCGGGTGGCCTTTGCGTGTCTCAAACATTGAAAGAATAAGTGAGATCAATGGTGTTTTTAATTTGTTAACAAATACGATTGTTCTCTACACCACCCTAGGATAAATCATGGTTGTCATTCGTCTTTCTCGTGGCGGTTCTAAAGCCCGTCCATTTTTCAACATTGTTGTGGCAGACAAGCGTGTTCGCCGCGATGGTCGTTTCATTGAGCGCATTGGTTTTTACAATCCAATTGCCAAGGACACCGAAGAGGGCTTGCGCGTTGTGCAAGACCGTCTGACTTACTGGACCGAGGTAGGCGCTCAAGTGTCTCCTACCGTTCAGCGTTTGGTCAAACAAGCGGCTGCTAAAGCCGCTTAAATTGTTTTTTTAGCGCCGCCAAAGGCTTTGCAGTGCTACCCCATTTAGAGTTTGCCGAAATGCCGGCAGACGCCATCGAAGTGGGGCGTATCGCAGATGCTTGGGGCATCAAAGGCTGGTTCAAAGTCTTGCCCCACAGCGCCTCGCCCGAGGCGCTTTTTTCATCCAAGCGTTGGTATTTGTTGCCCTCAGACCGAAACCTCGGCGGCAACAATGCCCCTAGCCAAAAGGCCAGCGCTTCTAAATCTGCCATCGTTAGCCAACCCGTCCTTCTGAAAATCAAAGAAGCCAAGGACCACGCCAACACCGTGGTGGCTTGTTCGCTGGACGTGGCCGACAGAAACCAAGCCGAAGCGCTCAAGGGCGCACGTATTTTTGTGCCTCGTTCAAGTTTTCCAACGGCCGGCACAGATGAGTACTATTGGGTTGACTTGTTGGGCCTGGACGTTGTCAACAGAGAAGGCGTGGCGCTCGGCCAGGTGAAAGACTTAATGTCTACAGGGCCGCAAACGGTCTTGGTCTTGATGCAACCCGCAGAGGAAGAAGGCAAGCCTTCTGTTGAGCGCATGATTCCTTTTGTGGCCGCCTTCGTCGACAACGTGGACCTGCCTGGCCGCAAGATCACCGTTGATTGGCAATTGGACTATTGAGTCGTAAAGGGCAAGTCATGCGCTTTGACGTCATCACCCTGTTTCCAGAACTCTTTGCACCCTTTCTCAGTTCGGGCATCAATCGGCGGGCCTTTGAAACGTGCGCCATCGAGCTGAAACTTTGGCAACTCCGTGATTTTGCCGACGGTACTTACCGCCGCGTGGACGACCGACCATTTGGTGGCGGTCCTGGCATGGTGATGTTGGCCGAGCCGCTCGAAAAATGTTTGCAGGCCATTCGCCAAGACAGGTCGTTCAAGAACCCTTCAGTCAAGCCAGTGCCCGTGGTCTTGTTTTCTCCCATTGGCCAGCCATTGAGACATGCAAGTGTTGAGTCATGGTCTCAAAGTGACGGGGCCATTCTGATCTGTGGTCGCTACGAGGGGTTGGACCAACGTTTCATCGATGCGCACGTCGATGTTCAGATCAGCTTGGGTGACTTTGTATTGTCCGGCGGAGAAATAGCCGCCATCGCGCTCTTGGATGCTGTGGCGCGATTGCAGCCCGGCGTCCTGAATGACGAGGGCAGCCATCAAATGGACAGTTTCAATCCGGCCATCGATGGCTTGTTAGATTGCGGGCATTACACACGACCCGAAGTGTGGAACAACATCACGGTTCCCCCTGTCTTGATGTCGGGGCATCATGCCGACATTGCTTTATGGCGACGTCAGCAAAGTTTGCTGTTGACGCAGAAGCACAGGCCCGATTTGATCCTTGCTGCTAGGCTGGCGGGTCGATTGACTGCCAAAGATGACAAGTTTTTATCGCAGTGGGAGGCTTCAAATCCCACAAAAACGGCGATATAATCGAGGGCTTTTCGATCCTCTGCCCGCCGCGGCCAAAAATTTGGCCGCCTTTAGCGTAGCGATGTGCATGATCGATGGATGAAAGAGCTCAACATGAATTTAATTCAAACTCTCGAGCAGGAAGAAATTGCCCGTTTGGGTAAAGTCATTCCTGATTTCATGCCTGGTGACACTGTCATCGTGAGCGTGAATGTGGTTGAAGGTACACGCAAGCGTTTGCAGGCCTATGAAGGTGTTGTGATTGCCAAGCGAAATCGCGGCCTGAACAGTGGCTTTACCGTTCGCAAAATTTCAAGTGGCGAAGGCGTGGAGCGTACGTTCCAAACATACAGCCCGTTGATTGCCAGCATTGAAGTCAAACGTCGTGGCGATGTTCGCCGCGCCAAGTTGTACTATTTGCGTGATCGCAGCGGCAAGTCTGCACGCATTAAAGAAAAGTTGCCACAACGCGCTGTCAAAAACACAGTAGCACCCGCAGCTTAAGTGTTTGCAGAGGTCTTTGAGACCTTCCAATAAAAAACCGCCAAGGCATGCGCCAAGGCGGTTTTTTTACGTCCCTTCTGAACAGGGGCGTGGCGTACCGTAATTAGCCGCGTGTGACTTTCAACACCTTAGCGCCAGTGCGCTTGGGTGCTGCATTGCCGCCTGCGTTATGGGGCTTGAAGTTGCCAGCGCCAATGACTTTGGGGCCGCGGGCAAATTTGTCGCCAGCGCCACCGCGTGCGTTGTCACGGGCAGGCGCGCGAGGGGCGCGGCTGTCGAGAGCGTCAAATCGGTTGTCGCTTCGATTGTCGGGACGAGCTTCCTGGCGCTGATCGCCGCGTGGCTCAAATCGGCCTTCGCCGCCGCGCGGTGCAAAGCTGCGTTGTTCGCCGCGGGCATCGCCACGGGGCTCGAAGCGGCCTTCAGGGCGTGTATCGCCACGACCTTCAAAACGGGGCGCAGGGGCGCCACGGTTTTCAAAACGATCGCCACGGCCTTCAAAGCGATCACCACCGCGGTTGCCTTCAAAACGGGGTGCACCACGAGATTCAAAACGATCACCACCACGGTTGCCGCCAAAGCCACCACCGCCACCACCACCGCCAAATGGGCGGCCACGGCCACCGCGGTCGCCACGGTCATTGCCACCGCGGCTGCCAGGACGGCTTTCTGGGAAGTTTTGTTTGGGTTCCATGCCTGGAATCACTTCGGCTTTGAACGGTTGACGGCTGTAAGCCTCAATGTCCAAAATTTTGCGACGATCGCGAATTTCGGCAAAAGTAATGGCTAAGCCATCACGACCTGCACGGCCCGTCCGGCCAATGCGGTGCGTGTAGTCTTCGGCTTTCATGGGCAAGCCAAAGTTAAACACGTGGGTGATGGTGGGCACGTCAATGCCGCGAGCCGCCACATCGGTGGCCACCAAGATTTGAACTTGACCATTGCGCAAAGCCATGAGGCGGCGATTGCGCAAACCTTGGCTCAAAGCGCCGTGCAAGGCAACAGCGTCAAAGCCGTCTTGTTGCAAGTCTGCCGCCAAACCATCACACTCAATTTGGGTGCTGGCAAACACAATGGCTTGATTGATGGAGGCATCGCGCAACCAATGGTCAAGCAACTTGCGTTTGTGCTGTGCGTTGTCTGCCCAAAACAAAACTTGCTTGATGTTGCTGTGTTTTTCTTGGGGTGAGTCAATTTGAATTTTTTGAACCGATGAACCGCCGTCGTGCATGACGCGCATGGCCAACTGTTGAATGCGGGGTGCAAAGGTGGCACTGAACATCATGGTTTGTTGGCGCTGGCTGGTGAGTTCGTTGATGTCGGCCAGGTCGTCAGAGAAGCCCAAGTCCAACATGCGATCGGCCTCGTCCACCACCAAGAATTTGACTTTGTCGAGCTTGATTTGCATCGAGCGTTGCAAGTCGAGCAAGCGGCCTGGTGTGGCCACCACCAAATTGGCATTTTGCAGTTTGGCAATTTGCAATTGGTAAGGCATGCCGCCCACAATGTTGGCCACGCGCAAACCGCGGCAATGCTTGACCAAATCGATGGCGTCGTGGGCTACTTGTTGGGCCAATTCCCGCGTCGGACAAACAATCAGGGCGCCGGGTGTGGGTGCTTTAAAGTTGCGTGCGTTGGTGGGATCTTTGCGCTTGGGGCGCTTGGGTGCAGGCTCGCCATTGGCGGCGGCATCTGCACATGCTTGCGCGAATGCTGCGCGCTCGGCTTCTTCTTCCGCAGCCAGTTCAGCCAGCAAAGTGTGCAACACCGGCAACAAAAAGGCGGCTGTTTTACCGCTGCCTGTTTGGCTTGAAACCATCAGGTCGATGTAGCGGTGAGCTTCGCCCATTGTTTCTTTGGGCAAGGCCAGAGGAATGGCTTTGAGTTGCACGGAGGTAGGTTGCGTGTAACCCAGGTCGGCGACAGCTTGGACCAATTCAGGTGCCAAACCCAACAGCACGAAGCCGTTGGGTTGCTCGGGCGTGAGCTCGGCACCAGTGGATTCGTTCTCGCTGTCACTGTCGTTTTCGTTCACCTTGGCAGCATCAAGCGCCAAAGTTTCGGTCACGAAAATTTCGTTCGTAGAGGATTGCGCAGGCGACAAGTCGGCCTGCACTTCAAAAGCGTCAGTCATATTTTTTCTCGCACGGACGTCCGCAAGATTTGCGGTGGCGCCGTTCATGGTTAAAAAACATCAACCATCAAACGGAGCTCGGTGCTGTTTGAAAAGAGTGGGCTTGACGTGATGTCTGGCTCATCTTTTCCAGTCGAGTGACTCTTATCAGTGAGTCAAAGGCATGAAGGTGATGCACAAGGGTTGCAAATTATTTGTCAGTTTGCAATTCAGCCGCGGATTATGTCATGCTTTTTTAGCTTGCGCGGGTTTTCCCTAAATTATTTGTCAGATAAGCGGATGAAATGCTCACGGTAGTGGGAAAGCTCTTCGATGGACTCGTGCACATCGGCCAAGGCTGTGTGTTTTTGTTGTTTTTTGAAACTGTTGAAAACTTCAGGCCGCCAGCGTTTTGACAATTCCTTGAGGGTGCTGACATCCAAATTTCGATAGTGCAAATAGGCTTCCAACTTAGGCATGTACTTCACCAAAAATCGGCGGTCTTGGCTGATGGTGTTACCACAAAGCGGCGATGCGTTTTTAGAGACATATTTTTTGACGAAATTCAATAAGGCTGCCTCGGCTTCCTGTTCGGTCATGGTGGAGGCTTTGACTTTGTCAATCAGGCCGCTCCTGCCGTGGGTGCCTTTGTTCCAAGCGTCCATTTTGTTCAGCAGCTCGTCGCTTTGGTGGATGACACAAACGGGCCCTTCCAATCGGGGGCTGAGGTGAGGGCCAGTGATAACCACTGCAATTTCAAGCAAGCGTTCATTTTCGGGATCGAGCCCGGTCATTTCGCAGTCAATCCAAACCAGGTTGTCGTCCGATTTGGTCAGTGTCTCAGAATTTGCAGCCAATTGCAGGGCGGTTGAAGTGTTGTTCTCAGTCATTTTTGAATGGTCTTTTGTCAATGCATGGATTGTCGCTGAAGTCGACTGATCTACACTTGAGCTTATGAATCCGACTTTGACTTTCACAAGCTTGTTGGTGAGTGCCTTGCTCATCAATGTTTTATTGAAACTTTGGCTCAATGGCCGACAAGTGAGGCATGTGGCCTTGCACCGTGTTGCCGTGCCAGAGGCCTTCGCTCAACAAATCAGTTTGAGTGATCACCAAAAAGCAGCCGACTACACCTTGGCCAAAGCCAAGATTTCGCAAATCAATATCTGGATCGAGGCGACTTTGTGGGTAGGCTGGACCTTGTTGGGCGGGCTCAGTGCCTTGAACACCCTGATCTTGGAATGGATGTCGCCTGGAATTTGGCAACAGGTGGTGTTAGTGCTTGGCTTCGCCTTAGTGGGAGGCTTGATCGAGTTGCCTTTGTCGCTTTACCAAACGTTTGTGCTCGAACAAAAATTTGGTTTCAACAAAATGACTTGGCGTTTATGGCTCAGTGATGCCGCCAAAGGTTTGCTCTTGGGCTTGGTTTTGGGCGTCCCCCTCATTGCCACGGTGTTGTGGTTAATGCAGGCAGGTGGCGACTTTTGGTGGCTATGGACATGGTGTGTTTTGGTTATCTGGCAATTATTTTTGATGGCCATCGCACCCAATGTCATCATGCCCCTCTTCAATCAATTCACACCGTTGGCAGATGATGCTTTGAAGGAGCGCGTCAGTGCCTTGATGAACCGAGCAGGCTTTAAGGCCAAGGGTTTCTATGTGATGGATGGCAGCAAACGCTCGGCCCACTCCAATGCTTTTTTCACAGGTTTTGGCGCTAGCAAAAGGGTGGTATTTTTTGACACGCTGCTCAAGCAATTGACAACAGAAGAAATGGAAGCGGTGTTGGCCCACGAACTGGGGCACTTCAAACACGGTCATATTTTTAAAATGATGGCGACCAGCTTTCTAATGAGTTTGATTGGGCTGGCCGTTCTGGGTTTTGCCTCTCAGCAAATTTGGTTCTACACCGGCTTGGGTGTCATGCCAAATCTTGCGGGTGGCAATGAGGCTTTGGCGCTGGTGTTGTTCATGTTGGTGGTGCCAGTTTTTACTTTCATTTTGGCGCCTGTTTCTTCGTGGCGTTCGAGGGTTCAAGAATTTGAAGCAGATGCCTATGCGGTGTCCCAAGCGCCTTTTGAAAACTTGTCTTCAGCGCTGATCAAGTTGTACCAAGACAATGCTTCAACACTGACGCCCGACCCCTGGTATGTTAATTTTTATTACTCTCATCCCCCTGCAAGTGTGCGCTTGGCCAGAATGAAGCATGCGTCAGCCTAGTCAACGCACGCACACCAAAACCAAGGCGGCTCAGGCTTTGGCGGTGTCCTCAGCGCAGACCTTGCACACAGGCTTGGTGGTGGCCACCCACGGCCGACATTGTGTGGTTGAACAGGACGATGGCAGCCGAGTCATTTGTCATCCTCGCGGCAAAAAAAGCCAGTCGGTCGTGGGCGACCGCGTGCGGTGGCAGCCTGCAACCGACGAAGGGACGATCGAATCGGTTGTAGAGCGGCGTAATTTGTTCTACAGACAAGACGAGGTTCGCACCAAATCGTTTGCGGCCAATTTAGACCGCGTCTTGATCTTGTTAGGGGCTGAACCAGAGTTTTCTGAAACCCAATTGTCGAGGGCATTGATAGCGGCAGAAGCCGAACACATTCAACCCCTGATGGTTTTAAATAAAAGCGATTTGGACGAGCCTTTCAGGCAGGCTTGGGAAAGGCTAGAACCCTATCGACTCATGGGCTACGAGGTATTGCCTCTGGAGTTAAAAACACCCACCGAAAGCAACCTGTCTTTAAAGACACTCAAGTCGCACATGCAGGGTCAAACAACTTTGATTTTGGGCCCGTCGGGCGCAGGGAAAAGCACCTTGGTCAACGCACTCGTACCGCAGGCCCGAGCCCTGACGGGCGAGATCTCTCAAGCCTTGAATTCTGGCAAGCACACCACCACCAGCACAGCCCTGTATTGGGTGGGTGAGCGTCCAACATCGGTGGACATGGGTGGACATGGAACCGCCATCATTGATTCGCCTGGTTTTCAAGAATTTGGTCTACAGCATATTCCTCAAAATCAATTGGCATCGTGCATGCCCGATTTGAAGCAACATGTTCAAAATTGCAAGTTTTACAACTGCACACACCTTCATGAACCCGGTTGTGGCGTGTTGAGTGCGCTGCATTTAGACGCAAGCACTGAGCTGCAAGCCACCGAGGTTTCGCCAAGACGCCATCGTATTTACGCGCAATTGTTTGAAGAGTTGGGTCAAGTCCGCTGGTAATTGGACACCACAGGCAGGCACCCGCAAAGCGTCAGCCTAATAAGTTGGCCAATGAAAGCAACGCGACCAACACCAACCACATGACCACGGTGCGCCAAACCAAACCCACCACTTGGGCGAAGTGTGATAGCTCGGGTGGGCGGCCCGGCGTGCTAGTGCTGCCAGGCAGATTGGGTTGCAAGGCTATGCCGCCCAATTGCACATTGATAGCGCCTGCTGTGGCTGCCAAAATAACGCCATCGTTGTCATTGGGAAAATTTTCTGCGTGATATCGCCAGCCGTCCATGGCTTCTTCAAAACTGCCCATGATGGCAAAGCCTAGCGCTGTTGCTCTGGCAGGCAGCCAATCGATGGTGTGCCAAGCCTCTTGGGCAACTTGATTCAAAGCCTGACTGATCAGGTTGAAAGGTGCTGGTTCTGCGGGCTTGGATGCCAAGGTCTCGTTCATGCTTGTCATTGCGTGGGACCAATAGCGTTTTGCAAATTCTGCCACCCTGTAAACCACAGCGCCCACAGGACCCAGGCCAATGACCGACAGCAAGGCGTAGCTGAAAAACACACCAAACACATGCCTGTGGGCAGACATGATGGAATGCTCAATGACATGGCGAACAATTTCATTTCGAGGAATTTCGTTCACTTCGACTTGTTGCCACTCGGCCAACAGCCTCCTTGCAAGCGCCTCGTCACCATCATTCAAGGCATCTCGAATGTCGGTGAAGTGGTGGCTGAATTGGCGAAACCCTAAAGTGATGTAAAGCAAGGCCACATTCCATGCGACCGCAAAAAACCAACCCAGGAAATAAGTCAAGGCCCAATGGATGAGAACCGCCAGGCCTGCAGGCAGTCCAATGAGCAAGCCCCACGCCATGAAAGCTTGTGATCTTGACCCACCATCCACATGGGATGAAACCCAATCGGCCCAACGGCGTAACCAATGGTGCAGAAAGTGTGAAGAGCTCATAGGCCGAGCTTGTTCAATGACAAGGGCCAAAAAGAGAGAGAAAAAACTCATGTCAACATCATAAAGAGTTTGAAGCCAATAGGAAACGGTAAAGGTTTCTGATCATGGCGGCTGTGGCACCCCAGATGAAACGTTCTTGATAACGCTCTGCTGGCCCGCCCTGCTGCGAGGTTTGGTTTTCTATGTAAGGCATGGAGTACCAATGCCTTAAAACGCCATCTCGTTCCCATTGATGAAAACGATGGTTGTCGGGGTTCATCAGGAAAGCGAGCGGTACTTCAAACACATCGGCCACTTCATGGGGATTGGGGCGAATCACGTGATTTGGGGAAACCCATCCAATCACCGGCGTGATGTGAAACGCAGTGCCCGTGACATAGGGCGGCAAAACGCCAATGACCTGAACACAATCGGGCGACAAGCCAACTTCTTCTTCGGCTTCTCTGAGGGCGGCATGTTCAATGGACGCATCGCTGGCATCCACTTTTCCACCTGGAAATGCAATTTGGCCTGCATGTGAGGAAAGGTTTTGGGACCTGAGGGTTAACATCACATGAGGCTCAATCCCTTGATTCGACCTGTCGATGATGGGGATGAGAACCGCTGCCGCATGCGGACTGCGCACGCCACTGATGGGCTCCTTTTGCAATTCTGGCGTCCATGCGGGTGGCTTGTTGAACAAATTAATCAAACGCTCGACCGACAAAGCAGCCGTGTTCAAAGCAGGCCATTGGCCCGCATTGGAAGTCCAGGGGATGTCTCGTGGGTCAAACCCAGAGGAACTTTTCATAGAGGTGGTTTGGATGGGTCGAGAAATCTGTTTTCAAAAGGGCGTCTGATAACTCGGACATTTCATTTCAATTCGACGCGGCAAGTCTGAAACCTTGTCGCGTTGAAGTGCCGTAAGGCAACCACCCCACACACAGCCGGTGTCAAGAGCCCAAACATCGGGCCGACTCACTGCGCCCAAAGTGGACCAATGTCCAAAGGCAATCTGGGTGTTGGCCGTTTTTCGATTGGGCAGGTCAAACCAAGGCATGAAGCCCTCTGGCGCTTTGGCTGAAGCCTCCTTGGTTTTGAATTCCATCAAACCCGTTTCTGAACAAAACCGGATGCGAGTCAGGGCATTGAGGGCGCATCGCAAACGCTCGGTGCCCTGCAAATCAGAACGCCATTGGGCGGGCTCGTTGCCATACATGACTTTGTAAAAATCTTGCGCATCAGGGCCTTGAAGGGTGCTTTCAATGGCGTGTGCTAATTCCAAGGTTTCGGCCAGGGTCCATTGGGGAAGCACTCCGGCATGAACCATCAACACATCTTCTTCAAACAAGGCCAAAGACTGATGGCCAAGCCAATGGAGCAAATGGTCTTTGTCTGGGGCACTCAAAACGGCATCCAGAGTATCGGCTTTGCTGGGTTTTCTGGCCCCGGCCGATAGCGCCAATAGATGCAGATCGTGGTTGCCTAGAACACACTTCACACTGTGACCCATTTGGGACAGTCTTCTTAAGACCTCGACAGAGGAGGGACCCCTGTTCACCAAATCGCCCAGAACATAGAGCCGATCGCGGCTTGGCGAAAAGGCCACATGCTCGAGCAATCTGCCCAAAGGCTCGTCACAAGCTTGTATATCACCAACCCAATAAATCGACATTCAATTGACTTCAATAAATTCAAGGACAGGCCTCCATTGTGGAGGCATTTGGCCAAATCGTTTCTGACATTGGCACAATGGAGGGATGGAATTTCTACTCATCGCCTTGCTCACCTTCATCAACGGCATCTTTGCGATGTCCGAAATGGCCTTGGCCTCCAGCCGCAAAGCCAGGCTTGCTGCCATGGAGGAAGCCGGGGACAAAGGGGCTGCCATGGCCCTCAGATTGTTGGAAAACCCCACGCAATTTTTGTCCACTTTACAGGTGGGTATCACGTCCATTGGCGTCTTGAACGGCATTGTGGGCGAGGCTGCGTTCAGCGGCGATGTGGCAGTTTGGATGATGACTTTCGGGTTGTCAGAGTATGTCGCCGGCATCACGGCCACCGCCATGGTGGTCACCATCATTACTTTTACCACCATCATCTTTGGCGAACTCGTGCCCAAGCGCATCGGCCAGTTGTACCCCGAGCCTGTGGCGCGATTGGTGTCTCGGCCCATGGCCTGGCTGGCGCGCGCAGCCCGACCCTTTGTCGGTTTGCTGTCCATCACCACGCATGCCGTGCTTCGATTGCTCAGGATTGACACCACGGGCCATCGCGCAGTCACTGAAGAGGAGATCACGGCCAGCCTAGAGGAGGGCGTGGATGCCGGCTTGATTGAGGCTCACGAACACCAAATGGTCCGCAATGTGTTTCATTTGGACGACCGACCGCTGACCTCCTTGATGGTGCCCCGGGTGGATATTCACTGGTTTGAGGCCGACATGAGTTGCAGTGAATGCTTGCAGCAAGTCGGTGCAGAAAATGGTTTGCAGGGTCATTCTTGGTATCCCGTGTGCAGGGGAAACTTGGACGATGTGATGGGGGTGGTGAATGTGGCCAGCTTGGTTGCCGTGCCCAATCCCGAATTAACCCCTGTTGAAAAATTTGCAATACCTGCCACATTTGTGCCTGAAACATTAAGTGGCATGTCTTTGTTAGAACAACTTAGAGATAAATCCGGCCGAATTGTATTTGTGGTGGACGAATATGGGGTAGTTCAGGGATTATTAACGCCACGGGATTTATTGGAAGCCATTACCGGAGAATTACAACCGTTGAAAGTGGCAGACGCTTGGGCTGCAGAACAAACAGATGGGACTTGGATATTGGACGGCTTAATGCCCATTAATGAGTTAAAAGCCCGCTTAGATATTCGATATCTGAAAGGCGAAGATCGAGGACTTTTTAATACATTGGGTGGCTTTATTTTGGCGGAGTTGGGGTATTTGCCTCAAAAAGGCGATATTTTGATCAGCGATCGATGGCATTTTGAGGTCATCGCCCTTGAAGGTCGGAGAATAGACAAAGTAATCGCCAAAATAGACGAGTAAATGGTTATATTTATAAAATTGATAAATTAATTAAATTTAAGTTGATATAGAATATGCCGGTTCTACGGAATCTTGTGTTAATCGCAAGTAGATTATATTTTTTAAAGGCATATTATGAGCAACTCTTATAAAGAATTATTGATACAACGTGAAGCGCTCGAGTTGGCCATTGCCAATGCACGCGATCAAGAATTGGCTGAAGCCATTGGCAAGGCTCGCGAATTGGTGGCCGAATATGGTTTAACGGTTCAAGATATTTTTCCTTCCGGACGTGGTCCTTCTAAATCCAGTGCCAAATCCACTTCTGGCGGTAAAGTGGCCGCCAAATACCGCGATCCTGCCACGGGCCAAACTTGGACAGGCCGCGGCAAAGCGCCAAAGTGGATTGATGGTCAAGAACGTTCACAATATTTGATTGCTTAAATTTTCGTGATGGTCGGCATCTGAAAATATAAAAAGGCCGCACTACGCGGCCTTTTTTACAGCATCGTGACGCTGTAGAATTAAATTGTTTTTTTATAAGCGATTACGTTTGACATCCAATACTCTTCCCAAGCACATCGGCATCATCATGGATGGCAATCGCCGTTGGGCTAAGAAACGATTATTGCCGGCTGCGTTGGGTCATGCTGCCGGCGCAAAACGTGTTCGAGCCATTGTTGAAACTTGTATTCGCCTTGAAATTCCCCATCTCACCCTGTTTGCCTTCAGCACCGAAAACTGGCGCCGGCCCCAAGATGAAGTGGCCATGCTCATGGGTTTGTTCTCAAGTTATTTGCAAAAAGAAGTGAACGAGATGGAGGCCAATGGTGTTTGCCTCCAAGTGGTGGGCGACAAATCAAAGTTCAGCGACGATTTGCAAGCCTTGATTCAACGCGCTGAAATTCAGACCCAGCACAACACCAAAATCACATTGCGGGTGGCTGCAAATTATGGTGGACGTTGGGACATGATTCAGGCCACCAAGGCTTGGCAACAAGCCAACCCCCATTTGAAAATTGAAAATCTCAGCGAAGAGGCTTTGGCCGCTTATTTGTGCACGGGCAGCGCGCCTGAAATGGACTTGCTCATACGCACGGGTGGAGAGTCTAGGGTGAGCAATTTCATGTTGTGGCAAGCGGCCTATGCTGAGATGTATTTCATCGACATGTTGTGGCCAGACTTCACGGTCAAGCAATTCAATGAGGCCATTGACTGGTTTGGCAAGCGCGACAGGCGCTTTGGTTCTGCCGCACCCTTTTAAGCTGTCCCTTGTTTGGCAGCAAGCTGCCTGAGCTTGTCCTTTTTGCTCGGGCGCTTGCCCTTGATGCCGCCTGCATTGTCCAAGGGTGCAGGCATTTCTTGGGTGGCCTCAAATCCAAGCAGCGTTTCTTTTTCAAGCTTCACTGCATGCCTTTTTTCAATCAGGTACCAGTGTTGCAAAGAGCTTGGGCAGACAAAGCTAATGGCAAGTCCCGGCTGGCCCGCACGACCTGTGCGGCCGATGCGGTGGGTGTAATCGACGGCAGATCTTGGGAGGTCAAAATTGACCACCACGGGCAGCTTTTCAATGTCCAAACCCCTGGAGGCCAAATCGGTGGCCAGCACCACTTTGACGCGATGCGCTTTGAAATCGGCCAACACTTGTTGCCGCTTGCCTTGGCTTAACTGACCATGAAAGGGCTCGGCTGAGATGCCGGCCACTCGCAGCTTGGCGGCCACGATGTCACAGTGGTGTTGGGTGGCCACAAACACCAAGACTTGCTGAAGCTTTTGGTCTTGGATGAGATGTTTCAGCAGTTGCGTTCTCATGGAGGTGTCTGTGAAGATGGCCCTTTGAACGATCACGGAGGGCTGAGGTTTTTCACCTTCAATGGAAATTTGATGCGGTTTGTTTAAGAGACTCAAGGCCAAGGCTTCCACGCTACTAGGACGTGTGGCCGATAAAAATAAATTTTGACGTTGGATTGGCAGTGCTTGAAGCACGCGCTGCAATTCCTCTTGAAAGCCGAGCTCTAACAGTTTGTCGGCTTCATCCAAGACCAAACTTCGGATGTTGTTCAGTTTCAATGCGTTGTGGTCTAAGAGGTCTAGCAAACGACCGGGTGTGGCAATTAAGAGATCGGTCCCGCCCCGTAGCCCCATCATTTGGGGGTTGATGGAAACACCGCCAAAGACCACCGTGACTTTAAACTGTTTACCCCAATGGGCCGTCAAACTCATGAAGGTTTGACCCACTTGGATGGCCAATTCGCGGGTAGGAACGAGCACCAAGGCCTGAATTTTCTGGGTCGATTTTTCAAATGCGACCGAGGAACGACCCGCAGCAGAAGCTTGCAGAAGATGCTCAATGAGGGGCAAGGCATAGGCCAGTGTTTTGCCAGAGCCTGTGGGCGCGGTCACCCAAACATCACGCCCTGACAGCGCAAAGGGAATGAATTCTTGTTGGACTGGCGTGGGTGCCGGATAAGTTTTGGGTTTGAGTGCTTGAAGCAGCTCGGGCGACAAGCCCAGATCGTTGAAAGCCATAGGCTTCGAGCATAAGTGCATATGCCTTGATCCGCCACGAAAGCATGGCAAAATTGTGCTCATGAATACTCGCAAAGGCATTATCTTGGCGGGCGGGTCGGGCACCCGTCTTTATCCTGTGACGCAAGCAGTGTCCAAGCAGCTGATGCCTGTGTACGACAAGCCCATGGTGTATTACCCCCTCACCACCCTCATGTTGGCGGGTATCAGGGATGTATTGCTGATCAGTACACCTCAAGACACACCGCGTTTTACCGACCTGTTGGGAGACGGCAGTCAGTGGGGCATGAACATCCAATATGCGGTTCAACCTAGCCCCGATGGTTTGGCGCAAGCCTTCATCATTGGCAAAGAATTTGTGGGTCAACACCCCAGCGCGCTGGTGCTGGGCGACAACATTTTTTACGGTCATGATTTGGTCAAGCTCATGCAAAGAGCCGATGCGCAAACCACCGGTGCCAGTGTCTTTGCTTACCATGTGCAAGACCCAGAGCGTTATGGTGTGGTGGACTTTGATGCGCAACAAAAAGCCTTGAGCATTGAAGAAAAACCCAAGAACCCCAAGAGCAACTACGCCGTGACAGGCTTGTATTTTTACGACCAACAGGTGTGTGACATTGCGGCCCACATCCAACCTTCTGCGCGAGGCGAGTTGGAAATTACAGACGTTAACCGTGTGTACCTAGAGCAGAAACAATTGAACGTGGAAATGATGGGCCGAGGTTATGCCTGGTTAGACACGGGCACCCATGACAGCTTGCTCGATGCGGCGGGCTTCATTGCCACTTTGCAAAAAAGGCAGGGCTTGATGGTGGCCTGCCCTGAAGAAATTGCGTTTGTCCAACATTGGATCGATGCTGCCGCTGTTGAAAAATTAGCCGCGCCCTTGTCCAAAAATGGCTATGGTCAGTACCTCTTGAATTTATTGAAACAGCGCTAATGCCCTATACCGTTTCCAAAACAAACCTGCCAGACGTCTTGATTCTTGAACCCAAAGTATTTGGCGATGCGCGTGGATTTTTTTATGAAAGTTACAACGCGCGTGACTTTGCGGCGGCCACCGGACTCCAAGTTGAGTTTGTTCAAGACAATCACAGCCAGTCTGCAAAAGGTGTTCTGAGGGGTCTTCATTACCAAATTCAACATGCGCAAGGCAAGTTGGTCAGGGTGGTTCGAGGTGAGGTGTTTGACGTGGCGGTTGACCTTCGAAAATCATCGGCCACCTTTGGTCAATGGACGGGAGTGCATTTAAGCGCAGACAACGCCAAACAGCTTTGGATTCCACCAGGTTTTGCGCATGGTTTTTTGGTCCTCAGCGAGTCGGCCGAATTTTTGTACAAAACGACCGACTATTGGCATCCCAGCCATGAGCGAAGTCTGCTTTGGAACGATCCTGCCTTGGGCATTGAATGGCCTTTGCCAGCAGGATTGGGCGCGCCCGTCCTGGCGGCCAAAGACGCTGCGGCCGTCATGCTCTCACAGGCCGAAACTTTCTGATTGTTATGGGGTGGTCAAGGCTGGCAATGCATAAGCCTTGATGGTGCTGATCTGACCCAAGGTGAGTCGGTTGCCGTGTTGGCTCACCACTGCTGCCGCAGTATGGTTGCCCAATGTGGCGGCCTGTTCGGGTGAATAGCCGCGGGCAATGGCATACAAAAATGAACCCGCAAACATATCGCCTGCGCCATTGGTGTCGATGGCTTTCACTTTCTCTGCGGGCACATGCCAAGTTTGGTTGGCTGTGATCACTTCAGAACCTTCAGGGCCACGCGTCATGCAGACCATTTTGGCCAATTTTTGAAGCGCTAAACGGACTTCGTCGAGGTCTTGCGTGCCACACCACACTTGGGCTTCTTCTTGATTGCAAAACAAGTAGTCCACCCCATCACCCAGCATGGCATCAAGGCCCGCTTTGCAATATTGAATCATGCTGACATCACTCAAGGTGAGGGCCAAGGACACGCCAGCATCTTTGGCCATTTGGCGTCCTTTGAGGGCCGCAGTCAAACCCGTGGGCGATGCTGACAGATAGCCTTCCATGTAATAGATTTTCGATTTGGCAATGTCGTGGGGATGCAAGGCCGCTTCATCTAGCTCGGCCGATACGCCCAAGAAAGTGCACATACTGCGCTCGGCGTCGGGTGTGACCAAGACCATGCAACTGCCGGTTTGGCCATTGGCCGCACGCGTGTGATTGAGGTTGGTATCGACGCCTTGTGCTTGCAAATCTTTGACGTAAAAATCGCCCAGATCGTCGTGGGCCACTTTGCAGGAGTAAAAGGCTTTGCCGCCCAGTTGTGCCAAGGCCACCACGGTGTTGCCGGCCGAGCCGCCACCGGTTTGACGGGGATGCAGACCCTTGACGTGTGACAGCAATTGGGCCCGTCGAGGTGTGTCAATCAGGGTCATGTGCCGCTTTTCAACGCCCATGGTTTTTAAGAGTGCGTCTGTGACTTCAAATTCAGAGTCGACGAGGGCGTTGCCAATGGCGTAGAGATCGTAGTGGGACATGTTCGTGGGGTGAATCAATCAGCCTTTGAGTTTAAACTTTTTTAGCTTGATATTCATCGCTAAAATATGCGCTGGGTTCGCAGACCCATTTTTTGCGGCAACTATTGAGTTTTGCCACCCTATTTTTTATCTTACGACCTTAAAGGCTGCGATGAAACGCGAATACTTTTCTCATGCTTCCAAAGACGCTTCCCGTAAACCCTTCGATGCACAAGCAGAGCGTTGCATTGCGCTGATCGATGCTCGATTTTTGGTGTGGTTGGCGCAACACGCCCAAACCGGCGCCAAACAAAGTGGCTTAAACCGAACGGGCTTGGCACCGTTTTTAAGCGAATGCTTCTTCAACGCCGGTTTGAACGTGGAGGTGCAAAGAATCTATTGGTACACCGAAGAGTCTGATTCCCTCGATGTGGATGGTCAAATTGTGCGCAAAGTGTTGTCGCACGACGTGGACGGTGGGGTATCTTTGTTGCGCAGCTTGAGCCACGACTTGAGCCAACTGGCCATGAACAACGCCTGTGCCCATGTGCTGTTGGCCACCGACGATGAGCGGTTTTTAACGGCCATTGACAACGCACAACTCACGGGCTTGTCAGTGCACATTTTGGCCGACGAAGTGGCGCGCAACATGCCCAAATTGCACCAAACAGATCCGGGCTGGGGCCGTTTGTTGTCTCAAGCCGACCGAAGAATGGTGGTGCAGCCCAAAGTCCTTGCAGAAATTTTGCAGGGCGGTGCCGACAAAGAACCGCAAGCCTTGCCAGAAGATCCTGAAGTGGTGCGTCAATCGATCACGGAGGTCATTGTGTCTTGGTGGGACGATGAGCCAGAAGACAAACGTGAAGAACTGCGAGATGCGCTGCACATTAGCCGCGGCATACCTCAAGAGGTAGACCGTCAGTTGCTGCTACGCATGCGCCATCGCCTTACGCGGGCTCTCAGCTTGCAAGAGAAAAAGATGCTGCGCGAAATATTCAGGGCCGTGGCTTTGGGAACGAATGAGTCAGAGATTCCACCTCACGCTGACCCCCTGGCCAGCACGACCTAGGCCCAAGAAGCTGCCTCAGGCTTTGGGCGTGGCGTCTAAATGGTACTGAGTCACGCGTTGCACTTCGTTTTTGGAGCCTAAAACCACGCTGACACGCTCGTGGAGTTGGCTGGGCTGCAGGTCCAAAATTCGTTGACGGCCGTTGGTGGCGGCGCCTCCCGCTTGTTCAATGAGCCAACTCATGGGGTTGGCCTCGTACATCAATCTGAGCTTGCCAGCTTTGTGGGGTTCGCGTTTATCCCATGGGTATAAAAAGATGCCACCGCGCGTGAGAATGCGGTGCACATCGGCCACCATGCTGGCAATCCAGCGCATGTTGAAGTCTTTGCCCCGCACACCTTCTTTGCCTTGTAAGCACTCGTCGATGTAGCGTTTCACAGGCGCATCCCAATGGCGCATGTTGCTCATGTTGATGGCGAATTCTTGCGTGTTTTCGGGAATTCTGACATTTTCTTGGGTGAGAACAAACGAGCCTTGTTCGCGATCAAGGGTGAACATGGCCACGCCATCACCCACTGTTAAAACCAAGGTGGTTTGCGGGCCATACACGCAATAACCCGCGGCCACTTGCTGATGACCCGGTTGTAGAAAATCTTTTTCGCTGATGGCATCGTTGTCTTCTTGTTTTTTTAAGACGCTGAAGATGGTGCCAATGCTCACGTTGACATCGATGTTGCTAGAGCCGTCCAAGGGGTCAAACATGAGAAGGTATTCGCCTTGAGGGTAGCGGTTGGGCACCAAGTGAATGGTCTCCATTTCTTCGGAGGCCATGGCCGCCAAATGGCCGCCCCATTCATTGGCCTCAATGAGAACCTCGTTGGCAATGATGTCCAATTTTTTTTGAATTTCACCCTGAACATTTTCAATGTCTGCACTGCCCAAGACACCGCCCAAGGCGCCTTTGTTGACGGCATGGCTGATGCTTTTGCAAGCTCGCGCCACCACCTCAATGAGCAACCTGAGGTGAGCGGGGATGTTGTCCTTGCTTCTTTGTTGCTCCACCAAGTAGCGAGAAAGTGAAATTTTTTGTGTCATGAAATTTCCTTAGTTTGATTCAGACAAAGCCCGCGTGACCACTTCGCGCACATCGTTGCTCAAGTCGTGCTTGGCGGCCACACGTTCGATGGCCGTCTTGGCGGCTTGACGGTAGGGCTCTGCCAATTTTTTCCAACGATCAAGGGCTCGTGCCAAACGCGCTGCCACTTGGGGGTTGATGGCGTCGAGCTCGATCACACGCTCTGACCAAAACACATAGCCTGCCGCATCGCTCCGGTGGAAGGCGCCCAGGTTGGCGCTGCAATAACTGAAAATCAAACTGCGGGCTCGGTTGGGATTGCGCAAATTGAAGTCGGGGTGTTGCATGAGCAAGCGAACGGTGGGCAAAACATTGCCACCCACATCGGGCGCACTGGCCTGCAGAGCAAACCATTTGTCAATCACCAAGGCCTCGTTTTTAAACAAGGCATGGAACTGCGATAAAGCTTGCTCAGCCAAGGCATGGCGGGCTCCCACCAAGGCAGACAACGCGCCAAAGCGTTCTGTCATGTTGTTTGCCTCTTGAAAGGCCTGCAAAGCTTTGTGGGGCCAAATGCCAGATCCTTCATTTTGAGAGACCAAGCACAGCATGTGCAAGGCCATGTTTGCCAGCGATCGTTTGCCGCTGGAGACCGCATCGGGAGAATAGGCGCACAACACGCGGTGCTTGTGGTAGCAGGTTTGCCACTCAGGCTGGAGTTCAGTGGCCAATTGCAATCGCATCGATTCGCGGACCGCATGAACTTGCTGGGGGTCGACCAAGTCGAGCTGTTCCGAAATGTAGGTCTCAGATGGCAGTGAAAGAACCAGTTCTTTAAAGGCTGCATCGAGTTGATCGTTTTCCAAAACACGACGCATGCCGTCCATAAAATCTTTGTTCAGGACGGCTTGGGTGTTCGGGTTGTGTCCTGCCTGAATAAAGTGAAGTGCCGCTTGAACCGCCAAGCGTTGACCAGCTTCCCATCGGTTGAAGGCGTCGGTATCGTTGGCCAACAGCGTGAGCCATTGCTGGTCTGAAAGCGCGCAATCTAAATTGACGGGTGCACTGAAATTTCTTAACAACGAGGGCGTGGGTTCGCTGTCCAAGTTCACAAACACAAAGCTTTGACTTTCTTCGCTCAAGACCAAAGTTTTACTTTGCTGAGGAGATGCCGCGCCTTCTTCAGACAGGTCGCCTTCAAGCTGGATATTGAAAGCTTGG